>Ga0172382_10000230_pt1 | contig 101748 bp, 105 predicted proteins | sample Leawel138RmetaG_FD_122245 | JGI IMG/M metagenome (GOLD analysis project Ga0172382, IMG submission 122245) | Leachate microbial communities from a municipal landfill in Southern Ontario, Canada - Leachate well 138R metaG | ecosystem: Engineered > Solid waste > Landfill > Unclassified | place... | reverse complement strand
TACGATACGGTTGATGACGCGGATACAAGGAAGGCTGTCGAGCAACTTGAAGGCTTCCTGAAAAGTAGTGACCAAAGTAATGACCAAGCCCCTGAAAAGGAAAAGGGGGCTAACCCAACTTCCGAGCTAACCCCCCGTTTTTCTTATGGTGCCGAAGCCGGGATTTGAACCCGGACAGGCGTACGCCCACTAGACCCTGAACCTAGCGCGTCTACCAATTCCGCCACTTCGGCACTTGACTTGGAAACTTATACCGCAGTCTCCAGACTTGTCAAGAAAAATTAAACTTGAAATTACTGCCATACGTGTTATGTTTTTTATCTTTTTATCATAAAATAGTTTAGAAACTCGGAATACATATGGAAATTATCAAATCTATTGATTGCATTCCCGAAGAATACTTCGGATCGGCAGTTACCATCGGAAATTTTGATGGCATTCATTTGGGACATCAAAAAATATTCAGACTCATGAAGGAGGACGCGGCAAAGGAAGGAGGAAAAACTGTGGTGATCACCTTTGATCCTCATCCGAAGAAAATAATTCATCCTGAACTGCGCCCCTTCTTTCTACTGACAACCACTTCGGAAAAACTTCGGCTGATTGAATTTTTCGGCATCGATGCCACGGTCATACTACCTTTTACATTCGAATTCTCCCAGTTGAGTGCTGAAAAGTTTCTCAAAGACATTTTATGGGAGAAGCTCCACCTTCGAAAAATTTTTATCGGATATGACTACAAATTCGGAAAGAATAAAACCGGCAATGCAAAATTCCTGAACCGATATGGGAAAGAACTGGGCTTTGAAGTAATCCAGCGTGGTCCGGTAACCGCCCGGGGCATAATATCGAGCAGTACCAATATTCGACATGCCATTCTGGACGGCAATGTCAGGCTTGTTTCAAAAATGCTTGGGCGACATTACGGTATAAAGGGTACTGTGGTGAAAGGATATCGCAGGGGAACGGATATGGGGATTCCTACCGCAAACATTCAATCAGAAAAGGTAGTTCCAAAAACAGGAGTGTATGTCATATATGCGACTATACATGATGCATGCTATGAAGGGGTTCTCAATATCGGTCATAATCCTACCTTCGGGAATAATGAACTTTCTGTTGAAGGACATTTATTCAATTTCTCTGGAAATATTTATGGCACTGAAGTTACCATTTTTTTTGTTGAACGTCTCCGCGATGAAATGAAATTCGGCGGACCTGAAGAGCTTTATACCCAGATCCAGAAGGATATCGCACGGGGAAAAGAAATACTTGCTAATGAATCCTGCTCGCGGGACTTTCAATTTCTATAACCGGTTTTGGGGTTCTTATATGAAAATATTATGCTGAATAAGGTTACAAAAAATATAATGAAGGTGCGATATTATCATAAATGGGATGTAAGCTACACAGATGCAATTACAATCCAGAAAGATCTTGCAGCCCGGCTGATTTTTACGGATTCCGCGTGTACTGCTTTTCCGAAGTATATCGCCGGCGCCGATATTTCTTATTCCAAAGGAGATAATCTTTTTTTTGCCGCCGTTGTCGTTCTCGATTATCAATCAATGGATGTAATTGAAGAATCCACATCGAGCGGCCATATTGATTTTCCATATATCCCGGGCTTACTTTCATTCAGAGAAGGCCCTCTTCTTTTAAGAGCTTTTGAGAAGCTCCGTCTCGAACCTGACATAATCATATTCGATGGTCAAGGTATCGCTCATCCCAGAGGAATAGGTCTTGCTTCCCATCTTGGTCTATTCCTTGATACGCCGTCCATCGGCTGTGCAAAAACCAAACTGACCGGTGCCTGCGAAACCCCGGAAGACGAGTTCGGTGCATCATCTCCGATTATCCGGGCAGGAAACATAATAGGCGCTGCACTAAGAACAAAAAAAAACGTCAAACCTGTTTACATTTCCCAGGGGTACAAGATAGGGCTCAATGCCTCTCTTGATATTGTTCTGTCCTGCATGCGGGGATACAAACTTCCCGAACCGACGAGGAAAGCGCATCTTGCCGTGAACAGGATGAGGCTGGCAAATTTTGTAAAATCGGCATAAGTTTCACATAAAATTATGAGAAATAGATATTAACTTGACAAAGATTATTCATCTCATATATGTTCACTAACCAGGAAATGGACCAGGCAAATCTGGCTTGTAGTATCTTGCGGCTTGGAAAGTGGGGAAATACCTGAAGCGGGGCTACGGGGAAGGTGTGTATAATAGCCAGGAAAATTGTGGTTTGAAGCTGCAATTACAATAAAAATGGAGGTTTCACTATGATTAAAACAAGACTTTGCGATCTTATCGGGATCAGATATCCCATCATGCAGGCCGGTATGGGCCCTTTCAGCAACAACAATCTGTGCGTTGCCGCAGCAAATGCGGGGGTACTTGGATTGCTGTCAACAAGCGGTCTGTTTAACAAGGACGATCAGCCCTGGGTCTATAACGCTTTTGTGGACAGCGGTGAGGCAGACCGTGACGATGATATGGGAACGGCTATAGGGAAGGTTTTTAAGCGGACCTATCGTCTGGTAAAGGATAAGGGGGGCATTTTTGGTCCGAACATTATGGTTTCGGCTGAACTCAAAGAATACGCCAAAATAATGGTCGAAACAGCTATCAAAGTCCGTAAAGAAAATCCCGACATGGAAAAGAATCTCAAGGTTATATATACTTCAGCCGGTGATCCCATGGGTTGGGGAGATTTGATCAAAGGGGCCGGTTTTACCTGGGTTCACATTGTTCCTTCCGTCAGAGCAGCTCAGCGTGCAAAAAAGGCAGGCGTAGACGTAATCGTAGCCTCGGGTCATGAAGGCGGCTTCCATACGCACTGGGAACCGCTTCACTCGATGGTACTTTTCCCTGCTGTGGTTGAAGCTGTATCGGATGAAAAAACTCTCGTAGTAGGTGGCGGAGGAGTCGGTGATGGAAAGAGCATGGCGGCCTCTCTGGCTCTGGGCTGCGATGGAGTGCTGATGGGAACGAGATTTCTTGCTACGCAGGAAAGTGACTTCCACCAGATGTGGAAGCAGGCCGTTGTAGATGCTGCGGATCGCGGCACCCTCGTTGCCCGTGGATTTGTGGGTCCTGCCCGGTGGTTGAGAACCCCTCGAAGCGAGGAACACGCAAGAAACACACTGCAAAAATCTCCTGGAGTATTTTTAGGTACACCTGATGATTATTCCACTATGGATATGTCCTTGATCGATTATGAAATAGAGTCAATTAAAGCGACTTACGAAGGCAATAAAGAAAAAGCGTTAATGGCAGGCGGTGAAATTGCTCAGCGAATCAGCGACATGCCTAAAGTTGATGATCTGGTCCAAAGCATAGTAAAGGAAGCCGAAAAAATTATTGCCACCCTTCCCAAGAAATTTCTTGCGTAAGAATTAACCTTTTATACAGATCGTTTCGGAAACCGGAGGTTTTGTGCCTCCGGTTTTTTTATGAACACACTTTTCAGATTTTAATTGCAAAATTCTATGGATTTTTCATTTTACATAAAAGCTTTTCATTGATGATTAGTACTCGGCAGATTTTTCACAAAGGTATTTGCTCTTGAGCGATTGTTTAAAATATATCAGGAATTATTCTGTTATTGTGCCCGGCTTATCACTCAACTGCATCATCCACCAATACCCCTGTTCCTTGTAACAGAGCCAAGCCATTGTATGTATCCACCAAATCCATCTTTTATTGGAATCATGATGATTTCAGGAATTTCATAGCTATGGTGCAGCAGCAGAAATTTTTCTAACTCCCTGTACAACTCCACCTTTGTTTTAATCCAGAGAACCATTTCTTTATCATTATTAATTTTTCGTTCCCACCAATAATAACTTGTCACCCCTGTCACCTGAACACAGCCTGCCAGCCTCTCTTTTAAAAGCAGTCGTGCAAGCTGCTCAGCCTTTTCTTTGCTTTCACAAGTGGTAATTACAAGACATATGCTTTTGGTTTCTTCCATTCTCAACCCTCCTCGATCTCTTTTCAAATTCAGTTATTATAAAAAAATTTATTTAGTAAAAAAAATGGTAATTTATTCAGTTTGTGTTAACATTGCGCATGGTTTGTTTAATAAGAAAGGAGGAATAAAATGGACAAGGATTTTAAGGAAATTGCCAAAAAGCGTTTTGAAGAATTGTTGAAGCAGAGAGAAGAAATTGATAAAGAAATTTTACCTTTAAAAAAATATCTCGTAAATGTGGGTGTATTGAAAAAAGAGAAGAGAGGTAGAAAAGCTAAAAAACCGGAATAGAAAACCCTCTTTCTGCATGTGATTTCAGGTCGCCTTTATTTCAAATTCTTTATGCGGAAGGCGGGACTCGAGACCTTCTGAATTTTCCCGGCTTCCGCTTCAGGATTTATTTTCATTATCAATAAGCATTTGTGAACACTGATACCGGCCGATACAGATGCGTAAACAGGATTCAGTTTCCCTGTCTGAAACGGTTCATTATATCATCGCGAGTAAAAACGGATTTTACGTTGGAAACAGATTCCAGGATGTGTTCCCTGCCACCTTCCTGCCTATCTATCAGCGCGATGACTCCGTCAACAACTAATCCCGCTTCCCTGGCTTTTTTTATTGCAAGAATTGTCGAACCGCCTGTCGTAATAACGTCATCAAGCACGCACACATGATCACCCGATTGAACATTGCCCTCTATTGCGCTTCTCGTACCATGTTCCTTTATATCCTTGCGCACTATAAATGTGTTGAGAGGCCTCCCTTTTTGATACGATATAAGGGAAACTGCATTTGCGATGGGATCGGCACCCAGAGTAAGCCCTCCGACTGCTGATACTTCCGAATTCTTCAGCATATCGAATATAGTATTGCCAATCAGATACATTCCTTCCGGATTCAGCGTTGTCGCCTTGCAATTAAAATAATAATTGCTGGTTTTTCCTGAAGCCAGTGTAAAAGGTGGATTGTCGCTATATCGAAAGGATTTTTCAAAAATCATTTCCGCGAGTCTTTTTTTCATTGCAGCATATTCTGTCATTTACTTTCTCCATCATTTAGCAGAATTCTGATTGCAAACCGCCATTCTTCATTAATCTTGGGGCATATTGGAATCAGTCTATTTCAGTTTCAGTTTCTTGACCACAATCTGCTTTATTCTTACTAATGTTGATCTGCTTAAAAATAAAATCGGGATCAAGATAGTGTGTTTCCCTGTACTCACTTTCTGCCATATCTATCCATCCTTTTTTCGTGTAATAAAGGCCTAATCTGAAGTGGTATTCCGGATTGCAGGTATCTATTTCCAGAGCTTTTCTTGTGTGTTTGATCGCTTGCTCCAAATCGCCGGCTCCATAGTAAGCCTTGCCAAGAGAATATCTCGTAGCACCATTACAAGGATCAATTTTTAAGGCTGTTATTAGAAAGTCCAGGGCTTTATCGAATTGCTTCAATTCCATATAGGCGACGCCCAGATTAAACACGACCTTTTCATCAAAAGGTCTCTGCTTCCTGGCTTTCTCTAAATAAATAACTGCCTTTTTGCGGTCCTTCAAGCGAATACAGACAGCCGCTGCGCGGCAAAGCACAGTGAAATCATTAGAGCAAAGCTCAAGTGATCTCTCATATTCCCTAAGGGCGTTTTTTACATCTTTTTTAATTTCGTAAATTTTTCCTGAAGAAAAATATCTTCTGCATTTTTTGGTGCATCGCTGCGAATGAAGATTATAATAATAAATTGCTTTTTCAGTGAATTTATTTTTATCGTAAATTTCTGCAATCTTTTCATACGCTGTTGAATAGCCGGAATCGAGTTCGATGGTTTTTGAATATGATTCAATAGCTGCTTCATCCATTTCCTTGAGTCTGTAAGCCTCGCCCAAATGGTAATGGTATTTTGGAGATTCAGGATTGCTCTTAATTGCTTTGCCGTAATGCTCGATCGCCTTATCTATTTTTTGCCTGCTCAAATAAAGATTTCCCTTCTGGTAATGAAAACGGGATATTTTGGTCTCTTTAGCCTGGGCATCCTGTATACCACTGAAGATTATTGCCAGCATCATTGTAATGAGAGCAAATCCTTGGCACACAATCTTCAGTTTGTTTTTCCGTTCCGGAATCATTCCTGAGCGGCCATTTGATTCTTCTTTTAAAATCCTTATTGTTTCCATTTTGTTATCCAGCCTCACCAATATGCCGGAGGCAATCTTATTTCAATACAAACCGGACCGGTACTTCGATCCGCGCAGAAACAGGCTTTCCTTCTCTTAAGGCCGGATAGAAGGTCCACGTTCTCACACCTTCTAATGCGGCGCGGTCAAGAATAGTTTTTCCCGATGATTCTTTTATCGTTACATTTTCTACTGTCCCGTCAGACCGGACTTCTACGAAAAGCACGACCACGCCTTCGTATCCTCTTCTTCTGGCAATCTGAGGATAGGCAGGCGGCGGATTATCTCTATATCCGGGTTCAACTTGCCGTGGCACTGATTCTTTTTTATTATCTGTGTAGCTTTCGGATAAAGACGGTATCTTGACATTTTTTTTCACGATATTCGATTCGGCATCTCCTGAGATAGATTGCATTTTTATATCAGTATTCGTACTCATTTCAATTCTTTTCTCAGATATTGCATTATTTTTCAGTTTTTCATTTCTCAAAACAGCAGAAGCGGGTTTAATACTTTTTTTCACAGGTGTTTTACGGATTAAAGGCGTGTCAGTCTGCGTTTCAAAATCTTTTTTTCTTTCCGATGATTCCTTTTCGATAGTTCTGGGCTGCTTTAAATCCTCGGCAGGCGGCACTTTTTCCACAGATTCGTTTTTAGTTGTCACGAATCTCACCGCCAGAGGACGGTTGATCTGAAAAGTCCGCAGTTGAATCGATCTCTCCGGAACGGGGACCAAGGCTATCATCCCGTGGATCAAAAGAGCTGCAAGTACAGGTACAAACAGGTCTGGGTGTTTTATTCCCATTTCATCTCCAGAGATACTTCTTTTATTCCTGCTTTCCCTGTGGCCTCCAGCACAGCAGCCACCCTTTCATAAGAAGCCTTTTTGGCTCCCGAAATCATAACCGCATGATCAGGCGCTTTTATATGATATTCTTTCAGCAAACCGGCCAGTTTCCCCGTATCGACCTTTTCCCTCTCTATGAATATGTTCCCGTTTTCGCGCACCGTAATAGTGATCGTATTTTTTTTTTCGATCTGGGCCGTTGATGCCGAAGGAAGCACTACAGGTAGTACCCTGTGGACTTTCATTGACATTGAAAAAAGAATGAACGTAATAAGCAAGAGGAAAATTACATCAATGAGGGGAATCATTTCAATCCGCGCTTTCCTTGCGTGTTTTTTTTCAATTTTCATCGAAGCGACTCCGAACTGTTTTTATTTTTCTCTACGAGTATCTCAAGTGTAGTCGCATATTTTTCAATATCGCCTGCTGCCTTTTCCATCCGGCTGGTAAAATAATTGTACGGAATGAGACTGAATATGGCGACTGCAAGTCCGAAAGCTGTCGTAATCAATGCCTGGGCAATTCCGGCAGTGACCGTCTTCGGATCTTCAACCCCCACAGCTCCAAGCATATTAAACGAAAATATAATACCCGTGACGGTACCGAGTATTCCCAAAAGAGGGGCCAGCGTGATCATTGTATCAAGAACAGGAAGATATCTTCCCATACGGCCGATTTCTTCATCAGCCGCCATGTGCAAGGCATCCCGAAGAGAAAACTCCCGGTGAACCATACCACAGACAAGCACCCGTATAACGAAATCGCACATATCACCCGCTGCTATCCGCGCACCTTCCAGATCATTTCTTTCAATGCAATTCATCAGTGAGTCACGGCGATTTCTGTCTTGTCTTTTTCTTTCCTTTATCCAAAAAATGCTTCTTTCTATTACAATCGCAACAGAAAGAACTGAACAAAATAGAAGCGGATACATTACAGGTCCGCCTTGATAAAAATATTCAAGCATTATGCACTATTCCTTTCAAATTTTCATTTTAACGTCTGCCTGGTAACACCACTTATTTTCGGTCATTACTGCCATCTGAAATTTCAGGATGAAGAAGTGCAGCAATTCTTTCCAGACCCTCGATAAGGCGCGGCGAGAATCGATCTGTCAAATCACTGTCGATAATAAAAATTTTATCATTTCTTACTGCGGGGATTTCCTTCCACCTCTTCCATTCTCTTTTTACGGCTTCAAAATTGCTTTCTCTTTTCATTGACGAAATAAGTATAATATCCGGTGCAGAAGCAATTATCTGTTCGATATTCACTTTTGGATAAAGAATTTCAGTTTCTCCCATCACGTTCAAACCTCCTGCGATTTCTATTAACGAGTGGTGGACTGTTTTATTCCCTACTGTTATTATCGGGTGAATGCCTATTTGGAAAAAAATGCGCGGTCTCTTCACTGTTTCCATTATACGGCACACATAATCCACCCTCCTGCGGAGGTCCTTTACAATACTGTCCGCCTGACTACAACGGCCGGTAATCTTCCCTATTTCTAAAATCGTGCTGAAAATATCTTCAAACGCGGCCGGATTTATTATATGCGTCCGGATTCCAATCCGGGCAAGCTGATTGATAGTATCCCGTTTATTGCCGTTTGCGGTTCCTATCACAAGATCCGGATTCAATATAACTATCTTCTCGACAGAAAGATTGATATAAGTTCCCACTTTTGGTTTTCTTTGTGCCGCTTCAGGATAGCTGCTGAATTCCGTAACACCTGCTATTTCCTTGTCCAGCCCCAGGGCAAAAAGAATTTCAGTTATGTCCGGTGCAAGTGAGACAATTCTTTTTGGCACACAAGAATCCTTTTCTTCGGAAGCACCGGCAACTGCGTGCGAATTCAGCAGAAAGCCGAAAAAGGTATATGGAAGGAGTAACAATAATATTTTCTTGAATTTGTTTTTTCTCATTTATGCAGATCTTTTATTCCTTACTATTCTTTTTTCTTTGCTCTGCGTTTCAGGCAACCTATCCACCACAGGCATTCTTTTTAAAAAAGGGCTGCCACAGCCAACAAGACTGCAATTTCATTCAGTTCGATTGCAGCGCCAAGGCTGTCGCCGGTAATACCTCCGATCCTCCTGAAAAAAAATAATCCTATTATTGCTGTAAATACAGTCACAAAGATCATAATTAGAATTCCTTTCATAAAAAAGAATCCAGCCGCTATCAAAATCGCCGTCACAGATGAGACAAAGGATTGGGTAAATCCTGCCCGGGAGACGAATATCTTCCCCGTTCCTTGTCCCGTTCTGGCATAGGGAAGGCAGGCAGCCAGCGGGACAACCGACCATCGAGACAATGCCGGCATGACTATGAGTGCGCTGGTCTTTGTAAACTCGGGAATCTCTCCAAGAGAAAATATTTTAAGGAATATTACACTTACAATACCCACAACTGCAAATGATCCGATTTTGGTGTCTTTCATTATGGCAAGCACTTTTTCTTTATTCTTTCCACCCGCCAAGCCGTCGGCCGTATCGGCCAATCCATCAAGATGAAGCGCTCCAGTCACAACCACAAGCGCAATAATTATAATTATGTCTGTTAATGAAGATGAGAAAAAAAGTCCAAAAAAAAGCCGGATACCTGCAAGATAAATTCCGATGATAAAGCCTGCCAGAGGGTAAAATGCCATGGAACGCACAAGATCTTGCTCGGATATTTTGATGGTCCTGAAGCAAGGGACAATTGTAAGGAAACGAATCGCTGCTATGAAGGCTTTCATTTTCTGATCTTTTCTTCAACTCCGGCTGATTTGAAAGTAGCCATATTCTTCATCACCAAAAGGGCGGATTCGATCACCATCATGGCCATTGCGGCGCCGGTCCCTTCGCCGAGGCGCATATCCAGATCCATAATAGGCGCCTGCCGGAGATAATCGAGCATGCCTTTATGTCCCGCTTCCGCCGACAGATGTGAAAAAAAGAGGTAGTCACCGGCAGTCTCCTTCAGGGCCAGGGCAATCAACGCGCCGGCCGTGGAGATGAATCCGTCAACTACGACGGGAATCCTGCGGGCGGCACCGCCGATAATCAGGCCGGCAATGCCCCCGATTTCATATCCCCCCACCTTTGCAAGCACATCCAGCGGATCGGAGCGATCCGGCCTGTTTACGGCGATGGCCTTTTTTACGGCCTCGATCTTTCTCTTCAGCATATTCTCGTCTATACCGGTACCGCGCCCGGTGACTTCCTCCGGAGGAAGCCCAGCCATCACCGCAAAAACGGCACTTGACGCGGTAGTATTTCCGATTCCCATTTCCCCGGTTCCGATCATATCATATCCGGCCCGGGCGAAATCCCCCGCCAGCCCGATACCTGTCATGAGGGCGCACAGTGCCTCCCCGCGGGACATTGCGGGACCGGCAGTGAAGTTTTTCGTTCCGTGACCTATCTTTTTGGCAATCAGTCTTTCACAGGGCGAAAAATCGTACCTGACGCCGATATCGACGACAGTCACGTCGGCGCCGGCCTGCCGCGCTAGGACGTTTACGGCCGCCCCGCCGGCACACATATTTTTTACCATCTGCACCGTCACCGCCTGAGGATAGGCGCTCACCGCCTCTTCCGTCACTCCATGATCGCCAGCGAATGCCACGATCATCTTCCTTGCCGTGGAAGGGGCAAGGTTCTTTTTTATCGCCCCGTAGCGGCGGGCGATCTCCTCCAGTTTTCCCAGGCTCCCGACAGGCTTGGTCAGCGAATCCAACCGGACCTGCGCCCGGACAAGCCATTCTTCATCCAGCGGTTCGATTGCATTCAGGATTTCTTCCAGTCCTTTCATTGCAACATTCCTATTTAACTCGGGTCGCTATTCCCGCAACCATGAAATACACCCTGTCCGCTTTCCGGGCCATTCGCTGATTGAGAAACCCGAGCCTGTCCCTATACTCCCGGGCAAGGGGATTATCCGGCACAACTCCCAGCCCCACTTCGTTTCCTATCACTATGAAGGTCCCCGCGAATCCGTCGAGGCTTGCAAAGAATTCATCGATAACTTCTTCCGCTTTTTCATCCTCCTGCGGATATTCGCCCATGAGGTTCGATAACCAGAGCGTCATGCAATCGAGAAGCACCGTTTCATAGGCCCGCGCGGCCGATCCTGCTGTCCTGCCGATGTGGACCGGTTCTTCCACCGTATCCCACCGATCGCCGCGCCGTGCCCGGTGCGCCGCAATCCGCCGGCGCATCTCTTCATCAAAGGGTTGGGCCGTGGCAATGAACAGGCGCCTGCCGTCCCGCTTTTCCGCCAGATCCTGGGCGAAATCGCTCTTGCCGCTTCGAGCGCCGCCAGTGATAAAAATAATCATATTGCCCTCTCGCTTTTGTAATTCTACCTCACCGACCGGCGACGGAAGGGCATTGCCCCCCTGTTAACCGCCAGTCCTCTACACTGCCGCATACCTTGCAATGAAAGGCAGAGGCATCCATACCGGCGCCGCAGCCGCCGCAGCGCTTCTGCCCCTCTTCGGGAGCGGGAATTTCGCCCACCCTTTCCCGATATATTCGATAATAGTAATAATGTTCCTTACTTCGAAACCGCACCGGAAAAAGGCGCGTTGCCCTTTCATATTCGCTGTCGGAGACCATCGATTCGATAATGCCGCGCAGGCGCGTCATCCCTGAACCGCATTCGCAGGGCCGCTTGCTTTGCCAAAGAATCTCCCCCGGAAGCATCTCCTCAAAGGCCTTTCGAAGAATCCACTTGCCCCAGGTAATCCCCCCTTCTTCGACTATCTTGTAAGAAAGGGCGATTTCCTTGGCAAAGGTGAAAAAATCTTTGTCCAAAAAGGGCTGGCGGATCGAGATTCCGAGTGACCTGCCTATTTCATTTGCACCGAACCGCATGGATGCGTGCATCCTATTCAAATATTCGCCCAGATCGCCCATTTGCCGCATGAAGGAATAACCGGCAAAAACTTCGTCGCTTCCGTCCCCGGTCATCACGCTGCCGATGCCTTTATCCTTTGCATAGGAAAGGCCGCAAAAGACGGCAACATCATTGGGAATGGCCGGATCGAAGCTTTTCAGCACGCCGATAACGGCGGGAACGGTTTTCAGGGCCTCGTCGACACGCACCTGCACAAAATGGTGAGCAAGGCCGAGATGCCGGGCCACTCTTTCGGCGTATCGGCGATCTTCGCTGTACGGCATAAGCTCCACAGAGATTGCCATGGGCGTCTTTGCACACAACGCCGCGAGCGTCGAGTCGAGACCTCCCGAAAGGAGGATGGCTTGAGCGGGATTTCTCTCGACGGCCTCCCTGAACCGGTCCTTCACCTCATGAACAATGTCATCCACGCGATTCTCCACGATTCCGGCTTTCTTCGCTACTGCTCGATTCCTCTGCGGGCGGCAACGCCGTTCGTAAAATAGTGTTTGATCTCTCTCATTTCCGTTACCAGGTCCGCTCTTTCAACGATTTCCGGATCGGCATCCCGGCCGGTAAGGACCAGTTCGATGCCAACGGGTTTTGCATCGATGAAATCGAGCATCTCCTTTACCGTAAGAAGGCCGAGCCGGACGGCTACATTGACCTCGTCGAGAATGACGATATCAAATCGGCCGCTTCGCATCATTTCTCTCGCCTCCGTGAGTCCTGCCCGTGCCAGCCTGATGTCTTCCTCATGCGGCGTCCCCCGTATGTAGCCGCCCCGGCCGTATTGCCTGAGGGTCACGTGCCCGGCCAGCGCCTTAAGCGCTTTTATCTCGCTGTAAAGCGAACCTTTTATAAACTGCGCGAAGTAGACTTGCAAATCCGCCCCTGCCGCCCGAAGGGCAAGGCCCAGAGCCGCCGTCGTTTTCCCTTTTCCGCCGCCTGTATACACCTGGATATAACCCTTTGTCATTTGTACCTCCTGAATCTGAATCGCCTTTGAACACCCCGAACGATAACAAATAAAACCGACCCTCTTTTCCTCTGCCTCTTCGCTATTTTCAGTAACGCCATTCTCAAGAAAAAGAAAGGCTCTTGAATTTCCGTGGCTTCATATTCAAATCCTGATCTAAAATGACACCCGCAATCCGCCGTAGACCGATAATCCGGGAACGGCGTAGCCATAAGCCTCATAGTAATCTTCATCGAAAAGATTTTCAACACGGGCGAACAGGCGAAGATTATCGGAAATTTCATATAACCCGGAAAGGTTCACCACCAGGTATTCTTCGAGAACTACATCATCAGTGGTAAACGTCATGGCATTCCAGTAGCTGTCATCCCGTTCTCCCGTATAAAGTATATCGAGATTGGCCGTACCTCTTTCGAAAAAGCGATAGCGCGCATTGAAGTACGCCTTATGCAGGGGACGGCGCAGTAATTGTTTTCTATTGCTGTCGCGTGTATTTGTATATGTATAGGTAAATCTGAAGGAAAGGTCCTCGCGTGCAATGATATCGATAAAAGATTCGATTCCGTCGCTTTGCGCGGTTTCCGCATTTTCATATCCATTTTTCCAGACGATCAGATTTTCGAAATCGTTTTGAAAATAGGTGATCCCCACTGTTAACGCTTCTCCCAGAAAAGTTCGTTCGATCCCCAAATCCCATCCTCTGCTTTCTTCGGGAGCGAGATCGGGATTTCCGCCGGGACCACCCCAGGGATTGATATAAAAGAGTTCGTTCAAGCTGGGCGCTCTGAAACCGGTCCCGAGAGAACCTTTCAGTTTTACATCCCATTCTTTGATCAGAAAGGCCTGGGTAAGCCGGTAGGTCGTCTTGCCGCCGAAATTCTCGTGATCGTCGTAGCGAAGCCCGACAGTCGTAAAGGAAATCCCCCCCAGTTTCAGCTGATCCTGCAGAAAAACGCTTCTCGTATCGGCGGCCGCATTGAGGGCGCCCAGGTCGGTCAGCTCTTCCCGCTCGTATTCGAATCCCAGGGTGGCCGTATTGTTTTTCTGAAGGTAGAGGTTGTGAAGCCAGGATAATTCCTCTTTCCTTCCGTCGAAGCGGTAGTCCCCCGCCCAGGGATCGTCTTTGTAGTCCCTCGCATGATCGACCAGGCCGTAGGCCAGCGTCTGCTCCCAGAGACCGTCAAAGGCGAGAATCCGGGCCTGGGCCCTGCCGAGAAGCTTGCGCTCGTCTACGGAATAGTCGAAGGCATCCTGAAAGGGCCCGCCCCCCTGATCCAGATGGGTACGGCCCTCCTGCAGGCGGCCGGTGAAATCGAAATCGACGCGCTCGGAGACTACCACACCGACACGGGCGCCGGCGCTGGTATTTTCCCATTTGTCCTTCTCGATGTTTCCCGGAAGGCCGGCATCGGCCGCAGAAAACCCTTTGGCGCTTATGTGGGAAGCCTCGAAAGAAACATTCAGCCGTTCTCCCCTCATGCTCGCCCCTGCCGATTCCCTCCAGGTTCCGTGAGAACCGCCTTCGCCCTCTGCAAAAAACCGGGGGGCGCCGGTCCCTTTTCTGGTAATGATGCTGATGACCCCGCCCATGGCATCAGCGCCGTAGAGCGGGCTCTGGGGACCACGGAGTATTTCGATCCGCTCGATATTGTCAACCGTCAAATTGGCAAAATTGAACCCTCTGTTTATGCCAGAGGGATCGTTCACCTCGATTCCGTCGATACGCACGAGGGTTTGATAGGATTCGGCTCCTCTTAAAAAAGCCGAGCTTTGCTGACCCGGCCCTCCGGCGACGGCCACATCAAGGCCTGCCGTTCCTCTCAAAACCTCATCTACGGTCCTGTATCCTTTGGCGGCGATATCATCAGCCGTTATAACGGTCAATGAGCTTCCCACTTCTTCGGCGGGGGTTTCGATTCGCGTGGCTGTTACCACCACTTCTTTCATCAGTTTCGCCTCCATCCCGTATACGGGTATTGAAAAGGCAAGCACCATGATTGTGGGGAATAAAACAAAATTTTGTAACCGGTTCATCTTTTTTTCTCTTCCTCCTTATGTATAAACCTTTGAGATATCATCTGAACTTCTTTTTTGCAGCGCGGCATCTTTAAGAAGGAGGAACTGCACGATCTTTTCTTTTCATGACAACCTCCTTTCCCCTCGGTCGGAAATGTCGTTTTCCGTCTTCCGGACAAGTATCCTGGCTTGCGGCTTACCTGCGACCTACTTCCCACGCCTTCCCAATCTCGTGCATGCCGGGAAAGTGGTCTCCTGCAGGGTTCGTTCCGCCAACAGTTGCGGGGCAGCGCCGGGTTTCGACCGGCTTCCTTAATCCGAAAGACGCCTTGACAGCAAAGTCATCCTCGGAAGGCCCTCGATCGGATGAGAATCGATCAGGACCTCCGTACCATAGACCTCCTCTATATTTTTTTTTGTAATTACCTGATGCGGCGTTCCGATACCATACATCATCCCGTCCTTCAGGAGCATCACCCGGTCGCAATAGAGCGATGCCATATTGATATCATGGGTAACGACCATCACCGTGACACCCTCCTCTCTGTTCAACATCCGCAGCAGCTCGAAAAAGGATATCTGGTGATTTATATCGAGAAAGGCCGCCGATTCGTCGAGAAGCATGATCCGGGGCTCCTGTGCGAGGGCACGGGCAATAAAGACCCGCTGCCTCTCTCCGCCGCTTAGTTCATTAATGCTCCTGCCGGCGAATTGCTCTATTTTTGTTTGTTTCATGGCTTTTCGAGTGATGTCTGCATCTTTTTTGCTCTCGAACCGAAATCGTGAAATATGGGGCGACCGACCCATCATGACCACTTCCTCGACGGTAAAAGAAAAAACCATAGCCGCATCTTGAGGAACAAAGGCAATTTTTCTGGCTATTTCGGTTCTTGTCATTTTGTTCAAATCATTTTGGTTCAGCAATACACTGCCTCGTTGCGGTTTACAGATGCCATCGATAATTTTTAGAAGAGTTGTTTTACCTGATCCGTTCGGACCGATAATTCCCAGTATTTCGTTATCTTTGCTTACAAAAGAAAACTTTTTCAGCACAGGCGTTTCAGCGTATTTAAAATGTACATCTCTCGCTTCAATCACCGGCATACGTCAAAGCGACCTCCGTTTTAAAAGGAAAATAAAATATGGTGCACCGCAAAGAGCCGTAATCACCCCAACCGGCAGCTCGACAGATGGAAGCACTGTCCTTGCAACAGTATCAGCCGCTACAAGAAAGGATGCTCCGCAAAAAAAGGCGGCAGGTATCAAAAGTCGGTGATCGGGTCCAAAGAGCATTCTCATGACATGCGGTATTATGAGCCCTACAAATCCAATAATTCCGCTGAATGCGACAGCAAAACCGGTTATTGCCGAGGCGGCAATGATGAGAATTGTTTTCGTCCGTTCCACATCGATACCAAGTTGAAGCGCCGTTTCCTCTCCGGAAACTATCAGATTAAGTGATCTTGCATATGTATATACAAGACCCGTTCCGAAAAAAGAAAAACTCGAAATAAGGGCGATTTTCATCTTGTTCGCTGCTCCAAGATCCCCCATAAGCCAGAATGCGATACTGTGCAGATCGGAACTCTTACTGAGGGAAAGCAAAAACATTATCACCGCTGAGAAAAAAGCATTCACGATGACCCCTGCCAAAAGAAGTGTGGTTGAATCTGTCCGGCCCTTCGATTTTCCGATGGCGAAAACCAGAAATACAGTCAGAGCCGCCCCAGAAATTGCAAGTAGGGGTGTTGCAAGACTTATTACACTCAGCCCTAGAATAATGCTTAGAATCGCGCCGACCGCCGCCCCGCCGGAGACTCCCAGAATATACGGTTCGGCAAGAGGGTTTCTGAGCAGAGCCTGAAAAACGACACCTGCAGTTGAAAGCGATGCTCCCACCAGTCCCGCAAATATGATTCTCGATAACCGTATAGAAAAAAGAATGGTTCTTTCTTCAGGGGCCAATTTTTCATACCCCTCATACCACCCGAAAAGCAGAGCCTTCGCTGTTTTGACCGGCTCCAGGGAAGCAGGACCCAGTAAGAGGGAGAAAAATGCGATACCCGCAAAAATGAGTGTGAAAAAAAATGATACCCTGATAACTGTGTTCAGGGTAATAGGCGTTCTTTCCATTATCTTTCCGCCTTACTAAAACAATGATTACAAAGATTTACAGACGTACGGATGCAACCTGTTTTACTGAACCTAAAAAATCTTTGCCGGAATTGTCTATGACTGAATAGTAGATAGATTTATTCTCATGATACCCTCCCTCGGGGAATTCCTGCTGGATCGGTTTTCCGGCTCAGGGCTGCCTACTTACCCGTCTTCCCATTACTGCTGTAACAGTGACTTGGTGGGTTTTCGTTCCCTTTACGGCTGCGGGGCAGCGGGGGCCTTTCACCCCTCTTCCACATATCCATCGGTAATGATCAATTTTTTTGATCGATTTCACTTATGGTATGATCCTATAAAAAGCATGTTTCTTAAGTCAAGAACGTTTTTAGTTTCTCACCGCACAGAAAAGATTATTTAAGAAAAACCTGCCCAACTACATCAGGTGTTTTAAAAATGGAAGGGCAAAGAGCGATACATTACCCAGGCTGTGAATGGTGACAGGAATTATAAGATTTTTTTCCCGTTCATAGGCGGCAGCGAATACGATCCCTCCCACTATCTGGGTAAAGGGAAAAGACAAGGACAGGGGGTGGGCGGCCACAAAGAGTAAAGTGCTGAGGGCAAGGGCGACAGGAAAGCCCCAGCGCCTGAAAAAGCCGAAGAGAATTCCCCTGAAAAAAATTTCTTCCGCAACAGGCGCCGCAATTCCCCCTACCACCATAATCTGGATGATCCCCGCCCTGCTGCCCGGCATTTGAATCTTGAGGAAAGAGGTGGCATCAAACCCTGATGCATATATCAATCCGAAGAGCAGTCCTGCGGCAGCGGCAAAAGAAAGCGACCAGAGGAGCCCTTTTTTTACTCCCGCCCACACCTCGCCGAAAGCGAGTCCCGCCCCTTTCATCCCTTCCTTAGATCTCAAAAGTATCACACAAAGAAGTGCAATATCGGCAAGCCGGGCCACGCCCGTTATCAGTACCGGAGAAAAGTCCGCGTTTGAAGCAGCCGCAATAGCCAAGGTTTCCACGGCGACAACGGCTGCAATCGCGAGGATCAGTGTTCTGGCGGCAATTGCTGGACCCATCCTAATTCCCGCAGCGCCTTATAGGCGTAAAGCTGGCTATACCAGTGCATCACATGAGGGATACGTTTCTCTATCTCACCGGCGGTACCTGTTCCTGCCCGCCTTTTCAGAGCATCATAGGCGCTGTATTGGACAACAGGACTCGGATCATCGAGCAAAGACAAGAGAACACCATATGTTTCAGGCGACCGGCTCAATGCGAGTGTACGAACCAGCCAGTAGCGTTCGGCTGAATGCGGGCTCTTGGCCAGTAAGCGGTAACCTTCATATCTCTCGACAGGCTCCTCCTTCATTTCGATATGCCGCAATGCCCGGATCCGTTCTTCGACCGCAGACGATGCAAGAGATCCTATAGTATTTCCCGAAAGGCTTCTGTTGGTCGAAAGATTCAGCAGAAGAAGCCCGATTACGAGGCATATCACGGAAGCTGTAATTGTCGCGAAGTGGACTCCGGAATGCAACCTTAAAAAACCCCGCACACAAGCAAAGAGAAAAAAATACAGCATCAGGGGACTTGCAAGGCAGAGGGAAAAATATATGGCCGCTCTAAAGAATTTGTTGCGATCGAGCCGATCTGAAACTGTTTTTAAAATCTTTCCCGAATCAGCCATGAACGCATCGAGGGGAAATCGGAAAATCGTTTTCCCCTGATGATCGAACAGAAGGCAGTTCTCTCCTTCAGGGCTCACTGCGAGATCCACCGGCCGTACCGATTTACTGACCGGCAGGTAGTCGTGATAGATTAGCTTTTTTTCAAGAGATAATAAAATATTCCTGTTTTTAAAACCTTCTATCCGGCAGGTCTTCAGCTGACGCTGATCCAGAGGTTTGCAGACGTAGGCGGGATAAAGAGTATACCTGTAATACCCTTCGGCACATTCAATACCCCACGGACTGGATAAAAGAAGGTTGTCTCTTATTTCCGTAAATATTTTCCCCTCCATCCGGGGAAGCCACAATGCCGCCAGAATGAATACCGGCAGCAGGGGGACCATTTCCTTCCAGGGGAAGCCTTTCTCCTTCCTCTTATCCATTCCCGACAGGGCCAGGCAGAAAACAGCCGGTGGCGTTACTGCAAAATAAAGAGTCCCGAAAAACGAAACACCATCTTTATTAACAGCGGCAATGCCTGTGCACCAGAAAAGTATAGACAACCACAATATCACTTTTTTTCGGCGGAAGAGGCGGTCCCAGATCCAGGCGAAAGAAAGACCGGCAAAGGAGAGTCCAGCGCCAAGTGTCAGTGTAAAAAAAAGTCCCCCGAAAAAGGCCGGACCCAGTCTTTTCAGTTTTTCCATTACCAGCTCATTCGGAACCAGAAGGTATCCTTCCCCTCTCAGAAGATCGAGGGAGGCGTACAGCGCATTGTTTGATGCATAGACCTGAACAGTCGCTATGATCTGCACGATCAGAAGCCCGGTGATGAAAGCCGTCAGGCTGGCAAAAGGACCTTTCATTCTCACACTAAAATAATACCCCCCTTAAAATAATACGAGCCCCCGTTCTTTGAATGATGTATAGCCGGCGGGGCCCACAATGAGATGATCGAGCGGCTTCAGGTCCACGGCGCGGCAGGCATCGATGAGTTTACGGGTGAGCAGCAGGTCCTGTTCGCTGGGTTCGAGATTCCCCGAGGGATGATTGTGCACGAAAATGAGTGCCGCGGCTCCGGCATCAAAGGCCCCCTTGATCACCTCCCGTGGATACACTGCCGATTGATCTATAGTCCCCTTGCAGACATCTTCGATAGTAAGAACCATATGGGCGCTGTTAAGGTAGAGGACGCGAAAGACCTCTTCCTTTTTATCGGCCATGGAAAGGGAAAGATAATCGGCCACATCCTCCGGACCCCTGATAACTCTTCTGTCGAAGATATTTTCTTTCAACTGTCTGCGGGAAATTTCAATGGCAGCCAAAAGTTGAGCCGCTTTGGCTGCGCCGAGACCTCTGATCCTCCTCAGATCGTTTTGTTTGGCACCGAGAATCCCTCGAAGCCCGCCGAATTGATCGAGGAGTTCCCTCCCCAGCGATACCGCATCCTTTCCCTTGATGCCGGTTCGAAGAATGATGGCCAGAAGTCCGGCATCGGACACAAATTCCGGCCCTTTTTCAAGAAGGACTTCACGGGGCCGTTCCGATGCAGGCCAGTATTTAATTCCTCCCGCCTTTTTTTCCTTTTCATGGGTAACCATAGATACCACCTGTTTCTCACCGATCCCGGTCACCGGCATCGGGTATTCCCCCATTACAGGACGGGGGCGGACGAAGGAAATCCCAAAGAACGAGTGTCTGGATTCAGCTTCAGGAGGTGGCATATCAGTTTTCAGAATATTATAGCTGGCCGGCCCTCAATTCTTCAGCAGACCGCAGGCTCAGATATCCCGGAGCGATATCAAATACTGTCTTCGCCCCAATGTGACCTTCCCGGTTCAGACGGAATGCAGCCCGGGCATAGGCAATGAGAACGCTGGCCGTAAATCCTGGATTGCTGCCCAGCTTCAGAGCAAACTCGATTCCCTGCGTCACGCCGTCTGCCGTCTTTCCGGTGCGCATAACAAAACCGCCATGGGGCATTGCGGAATGATTAGTCTCCATTTCCTCTTTACTGATGAAAGTCACCCTCGTATCGTACTCATTAAAATAATATGGCATCGACGTAATGGTTTCTTCAATTTTGTTCAGATCGGCCCCTTTTCGAGCTACCACATAGCAGTCTCTCAGGTGCTTTTCCCGTGTCGACAGTACCGGCCCCTCTCCGGACCGTACCCTTTCCACGGCGCTTTCTATGGGAATGGTGTACTGGCGTCCGTCTTCAACCCCTTCTATCCTTCGAATGGCATCGGAATGTCCTTGGCTTACACCGGGGCCCCAGAAGGTATAGGCTTTCCCGTCAGGAAGGACGGCTTCTTCAATTACCCGCATTAACGAAAAAAGCCCCGGATCCCAGCCTGTCGAAATGACCGCCGTTTTCGCCGATTTCTTTGCCTCCGCATCGACAGCAGCGAAATATTCCGGAATCCGCGCATGTGTATCATAACTGTCGACCGTATTAAAAAGCCGAACGAATTGCGGACCCTGTTCTGGGAGATCCGTCGCCGATCCTCCACAGAGAATTGCCACGTCTATATCACCGACATGTTTTTCCACATCGGCTATTGAAAACAGTTGCCCCATTCCCTGCGAAACAATGGTCGAAGGGTCGCGTCGAGTAAATATTCCGGAAAGCTCCATATCGGGATTCTGCTCGATTGCCTTTTCAACTGCTTTCCCTATATTTCCATACCCGATGATCCCAATTCTGATTTGTTCGATCATTTCCGTCCTTCCTTGCAATAATTTTAGCATGCCAGTCTATCGGCGGCGATAAGAACCTGTCAAGAAGAAAAAATAAGAAATAATAAGAGAATAGTTAAATATGTACCGATTCTCAAAATGGTTCGGTCACATTTTACGGCACATACAATTAAAACGGCGGATGGATCGTCATGAAGGTAAAAACGCCCATATCATTGGCCTCCGGCTTTGTCGGCTCGCCGTTGATTACCCTGACCATACGCTCGATCATCTCTTCCCGCAGCTCTCCGAGGGATTTCCCTTCCACAAGAAGACCGGCATTGACATCGATATCGTCTTCCATGGCCCGGTAGACGCGGCTGTTGCTTGCCACCTTGATGACCGGCACTGTGGGAAAACCCGCCGGCGTGCCCCGGCCTGTCGAAAAGAACATCAGCTGGGCGCCGCTGGCCGCAAATCCGCTCATCGAGTCGGCATCGTACCCCGGTCCGTCCTGCAGGACCAGCCCACTACGGGCGGGAACCGCACCATAATCCACCACCTCGTGTATGACGGAAGTCCCCCCCTTGACAATGCACCCCATGGATTTTTCCGCAATGCTGCTCATGCCGCCGTCCATATTTCCCGGCGAAATCACCAGACTGGCAAGTTCTCCCATAATGTCGCGGGTCAGGACCTCTGCGCGATCCACCATTTTTTCGATTTCCTCTCCCGTCTTTCGGTCTTTCGCGCGCCTGGCAAGCACATGGGCCGTCCCGATCATTTCCGTGTTTTCACCGAACATAACCGTGGCGCCCCGGTCCACCAGCCAGTCCGAAACGGCACCCATGGCGACGTTTGCCGTAACACCCGACATGGCATCTGATCCGCCGCACTCGATGGCTATCAGCAGTTCCTCCCAGGCAATGGGTTGCCGTTTTTGAGCCCCCAACGCGGCGACATAGCTCTTTGCCGCCTCGATTCCTTTCGCGGCGGTTTTCAGCGATCCTCCGTCTTCCTGCACATTCAGGATGGTTATCGGTTTCCCTGTATCGGCAATCATCGGCGCCAGATTTTTCACATTCGACACCTCGCATCCGAGGCCGATCAGAACGACGGCACCGACATTGGGGTTCTTCATCATTCCCGTAAGGATGCGAAAGAGTATCTCGATGTCGCGGGGACCGCCGCGGCCGCACCCGTGCCCGTGGGTAACCGCCACCGCCTCGGGAACCGCTTTCCCGATACGGCTTGCCACACCGTTGACGCAGGAAACGGTCGGTAGAACCAGCACGTGATTCCGTATCCCGACCTTGCCGTCGTTTCTTCTGAATCCGGTTATTTCATTCATTTTTTCCACCGCCGGCTCTCGAGGTTGTGGGTATGCACCCATGACCCGCGCTTGATTTCTTTCGTACTTACCCCCACCGTTTCACCATATTTGATAATTTCCTCAGCCTCCCCTATGTCCTTCAGGGCCACCTTGTGGCTGGCCGGGATATCCTCAAGGAGAGGGAATCGCTCTTCTCCGGCGGCGACTACCCGTTCACCGGCCTTCAAATCGCGAAGCGCCACCCCCACGTTGTCTTTCGAATTGATGATCAGTACGGTATCTGTCAAGGCATTTGTCACTTATTCGGCGGTTTCATGTACTGCATGGTCCCGTCCTGGACGACGGCAACCCGGGCATATTCAGGATATGCTTCTTCCAGGAGGGCCATCACCTCGGACCAGGTCTTCACGACGACGGCGTCATCGATATGGCATATCAAATCGAGCATGGTTTTGTCGGGACAGGGTGTAAAAACGATGAGGCGCTTCATGAAGGCAGTGATCATTTTTTCACCTTTGTTCTTTATCACATGGTGGCGGCCGCCGTAATCGGTGCCCCAGGCACGCATTACGTAATGGGGGACCTGCCCTTCCGGCGCATCGGAGATGAGGACCGCCGTTCCCGTACCGTCCGATTTCAGGGCCATGAGCGACATGAGCAGTGCAATAGCCGACTCGTTCGCCTTGGCGTAGGAGTTGCACACGGCGATGTCGTAGCCGGAGGCATAGGGAATTCCGTAATGGTCCTTTCCCTCTTCGGCCCCGGCGGCATGGGTCGCCGTGAAAGGCCCGGCATAAAGGTTGGCGATCTCTCCCCGGCGATTGATCAGGCAATCCACCTTGAAGTTCAATGCGGCCAGCTCACCGGCGGCATCGCATTCCGCCCGCATGATATTGTTGTCGAAATTGCCGAGGCCGGTCCGGCTCTGATCGCGGTGGAGCTGGTTATGAAACTGATTGATCGATTCGATTCCCGCAATCCCGGGCAATATGATCTTTCCGCCCCCGCCGAAGCCCACGTGAACATGAGCGGTGATGCATCCGATACCGATTCTCAAATCGCAGCTCAGATATTCGCGATTCAGCCACAGTTCCACCCCTGTCGTGGTACGGCCTATCCTGACGGTGTTCTGAAAGGGATCGTGGTTATAGACGGCATAATTTTCAACGATGTAGTCGCCCAGTTTTTTCCGGGCATTGATCATATCGTAGGCGCCGTGAGTTCCCAGCGCCCATATGAATCGAATCTGGTCCTTTCGAAGCCCCGCCTCATGAAGTTCTTCGAGCACGAAAGGCGCCACATCCTTCACCGGAGTGGGACGGGTCATATCGTCGAAGACGATGACTGCCTGTTTCTTACCCCGGGCCATCTCCCGAAGGGCCGGTCCCTTGATGGGATACCGGACCTTTTCTCTAATTTCATCCGGCGCAAGGCCGGGCTTGTCCAATCCCGGCGAGGTCAGATTATCCACATCCCACCGGCCGGGAAATGTAAGCCTGCGCTCTTCGTTTTCATACCAGAGGCGGGATGGAACGGATAGGGTCTTCATATTCCTTTCCTTTCAAAAATCTGATTCGGCTGAATCCTTCGGCACGTTCGATTTGGCTATCCCAGGAGAATAACTATCAGGCGCCGCGGGCCGTGCATCCCTTTAAAGGGCGTCGCCTTTATATCTGCCGTCATACTCGGTCCCGTAATAAAAGTAAAGTGGGGCGGGATATTTTTATTATCGCCGTATACTTCCTTCATCACTTCTTCATAGGTGGGATAGAGACGTTCCACCGGTACGATGGCGATGTGCATGATCGGGGCGAGAGAGAGAAGGCGCGGCTGGTCTTTGTCATGGATGATACCGAGGGTTCCACTCTCGGCCACGGCAAAATCGGCGCCGGTGATGCCGGCATCAGTTTCAAATACGGCATCCTTGAAGGCACTTCTGTCGGAAAAATCCTGCGGCACATGAATCTCTATCCCCCGGGCCTTTCCCCAGGCGGGCAGATCGAACCGCGCTACCACATCATCCGTCGAAACGATCAGATGTTTCACTCTCTCCGCGGAGGCGATCTCGGCCAATCTGTCCGGCACGGTTCCGGCCTCCTCACGGAACACCTTTGCCTCCTGAAGGATCAATTCTTCCGTAAACCGTGCAATCATTTCTTCACGGTTATAGGCAAGCTCCCGGGCAGGGGGCAAATGAGGTCGCGGAGAAACCTGCGGCCTTTGCGCCTTCTTGAGTTTCCCGAGAATTTCTTCGCGTGCGTTTTCCGTCATTGTATCCTCCCGGCAGTATCGCAGCACACGGCCTTTTCTACTTTCAGCGACATCTGTTTTTCCGATTCAAATATTCCGAGAATATTGTTATTGTAAATTCGAATCTTTTTTCTTCAGATCCCTCCATCGCTCATGAAAGGTTTTCTTTGCCATAGCCGGGAAATCCCTTTCCTTGAACCATCCTTCGAAAAAGGACCCCATATTTTTCAGAACACCGTCGCGGGTATATCTGTTCATCATCGGGCGGACACATTTGATGCCGAGATTCCACAGGCGGCTGTCCCTGACCATCATCGTCCAGAAATCGAAGAAACGCTTTTCCTGCCACCGGCGTCTTTTCCCTTTTAATTTATCATCACCTTCGACGTCTTTCGACCGGTAGTAGAGAAAAAGGGCAGGATGGTCAATCCCACCTGGGCATATCTCCCTGCAGGTTCCACACAATGTGCAGGCACGGTAAAGATCCTGTGTTTTATCGAGGCCGATCAAAAGCGGACTGAGGACCTGCCCCATCGGACCCGAATAGGCCCAGCCGTAGGGATAACCGCCGACCTTGGTATAGACGGGGCAAACGTTTAGACAGGCCCCGCACCGTATACACCTCAACGCTTCCCGGACGATGAGATCCGAATACAAATCCGATCTCCCGTTATCCACGATAACGATGAAGAGTTCCTCGGGACCGTCGATTTCGTCCGCCTTTTTTGGCCCACTGTCCATGGACACATATGCGGATATCTTCTGCCCCGTGCAGCTCCGGCAAAGCAGCCGCAGAAGGTGCATGGCGTCATTCATCGCAGGCACGACCTTTTCGATGCTCATGATCGAAACCTGCGTCCGCGGCGACGATTTGTTGAATCGGATATTCCCCTCGTTCTCGACATTGATGATTGTGCCGGTCTCGGCAACGGCCATATTGACACCGGTTATTCCCATCTCGATATGATGAAACTTGTCCCTGAGAAAGAGCCGCGCCGCATAACCCAGTTCGACGGGATCGGTGGTTGCTTCTTTCATGCCGGCCTTTTTCATGAAGAGATCGCAAACTTCTTCAACAGAGACATTGATTGCCGGCCCTACAATATGAAAGGGAGGGCGTTCAAGCTGCTGGGCGATAAACTCGCCCAAATCCGTTTCGTAGGTGTCTATCCCCTCTTTAATAAGAAGGCCGTTCAATCCCGTCTCTTCGGTCACCATCGATTTCCCTTTGGTGACAAAGGGCGATATTCCTGTCCTTTGCAATCTTCAGGATCATGCGGTTTGCTTCTTCCGCATTTCTTGCCCAGAGCACGGTTGACCCGTGGGCTGCGGCGTTCTTCTCGAATTCTTCAAGAAGCTCCGGAAGTTTGGCCACGACTTGGGCCCGTATGGCCTGGCCATAGGCGAGGGCCGCCTCGGGATCGGGAAAGGTCGACATTACCTGTCCCCGCCTCATGGCGATGACAGGTGGAAGCAGCCCAAGGAAGGCACGGGCATATTCGTTTCGAATCTCCCGCCGTGCCACCTCGTTGAACTGATCGGTTTTAATCTTCATTTCACCCCTCCCAGCCTGTTTCCGCCAGAAGGCTTGCCATGTGCATCGCCTTTTTTCCGGGATGGTGGCGGCTGAGATATCCCCCGATATTGAGAAGGCATCCCGGTTCGCAGAGGACGATAAGATCGGCGCCGCTTGCCACGAAATTCTGTACTTTCTCCTTCACCAATTCCTCGGAAATATAGTGATATCGATCGGCAAATTCTCCTCCGAAACCGCAGCAGAAATCCGCCGCGAAAAGCGGGACCATTTCAGCCCCGGATATGGAGGCAAGCAATTTCTTTGGCTGAGTCGAAATTCCCAGCCCGCGAAGCACATGGCAGGATTCGTGATAGGTTACTTTTCCCTCGTAACGGGCACCTGCATCATCGATGCCGAGCACATCGACAATATATTGGGTGAATTCGTAGATTCTTTCCGAGAGATCCTCCGCCCTTCGCAACCAGTGAGGTTCATCGCAAAGAAGCTCGGGATAGTGCTTCTTTATCATATAGACGCAGGATCCCGATGGACTGACGATCACATCGTCATCACCGAAGATGCGGAGGAAATGTTTTGCCGCCTTTCGCGCCTGATCCCGGTAACCCGCATTCATGGCCGGCTGACCGCAGCAGGTCTGTTTTTCATGATAGACCGGGTTAACACCCAGACGCCTGAGCACCTTTACGGTCGCCTCGCCGATCTCCGGAAGGAAAAGATCGACGGTACAGGGAATGAAGAGAGAAACATTCTTATTCACGGTACATTGATTCTATCAAGTCGGCAAATTGCGCGTTTATCGATTTTCTTTTCACTTTCATGGTCGGAGTAACTTCTCCATCCTCTGTATAAAGTTTCTTGTCCAGAATTCTGAATTTCCGGATGTTTTCAACACGGGCGATTTGTCTGTTCACTTTATCGATTTCTCCCTGAATCAGATTCTTTACTTCTTCAGTCCTCGTCAGGCTTGCATACGTAGTGAACTGGACTTTGTTGTCTTGTGCGAATTTCACTACATTTTCTTCATCAATGACTATAATGGCCGACAGATATTTTCTTCTATCGCCTATGACCACGGAATCATTTATGTAAGGAGAAAATTTCAAAAGATTTTCTATGTACTGGGGAGCTATATTCTTGCCGCCGGCTGTGATAATGAGATCCTTTTTTCTATCTGTGATCTTCAAAAAACCGTCCTCATCTATTTCTCCTACATCTCCCGTATGCATCCACCCGTCAACAAGCGCTTCACGGGTGTTCTCTTCATCTTTATAATAACCTTTGAAGATGCCTTTATGTTTAACCAGGATCTCGCCATCATCAGCAATTTTTACGTCTGTTTCTGGCAGTGGTCTTCCTACGGTGCCGATTTTGAAGTTGAATTCGTCGGACATGTGGGTAACCCCCGTTGTTTCCGTCATGCCATATCCTTCACGGATCGGGATACCGATACTTTGGAAATACTTGAGTATTTCACCCGAAATCGGAGCTGCTCCAGAGAAACCAAGGCGAACCCTGTCAAAACCGAGCCGCTTTTTTAACTTCCGAAATACACAAAAATATGCCGCCTTATATGCAAAGGCAAGCCAGAAAGGGATTTTTTCTTTTGCCAGTTTCATTCCATTATATTTACCGCCTATTTTGACCGCTCCGTTATACGCTGCTTTTTTCAGCCGCGTTGCATCATCCATCTTCAATACTATCCCTGAATAGTATTTTTCCCAGATTCTTGGCACGGCATGGAAAAAAGTGGGGGAAATATCGCGCATATCCTCCATTACTGTATCGGTATTTTCAGTGAAATTTACCGTATGTCCTACTGTCAGATGGTTCATAATATCAAAAATTTGTTCGTACACATGGTTAAGGGGAAGAAAAGAAATACTTTCATCATCACGACCCATTTTAATCACCTGCCGGGAGGCCCTGCCGACCCACAGATATCCCTCATGTGTCAAAAGGGCTCCTTTCGGTGGTCCCGTTGTACCTGATGTATAAATAATACCTGCCACATCTTCAGGTTTTGCCCGGCTGACAAGTTTTTCGAAAAGTTCAGGATTTCTTTTTTCTTCCTCTTTGCCAAGCTCGAGAAGCTCATCAAAGCTCATAAACATGGAATCTTGAAAGTGTTTTAGCCCTTCCATTTCCCACACTATCAATTTCTTCAATTTTGGAGTCTTGTCCCGAAACACAAGGGCCTTGTCCAGCTGTTCCTCATCCTCGCAGATATATACGACTGAATCCGAATGGCCTACAACATATTCGCATTCCTTTGCAGGATTCGTAGTATAGACCCCTACCCAGGCTCCTCCAGCCGAAACTATACCGAGAGCTGAATAAAGCCATTCGGGCCTGTTCTCTCCGATGATTGCCACATGATCTCCATACGTTACTCCAAGCGCGTGCAGACCCAGGGCCACGTGCTTTACTTTTTCGGCGTATTCCCTCCATGAAATATCATGCCATATTCCCAAGTCTTTTTTGCGCATTGCTACCCTTTCGGGCTGCGTTTCGGCCATAGCCGCCAGAGCCATTGGCAATGTTTCAACAGCCATGCACTTCCCCTTTCTCATCGGCGCAAGCCGCTGTTTTCATCGGAATCGTACTTTTCGCCTGTATCGTTTGTAGCCTTTAACCGAATGCTCTGTGGATATACCCAGATAAAATTCTTTTACGTCTTCATCTTCTCTCAAAATTTCAGGTTTATCAGCCCGGACGATTCTCCCGTTTTCAAGTAAATACGCGAAATCAGAATATTTAAGAGCCATGTTCACATTCTGCTCAACCAGAAGAATCGTTACTCCGTCTTTTTTATTTATATCCTGAATAATTGTGAATATTTCTTTTGTTAAAAGAGGAGAAAGCCCTAATGACGGCTCATCAAGCATCAGCAGCTTAGGCCTGCTCATAAGCGCCCTTCCTATTGCAAGCATCTGTTGCTCTCCTCCGCTTAAATATCCTGCCTCCTGATTTTTTCTTTCTCTGAGAATCGGAAAATGGGAAAAGACATTTTCAATGTCGCTGCTTATTTCTTTTTTAGTTTTTCTTGTATAGGCTCCCATTAAAATATTCTCGAAAACGGTCATTTCCGGAAAGACCTCCCTCCCTTCGGGAACATAGCTTATACCCATCCTCACAATCTGATCGGTATCTTTTCTATCGATTCTCTGATCCAGAAATTCTATTGTCCCTTTTTCCGGCTGCTCCTCCTTGAGGTCGTAAAGAAGCCGCATTATCGTTTTCAGTATAGTCGTTTTTCCGGCCCCATTTGAGCCGAGCAGGGCAACCACGGAGCCGGCTTCGACCATAAAGGAAATCCCATGGAGCGCCCGTATCATGTCATACCATGTTTCTATGTTGTTCACTTTCAGCATCAGGCAACTTCCTCCCCGAGATACGCTCTGATGACTTCGGGATGTCTCTGCACGTCCTGCGGGAACCCTTCAGTTATCTTTCCACCCTGATTCATGGCAAATACAAAATCGGATATGCCCATAATCATATTCATATCATGTTCGATAAGGAGAATCGTTACTTCATAATCTTCTTGAATATCCTTTATCCAGATATTAAGGTCCTGTTTCTCCTCCGTGTTCATCCCGGCGGAAGGTTCATCGAGCAGCAGTATTTTAGGTTCGAGCGCCAGCGCCCTGCCAAGCTCCACGAGCTTACGTCTACCATAGGGAAGATTACTTACAAAGCTGTCCCTTACGGACTGGAGATCGAGAAAATCGATAATTCTTTCTACGATTTCGCGATTAGCAATCTCTTCGCGGGCGGCTCTGGATTTTCTGCCCCACATGAAAGCGCCTCCGAATACTCCTGTTTTCATATGAATATGGCGTCCAAGCATCAAATTATCCATAACCGTGGCATTACCAAAAAGCTCGATATTCTGAAACGTTCGGGCAATTCCCTTTTTGGCTATGCGGTCGGGCGTTTCCCCTACCAGATCCTCGCCTTCCAAAAGAATTCTTCCTTTATCAGGCTTGTAAATACCGCTGATTAAATTATAAATTGTGGTTTTCCCTGATCCGTTGGGGCCTATAATGGAAAAAATCTTATTCTTCTCCACGCTGAAGCTTATATTCTCCACCGCTTTCAAGCCGCCAAAACTGATACTCAGATTATCAACCCGAAAGAAGTCCATACAGTACAATTCCTTTTTTTAAAGTCCCTGAACCACGGAATGCCCCTGAAAAAATTTTATAGGAAAGGCAGGCATGTAAATGAAAACATGCCTGCAAATTACATGCGTCAGGAACACAGGCTTCCTTTACCGGTACATAGAGGACTGATTTGTTTGTTAAACACTATCCTTCCCTTCTTCTTTATCACTTTTTGTAACGCGGAATTTCGTTTACCGCCCAATCCTGAAGCAGGATAGTCTCGGCATTGGGACCGCATTTCCAGACAACCACGGCACTCGGCCCCCGGTGATTTTCGGCGGTCCAGTTGAGCGGCGGTCCTATTCCTTTGAAATTACTTATAGAGTCAAGCTTTTGTTTTACAGCTTCGGTACTTAAATTCTGCCCGACCTCCTTCATTGCCCATACCAGCGGTTCGCCAACTACTATTCCCGCCATATAAAAAATAGCCCATCGTTCCTCGGGCGCCAACCGTTTTGCCGCTTCACGATATTTTACCATCAGAGGAGAATCGGAATATGGCGTTTCTGTAAATCCGCTTGTGATAACTCCTTCCTTGGCCCAAAGTCCTCCTGTAATCATATTCATCAGAAGATAATCGGAAAGATTGTAAGAATGAAGCCATTGAGGATGATATCCGAGCGTTATGCAGGTTTTGAGCGCAATCGCCGCCTGCACAGGAGAAATAAATGCAATGATAGCTTCGGCTCCCGCAGCTTGAAATTTCGCCATCTGAGATGAAAGATCCTTCTCAGTGGGCTCGACAGGTACTTCCTCAACCAACTTCAACCCCATGGTTTCCAATCGATATTTTGCCGCATCCAGTCCGTCTTTCCCATAGGAATCGTTCTGATAGAAAAAACCTATCTTCTTGAAATTCATCTTTTCCACTGCATATTTGGTAAGAATACTGGAATCATCTTCATACGGGGGCCACAGAACCCATACATAAGGATCAACCGGCTCAAAGAAATCTTCTGCACCCGAGCAGGGACCCACCCATATGACCTTGTTCTTGCTGAGATAGTCTTTTACCGCCAGACCGCAGGAAGAACCGACACCACCTACAAAAGCGAAAACCCCTTTTCTTTCAACCAGTTCTTTGACCGCAAGCTTTGTCTGTGACGGATTATACTGGTCATCCCGGATGAAATACTTGATCTGTCTGCCATTTATTCCGCCCTCTTCATTGACAATATCAAAGAGTAGCTTACTGCCTCTCGCCACCGATCCCCATGGCGCAGCCGGACCTGTCTGGGGACCCCACTGGCCGATCCTGATCTCCTTATCATCGAATCCCTTTGGTGCAGCGTAACTAAGCGGGATTACAATTAGAAAGGCCAGGATCACTGCCGCCATGCCGCAAAATATTTTTTTCTTCATAGGCTTTCCTCCTTTAAGTTTGGACACCGTTAAACCGATTACCTAATCGGTCACATTAAATTAAAGAGAGATAGTCAGCTTTTGTACCATTTACCTCCCTCTTTGGTAAAAATGAATCCAATATTGAACTCCGAGTACTTACCCGTATCTTTAAAAAAGAGAACTACTTCCACCTCTATCTGGGCAAATTTTTCGATCCCGGGATATTTCGTGCGGTCCTCATTGCCTGTAATATATGTGATATCGATAATACGGTATTCACTGATCGAATGAGACGATGTAAGAGCCTCTTCCAGATATTTTTTATAACTGTGAGAACGTTTATATTCCGATGAAGGGCTGAGTGATTCATATACGCAGGAATAATCTTTTCTGATTTCGGCGCTGAAATACTGCCGAGCTGCAGCCAGCAAAGAGCCTTCCTCCGAATCGGAATCGGCCGCAACGGTTAGGGCAGGGATAAATGCAAGGCATAGCAGGATTATACCGAGGTGTATTACATTTTTTTCCGCAGAGTATATGTTAAAACGCATATTGAGCCTTCTTTCTTCTGCCGTCAGACCTTTTTAACATAATGTTTCGCAAATAATCCGCTTGGGCGTATGCAGAGAACCAAAACTATTATGACAAAGGCAATAATCGGTTTCCACTCCGGCCAGATGTACCCGAAAAAGTTTTCAATCAGCCCGAGAATTTCTCCTCCGATAAAAACTCCCGGGATACTCATGAGACCGCCTAACACAGCGGCTGCAAAAGTTTTCAGAAAAGGTTCCATCATAAATTGAGGGTCCAGAGTTGCCTTGGCGGAAAAAAACATTGCAGCTATGACGCCTATCAGTGAGCTAAACCCCCACGCGAAAGAAAATACCCGTTCAGTCCTTATTCCCATTATTTTAGCGGCATGCTGATTCTGCTGGGTTGCCCTCATTGCCATACCCAGTTTTGTAAATTTGAAAAAAAGGTACATGAGTACCATTATAATGGCGGCCGTAACAAAAACTGCAATGGCCCAGTCACTGATTCTTATGCCGGCGAAAGGCTCGTGCGTTACCTGATAGGACATGGGAAGATTGAATTCTTTCTGTTCAGCACCCCATTTCCAGCTCGCGAGCCCCATCAGGAGCATCTCCGCTCCCAGAGTGATGACAATTAAACCTAAAAGACTTGGATCTTTTGCTGGACGTAAAAATACAAATTCTATGGCCATTCCTAAAAGAGCTGCAAAAATCAGTGTGATAAGAAATGCTGTCCAGAAAGGGCAATGGTAATATGTGAGAATATGATATGCAACGAAAGTAGAAAACATTGCCATCTCTCCCTGGCCGAAATTCACCACCTCCGATGTTTTATAAATTATAACGACTGCCATTCCAAAAAGACCGTAGCAGGCACCGATGGCCAATCCCTCGATGATAAGCTGTCCTACTGGCATTATCCCCCCTTATGAATGAGTCCGGATTATAAATTGCCCTTCAATTTTTAAAAAGGCCATGTCATCCAGTATTTCTTGATTCGTATCCAGATGCCGAATATTCCAAGTGGCTCGAAAATAATTATCCCTATCATAATGAGTCCCAGGGCAATACTGTTAAAATTATCGAGCCCGGTTATCGTCAGCCACTTTTTTGAAATTATTAGAAGCAAATCTCCGATATAGGGAACTTCACCTATATTTTTCAGAAGGTCATACTGAAGATATGTAATAAGGGCAGCACCGGTAATAGATCCCATCACCGAACCCAATCCACCTACTACTATCATGACAAGAAAAACAATGGAAAGCAGCAGATTGAAAGTGAAGGGATCGAAAAAACCAAGGACAAAGCCGAAAAGACCTCCAGCGATACCCGCATAAAAGGCACTTACCGCAAAAGAAAGAGTTTTATAGATAGTCAGATTGATACCTATCACCTCGGCGGCTATATCGCTGTCCCGAATAGCAACAAAAGCCCGGCCAACACGTGTTTTAAGTATATTTATCGCTCCGGTCACCATCAAAATGGTTACCGCTAAAATAAGATAATACTTGCTTACATCCGATTCCAAAACCAGACTTATGCCTAGCTGCCGGATTCCTATGTCAAGCGGAGGCGCCGACAGGCCGTTGCGGCCCCCGAAAATTTCCCAGTGGCCGATCACATGCATTATAGCCAGTCCGAAACCCAACGTTGCAATTGCAAGGTATGGACCTTCAAGCCTCAGCGCCGGCAGCCCAAGAAGAAATCCAAAAAATGCAGCAATGAAAGCAGCAAGAATAATCGCTGCAAAAAAAGGAATCTGGAGTTGCGTCATTAAAAGAACGGTCCCATAAGAACCGATCGCAAAAAATCCGGCATGACCAAGAGCCATCTGCCCGGTAGAACCTACCAGAATATTAAGGCCCACGGCGATAATAATATGTACCATGATGAGATTAAACAGATAAATGTAATAATTGGGAAAATATAAAGGAATTGTAAAGAGCGCCGCTAAAAGAATGATTGTCCAGAAAAGAACGACGCCACTTGAAAAAAGCTGGATGTCTTCATAATATTCGCGCTTCATATCCATCGCAACACCTCTTTCGACTTAAAAAGGGGTCAATTATTCCAAAAGATCTTGTAATTTTCAGGAGCCGAAAACTGACGAAACAGGGTATAAAAAGCGAAACTTACATAAGACCGATACTAATTTAAAAAACTTGATGTGCGTTATGCCGTTTTGTTATCGTGCTTTCATTCTGAGAGCGCCGTCCAGTCGAATCGTCTCTCCATTCAGCATAGGGTTTTCTATAATATGACGAACGAGCCGGGCAAATTCGTAAGGCTTTCCAAGCCTCTTCGGAAAAGGAACGTCTGCCGCCAGGGCGTCGCGCTGTTCGTCCGACAAAAGCTCAAGAAGGGGAGTATCAAAGACACCCGGGGCTATACTGTTGACTCTGATTCCGTATTCTGCACACTCCCTCGCAATTGGAAGCGTCATACCCACAATTCCGGCTTTTGAGGCACTGTATGCCGCCTGCCCAATCTGCCCATCAAAGGCAGCCGTTGACGCCGTGTTGATTATGACTCCCCGTTCTCCTTCTTCATTAGGCCGATTTTTTGCCATATTTTCGACTGCTCGGCAGATGATATTCACGGTTCCCACCAGATTCAGATCGAGCACTTTCCTGAAATTTGCAACAGACATTATTCCGCGCTTGCTTAAAATTTTTTCTGCAAATGCGATCCCCGCACAATTCACCGCAATCTCGATTCCTCCAAAAAAATCGACGATAGAGCTAAAGGCATCGTGCACACTTTCTTCTCTTGTGACATCTGTCTTGACATAAAATGCCCGCTCTCCCAATTCCCTCGCAAGTGCAGTACCGCTTCCCTCCTTAATATCCAGAATTGCTACCGCCGCACCGGCACGGTGGAGATTGCGCACCGTTGCTTCACCGAGGCCTGAAGCGCCTCCGGTCACAACTCCTCTGCATTTCGGAAGATCCATCACCTACCCCCTCAAGTAACGACCGGAATTAATTTTTTTAAAGATTCTTCTTTTATCTTTCTTTAGTCAAGGTTTTTTTGAAAAAATGAAAAATAAAATACATGCCTTGATTTATTTGCTCCGGCACTATAGAAATTATACATGCATCTGATTATTGACGGATATAATCTTATAAGGCGCTCCGTTTCATTGAGCCGTTTGGAAAAAGAGGGCCTGGAGGAAGGACGCAAGGGCCTCATCCGACAGCTTGCAGACTATCGAAAATCCATGGGATATATAATAACCGTAGTATTTGACGGGTGGATCGGCGGTTCTTTATATGAAGAACATGTAAGGGAAAAAGGCGTTCATGTTATATACTCAAAAAGAGGTGAAAAAGCTGACGAAGTAATAAAACGCCTTGCACAAAAGAAAGGTAAACAAATCGTTGTCATCACATCAGATAGAGATATTGCCGAGACTGTGGCAAGGTGCGGAGGCATAACTCTGGATTCAATCGATTTTGAAACTAAAATTTCTCCATATCGGCTGCAATCTTTTACAAAGAGTTCTTTTTGCGATAAACAGGATGATCACATAGTCAAAAATACCACGAAGAAAAAGGGCCCTTCGCACAGGCTTTCAAAGCGGGCACGGCAGGCCGAAAAGGTTTTAAAAAAGCTTTAGGTTTTCAGTAATGCTGCAGCTTTTTTATTCAATAATTGAGGCTTGGGGTGAGATGAGCTTAATCATTCTTGCATATTTCAATAATTAGACGTTCCAGAATCAGCTCGGGGCTGGTACCACTTGATTTTAAAATTATATCTGCTTCAACCAGCGTATCCATATCCTTCATAATTTCTTTCCACGTAAATTTTTGACTGTGTTTTAATAATTGAAAGATTACAAAAGGGTGTTGCCCGAAAAGAAGAATTTTGCCCTTCCCCCTTCTATCCGACTCATTTTTGATTACGGGATAAATGCGAGTCTTAAATTCACTGAAACTGGAAGGCGGAACGTTCGGGATTATTCCTGATTCAAGCAAACTCTTTCCCTGAATCAGGAGCCTTATTTCTCTCACTACCATTGCAAAAATCATCAGATGATGAATATCCTGCTCCAAAAGCCGTTTTAAAGCCTGAATCGACTTCTCCACATCTTTTTCTGCTAACGCCGCAGTTAATACGAATACTTTATTTTCTTTTGTTAACCCCACCACTTCTTCGACATCCGCTTTTTCGATACGGCTGCGTTGTTTCCCTATATACGTTACAAGTTTTTCAAGAGCGCCAAGAGTATCCTCATAGGTGTATCCTGACCGCTCTCCCAGCTCGGCGAATGCATCCGGCGAAATCGTCTTCCCCCTTGGAGCCAAAAAGTTTCTTGCCGCCTCGGATGCCAGCTGCTTCTGTTTCGATTCCTGTGCCGCTTTCGGGTAATGAAGAATAAATCCCGTATCGGATATAATCTTGAAAAGCTTTTTTCTTTTATCTGCCGCTGAAGCGGTGAGAATCAGCGTAACCGTTCCGGACATTGAATCTGAAAGTATTGATTCCAGATGTGCCGTTTCTTTTGATGGAGGTATTTTGGTAATATTCAATTCCTGGCAGATATCGATCATCTTTGGAAATATTTCTTCTTTTCTGATATTTTCTTTTTCGCCTGCAAGCATGTGCCATTCTGCATCGGTGATTTTTTTCCAGCCGCCTTCCAGTATTTCATCGTAATTCCATCCCGCAGCATCAACAAACCTGAGAAATGATCTCGCCGCAGAATTCCTGTCCTGATTCAATTTTTCTCTGAATTCAGCAAAGATATTTGATACCGGTGCCCTTGAAGCCAGAAGATTTGTGTTTCTGACCACAACCAGTTTTCTCCCCGGAATGAGAGGTGGTGTGAGAACGGCTTCACAAATCCTTTCTTCTTCCTCTTGTTCGCCGTTTATGTAAAAAAGATTTAGCTCCGGCGCCCCGGAAGGGTAAATAGTCTCTATAATCTGATCAAGGGCGCTCTTTACCTTATGTGATTCATCACCGTATATAAGAATGCAGGGGGGGATGATTCCTTTTTCGACAGAAACAAGAACGTCTTTTATAGTGTGTATCATAACAGCAACTGTGCAGGTTATGAAGATTCTTCAATTGGCTGATCTTTCAAGACAGAGTGCGCACACTCATTTTTCAAGTAGGCTCATTATAGATAAAAAATTCGGTCCATAATGCGTGTCTAAAGAATAACGAATTTTTTGATATGAGCAACTACCTCCCTGGGATCATCAATTATCTGAATCAGATCCAGATCTTCTTTTGAAATTTTATCTTCTCTGTGCATAGTCTCTTTCAGCCAGTCAAGAAGTCCTCCCCAATACGCACTTCCCATCAGAATAACTGGAAAGCTTCTGATCCGTTTCGTCTGGATCAAGGTAAGCGCCTCGAAAAGTTCATCCATTGTGCCGAATCCGCCCGGCAAGATCACATATGCTACGGCATATTTTACAAACATGACCTTGCGGATAAAAAAATATTTATACCCGATCTTGATATTTGCATAGGGGTTCGGATGTTGCTCAAAAGGAAGGTAAATATTCATACCGACCGAAGCGCCGCCCGCTTCGCTTGCTCCTTTATTGGCTGCCTCCATTATCCCCGGTCCGCCTCCAGTTATAACACCGAAACCGCTGGAGGCAAGTAACCCTGCCAATCTTTCTGTCTTCTTGTAGTATTCATCTTCCGGCACAACTCGAGCAGACCCAAAAATGCTCACGGATGGTCCCAGCTGGGACAACTCTTCAATCGCATCAACGAATTCCGCCATAATACGGAATATTCGCCATGATTCTTCAATATTGAGGGCATCAACCAAATACTGTTTCTCTGCCATCGCATCCTCACATGAACTTTGCGCCCCATTGAGTATCAAATTGAAAGGCTGGTTCTATCTTGTTCTACGTCTCGCTGCCTTCGCCATTCTTCTTCGTGCTTCCAGTGCTTTTCTTTTTTTCTTGACCGATGGTTTTTCATAGGCCCTGCGTAATTTCAGCTCCTTGAAAAATCCGTTCTTCGAAAGTTTGTTTTTCAGAATTTTCAACGCCTTTTCTACATCATTATCAATGACTTTTACTTCCAACGATATTCCTCCTCTTTCTTTTTTTATTACCTTGCCTGCACTGTATTTTTAAAAATCGTCTGACAGTGATTTTAATATAGTAATTCTAATCTGATATTTATAGGAATCCTTTCTTAAGATAAAAAAAGGGGCAAAACGACACCTGCAGATTAATGCGCCGCTTTATACCCCTTCTCTTTAAAGTTATATCACGCTCCTTTTAGCGAAGGCGTCCGTAAACGCTTCACACACTGGCTGTTTTTGTCCCCCGTTTTAAAAGATACTCTTTAACGTGCTGATAATGCCCTTCAGAGGAAAAAACTTTTATCAATACTCCCTTGCGAACCTTGCCGGTATACACTATTTTCTTTGCCCGTACAACTAAAAAGGATGCATCGCGATATAAATAGTACTGTCAAGCCGGACAAGATTTCTGAAATTCATGTTTCCCTTCAATATTCCATTTTTCAGTGAGATATTTTTTCTCGAGCAGCAACTTTTTCAAATCCGCTTCTGATACCGATATTTCAGATTCACGGAACCGGATCCCCATAGTCTCCTCGAATCCTTCTGCCAAAGCATCGACAAGAGCCGCTACAGAAACAGGATGTTCTGTGTGGCTGTTGATGTCTGTAACCGATTGTTGTATTGACTCCAGTACCGTTTCGCTTTCAACCATAATCCTCGCTGCTTTTTGCTGATTCAAATCCAGCAGTATGGAACCATGCTGAAGAAAAAGCCCATGTGCCCTCATCTGGGCACTCCCGCATACTTTACACCCTTTTACAAGCAGTTCGTTTTTGAATGATGCAGAAAAGCAGAAGGCTTTTCCTGATGCCTGCTGCAGATTTCTTCCTTGCTCCACGAGTTTTGCTTCTATCCCGACTTTTTTGAGTCCTCTCAACAGGCAGTTACTTATTACACGATAGGTATCAATTATTTGAGGAGAAAAACCCTTGTCACTTTCACGGGCGACAACGGAATAGGTGACATCGATATCATGATAAACCGCTCTACCGCCCGTCGGCCTTCGGACTATATCGATACCGTGCTCCCGGCAGTATGGTATGTTGACTTCCTCTGAGATCTTCTGAAAACAGCCTATTGTAACCGATGGCCGACTCCACCCGTAGAATCTGACTGCGGGAATATTTCCGTTTTCCCTCCCAGCTCTAAGAACGGCCTCATCGACGGCCATATTTTCATAACAATTCAATTTCTGAAAGGGAATCAGCCTCCATGTTTCCACCAGGTTTCAGTCCTCTTCTTCACCCATTGTAATATAGTCTTCGTATTCATCTGAATCCAGCAGATTATCCAGTTCGCTGAGATCACGTATATCGACAGTGATCATCCATCCGGTATCATAGCTGTCGCATTCAAGTACTCCTATATCATCGTAAAGATCTTCATTTATGCTTATTATTTCCCCGGTGACCGGAGATATCAGTTCCGCCGACGTCTTGGCTGATTCTATGACACCGAACGGTTCACCTTGCTTTACCGATGAATCTACCGGATAAAGATCGATAGACAGTATTTCTCCGAGATTTTCCTGAACATAATCTGTTATTCCAATAGTTACGAGCGTATCATCTACTCGTGCCCATGTATGTTCTCTGCTGTACAACAGATCATCTGGAAATGCAGCCATGCTACCCATACCCTCCTATCAAATACTTTGCCCCGCAGCAAATATGCACTGCAGCAGTTTTAATTATTTTAAAATTATGAGATCTTTTGGTGTACCGGTCAAAATATCGCATCCTCTGGCATTGACCAGTACCATACTTTCAATCCTAACTCCCAAAACTCCCGGGATATAAATACCCGGCTCAATCGTAACAACCATGCCTTCTTTCAGAACTGCTTGGCTTTTAGCGGAAACAGCGGGTTCTTCATGAACGTCAAGCCCCACTCCGTGGCCTGTTCCGTGTGAAAAGTAATGGCCATAGCCTGCGTCATGTATGAACGATCTCGCAATGTCATCGATATCCCTGCAAGACGCATCCGCTTTTACTTCATCGAGTGCCCTGTCGTGGGCTTCTTTCACTATATTATATATTTTTTTCTCTTCATCTGAAATGTCTTCAACTGCAATCGTGACAGTTTCATCTGAATGATACCCCCGGTATACTGCACCGTAATCAATTACGACCAAGTCACCCCGTTTGAATATCCGCTCACCGGGATGTGCATGGGGAAGGGCTGCATTTGCACCTGATGCCACTATCGTTTCAAATGAAGGTTTTTCGCTGCCCTCGCGAAGCATGCTTGATTCAAGGAAAGCCGCGATGTATTTTTCAGACACACCGGGTTTCACGACCTCGAAAGTCCTTGCAAGAGCCTTCGTTGCCTTATCAGCCGCTTTTTTGAGGAATGCAATTTCCTCTTTATCCTTTACCGCCCTTATGTCTTTGAGCTCCCTGGAAAGAGGTATCAATGTGCTGGAAAAAAGACGGTCTCGAAGAACAATATAATCGTCATACGTAATCGCCGAAGATTCAAAGCCGATTCGGTTCATACCTTTACCTGAAATGTATTCTGCAATATCGGCCATTTTATCGGTAAAAGAAACTACTTCCACTTGAGGCGCTTCCTCTTTTGCCTGTGTCGTATACCGCCCATCGACAAAAAGAGCTGAAATCTTCTTTCCTGCAAAAAAGGCGCCCTCGCTTCCGCTGAAGCCAGTCAAATATCTAATATTGGTTAAATTCAGAAATATTATGCCTTCGATTTCAAGTTTATTAACCAGGGATTCGATTTTTTCAACTCTCTCCCTGAACGCAACGCTACGTTCCATGGTGCTCCCTCGTGCGATCAAGTTTAGCAAGCCATCGGTTTAATTCTTCAATTATTCCCCCATGCCGGGCTAACTGGATTTTTTCTATACGCTGCAATAAATTACACGCCTCTCTGTGGGAGGGATCCTCTTTTAGAATATTTGTTACAACCCTGTGAGCTTTTTCCACATGTCCTTGGCTGAAATAAAGATTCGCCAGAGTCATGGTATGAAAATGAGCGCGTGACGTGTGCTGATATTGTAAATCTCTCTTTTCATTTTTCTCTCCTGATGCGTCAAGTCCCGATATTTTAGCGGTAATCCTTCTGCGCATATCGTTGTCGGGGGAAATGGCTTTTTCATATGATCCGAGCGCTTCAGGCATCATGTGCAGCCTGCTGTATATATCGCCAAGGCATTCATAGATATGGGGCCACCCAGGAAGGATAATGTCAAGCTCTTGCAATATTTCTTGAGCTTTCGAGTACTGCTCCTCTTTGACCGCGCAGGCTGCAAGGACAAGCCAGGCATCGACATCTCCCGGAAATCGCGCGAGGCGTTCATGTGCACTGGTTTTCGCCTGCCTGAAAAACCCCCTCTCGATCTTTGCCGATGCGCCTGATATAAAGGATTCACGTTCTTTCAGGTATAATGGATCCATGCGCTCACTTCGTTGGATTCTGCAAGAAAATTGCACCTAACACCGGCGTAAGAACCTGTCAAGAATAAAAGCTGAGAAAAATGGATTGACACCTCTTACAACCTGATGATATTTCTTTAAACCTTATTTGACCATATCTTTCAACCGGAAAAAAATAAATGGGCTTGAATATCGGATTTATAAAATATCTATTTCTTGCGTGCCTTCTTCTCGCCAACATACTTGCATCAAAGATTGTCTGTGTAGGGGGATTTATTTTACCTGCAGCAATAATTCTTTATCCGTTTACATTTCTACTTACTGATGTGGTAAGCGAAATAGAGGGAAGAAAAAGCGCTCGCGATCTTGTCATTGCAGGATTTTATCTTTCCTGTATCATGGTATTGGTGCTTTTCCTGGGAAAAATACTCCCGCCCGCCTCTTTCTGGCCGCATCAGGAGGCGTATGAAACAATTCTGGGGGCGACTCCCCGTATTGTCGCGGCCTCGATGATTGCCTATCTTATATCTCAGAACCACGATGTCTGGGCTTTTCACTGGTGGAAGCAAAAAACCGCAGGGCGGCATCTCTGGCTCAGAAACAATATGTCGACCGTCGTATCTCAGTTGATCGATTCGGTCATCTTCATTGTAATTGCGTTCGGCGGCATTTATCCTGTAACTGTAATAGGAACTATGATAATAAGCCAATATGCAGTAAAACTCGTGATCGCCCTTGTCGACACGCCATTTTGTTATATTCTTGTGAGGTTATATGGAAATAATAGAAAACAGGTTCAGGGGGCGTGATTACGAAGTCAAAATCCGTTTCCCTGAATTTACATGTCTGTGTCCCGTTACGTCTCAACCAGATTTCGCCGAAATTATAATAGAATACATTCCCTTGGAAAAACTTGTAGAATTAAAGTCGCTTAAAATGTATCTCAATTCCTTCAGAACCGAAGGAATCTTCCACGAAGAGGCAGTAAACAAGATTCTCGATGATTTTGTAGAGAAAGTGAAGCCTAAAAAGGTTATTATTACCGGCAATTTTAATGTCAGGGGCGGTATATATACGACTGTAAAGGCCGTATACCCCTGAACACAGCAGCCGGCAGGAAGCTATTCTCATTCAATGCAGCGAAAGGAAAATTACTGAAATGGACGCAGAAGAATTCTTGAAGGGGGTAAATCTTTTTCAATGTCTGAATGATGAGGAATGCAGGATTTTAGCAGCTTCTTTAAAAAAACGCTCTCTGAAACGAGGCGAATACATTTTCAGAAAAGGTGACGAAGGTAATTGCCTCTACATAATCCAGAAAGGCAGAATAAAAATAACTCTTCTTTCGGAAAGGGGGGAAGAAGTAATTCCCGCATTACTTTCAAAGGGAGAATGTTTCGGCGAAATGGCTTTGCTCGACGGGATGGACCGTTCCGCTGACGCAATCGCACTTGAAGACTCGGAGCTTTATTCTCTCAGCAGGAACGATTTTATTTCTTTTTTGCACCAGCACAAAGAAGCCATTGCCGCAGTAATGGCCTTTCTCTCCACAAGGCTTCGCAAAACGGACGGGCTTTTAGCAGATCTTTGCTTCCTCAGCGTACCTGAACGTCTCGCGAAGAGGCTCGCAGCAATTGCTGAAGAATATGGTCCTTTAATCAATGCAACGGATAGCATCGAAATCCCTATGGCCATAACACAGACGGACCTTGCCAATCTTGTGGGTACATCCCGTGAAACTATAAACCGAGAGCTAAAAACCCTTAAAGAAGCCGGCATTATAGACTTCGAAAGAACCCGTATTCGCATTCACAACCTGGAAAAGTTAAAACAGCGTTATAGAACGACGGCCTGATGTGTGATATCTGTCACACCGTCCATTGGCGAGCCAATGGCTCTTTAGCTATTTATATGTAATTTTGGAAATTTTATTTTTCATTTGTTAAACACCGTTCCGGCGTCCGCAACAATGTCTCCCTTTTTCTATAGACTTAAGAATTTCGATATGATACGCTCTATGTTCAATTGATGTACACAGCGGAGAACGAGCAGGAATGGATACACACGGGAAGCGGGGGTTTACGCTTATCGAATTAGTCATCGTACTTTTATTAGCCGGCATTATGGCCGCTATCGCCGCCCCGAGTTTTAATACGTACATGAAAAACAGCCGCCTTAACGGGGCTGCACGCATCGTAATGACAGATCTGATGTTTGCGCGGGGTCTTGCGGCAAGCGAGAATAATCTGGTTAGGGTTTTTTTTGTCAATAGCCGCACCTATAAAATTCTTGATGACGATAATGGCGATGGCATGCAAAACAATTCGGAACTTTATGTGCGTACGAGGGACATTCGCAATGAATATCACGATGTATCGATTTCGAGCAATGTTTCGCCACTCACCTTTCAGCCGAACGGAACAGTCAGCGGCAGTACGGCATCTATCACCCTGAACAATGCTGAAGGTGACACAAAAAAGATCACTGTTTCGCTGCCCGGCCGGGTAAAAATAAATTAGAGGAACCCATGAACGATAGTAAAACGAGGGGATTTACCTTAATAGAGGTATTGATTGCATTATTCATTCTGATAGTGGCTCTTCTGGGTACACTGGGCGTCACCGCTACGGTTATAAAGGGAAATTCTTTTGAAAAAATGCAGACTGATGCGGCAACACTGGCTCAGGAAAAAATAGAAGAACTCAAAATAGCCGGCACTGCAGCTTCATCCGGTTCGGATAATCCGCAATCTGTGTATACACGGCAATGGACAGTAACCGGGAACACGCCGGCTTCGGGGATGTCAGAAGTGACAGTCACCGTCTCTTTTACATGGGCGTCAAAGAGCCGAACGGTAACGGTGCGTACAATTATCTGAGGCAAAAATGAAGAAAGACTTTCTCCCCGGATCAAAAAGATTTTGCACTCTAAACAAGGGATTTACCCTTATTGAGCTCGTCATTTCTCTTGCAATAGGAATGGTGCTTCTCATGGCCATGTACAGCGTTTTTGAAATACAACGTAAAACATTGCAGGTTCAGGAGCAGGTAGCCGAACTGCAGCAAGCGGTTCGGGCAGGCATGGATATGATGATCCGTGATATCCGTATGGCCGGGTATGATCCAGCCGGTACAGCGGGAGCGGGTATTGTGGCTGTCGATTCAGGCGGCAGCAGGATTTATATCACAATGGATCTTAATGGAGATGGCGATCTGAGTGATTCTGCCTCAACCGCCGAGGATACGGGAGAACACGTTGTGTACGATCTGTACAACAATAAATTGGGCAGGGCGGTCGGACACAGCGATATAAACTTGTCGCAAAGCATAGGGCATCAGCCGGTGGTAGAAAATATAGAAACTCTTTCATTTACCTATGATACAGCAAGCCAGGCGGTGACAATTTCGCTGACGGGACGCACCGCGCAGCCTGATCCGAAATACACCGATCCTGTATACAAGGACCATTACCGGCGCTACACACTGCAAACGAGCCTGATCGCACGGAACTTGCTGGCTACGGCGCCTTAGGAAATACAATGGGTACGGCGATATGCATGTTGAGATCTTACAATACCATCAGGTAAAATCCTTATGAAATCATCTCTCAGAGGCCAAGATGAAAGAGGAATGGTGCTGGTTACGGTGGTGCTGCTCATGGCCGTTCTCATGGCCCTCGGCACAACTGCAATCCTTCAAACTTCAACGAATGTAAAAATCAGCGGTAATTACACACTAAACAGACAAACATTTTTTGGAGCCGAAGCGGGGATCAAAAGCGTTATCGCTTATTATCTTAATAATCCGGCGGCGTATGCCGGACGCACGGCGGCAGGCGCCATGGGGATTGCCACGTCAAAACCTTCATCAGCCAACCTGGGCACAGGCCAGGGCTTCTGGATCTCCTCTGTGACCTACGGATCGGGGTCGCCCCCCGCCTGGGTACAGATCGAGAGCAAGGGCACCGTACCCGGGACTAATGCAGTCAGCACCGTGACGGCGCGCTATTCACCGATTTACGGCAGCCTTTTTTCCTTTGGTGCCTTCGGTGATTTGGGACTTACATTCACGGGAAAAGGAAACATCGATAGCTACGATTCCGATTTAGGAGCTTATAATAGCGCAACTAATTGCAATGAAAACGGAGATGTTGGAACTAATGCAGTTGGAATAGGCTCCATAGACGTTTCCGGAGGTAACGCGAGTGTGAAGGGAAGAGCCGTATGCGGTCCCGGCGGCGATCCGGCGGTGGCAATTACGGAAAAATTTGCAGGTCAGATTACGGGAATGAAATCTTCAGCCAGCGCACTTCAGGACATGACCGCAATGGTAGATCCAGGCGGCGGCACCGCGGCAACGCTCAATTCAGGCAGCAGTGCCACAACTACTTTCTCGACGGGCACCTATCGTTTAAGTGAAATAAAGCTCGCTTCGAAGCAAAAAATCGTAATAGATGGTGATGTGATTCTATACGTGAACGGCGATATAGAAACAAGGGGACAGTCTGAATTTACGGTTAATACGGGGGCGTCGCTCATCATGTATGTGTCGGGAGACATCGATATGGCGGGACAGGGCGTGATCAATGCCACAAATACGCCTTCAAATTTAATGATTTTCGGAAGTTCAACCTGCACGGACATAGTGCTCTCGGGACAGGCCGATCTTTATGCTGCTGTCCATGCGCCCAAAGCGGACATAACCCTTACCGGGCAGGGAGACGTGTACGGCGCATTCGTTGGCAGGACAGCCGCACTGAAAGGGCAGGGCGCTACTCATTATGATGAAGCCCTGGGGAGACTTAACAAAGGCGGTCCTTTAACCGGTTTCAATATTAATTCCTGGAGAGACGACTCCGTTTAAAGAATTGTTTTTCATGCATATCTTGCCTGTGAAACACTTCATACCTTTATTGTGACTTCCATCATTGTGATTAATTCTCTCCCTTTTTAATCTGCAATCAAAAGAAACTGCAGGCCGGATAAAAATTTATCGACCGGCGTATTGCAGGAAAGTGAGCAGAAATAGTTATGAAAGCATCAACTGCAAAAGGACTTACTCTTGTAGAGCTCTTTATAATTCTTTTTCTGATGGCGATTCTTGCCGCCATGGCCGCTCCCAATCTTCAGGCCGCCATGGCCGCAAACCGTCTGAACGGAGCCGCCCGGCAGATCATGTCTGCTCTGATGGAAGCGCGGATGAATGCAGTGAGCCAAAATAATAATTTTTTTGTATTGTTCCCGGATTCTCGCCATTATGTCATCTTCGACGATGATAATAACAATGGAGTTGCCGATACGGGAGAAGAAATCATCGTAAGTGATATTCAGAATGAATATTACGACGTGACATTGAATAAAAGAACGAATCCTGTCTTTTTTTCACGAGGAAATGCATATCGTACGTATATCACTGTTTCAAACTCCCGGGGAACCAAATATGTGAAAGTAGCATTTTCCGGCCGGGTCGCAATTGAGAATGCACTCTGAAGACGGGATCTTTCAGGGGGAAAAAATGAATATATCTGATTCTTCTCAAGGGTTTACTCTCATAGAAACCGTTATTGCACTCTTCGTTCTTGCCGTAGGCCTTTTCAGTGCCGCGGGAGTGGCGACTACCGTCATACACGGAAATGCAATTGGAAGAGAAATCACCACTGCAACTACACTTGCGAAAGATAAAATGGAAGAGCTTACCTACAAAAATGCCGTTAACGGGAACGATAGCATACAATCGTTTTTTACCAGAACATGGCAGGTAGCGGCAGATACCCCGGCACCCGACATGAAGACGATAGATGTCACCGTGACGTTTCCATGGAAAAATTCGATGAAAACCGTCGCCCTCAGAAAGATAGAGGCAAAATAATGCGCCTGCCGCTGACGCCGTTCAAAGAAAGATCGGATATCTTTAAAAACCGGGAATCGGGCTTCACGCTTCTTGAACTCGTCATTGCAATGGCCCTCGGGCTGGTTATTCTCGGCGCCATGTACAGCGTATTCACTGTTCATCAAAAAACGTTTCGCCTCCAGGAACACATTGCTGAAATGCAGCAGAATGCGAGAGCCGCCATGGATATGATAAGCAGGGAGATTAAACTCGCCGGGTATAATCCTTCAAATGCCGCTTTTGCCGGCATATCTTACAATGCATCGTACCTCCAGTTAAAAGCGGATTTGAATCGAGACGGCATTATTTATGGTGCTCATGAAAATGTTATTTACGGCTTCGATGCGGCGAACGGCCGTATTACAAGAGACACCGGTTACGGAGCCGAACCGATGGTGGATAATGTCCACTCTTTTACTTTCGAGTACCTTGACAAAAATGGATATCCTGCAACGATGACAGGTGAAATCCGGCAGATGCGGATAAGTATCGTTCTCAAAGCGGCACAACCGGATCCCTCATACAGCCATCCGGTGTTTGCAGACCACTACAGAAGATATACCCTTACCTCACTGGTAATTCCGAGAAATCTCAATCTCTAGGAGAAACAGCCCCGATGAAGCAAAAAAACGAAAAAGGAATGGTGCTTGTTGTCGTGATCATGCTTCTCGCAACCCTGACCATCCTTGGTACCGCCGCGTTCATGCAGACTGCCACAGATCTCAAGATAAGCGGGAAATACAAGACGAACGAAGAGGCCTTTTTTGCTGCGGAGACAGGAATTGAAGAAGCAAGGGCCCGTTTGAGAAAAAACGCGTCGAGTCCGCTTATTGACGGCCATCCTGCTGCGGCTCAGTGGGTCGCTTACATCGGCACCGACACCAAAGCACATAATAAAGGCTGGGACAGCGGAAATCCGATGCATCTCAAACTCGCAAGCCTCCAGACCGCATTGAATTATGTGGTAATTGTAAGGCATCAAACTGATTCATGGGGCAATATTCTTTATTGGGGTGATCAGGATGGCGACGGCATATGTGAAAGAAACATTTCAAAGGGAAAAAACATTTATATAGTGACAAGTTTTGGTTCTTCGGGGCTTTCTACGGCCGTAATAGAGGCCGAAATGACAAGACTTCCTCCAATAGAATCGCCTGCCGCGCTTTATGTAGAGGCGGTGACCGCGATTCAGGGCACCAGCACTCACGTTATCGGCACCGACGGCTGCGGGATTAGCGATAAGCCGGGAATCGTCACCACCGGTGCGGTAGGATCCATCGGATTCTCGGGAAATCCCACTGTCTCGGGCTCGCCGAACGACATCGAATATAATGCTACGGATATCAATATTCAGGCAATTGTGGACTCCTTCAAGGATATGGCCGATTTTACTTATGAGGTTGCCGGCGCCACCCATACCGGATCCGCTGTTCCGGGTCCCGGCGACGGATGGGGAACTCCGGCTGCAGGGGCAACCCAGCAGGATCCTTCCTCGTGCGCCTGCAACACTATAGTTCACTATGACACCCATAATACGGACATCAAATTGAGCGGCGGTGTGACCGGATGCGGGATACTTCTTGTGGAAGGGGATCTGGACATGCATGGTGATTTTTTCTGGTACGGCATTGTCATCGCGACCGGCTCTGTACGCTTTACCGGTGGGGGAAACAAAAATTTAACGGGATCCCTTCTGGCGGGGGGGTCGGTCGATGCCGATATAATCGGCGGAAATTCTAATATTATCTATTGCAGCGATGCCGTCAACGATCAGACAGAAAACAGACCCCTGCGCATACTCAGCTGGAAAGAACTGCGCTGATGCAGAGTATGCGTGATTTTAAATAATTTTCGATGAGTCGCATTTCACTTTTTCCCCCACCAGTCGGACGGCAGCGTATTGTTGTTTGCCTGTTTCAGTTCTTCTGTCAGCTCGTAAATCCGCGCCGAGGTCTCTCTCATCTCCTCTTGGGCTCTTTCTTTCGCGACCATGTCTCCTATTTTTGCAGCTTCATGCACCCTTGTCAAAGTCATTTCCAGCTCGGATTCCAGCCGTTCTTTTTTTTCCCTGTATGCGTTCATGTCGACCCGTCCCTGGGGTTCCGCTTCCTCATTCTGTTTTTCTTCCTCGACAGATGCCGGAAGTGCATTATCTTCAGGCGGAGCCTTTTTATTTTCCTCAACACTGATTTCATCCACGAATATTTTTTCTATTTTCCTTACGGAGTGGCTTTTCACGCCAACCACGATATCGTGCATATAGATTTTTAATTCGCCTTTCTCCTTCCAGCAGCTCACAGCAATAAATTCTCCGCCGTTTTTGAGCAGTATTCTCCATTGAGCGTCGGCAGAAGACAACACTGACAGAGATAAAATAATTACCGAAAGGATGAACACTGATACTTTCATTTTCGCTTCATACCGAATGGTAGATGCCTTACCCCTCGAATGTGATACCCATAAAAATCACCGGCTAAGGCACGTTTACATTTAAGGACTCCGATTTCTTCCCTTTTCAAAAGGTGCTTTTCATCTATTCTATATTTATTATCACGGGTTCGTTGCGATAAATTTTCAAAAGACCGAGATCGAGGTCTTTCACCCATCCTTCAATCGTTATTGTATCCTGCACGACCGCTGGATTCGTGTACAGGAGAGGATCTGCGTAAAAAGTATAATTATTGCCCGCCATGATTCCGGCAGCCGCAGCGTAGCTATCATCACTTACCCCGTCATCATCTATATCCCCCCTAAAAATAGGGAGGGGATAAGGACTTGTTGTCTTGCCGAGAGCGATTTTGAAAGAAAGAGGATAGGGCGATTGCAAGTTAGTCGCTGCCGGCAAATCGCCCGACGTCACATCCGATTCCAGTACCGGAAGCGTTACATGCATCTGGGAGGAGATCTCCGTGCCAAGTGCGACTGTGCTTGCCGTTATACGGTCGGTAATCCAGATGCCGTTCGTTTTGAGATACATAAGATAAAAAGTGGCCACGCCATTTTCATCTGTTGTCACAGTGGCGGGAATGCTCCCGCCGGCACTGTTGGGAGGAGTCAGATCGCCATCACCATTCGTATCCTCCCAGGATTCTTCAATCAGGTTTTGATTGACATCTTCATTGGGAAATGTTCCGGATATGTAGGTGGTATATCGTATCTCTGCGGGTTTGGGGTTTTCGTCATACCAGCCTCCGGTTTTGTAAAAAGCGGGCCACAAATTAAGCGCTACCTGTGCCCCTGACACTCCCTGACCGTTATGATCGGCAACCTGGACCGCCATCGGAAGTTTGTAATATGTTGGATCAGGAGCCTCCAGCAAGGTGCCTGCTCCAATGACTACCGAACCGGCCGTCCCTCCGATCGTAATAGGCGTACTTTCAGCTACCGAAAGGATAGTAACCGTCTTTCCCGCTCCAACTACAGCCAATTCATCAGTAAGCTCGCCCCCTCTGAGAGTTAATACGCCCGGGGTAACCGCATCTACGATGTAAGTCCCGTCATTGTTTTGCGACCCTTTGACTCTGATGGTCTCGCCCCGTTCAAATCCATCTCCGGCAGGATCGGTGAAATCACCGCCATCTGATCGGGTAACAGTGTCTGCAAGCGGATTATTGTCGTTAAATGAAATCACATCTGTAAGCGGTCCTGTCGTACCCTCTCCTATTACCTGGGCCGCCGCTACCACGGGAGTAATTGAACTGAGCTGGCCCGATGTAAAGGTTGTTTTTGCCTCGCCTTTACTGTCAGTGTATACAACAACCGGCGAAATCTGCTCGCCTCCCCCCGTGGGATTTTCAATTGAAAAAACGACCGGGGCATTCCCCACAACCTGATAGCCGCTTTCCGACGAAGTTCTTACCGTTGCCTTCAGAGTAATCGTATTCGTAACATTGGTCCGGCTGGGAGCGACAACACTTGCACTGGGCTGGATTGTAATTAATGCGGCATCTACTGCCGGAGCTGTCAACGCGATGCGGATTGTATCGCTTGTATCGAGATTGTTAGGATCGAATACCTGTATTGTGGCAAGTCCCGCCTGGGGACAGCTGAAAGCAACCGTAGCGGTTTCTGTGACAGGGTCGACAGGTTCATTGACCACCTGACCGGTTTCAGCAGGCACTGCAGTGCTTGTCGAAAGCGTTCCCAGCGAGGTTGCGAACCGTACATTCGCAAGACCGGGCGCTTTTACTGTTATTGAAAGAGGAGGATCGCTCGTGGACATTGCCTGGGGATCATTCGTCGGAGAGGTAATACCGAAGACCGGCAGCCCGGCCCCTGTGACGGTATAGACTTTGATCGCAGAAGCATTAAGTCCCGATGCCGACACTGTGACCGTGCCCGGTGCCGTGCCTTTCACAACGATGGGGGCAATCTTTCCATTTACATCGGTAATGTCTGACGAAAGAGACACGGTTGCATTTCCAGTACCGGGAGTTACGGAAATGGAGACAGGGATACCATCGACCGGCCTGGACGCTGCATCAAGTGCCGTAATGGTGAGAGTATCCGTAATAGTGCCGTCGTCGGAAATTGTCAATCTGGTATGATCCATATCGATTGTAGAACCTGTCACCTGTACAGGCGCCATTGAAGAAAGTGCCGATACCGTACCCGTGACGGTCACAACCTGATTACTCGGATCAAGAGTTCCGGATGAAAAAGAAACTGTGGCTTCTCCGTTCGCGTCCGTAACATCCGATACGGCGCTTATCTGTCCTCCCGAAGCGCTGAACTGGACAGTAACACCCTCAATTACTGCATAATTGACATCCAGAACTGTCGCGGTGACAGTAGCGCTGTCGGAATTATCTGACTTCACGGAAAGTGGTGAAGCATTAAGTTTGATGAAGGCCGGAGTTGCTGTTGGTACAGTGGTAATCTCAACAGTTTTCGACTGGGTGATACCATTTGAAAGAATTGTCACAGTCGCGGTCCCTGCCTGGGTGCCTGCCATGAGTGAAACCGTAATTACGCCTGTGGCATCTGACGTTTTGGCAATACAGGTCTGTAAACCGTTAGCGAAAGATCCGAGATTTGTAGTTAATGTTGCGCTCGTTCCCTGAGCAACCGGATTTCCCGTACTATCTTTCAAGGTATAGGTCAATGCGACGGAACTTGCTCCATCCGCCGGCATACTGATTGCATCATTGGTTTTTTCAATTACCGCCGTTGCGCCTCCCGCGGTACTTTCGCTCCCTGTGCTGCTGCTTGTACTTGCAGTTGATTCCGAATCTATGCTGTCTCCCCCTCCTCCGCCTCCGCAGGAAAAGAGAAAGAGCATTGATGTAAAGAGAATGACAAGAATAACCACTCGATACCTATGGGACTGTTCCATCTACAAAACTCCTTCAATATTCTCGTTTCTGGAGAGCCTCCGTTCCCTCTCGGTCGTCGATCACAACTTTACGCAGATCGGGGGAATATTTTTATCAATTCGCCTCAGCTGTGAAAGCAGTACCAAGAATTCTGGGAGTAATAAAAATAAGCAGCTCTCTTTGATCTTTTACGATGGTTTGCTCTTTAAAAAGCCATCCCAAAACAGGTATCTTCATCAGCCAGGGCACTCCGGATTCAGCATCCGTTTCGGTGCTTTTATATATCCCTCCGATCACGATTGTGTCTCCATCATTTACGATTACCGTTGAATCCACGTTACTGGCAACAAGAGGCGGATTTTCATTATTGGTGTTGGTTTTCTGCCAGTCGGCGTATTTGTTGGAGGCCTGTATGATCATCGATACCTTACCCTCCGAAGTAATTTTCGGAGTGACGGTCAATTCGAGTTTGGCATCTTTCATTTCAACTTCGGGATTTCCTTCGTCATCCCTGCTCACATAAGGTATTTCCTCACCCTGACCGATGGTAGCCTTTACATTGTCAACTGTTGTTACTTTCGGTGAGGAAATAATCTTTCCCTGACCCTGCACTTCGAGAGCTTCCAGTTTAGCGTCGAGAATATACTTGCTCGTTCCTGAAATGATGCCCAGAGCAGGGGCTGCGGCTGCTATTGAGGAAGGAAAATTGACAGCGATGTTACTGTCGGTGATTCCTATTCCACTTGGAAGCGTCGCAACATCCGTGTATGCCGATGGAGCGGAGTTGCCTATCAGAAACCCTATATCACGGCTTTTCCAGGTATCCAGGTAGCCGTAGCCCCATTTAACACCAAGCTCTCTTGAAAAAGTTGTTGAGACTTCTACAATTTTTGCTTCTATCGAAATTTGTTTAATTCTTCCTTCCAACACATTTTTTTTCAGCTCTTCCGCTTTTGCTTCATTTAATTTTTCAAGAGGAAGGACGGTTATGACCCGGTCCTTTTTTTTCATGCCTAACCCTTGCACCTCAAGCAGCGTTTCCAAGATCTGATCCCAGGGAACTTTTTTAACATTGAGAGTGACTCGCTGGTTCACATCGGCACCGCTTACAATATTATATCCGCTGATTTCTGAAATAAGCCTGAATACGCTTTCGATAGGAGCATCCTGGCAACATATGGACATTTTCTCCCCTGCATACCGTGATGATTCTTCTTCCAGAAGCGTTTTTGCCTCTTTTTCCAGGTATTCCTGTGTATTGACCTTTTCTTTAATTTCACTTTGCGTGTCAACTGTTTCCAGTATAACCGGCTGAGATGCGGGCCCGCTATATTGCACAAGGGAAGCTGTATCAAAAATGGCAGCAATGCTGTCTTCTACTTTATGAATACGATAGGGCACCATATTTTCCAGTACGATATCCAAATCCAAAAAAGATCCCTCAGCACCGTCTTTTGAAAAATTGAGCGTTACGTTTTTAATGTTCGAAAGAGCGCCGCTTTCATATCGATTTGCGGCCTTTGAAGACACATTTGTATTTTTCAGCCTCATAACAAGAATTTTTTCTGATTTTCGAGACAAGATAACTTCAGGAACTGTTCCGGCAAAACGCACCGTCATTTTTTCTTTCCCTTCAAGCCGCTGGAATGTAATTTCCTTTACCGATGAAGCACAGTGCTCTTCTGCTGCCGAACCTCCTTTTTCGACCTCTGCGGCCGGCGCAGGGAGTGATGAGGGCCTGAAGATTTTCCCTTTTGTACAACCGGAAAAGGTACAAATAAAAACAAGGATAACTATAATACTGTATCGCAATTTCATATTTTCCCTCTATTTCCGTCTCTGTCTAGCTTGAGAGTAATCTGCTTACTTGTTTCATTGCCGTAGGGATCCTGTTCTGTCTGTTCGATTATTATTCTGTCAGAAAGGATTTGTGTAACTTTTCCACCGAACAAGCCCATGGTCGTGCCTTTATAAACCGTATAGAGCCTGCCGCTCCCATCCGCCACGACCGCCGCACTCTTTTCAGCGCCCATGGCAATGCCCAGGAGGTTAAACTCCCTGATATCGTATCTTTCCAGCGGAAGTACAAAACGTGGTTCTTCTTTTTTTACCTCAAGGGGCCTGTGTAATTTTGTGGCAGGATTTTCTTTCTTTTCTTTCTCGGGCGCAAGTTTAATAAAAGGCAAGAACGGGTCCACCTCGTTTCTTTCAATTGAGGCCACTTCAGCAGCTTCCGGGCTTTTTCCTTTATCCGCAAACGCATACCCCAATTGAAGCGGGAGCAAAATCGCGAATAAGATCAAAATGTTTCTATTTGCTAGTTTGTTCGGTCGCTTGTTTCGGTTCTTCATTTGGTCTATCCAGAAACATATAGGTTTTCATTAAACATTCAGTTTTCAGAGGGTTTCCTTCCCGTTCTTCCTCCGTTGATCTTCGAATAGCTGCATCTGCAACATTGACGATACGGGGGAGCTCGGCCACTCGAAGAAAAAAGGACGTAAGATTATGATAGCCGCCCTCAACTTCTATTTTTACCGGGATCTCTGCATAGAACTCTTTGGAAATTGGATCCAGGGGCTGAAAAAGAACAAAAGAGAGGTTTTCTTCCCGGCCTGCCTCCGAAACAGACTTGAGCAGATTGGGAATTTCTTTTCTTTCAGGCAGTTTTGCAAGAGCTATTTGTAAATTTTTATTCAACTCTGCAATCTCTTTTTTGTGCTTTTCTATTTTAAGGGCCACGACCCGCCTTTTTGCTATCTGTTGCTCCAGATTTTCCAGCTTTTCCGTCAACTCAATCTTTTTTTCCAGGGCAGCCTGGAAAAAATAAAAATAGTAGAAATAAAGGAGAAGAAGTGCAAGCGCCACACCTAAAACAATCTTGTATTTAGTGGGCATTTTTTTCAGGTCTTCAACCGTGATGGCCATTTTTACCTCGCGTTTATTTCACATAAAAGCATAAACTGCTTGAGTTCTATTTTGTCTGCGTAATAGGTTTGTCTCGAAGTAACCAGATCGACGCTTTTGATGAAAGGAGATTCTTCCAGTCGATCCATGAAAGAGGCAATGGCATCATTGTTTACTGCCATACCTTCAAGAGAGATTTTCCTCTCTTTTTTTGAAAATAATGTCAGCCACATTTTTCCTGCAGGAATGCTTTTAGATAATTCGGTAAGAAGATGAATTGATTCTTTTCTGTCGCCTTCCAGGTTGTTAATAATAGAGAGCTTTTTTTCCACGAGGGCCTTGTCGGTTTTAAATTTATCGAGATTGCCCGTAATCGCTTTTAATCTCTCCAATTCGCTTGTTGCCGCCTCGACTTTTGTATGGAGTGCTTTTACGCTCATGGTCATAAACAGGTGAACCGAAGCAAGAGCAAGAAGGAGAAAGATTACTGCACCAGCGCCAATGACAAGCTGGCGCCTGGCTTGAATCTTCTTCATCTCTTCATGGTAGGGAATCAGGTTGATCTTTATCATAGGTCTTCGGTTCTCCTGAGGGCAAGGCCTGCGCCTATTGCGGCAATCGATTTGATATCGTTCATATATTCAGGCGGGCAGATTTTTTCATCGCATTCAATGGTCTGAAACGGATCGAAACGTTCTGTTTCACAACGCAAACGTTGTGCCAGAGCCTCTTCAATACCTGGAATACGGGTGCACCCTCCCGAAATCAGTATCTTCTTGATAAAGGCCAGACTGACCGAGGAACTGAAATAATCTATCGATCGCTCCACTTCTGCAAAAATGGGTTCTACATATGAGAGCATATCTTCACCCGCGATTGGCTCCCGTCCAAGTTGCTCTATCTTGAGTGTTTCCGCTTCCTCGAAGGATAGGCCCGTATGTCTTTGAATCGCCTCAGTGATTGAATCGCCGCCCATCAGAATATTTCTTGTGAATACCGATTGGTTCCCTTTTACTATATTTATATTTGTGATGCTTGCGCCCATATTTATCAGGCCCACAAGATCATCATCCGAATATTCGTAATTTTCCTCATAGGCGGTTTCCAGAGCGAAGGAATCGGCATCCATGATTACTACCCGGCATCCTGCCGCCTCGATCGCACTTCTATATTCAGCCACAATATCTTTCCTTGCAGCTGCAATGATTACTTCTATCTGTTCTCTGTTATCAGGGTTTTCTCCAAGTATATTGATATCGAATGCAACATTGTCTATATCATCAAATGGAAGATACTCGCCGGCCTCGTCAATAATTACCTGACGCAGTTCATCTTCTTCCATATTTCGGAAACCGGCTTTATTAATTACGATGGAATGCCCGGAAAGGGCGGTGGCAACCTGAGAGGCCTTACATTTTGAAATCTTGAAAAGTTCTTTTATTTTTTTTGTAAGCGCACTGCTGTCGTTGAGAAATCCCTTTTCTATGACCCCACGCTCCAAAGAAACCTGGGCAAAACTCTTCAGTTTGTACCCTGTTGGAGTATCGACAATTTCAACCAGTTTTAGAATCCTGGACCCGACATCGACACCAACAATATTTTTTCCCCCGGAAAACAAACCGCTCATCAGCTTCATGGGTCGTCCTTAGCGCAGCATCAGCACAGATTAGTCAATAAATCGGTATACTATTTCACCCTCTTTTATCATTCCCAGTTCTTTTCGCGCTATCATCTCGATATATGATAAATCATTTCTCAACAGGAGTATTTTGTTTTTTAATATTTGATTTTCTTCCAATATGGAAGAATTTACCTTCTTCAAAGAAGCAAGCCGTGCCTTGACTTCATAATAATCGACGAGTCCCTTGTCTCCAAATGCAATGAGAAGTCCCCCCGTTACATATACTGCCATAAACAGTCTGCCAAGTTTCATTCAGCTTTTTACCCGGCCGCAGCGGCGGCTGCCTGCCTAATTACCGATTTTACCAGACGGAATAAGCTGGTGCGGTTCGCTCAAAAGGAAATCTCCTCTTTCGATCCACTCTTTCAGGATATATGCGATTTCACGCGCTTTATAGTAGCTTGACATTGGAGCTGTGTCAATTTTTTTCCCATTTAGCTTAATCTTACCGCTCCGCAACTCTTTATAAGATGCTTCACCGACGCTTTTCGCGGCTCCATTTGGATAGTCGACACCATAATCGTAGATTTGGGCATATATGTCATCGTCTTTAACGGCTGTAAATCGGACAATTTCCTCATTTAATACGGGAATAGGAACGCCTATGCCCACATAAAGCGATACGCCGTATCCAAGAACGCTTGCCCCTACAAGCCATTGAGGACTCATTTCTTTTAGATTGCCGATTGCTGCAATGGTCCCGGCACCCTCCCTGGGAACACCGTTTTGCCCGCGCTCTACATTCCAGTTATGCTGTGTACCTTGCCAGGCAATATACCCCTGAGCACCCCCCAGAAAAATACGGGTGCCTATCCCGATTGTCAAAAAATAGGGATCATTCAATAGGGGACTGAGCTGACCCGAAGTGGAATAGTTTGCGTTCGCCATCATTGGGCGAAGAACCCCCATGTAGGTGTAAATTGTCCTGTCAGACATGTTTACAGCGCAGTTGTAATTCTGATAGGCATTTCTCGGGTTAAAAAGAATCGCGTCCCTTAGATCGTGAATTGTTACACTTTTCTCATATTTGCGGGCAGGATAGCAATCCGTTCCATACCCTTCGACCCTCAGCTTTATCATATTCCCCGCGACCAGATCCTCTATGACGTGCCCCCCTCCATAATTGAATTCTCCCGGATGTATGCTGTTGAGAGGGTCGTCTTCCACAACAGCTGTTGCCCCTATATAACAGTCAACAGCGGCAATTCCTCCATATGCAGGGACATTGTTAAGCCATACCCTCGTTGCTTTTATTTTGGGCGACGTATGTCCGAAGTTGAGAAAGGCCCCTGAGGAACACATTAGACCAAATGTTCCCGTAGTAACGACATCCACGGTCCGTGCAGCCTCAACCTCACCTTTTTTTTCAACAATATCAATTATTTCTTCAGCTGTGACTACAACGGCTTTCCCTTCTTTTATCTTTCTGTTTATTTCCTGATATGTTTTCGAAACGGCATGTGTATTCATGAAATATCATTCTCTCCGTTGCGTATCAATATACCAAAGGCATTCTAAATTCAATAAATAATCAATATTATGTGCAAAGTCTCACACTTTCCTGCATTTTGAAACCCAGCAAGACGGGGTTCTTATCTTATTCTCAGCCTGTATGACCGAACCCGCCGTCATTTCGCAATGTTTTTTTCAGTTCATCGACTTCGCGCCAACTGACCCGGCATATAGAATGAACTACCATTTGGGCTATTCGATCTCCTCTTTTTATCACAAAAGGTTCGGTACCAAGGTTAATTAAAATAATCTTGATTTCTCCTCTGTAATCAGCATCAATTGTTCCTGGAGAATTGAGAAGAGTCACTCCATTGTGGATCGCAAGCCCGCTTCTTGGCCTGATCTGTGCTTCAAACCCGTCAGGAAGAGCAATTTCGATACCGGTGGGAATCAGTTTTCTCGTTCCGGGATCAAGCACTTCATCATGATTGACAGCTGCATAAAGATCCACTCCCGAAGCGCCTGGAGACATATAGTCAGGCATCGGCAAGTCACCTGCACTTCCGATTCTTCTGATTGGAACGATGATTGTGTGCGTCATCTGACCCCTATGGGTGAAAGGCTGAGCTATAAAAGACTTTTTGCAATAATCTTTTAATTGAAAAAAAAGAAGATACTGAAACCTTTGCTGAAGCAAAGGTTTCAATTGAGGATTCAATCATTGCGGCAAATACCCGCCATACGAATACTACGGTTCTGTTTTCGTTTCTTCAAGAGCGTCTTTTCTGCTGAGCCTTATCTTTCCGTTCTTGTCGATGTCTATCACCTTCACAGTAACTGTATCGCCTTCATTGACAACGTCCGTCACCTTGCTCACTCTCCTGTTCTCAAGCTGTGAGATGTGCACCAATCCGTCGGTACCCGGCAATATTTCCACGAACGCACCGAAATCGACAACTCTCTTTACTATTCCTGTATATATTTTACCTACTTCTGCTTCTTCAGTAAGCGCCTTGACCATGGCAATTGCTTTGACAGTTGCCTGCGAATCGCTTGAGGCAATGGTTACCGTACCATCATCTTCCACGTCTATAACCACACCGGTTTCGCTTATGATGTGCCTGATGTTTTTCCCTCCGGTACCAATTACATCTCTGATTCGCTCAGGATTTATTTTCAATGTTGTTATCCTGGGTGCGTAGGTAGATAGTTCGGGGCGAGGCATTGAAATGGTTTGTTCCATGGTATCGAGTATATGAAATCTTCCATTTCTTGCCTGATAGAGAGCTTTCCTCAAGATTTCTTCGGTGATACCGTCTATTTTAATATCCATCTGCATTGCCGTAATTCCATTGCGGGTGCCGCAGACCTTGAAATCCATATCCCCCGCATGATCTTCATCTCCAAGGATATCTGATAGAATTACAATTTTTTCACCCTCTTTCAAAAGCCCCATTGCAATACCGGCCACCATTTCCTTAATGGGAACGCCTCCATCCAAAAGCGCCAGAGTTCCTCCGCATACCGTCGCCATGGAAGACGAACCGTTTGATGAGAGTATGTCCGAGACAACGCGAATTGTATAAGGGAATTTTTCAGTCAACGGTACTACTGGAAGAAGTGCCCGGCGAGCTAAGGCTCCATGGCCGATTTCTCTCCTGCCCGGACTTCTTAAAGAACGGACTTCGCCCACACTGTAAGGGGGAAAATTATAGTGAAGCATAAAAGTTCTTAATTCTTCTCCGCCTATGCTGTCCATTCTCTGTTCATCCGACGAGGTTCCCAGGGTCAGTATTACCATTGCCTGAGTTTCACCGCGTGTAAAGATGGCAGACCCGTGAGTTCGAGGCAGAACCCCCACTTCACATGTTATCGGTCTGATATCGGTATGGAAACGGCCGTCTATCCTGACGCCCTCATTGATAATCATATTTCTCAATATGTTTTTTTCAACTGCATCGATAATCGATGCAAGTTGTGCATTGCGGGCGGCATCATCGCTTTCCATATCATCGATAACTGCTTTTCTTATCCTGTCGAGTTCTTGATAGCGTTCCTGCTTTTTCGGTATCCTATATGCGCGTGTAAATTCTTCTGCACTGCGTAATTCCACAGTCTGGCGGAGGTCTTCGCCTTCCTCTGTTATTGCAATGTTCTGTTTGATTTTCCCCACAGCCCTGCGCATTTCATCCTGAAGATCGATGATCGGTCTGATCGATTTCAATCCGAAATTAATCGCCTCGATAACTTTATCTTCAGATATTTCATCGGAACTTCCTTCTACCATTACAAGATCAATCCTGTATTCCCCTGTTGCAGAATCGGTTTCACCTTTTTTTCCCACCATGAAAAGATCCAAATCGCTTTTCTCCATTACATCGAGCGGAGGGTTGCAAAGCAAGGTATCTCCATCTTTTCCGATTCTAACCCCGGCAATGGGCCCGTTGAAGGGAATATCCGAAACAGTAAGTGCCGCCGAAGCTCCAAGCATTGCGGCAATATCCGAACCGCTGTCGCTGTCATATGAAAAGACTGTGGCAACAATCTGCGTTTCGCTGTTGTACCCTTTCGGAAAAAGAGGTCGTATGGAACGATCTATAAACCTGGAGGTCAATGTCTCTTTTTCATTTGGACGCCCTTCACGCTTAAAAAAGCCGCCAGGGATTTTTCCTGCTGCCGAAGTCATTTCCTGGTAATCAACAGTCAGGGGCAGGAAATCACCCCCCTCGCGCCTGCTTGCCTGTGCCGCGGCAGTTACCAGGACAACCGTGTCACCGTAGCAGACATATGCACCGTTCGCCTGGCCTGCCACATAGTTCATTTTAATTGATATCTCTTTTCCTGCAAAATTTGCAGTAAACGTTTCTTTCATTGTATGTTATTTCTCCTTATGAGCTTTTATCGACGCAATCCGAGACGCTTGATGATTTCGCGATACCGTTCCACGTCTTTTTTCTTCAGGTAGTCAAGGAGTCTTCTTCTCTGTCCGACAAGTTTCAATAATCCGCGGCGCGAATGATGATCCTTTTTGTGAACTTTGAAATGCTCAGTCAAATAACTTATGCGGGCACTGAGCAGAGCAATCTGCACTTCCGAAGAACCCGTATCTTGCTCATGTTTTTTAAAATCATTTATAATTTCCTTTTTTCTTTCTTCATCTAGCACAGCTTTAATTCCTCCCTTATGGAACTTTCTAATAAGATACTTTCCTCAACAATTAAAAACTCTCATGAGTTTCACCGCCTGCTCCTTTTCGCTCATCCGTGGCAATTCATCAGAGGATAACAGCATTTTGGCAATCGCTATGAGTTCATTGTTTTCGGTCACGATCTTTACAGTGGAACCTTTTTCAATCAATGGAATATATTGGATTTTAAGCCCTTCTATTTCCGGCTGATAACCCTCGCGGATTTTTTCTGCCACATCCCGACCAACCGTAATCGCCTGGAATTCGTCAAGGGCATCATTAAGTGAAATGAGATGTTCTTTGATAACGGCCGCTCTCATAGTATCATCGACATGGTCCAGGCGAAGCGCATCGGCTTCGCTGAACTTCCCGCTTCGAATTCTTCTAAGGTCTGAAAGACAGGCTCCGCACCCGAGCCTTTCTCCCAGATCCGAACACAGAGCTCGTATGTATGTGCCCTTCGAACAAGATATTCGCAGGGAAACATAAGGCAAAGAAAAATCTTCGACACAAATATCGTAAATATTCACTTCTCTTACCGGCGGTTCGATGTTAACGCCTTCCCGGGTCCATTTATAGTAAGGTTTACCCTTGTACTTGCAGGCCGAATACCGCGGCACTTTTTGCATAATACTTCCAACAAACAATTTAGCGGTTGCTTCCACTTCTGCCCTCACAAGGCGGACAGTGGAATGCCCGGTGACTACTCCTGTCATATCTTGTGTATCGGTTGTGATCCCAAGCCTCATGGTAGCTCTGTATTCCTTGTCAGCAACAGTCAAGAACTGCACCGCTTTGGTAGCCTCATTGATGCAAAGCGGAAGTACTCCGGTGGCTGATGGATCTAATGTTCCCGTATGACCTACTTTCTTTATCCCCAAAGCCTTTTTTACATCACGAACAACATCAAAGGAAGTCATTCCCTGCGATTTATCAACTACGATGACGCCATTCATCAACTGTCTCTCCAATATGACGCATCGGCCGGTGCACCCGTATCTGCTTCGCAAGCGCCCTTTAGGGACAGGCATACCAGCGTACGCAGCGTTTCCTTAATTTCGCCGATATTTCCGGCGACTCTGCACGCAGCCGCATTTACGTGTCCTCCGCCGCCCAGTGCCCGGGCAACTTGCTCAACATTCGCAGCCCCTTTGGACCGCAAACTGATCTTATACTGATGATCGGGCATTTCATAGTAAAAAATGGCCACTTCGACTCCTTCTATGGAACGAACCATATCGACCAATCCTTCCGTATGTTCCGGCTTTGCCCCTCGTTCTTTCATCATATTCTGGTCAAGAAGTATGGCTCCAACCTTCCCGCCCATATCCATCTCGAGCGTTCCGAGTGCACACTCCATCAGTCGCATTTGCACGATAGGTTTCGACTCATAAATTTTTTGAGCGATGATGTGGGGCTCCGCCCCTTTTTCTATCAGAGCTGCTGCCAATCTTAATGTATCTGCTTTTGTATTCGAATACCGGAAGGCTCCCGTATCGGTTAAAATGGCAGTGTAAAGATTTACAGCGATATCTTTTGAAATGCCGCAACGAAGTTCTTCAATAAGTCGAAAGAGCAACTCGCCCGTAGAGCTGGAATCCGTATCGATCAGTGCGAGCTCAGATACATTCTGATTCGATATATGATGATCGATATTGATCACATACCCGATAGAACCAATTCGCGGTGCCTCTGTCCCAACCCGATCCAGTTCGCTGCAATCCAGCAATATCACTGCATCGAATCTTTCAACCGGTCCCAATGTATGACTGACTGCTTCGATTCCGGGTAAGAAACTATACACTCGCGGTATTTCGTCTTGACTGAATACCGTTACATCTTTACCCAGATCCCTTAAAATATGGTACATGGCGAGCCCGGACCCTATGGCATCTCCATCCGGCCTTACATGGAAAACTACCAGGAACGATTGGCATGCACGTATTACTTCAACTATCCTCTTCACCATCCGGTCTTTCCGCCTTGTGCAAGTCAGCCAATATTCTTTCTATTCGATCTCCGTAGGCAAAAGATTCATCGAATAAAAATTCCAAGTCCGGGACATATCGAAGTCGCAGCTGTTTGCCTAATTCTCTTCTCATGAAACCCTTCGCTTGCCTCAGCCCCGCTATCGTATCTTCATGGAAATTGTTTTTTCCGAGTGGAGTGAAATAAATTCTTGCAAACCGCAGATCATCCGTTACTTTTACCTCAGTAATTGTTATATCCCTGATTCTAGGGTCTCTCACTTCCCGCAGTACAATCCGTGAAATCTCTTCTTTTATAAGATCTGCAACCCTTTCAGCTCTTTTAATCGTCATCGAATTTGCCTTTACAACGGAGATGTCCTTCCATTCCGTTCGATATGTTTATAATCTCCTTTTTTAAATCAAGTATATCGACCAGGTGAAGGTCCTCAATGAATCTCGCAATGTGCGCCATTTTAGATTCAATAAATCCACGATCGTTTCCCACAACTGCAAAACCTATCTTTGAACGCTTCCAGTTATCTTGTTCTCCCACTTCGGCAATAGAAAGAGAAAAGGTCTGTTGCGTTCTGCCCACCACTCTTTTCAGCACCGAGCGCTTTTCCTTCAACGATCGGCTTTCGGGGATAAAAAGCTCTACGATTCCTGTTCCGACCACCACGAAGCGTGTATCTCCTTTTTTATTAAAAAACAGGCCTCCCGTTAAATGGATAAGAGAAGCACAGCAGCTCCGAAATTATTTCATTACTTATCCGGAAACAATTCGGGCATTTTTATTATAATGTTCTTTCAATCCTTTTCTTTGTATACGATTCGATTACATCTCCTGCCTTAATATCATCATATCCTTCGATTCCTATTCCGCATTCGAAACCTGCCTGCACTTCTTTTACATCATCTTTAAATCTTTTCAGTGACAGGAATTTGCCTTCGTATACTATTGCACCGTCTCTAATCAGCCTGAGATAAGAATTTCTAACTAATTTTCCATCTGTTACATAACTTCCTGCCACTACGCCTATTTTAGGTACACGGAAAAGCTCTCTCGCTTCCGCAAAGCCTTCATGGACTTCTTCCATAACAGGTTCGAGAAGCCCTTCCATTGCCGCTTTGACTTCCGCAATGGCTTCATAGATAACTCCATAGAATTTAAGGTCTACTCCCTCCTTTTCCGCCAAATCCATGATGCGGGCATCGGGTCTTATCCGGAATCCTATAATAACTGCGTCAGAAGCAGAAGCGAGCATTACGTCTGTCTCGGTAATCGCGCCCGTTGAAGCGTGGAGTATATTAAGATTGATATCTTCCGAAGCGATCTTAAGTAATGCTTCAGAAAGAGCTTCGACCGAACCCTGAACATCAGCTTTAATAATGATCTTGAGTTCTTTTGCACCTTCTTTTATTCTTTCGTAAAGTTGCTCAAGGGTTATTTTCGAAGTAGTTGAAAGTTTGCGCTCTCTTTCTTTTCTGAACCAATATTCTCCTATATTGCGTGCTTTCTTTTCATCCTCCACAGAAACAAAGTCCACCCCTGCCGCCGGCACTTTAGAAAATCCGATAACCTCTACGGGCATTGATGGTCCAGCAGCGGGGACGCGCATACCTTTGTCATCCATCATTGCTCTTACTTTACCGTATTCCGTTTTGCTTACAAAAGCATCGCCCTCATTAAGGGTTCCCTCCTGGATGATTACGGTTGCAACCGGTCCTCTCCCTTTATCCAATTTCGCCTCAATGATTATTCCTTTTGCCGGTCTGTCGGGATCTGCCTTTAAATCCATAATATCGGCCTGAAGAAGAATGAGCTCAAGAAGCTCTTCGATTCCGACCTTTTGTTTGGCCGACACTTCGGCGAAAATTGTTTCTCCTCCCCATTCCTCCGGAACAAGACCGTACTCGGAAAGTTGCTGTTTGATCCGGCCCGGATCGGCACCCGGTTTATCTATTTTGTTCACTGCAACAATGATTGGCACTCCGGCCGCTTTAGAATGGTTTATTGCTTCTATCGTCTGATCCATTACTCCGTCATCTGCGGCAACTACAAGAACCACGATATCAGTTACCCGGGCCCCTCTGGCACGCATTGTCGTAAAGGCTTCATGCCCGGGAGTATCGAGGAACACTATATCGCGGTCGTTAAGCCGGACATGATACGCACCAATAGCCTGAGTAATTCCTCCAGTCTCATCTTCCGTTACGCTTGTTTTGCGAATCGCATCAAGCAACGACGTTTTTCCGTGGTCGACATGCCCCATCACCGTGACGACAGGCGCTCTCGGTCTGAGCTTTTCGGGTATCGCTTCTGCTTTAGGAACTGCTTCTTCATAATCTACATTTACCAATTCGATCTGGTATCCGAATTCACCGGCCACCAGAGAAGCCACATCGGCATCGATAGACTGATTTATGGTTACCATCATCCCTAATGATATAAGTTTGCTTATCACATCATTCGTTTTTACCCCCATTTTTTTTGCCAAATCGCCTACTCTGATCGCATCATCCATCTTTATTCTTCTTTTAATTGCCTTGGGGGTCGTAATCTCTGTCTTTTTCATCTTTTGTGATGAAATAATCTGCTTTTTCTCTTCCTTCCAGCTTTTGACGGCCTCAGCCTCTCTTTCGTGCTTGCCCCGGCGTTCTTTTTTCTCGACAATCTGTTTTATAAAGGCCTTTCTCCTGGCAGGCACGTCTTCGATAACAATCGATATGGGCTTCCTTTTCTTTTTTATAGCTTCTTCAGTTTCTTCCTGTGTTTTCTGCTGCTTTGCGGCGGGTAATTTTTGCTCTTTTGTTGGTTTTTCCGCTTTTGCTTCCTGATCTTGTACAGGCCTTGATTTTACAGAAGGTTCTTCTTTTACGGAAGATTCCGGTTCCGCGATCGCTTCAGCTTTCTTTTCAGCTTCCCGAACCTCTGTTGCCGGTAATTCTTCTTTCGTTGCCGGCGCTTCCTGGAGTTCCGTTTCCGGCATCCGCTCCCGTTCTTTCTCAACAGAGAGTTCTTTCGCTTCCGTCTTCGCCTCGGCTTCTGCCTCTTTGACAGCAGGCTCTTCCGGATGCGGAGCAACCGGCTCCTGCTCCTCCGGTTCCGCGGGTTTCGGCTCGGCCTCTTCGAGCTTTATTTCTCCCGCCGCCGGGGCAACTTTTTCTTCCGGAAGAATTTCCTTTCCCTCCGGATGCGCGAGGGTCTCTTCAGCTTTCTCTTCTTCCTTCGGAACTTTTTTCTCTTCAGGTTGACGAATGGCTCTGCGCCGTATAACTGTCGATCTTACTCTTTTTTCGATTATTTTATCTCTTTCACCCAACGTGAATTCACGCCGCACCCTTTCGACTTCCTCGTTTTCGAGCGTACTTGAATGAGACTTCACCGCTATGCCAAGTTTTTCCAGACGGGGGATGAGGTCTTTCGCGTCAATTTCAAGCTCTTTGGCCAATTCGTAAACTCTGGTTTTAGGCATTCTGGAAACTCCTGCTTGTTCTATCGACAGGAAGATGTGAGATCCTGAATGATTCACACTCCTGGCTCCTTAGCTTTGCCCTTCAGCAGCTTCGCGGCCTCTGCGATCCATGTTTCTGCTTTTTCTCTGGATATTCCACCGGAGGCACCCAGCTGATCAGGATCAGCCGAAGCAATCATTGAAATATTTTTAAACCCTTCGTTAAAGAGCATCTCAGCAGATTGTGAATCCAATCCGGTAAGGATGGTCAATGCTTTCACTCCTTCCTCTTTTTGAGCCACAACTGTTGAATCGCTCTTCACATCTATTTTCCATCCAGTAAGTCTGGCTGCAAGCCGTACATTTTGTCCGCTTTTACCTATCGCCAATGAAAGCTGGTCATCAGGAACAATTACTTCGATTGACCGGCTTTCCTCGTCAACAACAACACGATCAACTTTCGCAGGTGAAAGAGCACTGCATACATATGTGATGGGATCTTCGGAATAAGGCACAATATCGATCTTTTCACCCCGCAATTCCTGAACTACCCCCTGTACTCTCGATCCTCGCATGCCGACACATGCACCTACCGGATCTATATCCCGATCTTTTGTTTTAACTGCGATTTTTGAACGGTTTCCAGGTTCTCGCGCCACACTTACAATGTCGATCAGCCCCTCCGATATTTCCGGGACTTCGAGTTCAAAAAGGCTTTTTAGAAATCCGGGATGGGTCCTGGAAAGTATAATTTGAGGTCCTTTGGATATTTTTTTGACATCAAAAATATACGCCCTTATTCTTTCCCCTCTTCTGAATGTCTCTTTATGTATTTGTTCGGATGTCGGAATTATTGCTTCAGCCCGCCCCAGATTTACTATTATATTTCCTCCTTCAAATCTTTGAACCGAGCCGTTTACAAGGGTTCCTTTCCGATCTTTATACTCCTCGTAAATATTATCCCGTTCTGCGTCTTTTACTTTTTGAATAATGATTTGCTTTGCCGTTTGAACTCCTATTCTCCCGAACGTATTCGTTTCTATTTTCATGCCGAGACTGTCTCCAAGCTCGGCATCTTCGTCCAGAGCTTCTCTTGCATCTTCAAGCGATATCTGGGTATCAGGATTTACTACCGTATTTACCACTGTTTTGAATTGAAAAACCTCAACTTCTCCCGCTTCCTCATTGTAGACGGCCTCGAGTTCAAGGTCTTGCCCCATTTTCTTCTTTGCGGCAGTCAATACTGCTGTTTCAAGCGCATCGATTATAACCTCTTTATCGATTCCCTTTTCTTTTCCCATCAATTCGATAAGACGCTTAAGGTCTGACAACATCAATGCTTTCCTCCGCCCTCTAAATCATACTGAAGGTTTGCTTTAGCGACAAACATTCGAGGTATGCGATATATCTTCCCATCAACTTCCATGATGATCGTTTTCTCGCCTTCTGCATCAACATAATCAACGAGTCGGCCGCGAAAATTTTTCCTTCCCTCCAGGGCTTCTTTTGTCCTGATTTTTACCGTTTCTCCTCGATACTTCAGAAAATCCTTATCGCGAGCAAGTGGACGATCCAGCCCAGGCGAAGAAACTTCGAGATCGTATGGTCCGGGAGGGACATCGTACACTGAAAGCACTTCCCCGATTTCGCCGCTTACAGAAGCACAATCATCAATGGTAACACCCCGCTCGCAATCTATGTATATTCTTACCAGCCAGCGGACCTTGCCCCGCTGGCATTCGAGATCCACTAATTCAAATCCTTCTCCTTCAATAACAGGCTCTATCATTTCTCGTATTTTTTCTTTATACATAACCACCACTCACTATAGCGCCAAACGAAAAAAGTGGGCGGTGCCCACTTTTAATCAAGTGAATTTCTTGGCGAAATTCCTATCATAAAAATATTGCTATTGCAACGAAAAAATGGAGCGGGCGATGGGGATCGAACCCACGACGTCCAGCTTGGGAAGCTGACATTCTACCGCTGAATTACGCCCGCTTTTCCTTAATTGTTATAATAGCGAAGGCTATTTATGAACAACCGAAGCGTTTTGTCAAGCCTTTTTTCTCTGCGGAAAGGAGGGCGAATATATTTCAGGAATTCTGTGTTTTGGCATTACCCTCTTTATCCAGGCGTACCTCTATAGAGCGCCCGTGGGCGTCCAATCCTTCCAGTGAAGCAAACTGAAGTGCTCTTTCTCCATATCGAACTATCGATGTAGAGGAAAAATAAAGAATGCTCGTTCTTTTTATAAAATCATATACACCGAGAGGAGAAGAAAAACGGGCGGTTTGGGCAGTGGGAAGAATATGGTTGGGTCCTGCAATATAATCACCAATAGCTTCAGGCGTAAAGGAACCGATAAAAATTGCCCCTGCATTTTTTATTTTGCCGAGCAATTCCCGGGGATTTTCCACCATCAATTCGAGATGTTCCGGTGCAAATTCATTTGCCAGCATTACCGCCTCTTCTATGTCGCGGGTTACAACGATCCCTCCGTACAAATTCAGGGAATGCTCAGCTATGCTCCGTCTTGAAAGATGAGAAAGCTGTTGTTTTATTTCGTCTGAAACTGCTTCAGCCAGTTTTTTTTCGGCCGTGAATAAAACAGCGCTGGCTAACTCGTCATGTTCAGCCTGCGATAAGAGATCGGCGGCCACATATGAAGGGGGGGCTGACGAATCTGCAATCACTACTACTTCGCTGGGACCGGCGATCATGTCAATACCGACGGTACCGTATACCATTCTTTTGGCTGCTGCTACATAAATATTGCCCGGGCCTACAATTTTATCGACTTTTGGTATACTGTGCGTTCCATACGCAAAGGCAGCGATGGCTTGAGCGCCTCCAATTTTAAAAATTTTTTCGATTCCGGATATTTCCGCTGCGACAATTATCAAAGGGTCTACTCTGCCACCTTTTGCAGGCGTAGCCAGAAAGATATGCTTTACACCGGCTACCCGAGCGGGGATTGCCGCCATTAATACCGTTGACGGATACGGGGCTTTTCCACCGGGCGCATATACGCATACACTATCGAGCGGACGAACCATTTGTCCGAGTTCTGTTCCTTCCTCATCTACTGTAAACCATGAATCTACTTTTTGATTACAATGAAATTTTTCAATCCGATTCGAAGCGCATTTTATTACCTCGAGATCAGCGGCCTCGACGCAGCGAAAAGCCTCCTTCTTTTCCTGATCGGTCAGAATCACCGTGTGTTCATCAAGAACGGATCCATCAAAGCGAAGCGCATATTCAAATAGAGCGTTGTCTCCCCTGGCAATCACATCCTTGATAATACCGTCAACTACATTCATAACCGATTCATCGAATGTTTCGCCTCTTCCTTTTATCCGGCGCATTTCCGCCTGGAAATCCGGTGAGTCAGCATATAGTACTTTCATTTCATTCACGCACCCTTTTTATATTCGCTCCCAATCGAGACAATTTTCCTTCTATTTTTTCATACCCGCGGTCAAGATGGTACACTCTTGAAAGCTCGGTAGTTCCTTTTGCGACTAGTCCAGCCAAAACGAGGGATGCGGAGGCTCGCAGATCAGTTGCCATTACTTGCGCTCCCTTAAGCCTCTCTACACCTTTTACTATCGCCCGATTTCCATCTATCAAAATGTCTGCACCCATTCTCATCAGCTCATTGACATGCATAAATCTATTCTCGAATACAGTTTCTCTGATAACGCTGATCCCTTTTGCCCCGGTCATAAGAACCATCATCTGGGCCTGCAGATCTGTCGGAAAACCCGGATAGGGGAGTGTCGTGATATCTACGCTCATCACCTGTCCCGATCCCGAGACTTCTATTCCACCACCAACCTGTTCAACCGATACTCCAGCCTCACGCAATTTGGTGACAAGAGATTCGATATGTGAAGACCGGCAATTCAGAAGTTTCACGTTTCCCCCGGTTAATGCCGCCGCTATCATAAAGGTTCCTGCCTCTACCCGGTCGGGTATGACAGCCGCTTCCGCGGGCATGAGAGAAGATACACCTTCTATTGTAATAACATCCGAACCGGCACCTCGAATTTTGGCCCCCATTCCATTCAATACTTCTGCAAGATTGATTACCTCAGGTTCTCTTGCAGCGTTTTCCAGAACCGTTGTCCCCTCGGCAAGTACTGCCGCCATCATTATGTTTTCAGTTCCTGTTACTGTTGATATATCAAAAAAAATGGTTGTTCCGCGAAGCCTTTTCGACACAGCCTCTACATAACCGTCTTTTATCTCTATTTGCGCTCCCAGGGCTCGCAGCGCCTTGAGATGCAAATTTACAGGTCGTGCCCCAATTGCACATCCACCAGGAAGCGATACCCTGGCTCTGCCCATTTTTGCAACAAGAGGTCCGAGCACCAGAATTGAAGCTCGCATGGTTTTTACCAAATCGTACGAAGCCAGACAGCTTTTGATATTTCCTGCATTTATGCGCAAAGGATCCCCTTCATCTATCTCGGCTCCAAGACTGATCAGAAGTTTTTTTATTGTGTACACATCCACAAGATTGGGAATGTTATGAAAAGTACAACATCCATCTGCAAGCAATGAAGCTGCAAGTATAGGGAGGGCAGCATTTTTCGAACCGCTTATTTCTATTTCGCCGTTCAGTCTGTTACCGCCTTCTATTACTATCTTATCCACCTCTGGGCCTCCTTTTTCTTCCTGCCGCTACTCTTTGTCTGCCGGAATAATCAAGGCGGAATCGTATTGATTCATATCCTCCGGATTCTTCAAATAAATTTCCAACGGCTTTCTTCTGATTATCGCCAATTTCCATGACAAGCCATCCTCCAGGATGAAGAACGGAAAGCGCACCCTTTATGAGCATCTCATGAAATTCTGTTCCCTGCGGACCTGCAATCAACGCAGCTCTCGGTTCGTTTTGCCGTACTTCGCGCGGAAGCGATAAGAATTCTTCTTCTGCGATATAGGGTGGATTCGATACGACTATATCAAATTTTGACTCAAGCGGCGAAAATAAGTTTGAACAAAAAAAGGTAATCTTATGACCTAAATTGTTTGAGAAAGCGTTTTCTTTCGCTACTTTTAGCGCACGCTCCGAAATATCGGCAGCATAAATACCGGCCTCTGGCAGTTCAGTGGCAAGGGCAAGGCTTATCGCTCCACTGCCTGTACCGATTTCAAGAATATTCCCTTTTTTAAGAGAATCGTACCTGGCAATGTGTATTACTTCTTCCACAACTGTTTCCGTATCAGGCCTTGGTATAAGAACGTCTCTCGTCACTTTGAGAGATATCGACCAGAATTCTTTTTCACCTGTGATATACGCAACCGGCTCGCCCTTGATTCTCCGTTCCAGATATTTCGAGAAACATGCCTCTTCATCGCCGTCAAGCATGCGATCAGGATATGTGTATAATTGAATTATCTCAAGATCGAGACATTTCGCGAGCAGCACTTCTGCATCAAGTCTCGGTGAAGTTGCACCCGCCATTTTAAGATACCGGTCAGCTATACCGAGCAAGGTCGCCACATTCACAGATTTGAATACCTTTGAAGGGCCTTTCGGCCATCTGCACAATAGCTGCTGGGCATACATTCGCCTCAAAACCCCTCTTTTACCGCAGGGGTACCATGTTACGCTGACAGAGCTTTCAATGCTTCCGTCTGGTAGTGAGTCATCAGGGATTCGATAATCGGCTCCAGATTTCCGTCAAGAATGTCATCCAGGCTGTAAAGGGTAAGACCCACACGATGATCCGTCACCCTCCCTTGAGGAAAATTATACGTTCTGATTCTCTGGCTTCTATCTCCGCTCCCTACTTGCTTTTTTCTTGTTTCTGAAATTTCAGCCGCCTGTTCGGCTTCCATCCTGTCAAGGAGCCGCGCTTTTAAAACCTTAAGAGCTTTGGCTTTATTTTTGTGTTGCGATTTTTCATCCTGACAGGTCACAACCATCCCTGTAGGAATATGCGTAATTCTGACAGCCGAATCAGTAGTATTAACGCTCTGACCGCCGTGACCTGTGGAACGATACACATCAATTCTTAACTCATTAGGATCTATGCTAATTTCGACATCTTCAGCTTCCGGAAGAACAGCAACAGTTACCGCCGAGGTATGTATCCGTCCCTGAGCTTCCGTAACCGGCACTCTCTGAACCCGATGCACGCCGCTTTCATATTTCAACCTGCTGTATGCTCCGGCTCCTTCAATCATGACGATTACTTCCTTGAATCCTCCCATACCGCCTGCCCAGCTGGTACTTATCACTTCCGCTTTCCAGCCGCATCTTTCAGCATACATTGAATACATCCGGAAAAGATCGGCCGCAAAAAGAGCCGCCTCTTCTCCTCCGGTGCCCGCTCGAATTTCCAGAAACACATTTCTTTCATCATTGGGATCTTTCGGCAATAAGAGAAGTTTTAAACGATGCTCCAGCATTTCAAGTTTTTCTTCCAGATGCTTCAACTCTTCCGCTGCCAGAGCTTTTAATTCCTGGTCTTCTTCGTTCAGAAGCAATCGGTTTTCTTCAACCTGCAGTTTTGTTTTCTCATGATCTCTGAAGGTCTCGATCACATTTGAAAGATCAGCATGTTCTTTTGCATAACGCTGATACTGATGTATATTGCCTACGGCTGAAGAATCGCTCAGCAGGGCTTCCAGTTCCGTATAGCGCTTTTCTATTTCTTTCAGCTTTTCAAGCATTGAAGATTTTCACTATCCTTTAGAAAAATTCAGGGATTATCGGCAGGATGCACCTGTCAAAAAAGAGACTTGCGGTCAAACTAAATTTCTCGCAGGCCTTTGGAAGGAAGTTGCGTCAATTGTGTCGGCCTGAGCGATTACTTTTCCTTTTCCTGCTGATTTCTGCCGGCGTATTTCTGTTTGAATTTCTCCACCCTTCCTGCCACACTCATCACTTTTTGTTTACCCGTCATAAAGGGATGACATTTAGAGCAGATTTCAACTTTTATTTCCGGCCTTGTCGATCTCGTCTCGAAGGTATTGCCGCAGACACATGTAACTACAGCCTTTTTATATTGCGGATGAATTCCTTTTTTCATGATATCTTCCTCTATTCTTTTTCGAAATCGTGGAATTATAATGTTTAATTTTTAAAAATCAAGTGTATTCTTCCAAACAGCTTACTGGTTCATAGAATCAAAAAATTCCATATTCGTTTCGGTTCTCTTTATTTTGTCGATTATGAATTCCATAGCATCAACCGGATTCATTTCCTGGAGCAGTCTCCTGAGAATCCATACTCGATTCAGATGCTCTTTGGGAATAAGCATTTCTTCTTTGCGCGTTCCCGACCGTATAAGATCGAACGCAGGGAAAACCCGCCGGTCTGCTATTCTGCGATCCAAATGGAGTTCCATATTGCCCGTGCCTTTGAATTCTTCGAAAATAACTTCGTCCATGCGGCTTCCCGTATCTATGAGGGCCGTCGAAATGATAGTAAGGCTTCCTCCCTGTTCAACATTCCGAGCTGCACCGAAAAATCTTTTCGGCTTATGCAGTGCATTGGAATCGACTCCACCGGAAAGTACCTTTCCACTTGGAGGAACGACCGTATTATAAGCGCGCGCCAGTCTCGTTATACTGTCGAGAAGGATGACCACATCCTTCCTGTGCTCCACCAGTCGTTTTGCTTTTTCTATAACCATCTCGGCTACCTGAACGTGGCGAACCGCTGTTTCATCAAAAGTCGACGAAATTACCTCTCCACTGACGCTCCTTTCCATATCGGTAACTTCTTCAGGCCGTTCGTCAATGAGGAGTACCATCAGCGTCACTTCTTTATGATTTGAGGTGATGCTATTGGCGATGTCTTTTAAAAGCACCGTCTTACCGGCTCTGGGAGGAGATACAATGAGTCCGCGCTGGCCCTTGCCTATAGGAGTAAAGATATCCATTATCCTTGTAGAAAAATTTTCCGCATCCGACTCCAGGCTTAATTTTTTGTCAGGATACAGGGGGGTAAGATTGTCAAAAAGAATTTTATCCTTTGCCAAATCGGGACTTTCAAAATTAACGGAACTTACTTTAAGAAGTGCAAAGTACTTCTCCCCATCTTTGGGAGGCCTTATCTCACCGGAAATCGTATCTCCCGTTTTTAGACCGAATCTGCGAATCTGTGAGGGAGAAATATAAATGTCATCAGGGCCCGGCAGATAGTTGTAATCAACTGATCTCAGGAACCCGAATCCATCCGGAAGAGTTTCCAGAACTCCTTCCCCCGTAATGAAGCCGTTTTTTTCCGACTGGTACTGGAGTATTGAAAATATCAGGTCCTGTCTTCTCATTCCGCTTGCATCGGGAACATTTAATTCTTTCGCAAGATGATTCAACTCTCCTATTGATTGCTTTTTTAATTCTGAAATGTTCATACCTCGTTCCTTACGTATAATATGCTTTTCCGTAAAGCTGCCATTTAATAGTTACGTTTCTCCGCTAGGAGATTGGTTTTCATTTTTTCCTGCGAAACCGGGCCGGCCTGGTTGCTACACCAGCCTTGGGAGAGTCTGGAATTCTGATTTTAAGAGCAAATATTGATTTTTGGTAACTATTCTCATCGACTGGGATTATTTCCGTGGAATAAGATGCGTTTTTTAAATCCACTGCGAAGGAACGTGCAGAATAGCCGAAAATATATTTTTCTTTTCAACAACGATCATTCTCTTTACACGGACTCTGTATTTATCGGTAGCTAACGTGGACTCCCGGCGTACTTCAAAAGGAAGGATTTGTCGTACACGTATTTTTTGATACCGGAAAATATAAATGAAGTGAAAAGTAATGTCAAGACAATTCTCAACAATTTATGCAGGTTGATATAATGCGTTCATATCGTGTTGGTTCCTATGATAACATGATAAAATTCAGCTGTCTTCCTGCTTTGCTGCCTTCCTTTCTGTAAGAAAAAAAGAGGTCATTATGGCACGCAGTACATAGCGGCACGATTACTATATTGGCTTCCATCATTCCTCTTTCCTTCATTTGGATCAGATTTGCTTTTCTCAGGTCCATCATCAGCCGTCCACGATTTCGACTTTTCGAAAATATCTCTTTTTTTAGTTTTTCATCTGTAACGGCTTCAAATACAGAATTATCTACTTCATAGCAGCACGGCCCTATTGAAGGACCAATTGCCGCTTTGATGTCAGCTGGGTCTGAGTAAAATTCACGCACCAAAACTTCTATCGCTTTGGCCGTAATACCGAGTACCGTTCCCCTCCAGCCGGCGTGAACGGCACCTATTATTTTCTTTACAGGATCTAGAATAAGTATGGGAATACAGTCAGCGGTTCTAACGGCTAAAGCAATCTGTGAATTCATCGTCACCATCCCGTCGCAGCAGATAGGTTTCTTTTGAGATGTGTTATCAATTACGACTACTTTATTGCCATGAACTTGAGTTGCCGTAAATAAGCGTTCCGGAGCGTATGGAAAATCTTTTTTACAGAAATTTTGTTTATGATTTACAGATCTGGTACCGAATCCGTGACAGAGAAAATCATACATGGCCAGATCCCGCGATGTTATAATGCGAGCATCTCCATTTTTTACAATTTCGAAACAGATGTCAAATGGCATATCAGGGTATTTCTCTTCTCAATTTTTCAAGCACCAATTCCATATCGGCGGAAAGCGGAGCTGTAAATTCCATTGTCATTTCCCGGCAAGGATGGAAAAACTTCAAATAACCGGCATGAAGGGCCTGTCTATTCAACGTTAAAAGCGCCTGCCTCACTTTCTGATCAGCAATGGCGCATGTTCTTTTTTTAGTGCCGCCATATTCTGTATCCGCTACCACCGGATGCCCTATCGAGCTCAGGTGCACTCTTATCTGATGGGTTCTTCCTGTTTCAATTTGTACGTTGAGAAACGCAACCCCGTTGAATTGTTCTTTGACCATCCATTTGGTAAGCGCATTTTTGCCCCTCTTTCCGGATGGTGACATTTTCTTGCGATCCGTAGGATGTCGTCCTATTGGTGCATCAATGATTCCTTCTTTGTGATCAAATGTGCCGAATGCGATTGTCTGGTACACTTTGGTTACTTTTCTGTACTTGAATTGATCGGCCAGAAGACGATGTACGTGATCGCTTTTGGCTGCCACCATAAGCCCCGAAGTATCCTTATCAAGACGATGAACAATACCGGGTCTCAGATATCCGCCAATCCCTGATAAATCTTTGCAATGTGCAAGGAGAGCATTCACCAGAGTTCCACATGGATTGCCCGCACCGGGATGCACGACCATTCCGTGCGGTTTATCTATGACGATGAGAAATTCATCTTCGAAAATCACCGAAAGAGGAATATCTTCTGGTTTAATACCTGCCGGTTCAGGTTGAGCAATTCTCAAAAACACCATATCGCCTGTTTTTAGATGGTGACCCGGTTTCACATTTCCGTGATTAACTGTAACCCGTGCTTTTTCAATTGCTTTTTTAATTTGTGACCTTGAAAGATCACTATTCCGTTCAGCTAGAAAAAGATCGAGTCTTATTCCTTTTTCCTTTTCAGAAACATTGAAAAATCTTGATTCCCCTTTTGAAAAGATCATGATTACGCCTTGTGCAAGACGGAAGACTGCCGTGCTTCAGATTCACGGGAAAGTAACCTGAAGCCCTCCTCTATGATATGGATCTCCTCATCATCGACTGTACGAAGATCAATGAGGACTTCTTCCTCGTAAATCCTTGTCACAATCGGAATCGGAAGGCTGCGCAACCGTTTTTCAAGCCTGCTGCCCGTGAGGTGACCGGCCCTGACCGCAATTACCGCCGTCGGAAATTCCTGCAGGGGAAGAGCCCCTCCGCCGGCAAAGGAAATACCTTTTTTAAGAACAAAAGAAAACTGATCACTGGAAATTTGTTCGAGACGGGCTAATAGCAGCTTTGCCCGTTTCTGTATCTCTTCCACAGGCGCCGTAAGTGATTTGAGTATGCGAATACGCACCGCTGCCATATCATTTTTCAGATACTGTCTCAATGTAGCTTCCAGTGCAGCCAGGGTTAATTTGTCTATTCTGAGGGCTCTGTTCAAGGGATTGCCTTTTATTTTTTCAATAGCAGCCCGCCGCCCCAGAATGATCCCTGCCTGAGGCCCTCCCAAAAGCTTATCGCCACTGAACGTGACCACATCCACACCGGAAACTACTACTTCCTGTACCGTCGGTTCATAAGAGAGCCCGAATTTCTGCAGGTCTATGAAACAACCGCTCCCGAGATCTGTCATGACAGGAATTCCCCGCCGGGTCCCCAAATCAACGAGGATAGATGCGTCAACTTCTTCTGTAAATCCTATTGTCCTGAAATTACTCGTATGAACTTTCAGGATTATTCCTGTATTTTCATTGACTGCATTTACATAATCGGATACGTGAGTTCGGTTGGTCGTACCTACTTCTACAAGTATTGAACCGCTTTTCTTCATTATTTCAGGTATTCTGAATTCCCCGCCTATTTCTATAAGTTCACCCCGCGAGACAATAGCTTCCTTTTTTTCGGCGAGGGTATTGAGTACAATCAGAACCGCAGCGGCATTGTTATTAACTACAAGCGCGTCTTCGGCACCGGACAGAGCGCAAAGAATATCACGAACGTGAGTATATCGAAATCCCCTCCGGCCGGTTTCAAGATCAAACTCGAGGTTGGAATAACCCTCACTTACACAAATGATTTCTTCTAGAGCTTCCTTACAAAGCGGAGCTCTTCCAAGATTGGTGTGGAGGATAATCCCTGTTGCATTTACGACTTTTCGCAAACTCCTTGTTGTAAGGTGTTGAAGGTTGGTTTTTGCCAGCTCTGCCGCTTTCCGAACAGTCGGTTCCGGAAATTCCCCTCCCGTGGAATTGATGATTTCCATTCTCATCCGATCCACAGCAGACCGGCAGGCCTTCACGAGGATATCCCGCGAAACCGCACCGGACAGCTCAGTCGCTTCGAGAAGTTTAATGACATCATCCATCTTCGGCAGCCGACGAAGAGCTTCTTTTGCATCAATATTCATCGCACCTCACTTTGTCTTCTTAGCAAGACAATAATCCCGGAAATTATTTACTGCCGAAAAGAATTCCCTCATCATGACTACCCAAAAATAACGTCCCCTCCTTGTAAGGCGGAGCCGGCCATTGGAATAACGCAAAGCCCCTGTAAGAACGAAGGGAAGTATATCCTTTATCAATAACAGCCTATCGGTTCTCCTATATTTATCGGCAAACAGTGTGAAAGGCAGATCGAGACCGAAAAGCTTCATCATGAAGTCGTAACGCATTTGCTCCCGGCAGCCGAAAGTCCGTGATGCCATAAGCGGTATTTCACCTTTTTCCAATTTGTCGATATATTCGTTAATACTGAATGTATTCGCGTAACATGTGCCGTTCATATATCCGATAGATCCGCTTCCCAGACCGGCATATTCGTCATAATCCACGATGTACTCATCTATCATCGCATCCTTCTTTGAAAAGCACCAGGCCGACGAGAAGCGGTATGCAGGTAGAAGCGCATTCGTAATCATAGAATAATACTTCCTTTCACGGCTGAAATCGACAGTCCCCAAATTCTGTGAAATAGCTTTCTTTGTCGAATCCGATACCATCAGCGGATAATACGTCACCTGGTCCACTCCTGTAGAACGAAGTATTTCAATGTCTCTTGAAAGAGATTCCTCTGTTTGGCTGGGAAAGTTAAAAATCATGTCAGCGTTTACAGTATGGAATTTTCCGAGTGCCTTCCTTATTCTTTCTGCGATCTCAGTACCGCTGCCATATTTATGATATCTTCCCATTGCCTTCAGAAGTTCGTCGTCAAAACTTTGTATTCCAACAGAAAGCCTATTGACCCCCGCGTGCTTCAGCAAGGCTAAATTTTCAGCGGTCAGGTGATTCGGATTCGTTTCAACTGAAATTTCACGTATGGAAAAAATAGATTCAGCAAGATCGATAGTTTTTAAAAGTTCATCGATAAGGATTGTGGGGGTGCCGCCTCCCAAGTAAATGGCGCCAAAATCGTAACCGGATTTTTTATACAGCCGAATTTCTTTTCGTAACGCTTTGAAATATCTGCGGCATAGTTTCTCTTCAAAGGCAATTCTGTTGAAAGAACAGTATGGGCAGAGACTTTCACAAAAAGGGATGTGGAGATACAAAAGCCTCAATGATTTGCCGCTGTCGTATCTGATGCAAGGCCTTTCAGTATCGTCAAAGAGCAGGGCTTGAGAAAATTCCCTCTTTGCGGCTTTTGCTATCAGTTCACTTACCATAGATAATCCATTTTGATATTGTAACGGTACGAAGCACATTATCAAACATTCAAACTACTATCAAGATTATGTATAATATTCAACAAGATTGAAAACCCGCACCTGTTATGATATATATGCAGCATTATTAAATTACAGCACATTGGAGCAGAAAATGCCTTTATACAAAACATGGACTCTGTGGTCGGAGAATAAAATTAATGAAGCAGAATCAAAACTTTTGAGGAGAAAGGCTGAAGAGCTCACTGTCCCGTTCAGTGATCAGGATAAAAAAGATATCAGCACCCTTATAGATGCCTTCTGCTCCCGAGATGATGCTGCCGGTCTTGCAGCTCCGCAAATAGGTATCAGCAAACAAATAGTGGTGTTTCGAAGCAAAAATCTCGATGAACGCACGCCTCTTGCGAGGGGCAGCAATGATTATGATGTTTTGATCAATCCGCGTATCACTCAGATCAGAGGAGACCAGGAAAAAGCAAGTGAGGGGTGTCTTTCATGTCCTGATATAACTGTTGATGTTCTCCGGTCGACAGCCATAAAGGTAAAAGCCCTTGACCAGGAAGGCCGTAAGATAAACAAGCGCTACGCCGGCTTTCTTGCCCGGGTCGCCCAACATGAATTGGATCATCTCGAAGGCAAACTTATTATTGATAGAGGAACTACAATTTACTATCCTAAAGACAAAAAAGATTTTTTTGAAAAGATTTTTACAGATTAAACCGATTCGATATCTGAAATTCGCAAAACTTTGAAGCTGTTTTTGACATTCACTAACAGAAAAATATACGGAGAACTGTTGAAAGGCACTACCGGGAATTAAGACCATGCGAAAAAAACATGAACTCGCGGCCGAACACATTGAGCGATATGCTGACGTTTTACTCTGGGGTCTCAAGACTGCAAGATCTCTATCATACAAGGCGGGAGACATCGTACTGCTCAGGTTCGATCACAATGCATTGCCCCTTGCGGAGGCCCTTTATGATCGACTCATTGATATGAAGCTGCACGCAATTCCCAGAATGGGACAGACACCCCGAATGGAATACAACTTTTTTTCCAGGGCTTCAAAAAGGCAGCTTGTTTTTCACCCGCCTGGCGATTCTGAACTGATGAGGGCCTTGAATGGTACGATATATCTCCATGCACCGGAATCACTTACGCACCTCGCCGATATTGATTCCAAAAAGATAGGCACCGCACTGGTGGCGAGAAAGCCGCTAAGGGAAATACTGGTAAAAAGAGAAGAACAGGGCCTTTACGGCTGGACACTCTGCACCTATCCAACTGCTGAATTGGCCAAGCAGGCTGGACTCTCCTTTGAAAGATACTCACGGCAAATTATAAAAGCTTGTTTTCTTGACCATGAAAATCCTTTGAAACAATGGAACGAAATCTTCAAAGAAGCCGAAATACTCAAAAAATGGCTTAACAGTTTGAATATCCGATCGATCCGGCTTGAATCAAAGGAAACGGATCTGACTATAAATCCTGGAAGACAGAGGAAATGGATTGGGGTGTCAGGCCATAATATTCCAAGTTTTGAAATATTTATTTCACCGGATTGGCGCGGAAGCAGAGGTTCCTTTTATGCCAACCAGCCTTCATTCAGAAACGGCAATTATGCAGAAGGTATACGGCTTGTATTTGAAAAAGGATCGGTTATTTCTGCATCGGCAGAGAAGGGCGAAACCTTTCTGAAGGAGCAGATCGCCATAGACAAGGGTGCGTGCAGAATCGGGGAATTTTCACTCACCGACAGGCGATTCTCAAGAATTACCGCCTTTATGGCCGATACTCTCTTCGATGAAAATTTTGGGGGGCGCTTCGGAAACTGCCATATCGCTCTGGGATCATCGTATTCTGACACCTATGATGGCGAGCCGGGAACACTGACAAAGCAGCGAAAAAAACAGCTGGGATTCAATGATTCAGCACTTCACTGGGATCTTGTGAATACGGAAAATAAAAGAGTGACAGCAAAGATCGCCGGAGGAAGAACCGTGACTATTTATGAAAACGGTATTTTTACCCTTTAAAAAATTATATTTAGGCATATAAAAGAGTTTCTATTCCCAAGCTTCTGTTTTTTCTATCAATCTTGCACAACCCGAAGGGTTGACTGGTAGTTTATTTTTGTTATACTTCATATAACGTTCACTTTATGCCGGCCGAGCCGGGATTATAATAAGAAGTAAGTGAAACTGTCGCATCGCTTACTTGGAAAATTCGTTGCGTGCGGCCCCTTTTTGATAAGGCCCAAATGGAAATGGAAGATGACATGCCGCTGCTTCGAATGATACCTTTTTTATATGGAGTAAGACTTCGTGATAGCGATCATGTGGTATTTGCTTCCTCCAGATGACAATTCTCCCTCTCCTTTTACGGTGGAAACTGGATCCAAATAGTCTTTCTTCTCATTTTTGCTTACGTTCTTTCAATTGTTGAGGGGAACGGGAACACGTACTTCCCGTCTATACATGCCGTTTTCCGGAGGAACTATATGGAAGAGCTCAAGGAAAAGGCCGATCATCAGGCAATCCGTAAAAAGAAAGAAGTTTTCGTAGAACGAAGAAAGCAGCGACTCGACCGTCGTGAAGACGATCAAAAAATGAGAATTATTCTTGAAGGTTCTCCCATACCTACCTTTGTCATAACGAAAAGTCATAGAATTATATACTGGAACAAGGCAATGGAAGCATTAAGCGGTATTAATGCAGAAAATGCACTTGTGAGAGGATCTGCATGGAATAAATTTTACTCTGAAAAGAGGCCCTCTCTTGCTGATCTTCTGGTTAACCAGCAAATAGATGAAATAGAAAAGTGGTACCCGGGACGCTGGCGGAAATCTGATCTTATTGATGAAGCGTACACTGTCACGGATTTTTTCCCTGGTCTTGGAGAACGGGGGAAGTGGCTTCGTTGTACGGCAGCCGTACTCAGAGGTCATGGAGGAGAACTTTTTGGGTCTATAGAAACTTTGGAGGATATTACCGATCGAAAAAATGCACAGGATGCTTTGAAAAAAAGCGAAGAGTTTCTCATGGCGGTACTCGAAGGATCTCCCATACCTACTTTTGTTATCGGAACGGATCACAAGGTTCTCTACTGGAATAAAGCCCTTGAGGAAATCAGTAAAATAAAGGCCGAAACAGTAGTGGGCACACGGAATCACTGGAAGGCCTTCTATAAAGAAGAGAGACCTTGCATGGCCGATATTCTTGTGGAAGAGCAGATCGAGGAAATTCCTCTCTGGTATGCCGAAAATTACACAAAATCGAAATTAATAGAAGAAGCATGTGAAGGAACTGATTTTTTCCCCGCAATGGGGGAAAATGGGATATGGCTGCGCTTTACTGCAGCCGTGCTGAGAGATTCCGACCGGATGCTTCTGGGGGCCATAGAAACTCTGGAAGATATTACCGGCAGAAAGCTCGCTGAAGAAGCCCTGAGGGAAAATGAAAAAAAATACCGTACCTTAAGCATTACTGACGGTCTGACGAAGCTTTACAACGGACGATATTTTTATCAACAGCTTAGAACGGAAATTGAAAGATCAAATCGGTATCATCATCCTTTGTCTATACTCTTTATAGATATAGATAATTTTAAAAACTACAATGATACATACGGCCATCTTGAAGGAGACGAAGTGCTGGTTCGACTTGGCAAAGTTATGTCACGCTGTCTTCGGAAAGCAGATCTGGCGTTCCGCTTCGGAGGCGAGGAGTTTACGGCGATCCTGCCGGAAACCGAAGGAGATGATGCTACTGTACTTGCTGAACGTATCAGAAAAGAATTCAAACGTGAGCATTTTAATCCGCAGGAAACTGCAATCGTGAAGGTAACTGTAAGCATCGGCGTCGCCCGGTACCTTTTTGAAGAACAGTTTTCCAGTGTTCTTAAAAGGGCGGACAAAAACATGTACCGGGCAAAAGAGTTGGGAAAAGATCAGGTTTTTTTTGATGAATTAATATAAGCATTACAAATTCATCTTTTAAAAACCCGACTGGATTTTTTTAGCCAGATCTTCCAGAATATCATCAAACTGCCTTCTCATTTCCACCATCTGCTGTCGCAATCTCAAAATTATATCAATACCGGCCAGATTCACCTCAAGATCTTCGGCTAAAATTTTTGCAACACGCAATTTTTCCATTTCATCTGAGTGGTATCCCCTTTCTTCACCCTTTTCCGAAAAACAGGTACACACAATATCTTCTTCCTCGAGAGTATCAAGAAAACGCTGCTTGATCTCAAATATCTCCAACACTTCCTTTACGGTCCAGAAGTCCTTCTCCATGATCACAATCTTACCCCTTTTCGCAGGTCTTCCTTATAGTAACGCTCCATCACCTTGGCGGCCTTAAGTATGTCGTCATCTCCGGCTTCCGGAACTTTTACCACGAGCCGGACCAGAAGATCCCCCCGCTTTTTCGTCTTGAGGTTCCGGGCACCTTTTTCCCTGACCCTGAGGATCCTGCCATTCTGGCTTCCCGGAGGAATTTTCAGATTTATATCGCCGTCGACGGTGGGGATAGTTACAGTGGCACCGGCTAATATCTCGTGCACCGAAACGGGAACCTCCATGTGTATATCGTCTCCCTTTCTTGACAGAAGAGGATGAGGCCTTACATGAACGATAAGATAGAGATCTCCAGGGGGCCCTCCGTCTGTACCTGGTTCGCCTTTGCCGGCCACCCGGATTCGGGACCCTTCGTTTACTCCCGGAGGGATTTTGACCCGAATAGTCTCGGCGCCCTGTAGCTGTCCCGATCCTTTGCAGACGGAACAAGATTTCCCCACGCGGCCATGGCCTCCGCAGGTCGGACAAACCTGGGTAAAGCGTATTGGACCTTCCGCCACATTGATGCGCCCCGAACCTCCGCAGGTTTCGCAGGGCACAAGCTTCGTACCAGGCTCCGTCCCCGTACCTCCACAATGCGCACAAGGCTGCAATCTCTGCAGCGAAAAATCTGTCTGCATTCCCTTGAGGGATGAAAGGAAATCGACTGTCATCTCGTATTCAATATCTCTGCCCCGGGCCACCCGCGGCGCCCCTTTGGCACGCTCAAATCCTCCTGCACCGAACCCGCCGGCACCGAAAAGATCCCCAAAGATATCCTCATAGCTGTGATAACGGCCGAATTCCTGTTCCGTCGCGCTGCCGGTCCGTCCGCCAGCGGACTGCCATTCCTTGTAGCGCCGCATCTGGTCGGCGTCAAATCCGGGCTGAAGCCCCTCTTCGCCGAATTCATCATAGAGCTTTCTTTTTTCAGCATTCCCAAGGCACTCATACGCTCGGGATACCTCTTTGAATTGCTGTTCTGCGTCCTTGCTGCCAGGATTGAGATCAGGATGAAGTTTTCGCGCCAGCTTTCTATAGGCTTTTTTTATCTCGCTTTCGGAAGCCTTCTTCGATACCCCGAGAATTTCATAAAAATCCTTTGCCATTTTGATACCATTCGCGTTTCTGATTAATTGATTTTTTGTAACATTGATTTCGGTATTGAATCAAGTAAACTTTCAAATTAGTCCTTGGAATCCATATTTGTGCAGTTTTCCGAATATGCAAACCGTGAAGACTTCTATTGTTCGGGTTACTGGGGAATGACCGTAGCGGTAAAATATTTATGTTCTCGTAAAAAAGCTTCTTATGGAGGCCCGAGCCGGCATGTGAAGCTTTTTAAGGAGCCGCCGATATTAGTTCGGCGGTCCGGAATAATCTTGACTTGGTGCTGTTTCATGTGGCACACATTGAAAACCATTCAATCAGATATAGAGGAGTTGATCATGTCAGTGCCGGAGAATTTAAAAAAATATCTTTGTCCTACAAGTGCAATAGATTGCGATACACCATCAGTAATAGATTTCGCACACAAATCAGTCGTCGGAGCAAAAGATAAAAAACTCTCCGCAGTGAAACTCTTTTATGCTGTCCGCGACGGGATTCGTTATAATCCTTATGGTGTAGATCCAACACGGAATTTTTTTACCGCAAGCAAGGTTCTTGCCAAGGGAGAAGGATTCTGTGTGGAGAAAGCGCTGCTTTTAGCTGCAGCGGCTCGGGTCCTTGAAATCCCCAGCAGGCTGGGTTTTGCCGATATTCGCAATCATCAGATTCCCGAAAAGATGAGGGCCCAGATGAAAACGGATATTTTTGCATTCCATGGCTATACGGAATTATTTCTTGACGGGAAATGGACAAAAGCAACTCCAGCGTTTGATTTACCGCTTTGCGAGCGACAGGAAATCTATCCGGTAGAGTTCGACGGAACGAAAGATGCCGTATTTGAGAACTATGATAAAAAAGGTAGGCTGCATATAGAATATATTCGTTATTACGGTGTCTTTGAAGACGTTCCCCAGGAAAAGATTATTGAGGGATTCAGAGAATATTATCCTACCTTTTTTGATGAAGATGGATATCTTATTCTTCCCGAAAGGTATTCAGACTGAAGCATCTGTTTACAGTACCGTTATTCTTTCTCCGTTCATCTGCACAAGTCAGATTCAGCTAGACTATGAAGGCCGTCCCTCCCGCTTTACTGAGGGGTAAAGAAAGACTAATCGGTTCCATTTCATTCTATGTCGTAAGCGCCCCGCCATCTACATAGATAGTATGCCCTGTTATATAACCAGCGGCATCGGAAGCCAAAAAAAGGACTGATCCCACGATTTCCTCAGGTTCCGCAAGACGGCCCATAGGAAGAAGCGATTCCACATGGGAGGCAATATCGGGATTTGACCAGATGGGTTTGCTGAAATCGGTCCGTGTTAATCCGGGACCGACGGCATTGACCAGGATTCCGAAGGGCGCCCATTCGCGGGCCATGCACCGGGTAAGCATCTTCAGTGCCGCCTTGCTGCATCCATAGGCGGCCATCCCCAGTTCTGCCTTTTCTGCGCCGACAGTGGTAATATTGATAATTCGCCCTTCCTTTTGTCCTATCATTATTTTTGCCGCTGCCCGGCTTAAAAGCCAGACGGCCTTGACATTTGTGTCGAAAACCTTATCCCAGCCGTCTTCACGCAGATCGAGCAGACTCCTCAGAAAGCTTCGGGCGGCATTATTCACCAGGATATCGATTCTTCCGAAGGACTGCATGGTTTCCTCCACAAGATTTTCAATATCGCGAGCGGATATCAGATCAGTTACCACCGGAAGCACTCGCCCTCCTGCCGCAAGGATTTCTTGGGCAACGCCATCCAGCTGGTCCTGTGTCCTTCCTGCGATCACAACCGAAGCCCCGGCGCCTGCCAGCCCCAAGGCAATCGCTCGTCCGATACCGCGCCCGCCGCCGGTCACAATAGCGACTTTCCCCTTCAGGTCAAATTTTACATTCATGAACGCCCTTCCTTTCCAAGTAAATGTGAACATAATTCCAAGATTGACAATGGAGTATAGTGAAAGGCTTCTCCAATGTCAACGTAACGATTTTCTCATTCTCCATACAGTTCACCTCCTAGTACTCATTATATTGCCGGTGCGGCCCCGGCATAAAGTTCTCAGTAAGTGATGCGAGAGCTTATTGATTTTCCGCTTTATACACATGAGTTTTGCACCTTGACATTCCGGACAGGGACCCGTAGCATGACTTCAAGGACCAGCGGCGGAATCGGATGGTGCATTAAAGAGCAGGAAAGTGTTTTTTGCCGGAAGCGGGCACAAGGTTTTACATGGCCAGCGCTTTTTCCGGCTACGGCATTTCGCAGTTGTTCCTTTTGTATTCTTGCTTCCGATTGACGGCGCAGTGACCGATACGGTGTGGTTTGCACATTGTACTTCTTGCACTTTACTGGTAGTTCACGCAAAAACAAGAAACCGCTTAAGAGGGAATCTATCATGATCATCGACACCCACTATCACATGATGCATCGGTTAGGAAAGGGAACAGCTCGTGTTGTGGTCCAGTGGACTTTTGAAACGGCAAAAAAAATCGGTATGGACATCGATTTTGAGCAGCTTGCCACAAGGGCACAGGACGAATTCGCCAGTCCTGACGGCGGCCATCTCCTGAAGGTGATGGATGCAGCAGGCATCGATATCACCATGTTCTGTGCCATGGACAACTCATCGATAAAAGCTGCCACACTTGAAGTGGCAAAGGAGATTAATGAACAGACAGGTGCCATTGCCAGGAGGCATCCGGACCGATTCATAGGACTGGCCGGGGTAGATCCAAGGCGCCCGGAGGCACCGGAGCTGCTTCGACGCTGTTTCGACGAATATGGCTTGAAAGGACTCAAACTTCATCCCGACCTGGGCTACTATCCAAATAGTGAAGAAGCTTACAAACTTTATGAAATCGTCCAGGAGGCGGGAGGCATTGTCCTGATCCACACAGGCCCCATCATCCCTCCGGGAAAGGGGGGAACCTATGCCCACCCGCTGCTTCTTGATCCGCTGGCCGCCGACTTTCCAGATTTAAAAGTAATTGCCGCCCACATGGGGCAGTACTGGTGGCGCGATTGGGCTGGTCTTGCTTCACTCCAGCCCAACCTTTACGGTGACCTTGCCGAATGGCAGGTCATGGCAAAACGCACATTCCCTCTCTTCTGCCGGGAACTGCGGGAAGTAATCGATAAAGTGGGCTGCGAAAAGATACTCTTCGGTTCAGACGGTCCGGTCTTTGAACCTGTTATTCCGGTAGCTGACTGGATAGAGATATTAAAATCGCTTCCCGGCATGGCTCCAAAAGGAATTGTCTTCACAAAAGAGGAAATGGATGCCATACTCGGAGGAAATGCAGAAAGGATGCTGGATGGCATAGTATGACAGAATCCGTCTTCATCAATTTTACAATTTTGCCGGGATGCATTTCTCTTGCAGCAGGCATGCCGCAGAAAGGCAGAAAGAATACCATCTATTCCTCTTCTGTCTGAATGCATAGCGGAAAATTGTTCCTTCCGGAAGAAAAATGTGTTAGAGAGGCCACATGTAAAAAAAGCACATTTCAAAGGCGGTTCACTATATCCGCTAAATAATTTTCAGAGTTTTTGCAGTGTTTAAGATTGATCTTCATATCCATAGTTCTTTAGGAGGAGATTCGAATATCTTGCCAGAGGAACTTGTGCCCCACGCGAAAAAAGCCGGACTTGATGCAGTATGTGTTACAGAACACCACGCATACTCTCTCAGCGAACCTTTTGATAAAATATCGCAAGAGGCGGGATTTCCTGTATTCAGAGGAATGGAATACAGGGCCGCCGAAGGGCATCTTCTCATATATGGTATCAACATAGGCCGGAGTGACATGATAGCCGGTCTCCCGATGCAAATTGCGATTGATTGGGTGCAGGAGCGTGGAGGAGTCGCCATACCGGCACATCCATATCAAAAGGACATGGTTGGTGGTGCGCTGGGTGACAAGGTGCTGTTGCTTAAGGGACTTTTTGCCCTTGAAGCAGCAAACGGAAGCGTATCGGCTGACGGAAACCGTCGCGCTCATGAAGCAGCCGCAAAAATGGGTATCAAAGGAACGGGCGGTTCCGATGCTCATGGCCTTTATACAATTGGTAAGGCTTTCACGATCTTCTCCGAACCCGTTTTGACGGAAAGAGACCTTGTCGAAACGCTTCGCTCCGGCAGTTACAGACCAGGATTCAGTGAATTGGTGTGATTATTGAATAATCGTTTTCTTTTCCGGTAAACGGGCTTTCCATTTTGAATGCACTTTGACATCATTCTTTTATAAAGGAGAGATGAATCGATGACATCACCCATCCGCTATTTATCAGCTGTAAAGCTTGCAAGTCTTATTCGATCCAAAAAAATAAGTCCCTTTGAAGTGATGAAAGAGACCCTGAATACTATTAATGCCGTAAACCCAAAGGTAAATGCATTCGTTTTTATTGATGCTGATGGCGCTTTACGGGAAGCCAGACGTGTAACGGAAGAAATAGCTGCAGGGAAAAGAAAAGGCCCGCTTGCAGGCATCCCCCTGGGAGTCAAGGATCTCGAAGACGTGAAAGGAATGGTCACAAGCTTCGGCTCAGTTCCTTTCAAAGACAATGTGGCAGTTACTGATTCAGTCCAAGTGGCACGCCTTCGCGAAGCCGGAGCAATAATGGTAGGAAAAACCAACACTCCGGAATTCGGATCTACCGGCTTCACGAAAAACCGTCTTTTCGGAATAACACGTAACCCCTGGAATCTGGAAAAAACGCCCGGAGGATCGAGTGGAGGATCGGCCGCAGCGGTGGTGGCAGGCATGATCTCGCTCGCGACCGGATCGGACGGAGGAGGATCAGTGCGAATTCCTGCCTCCTATTCCGGCTGTTATGGTCTAAAAACATCCGCTGGTAGAATACCAATGGGGCCACTGCCGATGCTGCATATGAATCCCATTGCGGTTCTGGGTCCTCTGACGCGGACAGTCGAAGACGCAGCCCTCTTCCTTGATTGTGTTGCCGGGTACCATCCGGCGGCGCCTGAATCGCTGCCCAGACCTGAATATTCGTACCTCAAGATACTGAACAATTTGCCCAGATCTCTCAATATCGCCTTCAGTCCCACATTAGGATATGCAACAGTCCAAAACGATGTGATAGCGTGTATCGAAAAGTCAGTGAAAGCTTTCGAAGAAATGGGACATAGAATTGTACGGTTGGAAGAGAAATTTCCTAATGTAGTGAATGCATGGTCAAAGCTCTTCAGTCTCAATATATATGGCATGCTGAGCGATAATCTTGATACACACGGCCCTGAAATGGGGAAAGCACTGGTATATTCACTAGAAGATATAAAAAAACTCACTATGGCCGATCTTGTCGAAGCTCAAAAAACAAGAACAGAACAAAATAATATGCTGTGGAATCTTTTCGATCAATTTGACCTTCTTCTTACTCCGACAATGCCTTCGGAAGCATTTGCCGCCGAGGGGCCTCCGCCCACTCATATAAACGGCACACCAATTCATATTCTGGACGTCGTTGCTTTTACTTATCCTTTCAATCTTTCAGGCCACCCGGCCGCCTCGGTACCCGCGGGGTTTACAAAAAGCGGCATGCCCATCGGCCTTCAGATTGTGGGTCCCCGGCTGCGTGACGACCTTGTGCTCCAGGCCTCGCAGGCCTATGAAAGAGTTCGGCCCTGGAATGACCGCTGGCCGGAAGTGTAAAGAATCGTTTTTTCAGGTTCAAGTTTCAGCGTGGAAGCAGCAGTCCCCCAGTATTGTGGCCTTCTCTTTTACGGTGCAAGCATCCCCCGTTCGACAGCTTCATCTATAAGCGATTCTGCAAATTGCCACAGATCGGGAGCCCCCTCTCCTATAGTCCTGTTCCGCTCTTTTACCTGATCTTTTTTTACGTCATAGCGCCTCCACATTATTCCTCCGGTCAGATAATTATGCATTACAGGCTGCAGCCTATCCAAAGCAGCGGCAAAGCGGGCCTCAGGCGTGTTCCTTGCTTCAAATTCATGCCATATCTGAACAAATTTCTCTCTTTGATCTGACGGCAGCAATCCAAAAATACGGTCCGCAGCAGATATTTCACGATCTTTTTGGCTTTTTTTTGCATTCTCGTCATAGCAATACGTATCTCCTGCATCAATCTCCACAATATCATGGATCAGCACCATTGTAAGAACTCTCAAGAGATCCATTTCTTCTTTTTCAGCATAGCCGGAAAGCACAAGGGCCATTACAGCCAGATGCCAGGAGTGTTCCGCCGAGTTTTCATGTCTGGAACAATCCGTGAGGAGAGTCTGCCTGGATACTTGCTTCAATTTGTCGATTTCAATGATAAAATTCAACTGATCCCGCAAGGTATCGATCATATTATTCTCCTTCTATAGCACACTTTTTATTGAGAGTTATGGCAGAAAGTAAATGAGTTGGCAATCGGCGAAACAAAAATCATTCCTTTTTAGACCACTTTTAGACCGTTGTCGTCTGCACAGTCTCTATGATACAATATAAAAGTTTATTATACCGTTGCCGTACAATTCGTGCGGCGCGGATGAACCTTCTTTAATAATAGGAGGCCCGTTATGGAGCAGGAATCCAAAGATGAAGTAATGGAATATTTCAATGCCCTCTATCAAGTAGCCAAAATGGTGAACAGGTCACTGGAAACCTCGTCAGTGTTGGGGGAAATTGTACGGCGAGTAACAGAGTCAATGAATGCCCGGGCCTCAATCCTGAGACTTCTGGAATCAAAAGGTCAAAAACTGGCTCTTGGAGCAAGTTTCGGTCTCTCAGAGGGTTATCTGCGCAAAGGACCAATAGAGCTTTCCGAAAGCCGGCTTGACAGGAGGGTTATGGAGGGGGAAACGGTCTGGATCAAGGACACTCAGAATGACCCGGCGTTTCAGTACGGCGAAGAAGCCCGCGCCGAAGGAATTAAATCAGTTCTGGCAGCACCTCTGTTTATTGAAGATAAGGTCATAGGAGTACTGAGGGTTTATGCGGGTGACGTACGTCAGTTCGATCATCATGATGTGCAATTCCTGGAAGCTGTGGCCAATCTGAGTGCCATAGCTTTGGACAACGCCCGGCATCACGAACGTCTCAAAATTAAATGTGATCTCATGGCGGAACATAAATACCGCCTTGATGACCATTAAGGAGGAAATGGTATATGATTCGCCTCGGCATCAATGGTTTTGGAAGAATTGGAAGGCAAGTGACAAGGGCCGTAATAGAGCGATATCCCGATAAAATAGAAATTGCCGCTATCAATGACCTCTTCGACGCCGAAACGAATGCCCATCTTTTCACGTATGATACCAACTATGGTCGATTCAATGGCAATATATCGGTAAGAAAAGGTAATTTTTTCATCGACGGCAAAGAAGTAAAAAACTTTTCTCACAGAGACCCGGCTGCAGTGCCCTGGGACGAAGAAGGTATAGATATCGTGATTGAGAGTACAGGCATATTTACTTCCGGAGCAAAGGCAGCGGTACACATGGAAGCAGGCGCAAAGAAGGTTATAATCACGGCACCGGCCAAAGATGTGGACATCACAATTGTAATGGGTGTCAATGATAAAGATTACAAGCCTTCGGAACATCACATTATTTCAAATGCATCATGCACCACAAATTGTCTGGCGCCGCCAGCTCTTATAGTCCACGAGACCTTTGGAATCGAAAGAGGAATGATGACGACAATCCATTCCTTTACAAACGATCAACGCATACTGGATCTCCCTCACCGCGACCTGCGCAGGGCACGGGCGGCCGGGCAGAATATCATACCTACTTCAACGGGAGCAGCACGGGCTCTTGCCCTCGTTATACCTGAAATGGAAGGTATTTTTGACGGATACTCTCTAAGGGTACCCACGCCCACGGTTTCAATAGTTGATTTTGTCGCTTTGCTAAAACAAAAAACAACCACAGAAAAATTGAGAGATGCACTTTGCAAAGGTGCGCAAGAGAAGTTAAAAGGAATCATGGCATGCGAAAAGGAAAAACTGGTGTCATCCGATTTTAAGGGGAATCCTTTTTCCTCAATTGTGGACCTCGAATTCACCCAAGTCTTAGGGGGCAATATGGCAAAAGTAGTCGCCTGGTATGATAATGAATGGGGATATTCCTGCCGCGTTGCCGACCTCGCTCACTATATTGCAGAAAAGGGACTGTAGGTGGCGCTGGTTATAGTCCGAAAGGCCTCTTACGACTCCATCCTGCTGAAAAAGGAAATATTTTCCATGCTGGAGCGTATCGTAGGCACCCGTATCTGTTCAGGCAGCAAAGTCCTCCTCAAGGCGAACATGCTTTCGCCTTCAGCTCCTGGATCGGCTATTCTTACTCACCCTCTGGTGGTGAGAGCAGCAGCCGAATATGTTCTTGAAAAATGCGGTCGCCCTGTTCTTTCAGATAGTCCTGCGCTCGGAAAATTTAATCACATTCTAAAGACAGGCGGTTTTAAGGATATTCTGAATGATCTCGATGTCGTGTGTACAGAATTCAGGGAATCCGTCGAAACCGATGTGGGTCCTCCGTTCGGCAAGATCGAAATCGCAAAGGATGCCCTGGAGGCGGATCTGATGATCAATCTTCCGAAACTGAAAACACACAGTCAAATGCTCCTTACCCTGGGCGTGAAAAATACTTTTGGCTGCATTGTAGGTTTGCGCAAGGTAGAATGGCATATGAAAACAGGCGTTAACTCACGCATGTTCGCCCGGCTTATTGCGCAGATCCATAAAAGGATTGCTCCCGCCGTAACTCTTCTGGACGGAATAACGGCTCTCGAGGGGGAAGGCCCGGGAAGAGGCGGAAGACCACGCCATTTAGGCATCCTTATGGCAAGCGAAAGTGCCGTAGCTCTTGATATGGCCGTATGCCGGATGTTTGGTTTGGAGACGAGCCGTCTCCCCACTGCGATGGCCTCGGGAGAATTGGGAATAATTCCGGACTCAATAGACATTGATGGACAGCTCTCCGAAATATCCGACTTCGAAATGCCTCGCGGAACATCTCTCGTCTATGGCCCACGGCCGCTTCAAAATTTAATGCGCAGATATCTCCTCAAAAAACCTGTCGTGGACGCTGAAGCATGCAGCCTTTGTGCAGAATGTGTACACTTCTGCCCCGCCCATGCGATTGCACGCGAAAGCGATGGCCTTGCTTTCGCTTACGATCGCTGTATTCGATGCTACTGCTGTATAGAAATCTGCCCCCAGGGAGCCCTTTCCGCCAGAGAAACCCCGACAGGTAAGCTCTTGAGGCAAGTGATAGAAAGAAATTCACGATGATGATCACACCTAAATTACTGGTGCTGTGCATTATGGATTTATTGTTTTTTTCAAACCGAGACACGGCTTTTCTTTCGCCTGTTCTGCCTTTTTATCGAATACAATGATTTTGTAATAGGTGTACTCTCTTTCTGTCATCCCCCATTGTATGCTGATGCCGCTCCCGGGGAAAGCTGTTCGATCACCAATTATTGATAATGATGCACATTTCTGACATTCGCCACCAAGGACTCTTTAACAAAAGTCCAGTGCAAGGTTTTTTCTTACAGATCGATGATCTGGCCATGTTGTTCATATGCTGATTATTCTCCAGATTCTCGCGCCCGCTTTGCCGTGTTCCGTGAAACACAATTTGGTGCAATCCATTTTTTCTGTGATATCAGCAACATGTCGGCACAATCTGCGAAATTTAAAAATAAACGGACCTGAAATACATAAAAAACTTTATCCTTAAATTGACAAAATAGTCATTAATTTGTATTAAAAATAACAAATTTTAACTTATACTGACGGAGGATCAGATGAAAAAGATTTTATCTATAATAGCATTCTTGTTTTTACTGTCTTCAAATTGTATTGCCGCAGATCTTCTTGTTTTCAGCGGTGCCGGATTAATTAAGCCAATGGAAGAGTTGAAGATAAATTTTGAAAAATCTCATTCTATTGTCATCGATATTCATTACGGGAGTTCTGGTGAAATTTTTGCCGGAGTTGCTGCAGGTCAGCCTTGCGATGTGTTGATTCCCGGAGCAGAGAAATATACGGATGATGCTCTTAAGAACGGCTGGGTACTTGAAAATACCGTTACAAAGATGGTTCTGCACATACCGGTAATTGCTGTTCCCAAAGGAAATCCCGCAAAGATAAAGGGCCTGATGGACCTTACACGGCCGAATGTCCGCGTCGCTATCGGCGATCCCAAAGCACCTGCGATCGGCCGGGTGGCAAAGCAAATTCTCATCAGGGGCGGTATCTGGGAAAAGGTTAAATCAAATATCAGCGTCTACGCACCGACAGTCAACCAGCTTTTGATTTATGCAGCATTAAGCCAGGTGGATGCAGCCATAATCTGGGGAGATCTTGTCACCTGGGCAGAAGGAAAGGGCAAACTGGAGATTATCCCGATCGAAAAAGAATACAATATTATCAAAACAATACCAACTGCCATCTGCACCGGAGCACTTCACAAAAATACGGCAATTCAGTTCAATGAATATATCACTTCGCCGGAAGGGATGAAAATATGGGAAAAATGGGGTTTTGAACCTTGCGCAGAGTAGATTTTTTTCAGACAAGCTTTATAGCAATTACTTTATTTATTACTATTCTGTTGATAATGGCAATTGCATCTCTTTTCGTTGTGCCCAGCTGGGACGATGTAAGGCACAATATCTGGTCGGAGGAGATGAGATTTTCTCTCAAGTTATCGCTGATAACGGGGATCACCTCAACGATTCTGGTAATGCTTTTTGCGCTCCCCATAGGCTATGCTCTCTCCCGTTTCAGATTTTGGGGCAAAGGGCTCGTCAAAACAGTAATCGATATGCCTATCGCGTTTCCCGAACTGGTGCTTGGCTTGTGCCTCCTGCTACTATTCGGCAGTACTATTCTAAGAGATATACTCGCTTCAGCGGGGATAAATTTCGTTTTTACCAAGAAAGGCATTGTAGCTGCTCAATTTTTTACTGCACTGCCATATGCGATTCGCATAATGAAATCGACTTTTGATTATATCAATCCGAGGCTCGAATTTGTATCCCGATCATTGGGATATTCAATGTTCGAAACCTTTAAAAATATTTCCCTGCCACTGGCCAAAAACGGAATTGTGGCCTCGATGGTTATTTCCTTTGCTCGATGCATCGGTACCTTCGGTACAGTGCTTATCCTTGCAGGCGGTTCATACATGAAAACCGAAATTCTGCCTATAACGTTATATCTAAATATCTCTTACGGAAATATGGGGATGGCGTTGACAAGCGGAATAGTTTTAATGATAGTTTCCTTTTTAGCGATTTTCGTTTTTGAAAAAGCGGAGGTTAGTTTATAGACATGAGTTTTCTCCGTATAGATAATCTTCATATCTCCTTGGGAGATTTTTATTTGAAAGACGTGTCCTTTACACTTGAAAAGCGTGATTACTTAATAATTATAGGTCCTACCGGTGCCGGAAAGACAATCCTGCTGGAGAGCATTGTAGGTTTCTGGAAACCGCAAAAAGGATCCATTTATCTCGAAAAAGTGGATATCACAAACGAACTTCCGGAGAAGAGAAATATCGGCATAGTGTACCAGGATTATGTTCTTCTGCCCCATTTTACCGTTTTCGATAATATTGCATATGGTCTAAAAAAGAAAAAATGCTGTCAGAAAGAATCGAAAATTCGGGAGATGGCTTGCATGCTCAATATAGACCATCTCCTGCATAGAAGACCCGATACCCTTTCGGGAGGCGAGCAGCAAAGAGTTGCTCTGGCCAGAGCTCTGGTTGTCGATCCAAAATTATTGCTTATGGACGAGCCCTTTTCCGCTCTGGATCCCCAGACAGGGAGGGAAACACGGCAACTGCTTAAGAGAGTTATTTCTAAAAGCGACATAACGGTTATTCATATAAGTCATGATTTGAATGATGCCTGGGCTCTGGCCAACAAGACTGCCGTATTGAGAGAAGGGGCACTGCTTCAGTTCGGAAAAGTCGATGAGATATTCAACAGGCCCCGATCAGCCTTTATCGCCAATTTTGTGGGCGCAACGATCCTGCATGGAACGGCTGAAAAGAATGGAAACGGGCTGACTTCCGTCAATATAGACGGGGTCAAACTTGCAAGTATAGATAGTGCGATAAACGGAAGCGATGTAACCGTTGCAATTCGGCCTGAAAATATCATCGTTTTAAAAAAATAGGCCAAATCAACTGTCTGCACGGAATATCCTCAAAGCCACACTTGAAGAGATCGTGCCGGAAGGCAGAATGTGCTATTTACATCTTTCCGCCGGCTCTTTCGAATTACCGGCCTTGGTAACCAGAAGCTCGGCGGAACAGCTTGAGATACATTCAGGCGATACATTGTATGCAGTGGTAAAAAGCTCACACGTGAGGATTGTCAATGAACCGGCATGCGCAGGTTCATACTGAAAAATACAGAAACATGAAATGCCAAGGCCTCGGCAAAGTGTAAATCTCATTGACACGAAGAAAGATATTTCTTAGACTTTGCTGACCACATTAACACAGTGGATGATTAAAATGCCCTTCCTGCGATAGCAGGAATCCGTAAATACTTTAATAGTACTCTTTATTCCACGCATGGAATGCCCGAAAATATCAAAGTCAACTTTTATTACACCATCGGGACGCGATTGCCGATTCAGTGAATCTCTTTCGGCATTTTCGGCAAAGGAGGAATTTAATGGGAACCTTTCATTGCCCCTTGGGTTGTCCTTTTTATGATGGCGAAGGTTGTATTCTTTGCGGACTTTGCGTAGCCGCAAATAAGTATGACATGATCAAAGCCTCCGAAAAAATTCGAGCCTATTTGCGCTCACAGTCCGATCGAAAAAGCCGATTCAAAAAAATAGCCGTCTGCGGCAAGGGCGGTGTAGGCAAGAGTACAATGGTGACCCTTATAGCGAAAGCTCTTCAGGATGAAAATGCGGGTGTGCTCGTAATAGATACCGACGAATCAAATCCAGGTCTGTTTCACAATCTGGGATTTGCAAGGAGTCCCAAACCGCTCATGAAACTGTTAAGCCGCTTCGGATCGGGGGAAACAGAATCCGATCCCGAATGGGTTAACCGTGAAGAAATAACTATAGCTGATATTCCTCCTGATTATATTGTAGAAGATGAGGGGCTCAAATTCAGTATGGTAGGAAAAATTGAAGATCCTTTTCAGGGGTGCGCCTGCTCGCTTGCCGATGTAAGCAGAAACTTCATCGACAAGCTTGTACTGGCCGAAAATGAAATCGTAATAATCGATGTCGAGGCAGGGATTGAAAGCTTCGGCCGCGGCATAGAGAGAAGTGTAGATACGGTTCTTATTGTGGTCGAACCTTCTTCCGAATCATTATCAGTCGCGGAAAAAATCAGCTATATGGCTGACGGAATAGGTGTTGCCATGGTAAAGGCGGTTCTCAACAAAATCCCTTCCGAAGAGGTGAGACGGAAAATGATTGAAAATCTTGCCTTGAAAAATATAAGCCAGGCTGGTGCAGTATTCACGGATGCACAGGTGGCTGAAGCCAGCCTGATGGGGAGGACAATAGGTGAAACAAAAGCAATGGAAGAAGTGCGGGCAATTGTTCGAAGATTGCGGGAAAAAATCAGATAAAAGGGAGGGGAAAATGTCAGAAGAAAAAAAGTATGCAATCAATCCGAATGAGGTCGAAATTGAATACCAGAAACTCGCCTTACATATGAATTATGGAGGATCCAAGTATTTACCAAGACTCATGAAAAGAGCTTTTACTCTTTCTCAGGCAAGACTTGCACTGGCTCTTGACATGAAAACGGAAGAAATGGCAGAACTTTTGGAGCTTTCTGAAGAAGAAGTGAAGCGGAATATTGAAAAATTGCAAATTCTCGCACTTTCGAAAAAACTGGGCACCCGCGAAGAAGAGGTACATCAGGATATAAAGTACATGTTCGAACTGGGCTTTGCCTTTCCAACAAGGCGCGGGTGGCGATGGGCTCGAACTGCGGATCAGGCTAAAGATTCACAATCGAATCCTAAATACGACGAAAAACTTGGGCACGAATATTTCGACTTATGGGAGGCTTTCCTGAAAATAGAAGCCTATCCAACTTCTTACTATCAGCGCCAGGTTTCTCTTCTGAATTCGGGAGAACCTCCGAGTTTTCGCATCATCCCGGCAAGAAAATCTCTTCAGAAAATAGAAAACCGCATCCCGGAAGATAATTTAGAGGAAGTGCTCAAACTTTACAGCGTCATCGCTGTCGAACATTGTCCCTGTAAGAGACTGGTCAGAGATCGTTCCTGCAAGAGCCCTACTGAAGTATGCCTGATTATGGACAGAGTAGCCGAGCATAATCTGCGGCGAGGAGCTGCACGGGTCATCAGTATAGAAGAAGCCCTGGAGATTCACGATAAAGCAGGTGAAAACGGACTTGTCTGCATGCCGCAAAGTAATGAAGCACGACCCACCAGGCTGACAATGATCTGCCACTGTCACTGGTGTTGCTGTGATCCGACAGCTTCGACAATAATGATGGGGTTTCCTTTGGAAAGAATGATCGCTCCCAGCTGTTATCAGGCAGTCGTCGATTCTGAAAAATGCAGAGGCTGTCAAATATGCGTCAGTCGCTGCCAATTCGGCGCCATAGAAATGAAACCTGATACCGGTTCAGATAACAATGTTCAATTCAAGGCATCGGTAAATGCTGATAAATGCTTCGGTTGCGGATTATGCGTTATCACGTGTCCCGCCGATGCGCGTACAATGAAGATGGTGCGAAGCAGTGAAACGATACCTAAAGAGCTTCCTCCTGCTAATTTTTATACCGGCACGGAAGATCACAAAAGCGGAAAACATGTAGATACCGGCTCGGTAATGACACGACCGAGGTTTTGAATTTATATCGTGCGCTTAAAGAAAATATTATTGGGCAGATCCGGAATCTAAAAAATTATACCCGATTTTTTCTTTTACCAAGAAAGAAAAGCCCCCCGAACCGTTATTGAGCTCTTTATACGGCATGCCCCTTTTTCTTCTAGGTAAGAGATGCGAGAGTTCATTGGTTTTCCGATTTACAGGCACGAGATTTGCCCGACTCAGACCTGCTTTCCGACCATGCAGCGTCTTGCGACGCTATCCCGGCACACTCGCGCGAGGCAGCTCTGATAGAGACCTTTGAACAACAGACAATTTTCATTAAACCCGGTTTTATGCCCGATTTTTTAGAAATACCTATTCGAG
>Ga0172382_10000228_pt1 | contig 102060 bp, 98 predicted proteins | sample Leawel138RmetaG_FD_122245 | JGI IMG/M metagenome (GOLD analysis project Ga0172382, IMG submission 122245) | Leachate microbial communities from a municipal landfill in Southern Ontario, Canada - Leachate well 138R metaG | ecosystem: Engineered > Solid waste > Landfill > Unclassified | place... | reverse complement strand
GACTGGCAGCGTTCCCCGATATCGAGCTGGTGGGACACGCGATGAATGGCCGTGAAGCCATCCGCGCGATCCGTACCGAAAAGCCCGATGTGGTGTTTCTCGATGTGCAGATGCCGGGATTCGATGGCTTCTCCGTGGTCTCCGCGCTGGCCGATATCGAGCCGCCGTTGTTCGTGTTCGTCACCGCATACAGCGACCATGCGATCCGCGCATTCGAGGCCCAGGCGGTAGATTATCTGATGAAGCCGGTGGAGCCTGAGCGACTCGCCCAGACAATGGACCGGTTGCGCGCGCGGCTCGCCGGCAAAAAATTATCGGAAGAGGCGGGCCGGATGGCCGCTCGCCTCGCCGAGGTGGATCCGGACAACGTCTCGTCTCTGTTACCGCAGACGGAACCATCGTCGGACCGGTACGAACGGATTATCAATGTGAAGGACCAGGGGCAGATCTTCCGGATCGACGTCGATTCCATCGAGAAAATCGATGCCGCAGGCGATTATATGTGTCTGACGACTGCCGACAAGACGCTGGTGCTGCGGGAGACGATGAAGGATCTGGAACGCCGGCTCGATCCGCGCAAATTCCAACGGGTTCACCGTTCCACTATCGTCAATCTCGATAATGTCCGACAGGTGAAGCCACATACCAACGGCGAATGTTTCCTGACATTGGCGTCGGGCGCGACCGTGAAAGTCTCGCGCTCCTATCGGGAAGTGGTTGCACGCTTTTTGTAGGCTTTCCTACAGCAACCATTTTGGTTATTTTTCCGGGCATGAATATCCTGATTTCTCCGAATTCCGCGCGCGGCCGGCTGAAGATCCGGCAGCGCACGCCCCACCTGCGTGCTGGCGCATCTCGTCGCCGGCGCACGGTCCGCTCCGGGCTTTCCACGGAACGGCGGCTCGCGTTTTTACAGGCGCTGGCCCGGGCGAGCAGCCTGGATGAAGCTCTGGCGCTGGCTGGCGTCGATCGCCCTGCCGTGATGGAGTTGCGCGCCCGTGATGCGCTGTTCGCCCGCGACTGGGATCGGGCGCAGGATCAGCGCGTGGCGCAGATCGAGACGTTGCTGCTGGACAAGGCGATAGGCGGGCTGGCGCAGGATTACCCCGGCGACAAATCAGCCGAAAGCGCCATGCGGTATAGCACCAATCTTGGCATGTGGCTGCTGGAAGCGCGCATGCCCCACCGTTATTCCAAAGGAACGGCGCGGCCCGCGACGGAACCAAGGAAAACCACGAAGCAGACAGAAGTCTCGCCGCGTGACCCGGTCGCCGACGCACAGCGTATCAACCAGTTGATCGCCGAGGCCGAACGGCGCCTGATCGAGGCGGAAGCCGCCTGTGCCGCCGCCGCGGGCAATATCGAATAGCGGCTTTCATGCGGCGTTCAACCTGCTACAGTCAGGCGGAATATCCGCTTTTGTTTCTCGGGAATGTTTTTAGATGTCCGCAATTGCCCGCCCGCTTTTTGCCGCTGCCGCCGGCGCCCTGCTGGCGGTCGGCATACCGTCTACGCTTAATGCCGCGAAAGAAAATGAAACCTTCCGGCAACTGGACACGTTGCTGGATGTGTTCCTCAAGGTGCGGGAAGCTTATGTCGATCAGGTCGACGACAAGGAACTGGTGCAGGGCGCGATCGACGGCATGCTCGCCAGTCTCGACCCGCACTCGGCCTATCTCGACGCCGAAGACGCCAGCAATATGCGGACGCAGACGGATGGTGAATATGGCGGCCTGGGCCTGACGGTTACCTCCGAAGATGGCGCTGTGAAGGTGATCGCCCCAACCGACGACACTCCTGCCGCGCGCGCCGGGATGCAGGCAGGCGATTTCATCACGCACCTCGATGATGAACTGATCTTCGGCTCGACACTGAACGAGGCGGTGGAGAAAATGCGTGGGAAGCCTGGTACCCCGATCAAGCTGACGGTGGTGCGCCCCGGCCAGCCGAAACCGCTCGAAATCACGCTGGTCCGCGAGTTGATCAAGGTGCGTCCGGTAAAGTTCGAGGCGAAGGATAATGTCGGCGTAATCCGCATTTCCACCTTCAACCGGCAGACGGGCGAGGCGACCCGGCTGGGCATTACCACGCTGGCAAAACAGCTTGGCCCCAATCTTGCCGGTTATGTCATCGATTTACGGTCCAATCCGGGCGGCCTGCTGGATCAGGCGATCGAGGTGTCGGACCTGTTCCTGGAGAATGGCGAGATCGTCTCCCAGCGTGGTCGCGATGAAAAGGATATCGAACGCTATTACGCCCGCCCCGATGATGTGACCAATGGCAAGCCCGTGGTGGTGATCGTCGATGAGGGATCGGCGTCGGCGGCGGAAATCGTCGCCGGTGCGTTGCAGGATTATCGTCGCGCTGTTGTGATTGGCCAGCGCACCTTCGGCAAGGGCTCGGTGCAAACGTTGATCCCGCTTGGCCCGGACACCGCGATGCGGTTGACGACGGCGCGCTATTACACGCCATCAGGCCGGTCGGTGCAGGAACAGGGAATCGAGCCTGATCTCGTTGTGCCGCAACTGACCAACCCCAGCCGGCTGGAGCGGCCCGGATTGCGCGAAGCCGATCTGCGCAACCATCTGATTGCCCAGAAAAATGCCGAAGACCGGTTGATCGAGGAAGATGGCAAGGCCGATCCGCGCTTCGCCTTCACCCCCGAACAGCTGAAAGAACAGGGCATTACCGACTTCCAGTTGCATTATGCGGTGGATATGGTGAAACGGCTGGGGCCGATGCCAGCCAGCAAATCGTGAACGCGGCGCGCCGGTCGGCGCTGCTGCTGATCCTGATCTCCGGCAGCCTGCTGGCGGGAGCCTTGTGGTTTCAATATGGCGTTGGCCTGCCGCCTTGTGAAATGTGTTTCTGGCAGCGTTACGCCCATCTGGGAGTGCTGACGGTGGCCGGGTTTGCAGCGGCGTTCGGGCGGACCCTCGTTGTCTGGCTGGCCGTGCTGGCGATGCTGGTGGCTGCCAGTCTCGGGCTTTTCCATGCCGGCGTCGAACAGGGCTGGTGGCAGGGTGTCACGGCTTGCACCTCCGCCATGCAGCCGGGGATGACACAGGCGGACATTTTCGCCACAATTATGAACAGCCCGCTGGTCCGCTGTGACCAGATTCCGTGGCAGTTCCTCGGCCTTTCCATGGCCGCGTGGAATGCGCTGATCTCGGCGGTGGCGGCATCGGCGGCGGCAGTTATTCTGTGGAGGCGATAACATGCGCAATTCCAACGCGAAGGTAGATACGGATGCGATGATCCGCGTCGACCATGCTGGCGAATATGGCGCGTCGCGCATCTACGCCGGCCAGTTGGCGGTAATGGGGAATCGCTCAATACTGTCGGGCGAAATCAGCCATATGGAACGACAGGAAACCGCGCATCTCGCCCGGTTCGAGCAATTGCTGAAAGAAAGGCGGGTTCGCCCTACCCTGTTGTTACCCGTGTGGCATATCGCCGGTTTTGCCGTGGGCGCACTGTCTGCCCTTGCGGGCGAGAAAACCGCCATGGCCGTCACCGCCGCCGTCGAAACCGAGATCGACCGGCATTATCAGGCGCAGCGCGATGCGCTGGATGGCCGTGATCCGAAGCTGGAGACTTCCATCGCCGAATTCCAGGCCGAAGAGCTGGAACATCGCGACTCGGCCATCGCCCATGGCGCGCAGGAAATCCCCGCCTGGCCATTATTGTCGGTGCTGGTGCGCGCCGGTTGCCGGGCGGCGATTCGCCTGTCCGAACGGGTGTGAGCCCCAAATCCCCTGTCCGCCGTGAAGGCGGTGATATTTTACTGGCGATCAAGGGCAAAGCCGGAGCCCGCCGGGATGCCATATTGGGCGTAGAGGGCGATGCGGTGCGAATCGCCGTGGCCGCCGTGGCCGAACAGGGTCGCGCCACCGAACGCATTTTACGCCACCTGGCCAAGGCCTTTGGCGTCCCCCGCCGTCAGGTTGAACTGATTTCCGGCGAATTCAGCCCGATGAAGCGCGTCCGCATCCTGCAACCGGCCCAAATTCCGCCCGAACTCACACCCTTACTTGACCCGAAGGGGTAACTGCCCTTATAGCCCCGGCTCCCGTCCTGCCGGGCTGTCTTTCGGGGACGTAGCTCAGATGGGAGAGCGCAGCAATCGCACTGCTGAGGTCGGGGGTTCGATCCCCCCCGTCTCCACCAGCCCGGCACGGTAATCCATTCATACCCGGCTGTTGACGATGGCGGCAGCGACGGTTATTTTTTCCCGGCCGCGATGGAATCCGTCGTGGAACGGGAGACATCACCATGAGAAGCCTTGCCGCTGCCGTCGCCGCGGTCATGTGCGCATCCGCCAGCAACGCCGCGATTGTCTATGACAATGGCGCACCCAATGGCGTCAGCGGCTATGAGGCCACCCAATATGTAGAGGCCGAGGATTTTACTCCTGGCACCGCCGCCACCATCACCGGAGCGGGCGTCTATCTCCATGGCGAAGGCAATCTTGATAATTGGGACGGCCATTTGCGCTGGTACATCTTCGACAATGCCGGCGGCGAGCCAGGCACCTTGCTGCAAACGGGGCTGGTCAATCCCGCGCCGATCGACACGGGCATTGATGTCATGTTCACTGGCAGCGGCCATGTATATCTGCTGGAGTTCGACCTGGGCCAGGCGTTCGCCGCCGCCGCCGGAACAACTTACTGGTTCGGCATTCATGCAGCTGCCGACGAATACTTCACCTTCAACGGGATCTTCTGGTCGACGACCGACTCGAACGACAGCTTCGCCTATCATGAAAGCGAAGGAGGCACCTTCGACAATTGGGGAAGCGACGGGGCGCATCTCGCCTTCTACCTGACCGGGGAGCCTGTGCCCGAACCTGCCACCTGGACAATGATGATCGGCGGCTTCGGTCTGGTCGGACTTGTCGCCCGCCGCCGCAGGTGCGTACGCGCGACATGACCGGCTAATCCCCGGCGTTCCGCTTGATTCCCTTTTCGACGATTTCCGATATCGCCTCGTCGGCAGTGGTGCGGAAATGCGGATGGGCCTCGCGAATGCCATGGGTCAGCAATCCGCGCCGGATCGATGGGGCTGCGCCACTGATATACAGGTCCACCCCGCGTTTTCGGGCGTGCATGGCTGCTGAAATCAGCGTGCGCGCCGCAGTCGAGTCGAGAAAAGGCACTTCGAACAGGTCGAGTACAAAGGCCTTATGCTTTTTTGCCGCATCATCAATCACTTGCCCGATAGCTGATGCTACACCGAAGAAAAATGGGCCGCGCATCCGATAGACCGGCACCGCCACCGGTTCATAAGCCTCGCGTTCTTCGCCTTTTGTGTCGGCAAGATCCACAGGCAGCATTTCACGGTCGATCCCGCTGGAGCTTGCCGCGCGCGTGATGAACAGGATGCCGCCAACGGCCACACCCGCGGTGATGCCGAAAGACAGATCCTGAAAGATGGTGAACAGGAAGGTAACCAGCAAGACCAACGCATCGCCGCGCGAGGAGCGTAACAGCAGCGCGAACTGGTGCCGCTCGGCCATATTCCACGCCACAATCACCAGTACGCCTGCCAGCGCCGCCAGCGGCACCAGTTGCAATACCGGCGCTGCCACAAGCAGGAATATGCCCAGAAACAGCGCATGCAGCATGCCTGCCACCGGCCCATGCGCACCGGCACGCACATTGGTGGCAGTGCGCGCGATAGTGCCCGTCACCACCATGCCGCTGGTAATAGCCGACCCCACATTCGCGATTCCCTGGGCCACCAGTTCGCAATTCGACCGATGGCGGCGCCCGGTCATGCCATCCGCCACAACAGCCGACAGCAGCGACTCGATCGCGCCGAGCAATGCGAACGCCAAAGCGTTGGGCAGCAGGGTCAGTATTGTGGCGACGTCAAGCGGCGGCAACGAGACACCCGGCAATGCGCGCGGAATCGCGCCAAAACGCGAGCCGATGGTTTCAACTGGCAAGGACAGCAACGCCACCGCAACAGTGGGCACGGCAACGGCGATCAGATAGGCCGGCCAGGTCGGTCGCCAGCGTTGCACGGCCATAATCAACAGGATCGCTACGAGCGAGACAGCGATGGCGGTGATATTGGCGGTGGGCAATGCCTCTGTCAGCGCCACCAGCTTGGGCAATAATTCCCCCGGCTCCGGCCCGGTCAGCGTCAGGCCGAACAAATCCTTGATCTGCGCCGCCAGGATGATGATGGCGATGCCGGCGGTAAAACCGACGGTTACCGGATAGGGGATGAATTTGACATAGGTGCCCAGCCGCAACAACCCGGTGATGATCAGGATCACACCCGCCATCATCGTCGCCACCAGCATGCCGCCGACGCCATGCTGCGCAACGGTTGCGGCGACGAGCACGATAAACGCCCCGGCCGGACCGCCAATCTGGAACCGGCTGCCCCCCAGCGCCGACACGAGAAAACCGCCGACAATCGACGCATAAAGCCCATGCGTGGGCGACAGGCCGCAGGAAATGGCGATCGCCATGGAAAGCGGCAGGGCAACAATCGCCACCGTCAGACCGGCTAACGCATCGCGCTTCAGTTCACCAAGACCATAGCCCTCGCGCAATACCGTCAGCAGCTTGGGCGTGAAAAGCTCCACAAAGCCCGGTTCCGGCAACCGTGCGCTCATGACGCGGACTTCAACCGGACACCACGCCCCTGCCCTTCGCTGCGCCCATATTCGCCAATAATCTCAACGCCGGCCGCTTCAAGCGCCGCCACCACTTTCGCCAGCGACTCCACAACGCCGCGCACCTGACCGTTCGACGACTCCATGCGCTGAATGGTGGCGAGCGACAGGCCGGCGCGCTCTGCGAGGGCTTTCTGATCCAGCCCGGCCAGCGCCCGCGCCGCGCGCATCTGGGTATCGGTTATCATATACAGACGCACATTGACGTATCAAACCTCACCCATGCAGCCTGAACCTGCAATGGTCCGGTGTCAACCATCCCCCCGGGCGATGGCAGCCGCCCGCTCCACTGCCGCCTCGATGCGTGGATATGTACCGCAACGGCAGATATTGGTGATACGTTCGCGTATCTCCGCCGGCTCGGGGTTCGCCCGTTCTTTCAGCAGCGCTGCTACCGCCATAATCAAACCCGATTGACAGAAACCGCATTGCGGAACCTGCCCTTCTATCCATGCCCTTTGCACGGGGTGTGCACTTTCCTCGTCAAGCCCTTCAATCGTGGTAACAAATGCTCCCTCGATATCGCCAACGGTCACCTGGCAAGCCTTTGTGGCGACCCCGTCCACCCACAGGATGCAGGCGCCGCACAGCCCGCTGTCGCAGCCATATTTGGTGCCTGTCAGGTTCGAAGCGTCCCGCAGCGCCCAGAGGAGCGGCGTGTCCGGTTCAAGGCGATAATGCACGGGCGTACCGTTGACGGTAAAGCGGGTCATAGATGCCCCTGATAGGCAACTCGTGCCGTGGATAAAAGTCTGTTACTATCGCTTGCCTTGCGATGTTGTCGCATCGCGCCAGTGGATGCTTGTTTGCGTGGATAGCGGTCGCTATGAGCCAGACTGAAGAACGATTCTGCGGATCAGAGGAAGACGAATGCACCAGGGGTGGAAGAATAACGGCTTGATACGGGCCTCGAAAGCCGCGGCGGTCGCGGCCCTTCTCATGTTCTCCGGGTCCGTGACGGCGCAGGAGGCCGTAACAGCGGCACCGGTGCCCGAAGTGGTGACGGTCGACAATATTTCGACAGAGCAAACAGGAGTCGGCTATACGCGCAGTGCGCCGACACCGGGCATCGGCCAGCCCCAGCCCCGCGGCTGGGACCTGCAGGAACCGATGACGCCTATCGCCCGCGAGGCCGTTACCATGGCCCATCTGGTGCTGAACCCGGTGATCGGCGCCATCTGCGTCCTCGTCCTTGGCCTGCTGTTGTGGGTGATTTTCCGTTACCGCGCCGCCGCCAACCCTGTGCCATCGCGCACCAGCCACAATCTGGTGATCGAGGTATTGTGGACGCTCGTGCCGGCGCTGATCCTGCTGTTTATCGCATTCCCCAGCTTCAAACTGTTGGCAAACCAGTATAATCCACCAAAGGCAGATCTCACGATCAAGGTTACGGGCTACCAGTGGTATTGGGGCTATGAATATCCCGATTATGGCAGGATCAGCTTCGATGCCCTGCCGCTGTCGAAGGAAGAAGCTGAAAAGGAAGGCGTTCCCTATCTGCTGGATACGGACAATCGTATCGTTGTCCCCGCCGGCGCGACGGTGAAACTGCTGGTTACCGCGGCGGACGTTCTGCACAGCTTCGCCGTCCCGTCTTTCTGGGTGAAGATGGACGCGGTGCCGGGTCGCATCAATGAAACCTGGTTCAAGGTCGACCGGCCAGGTGTCTATTATGGCCAATGTTCGGAACTGTGCGGCACCAAACATGGCTTCATGCCGATCGCGGTAGAAGTGCTGCCCGAAGAAGAATTCAAGGCATGGGTGCGAATGCGCCAGCAAGCCGACGGCATCGAGCCGACGGGCCCGGGCATCGCGCCCGTCACGGCCCCGGCGACTGCCGAAGCCGCTCCCGCCGTAACCCCGACGCCAGCCGCCTGAGAAAGAGGAAGATATTAGCATGGCAACTGCAACCGATCATCTGGTCGCGCCGGGCAATCACGACGATTCCCACGCCGACCACAAGCCGGGCTTCTTCCAGCGCTGGTTCCTGTCGACCAACCACAAGGACATCGGCACCCTTTATCTGATCTTCGCCATCATCGCCGGCGTAATCGGCGGGGCGCTTTCCGGCTTCATGCGCTGGGAACTGGCCCAGCCGGGCATGCAAATCCTGCCCTGGTTTACCGACGGCAACATCGATGGCGCCTATCATTTGTGGAACATGTTCATCACGGCTCACGGGCTGATCATGGTGTTCTTCCTTGTCATGCCGGCGTTGATCAGCGGATTTGGGAACTGGTTCGTACCCATCATGATCGGCGCGCCAGACATGGCGTTCCCGCGCCTCAATAATATCAGCTACTGGCTGACCAGTTCGGCCTTCGTTCTGATGTGCGCATCGATGTTCGTCCCGGGGCCTGCCGGTTTTGACGGCGCCGGCACCGGCTGGACGTTGTATCCGCCGCTTTCCACCTCCGGCACGCCGGGGCCTGCGGTCGATCTGGCCATTTTCGCCGTGCACCTTGCCGGTGCGTCGTCGATCATTGGCGCGATTAATTTCATCACCACCATTTTCAACATGCGGGCGCCTGGAATGACGCTGCATAAAATGCCGCTGTTCGCCTGGTCGATCCTCGTCACCGCCTTCCTGTTGCTGCTGTCGCTGCCGGTACTGGCCGGCGCCATCACGATGCTGCTGACGGACCGCAACTTCGGCACAACCTTCTTCGACCCTGCAGGCGGTGGCGATCCGGTGCTCTATCAGCACCTGTTCTGGTTCTTCGGCCACCCCGAAGTTTACATCATGATTCTGCCGGCCTTTGGCATCGTCAGCCACATCATCTCCACCTTCTCGCGCAAGCCGATCTTCGGTTATCTCGGCATGGCCTATGCGATGGTGGCCATCGGCTTTATCGGCTTCCTTGTGTGGGCGCACCACATGTTCACGGTGGGCCTCAGCGTGAATACGAAAATGTATTTCACCGCAGCGACGATGATCATCGCGGTGCCCACGGGCATCAAGATCTTCTCGTGGATCGCCACGATGTGGGGCGGGAAGATCACGTTCGAAACACCGATGCTGTGGGCAATCGGCTTCATCTTCATGTTTACCGTGGGCGGCGTTACCGGCGTCGTTCTGGCTAACGGCGGCATCGACGTCTATATGCACGACACCTATTATGTCGTCGCGCACTTCCACTATGTGCTGTCGCTGGGCGCGGTCTTCGGCCTCTTCGCCGGCTTCTATTACTGGTTCGGCAAGATGTGGGGCAAGCAATACAACGAGTTTCTTGGGAAGGTTCATTTCTGGCTGTTCTTCATCGGCGTGAATGTCCTGTTCTTCCCGATGCACTTCCTTGGCCAGGATGGCATGCCGCGCCGCATTCCGGATTATCCGGAGGCCTATGCCTATTGGAACGAAATTGCGTCCTGGGGCTATGTGATCATGGGCGTGGGTGTGATCGTGTTCTTTATCAACATGTTCCTGTCGCTCGCTATCGGCCGCAAGGCCCCGGCCAACCCCTGGGGTGAAGGTGCAACGACGCTCGAGTGGACGCTCAGTTCACCGCCGCCGTTCCACCAGTTCGAAACCCTGCCTGACCTGCGCAACCAGCCGTCGGGACACTGATCGGTCGTTTCGATGGGCGATATTTCCGCAACCAGACAGCAAATACATGCAGGTCCCACGGAGGCAGCGCCGATGTGCGATGCCTCCGGCCTGCCCGGCTCTGGCCTCGCCGCCGGGGACTGGCGGGATTATGTAGCGCTTCTGAAACCGCGCGTGATGACGCTGGTGGTTTTCACCGGAGCATGTGGACTGGTTGCGGCCCCCGGAAAAATACCGCTGTTCATCGCCCTCGTCGCGATCCTGTGTATCGCAGTCGGAGCGGGCGCCGCTGCGGCTTTTAACCAGTGGTGGGAAGCGGATACCGACGCAAGGATGCGGCGCACCGCCAACCGCCCTTTACCGGCAGGCAGACTCCACCGCGACGAGGCCCTTGCTTTTGCCGTGGTGTTGGCGGGAGGCGCCGTTTTCACCCTGGGTCTGGCGACCAATTGGGTGGCCGCCGCATGGCTGGCGTTTTCGATCTTCTTTTATTCGGTCGTCTATACAATCTGGCTGAAACCCCGCACTCCACAGAACATCGTCATCGGCGGGGCTGCGGGCGCATTTCCACCAGTGATCGGCTGGGCTGCGGTCACCGGTAATGTGACAGCCCTCCCGCTCCTGCTGTTCGCCATCATCTTTGCATGGACGCCGCCACATTTCTGGGCGCTGGCATTGTTTGTGCGCGGAGATTATGCCCGCGCCGGAATTCCGATGCTGCCGGTAACACATGGCGTACGCGAAACCCGGCGGCAGATCCTGCTCTACAGCATCGTTCTTGCAGCCATCAGCGTCACTCCTTCCCTGATCGGGCTGACGGGCGCTGTTTACGGCATCGCTGCTGTGGCGCTGAGCAGCATATTCCTGCTGCTGGCAACCAAGGTCGCACGTAGCACCGAAACCGACCCGCAATCGATGCGGCCGGAACGGCAATTGTTCCGTTTTTCGATCCTCTATCTGTTTCTGCTGTTCGCGGCGCTTGTTGGAGATGTGCTGCTATGAACTGGACACCACAGGAAGAGAAAGAGTTTATCGCGCGTCGCCGGCGGCGTAATGTCGTGATCGGCGTTGTACTGACGGGCTTTGCGTTATTGTTCTATGGAATTACCATTTCGAGGATGGCGGGATGACTACTACGATTCAGCGTCGGCGGTACGCACGGACAAAAACCGCCCTCGCGGGCATTGCCGTTGCGGTCTCGATGGTCGGTCTCGCCTATGCCGCAGTGCCCCTCTACCGCATTTTCTGTCAGGTTACCGGTTTCGCCGGGACGACCCAGCGCGCTGTGGCCGCGCCCGATGCCGAAACGCTCCGGGGTCTTGCAGGACGCCAGATCAATGTGCGCTTCGACGGTAACGTCCGGGGCCTGCCATGGCAGTTTTTCCCGGTCGAAAATCAGATGCGCGTGAAGATTGGCGAACAGAATATCGCCTATTTCCGTGCCGCCAACGCGTCGACCACCCGCACGACAGGCACCGCAACATTCAACGTAACGCCGCTGTGGGCCGGAAAATATTTCGTCAAGATGCAATGCTTCTGCTTTAACGAGCAGACGCTGGCACCGGGTCATAAGGTGGATATGCCGGTGGTTTACTATGTCGATCCGGCCATTCTCGATGATCCGGATGCCCGCAATATTGATGAAATTACCCTGAGCTACAGCTTCTATCCGGTTGAGGACCCGAAACACGCACCTGCCATTCGCGCCACGGGAGAGCAAATGGCCCCGGCCCGGATCGTTGGCTAGGTTGCCCGCAACTTTTTGACACAAAATCGCCGCACCTGTCTTTTCGGGCAAGGTGCGGCAAAACCGACTAAACCGCAACAGGACAACCATCGTGCCCGCAGGGGCCAAAAATAACAGGTGAGAGAGATGGCCGCAGCGAAGAATCACGACTACCATATTTTGCCGCCCAGTCCCTGGCCGATGCTGGTCTCCCTGGGACTGCTGGCGCTGGCGGGTGGCGCCGCCATGGACTGGCATGACGCGACATGGGGTAAATGGGTCGCGATCGTCGGCCTGGTCGTCATGCTGGTGTCGATGTTCTCGTGGTTTTACGACATCCGTAACGAGGCGAATGAAGGCCATCATACGCCGGTCGTGCAACTGCACCACCGCTATGGCATGATCCTGTTCATCGCGTCGGAAGTCATGTTCTTCGTCGCGTGGTTCTGGGCGTTTTTCAACGCGTCCCTGTTCCCCAGCAACGCGGAAGCCATCGGCGGTGTCTGGCCACCGGCTGGCATCGAAGTGCTGGACCCGTTCGTCTACCCGCTCCTCAACACGCTGATCCTGCTGCTTTCCGGCACCACGCTGACCTGGGCGCACCATGCACTGATCCATGGCAACCGGAAGGGTCTGAAGCAGGGTCTGTGGCTGACTATTTTGCTGGGCGTCCTGTTCTCCGCCCTGCAAATGTATGAATATTCCCACGCCACTTTCGGTCTTTCCGGCAATATTTATGGCGCGACCTTCTATCTCGCTACCGGGTTCCATGGCTTCCACGTGATTGTCGGCACGATCTTCCTGATCGTCTGCCTGATCCGTGCCTACCAGGGAGACTTCACGCCGAAGCAGCATTTCGGATTTGAAGCCGCCGCCTGGTACTGGCACTTTGTCGATGTCGTCTGGTTGTTCCTGTTCCTTACCATTTATGTCTGGGGCTCGAACTTTGGCGCGGCTGTCGGCGCGGCGCACTGATCGAAACAGCCCCATCAGGCAGGTCGCGGCGGCGCGGCCTGCCTCTGCTCCCGACGATCATGGTGCTGATCATAGTGCCGATGCTCGTCGGGTTTGGCATCTGGCAACTCCAGCGGATGGAGTGGAAACAGACGCTGCTGGCTGATCTCGCCGTGGCTTCAAGCCAGCCAATCACAGATATGGGCACGAGCGCGCCCCGTGCCGGTATGCAGTTTCGCCATGTACGGCTGACCGTTTCCTGCCCACCGCAAACCCCGGACGCCAGCATCGGCCATGGCCCACAGGGGCAGAGCGGCTGGTCTCACCTGTTGACCTGCACCTCCGGAAACCAGCCCATTCGAATCAACATCGGGTGGTCACCACAGTTGCTGGATAACAGGCACGCTGGTGGAAGGTTTGTGGTGACCGGTATCCTCGTCGAATCCGAACATAGCGCGGCCCCTTATGTGCTGGTAGCGGACACCGCCGAGCCGCCCTTGTTGCCCAGCGCGCCACCGTCAACCGATAATATTCCGAATAACCATCTGTCCTATGCGTTGCAGTGGTTCTGTTTCGCCGCCATTCTGCTGCTGGTCTGGGTTGCCTATGTCGTGCGCTGGCGGCAAGGACCAAATCCCCGGGATTGATCGATGACGGAAGAACTGCTCACCCGAATTGCCGACGCGCTCGATCGCCTTGCGCCGCCACCTCTTGTCGAAGCCGATCCCGCGCAAGGTATGCACTTCCGCTGGGATCAGCGCCGGATCCTGCCGGTGCGGGCGTCCACACCATTGCCACTGGAGCGTTTCGTCGGCGTCGATCACCAGATAGCGGCCCTCTGCCAGAATCTGTCCTCGCTCGCGGCTGGCGCTCCGGCGCATGACATCCTCCTATGGGGCGCGCGTGGCACGGGCAAGTCCGCTCTGGTACGCAGCGTTGCCTGGCATCATGCCAATGTGCCGCTGATCGAGACCTCGGGCGACGCGCTGCTCTCCCTGCCAGCATTATTCGACCGGCTGGCCGATGTGCCCCGCCCTTTCCTGGTCTATGTCGACGATCTCGCCTTTACCGGCGCGGACCCCGGCGTGCGCATGTTGCGCTCGCTGCTGGATGGCGGCGTCGCCGAACGCCCGGCGAATGTGCGATTGGCGGTAACGTCCAATCATCGCCATCTGGTGATGCGCGATCCCGACGTGACCGAAGCAAGCGGCGCCCGCCATACCCGCGATGCCGCCGACGATCAACTGGCGCTCGCGGACCGGTTCGGCATGATTCTCGGCTTTCATGTTCCGTCTCAGGATGAGTATCTTGAGATGGTGCGCCGACATCTGGATGGCGCACCGTTCGACCCGCAGGATGCACTGGCGTTTGCGCTGGCCCGTGGCGGGCGATCCGGGCGCACCGCATGGCATTATCGGACAGAGTTTCTGTCCCGAGCTTCTGTCCCAGGCTGATCTGTCCTTGTAATTGCAATTCGTTCGCAATAGCATCCTTCCATTCCAGACAGGAGATGCTCATGCCGAATCTGAACCCCGCCATGTTTGCAACGCCCGCTGCCTCCATATGGACCGGGACCGGCGAACGCCTGTTGCGCGCAACGCGCCTGTGGACGATGTTCGCGCAGTCACGCCGCAATCCCCGTCAGGCCGTCGGCCTGTTACTAGGACCGGCAACCACATCTTTCCTGCTTTTGATGGAAATGACGGTGACTGCCTGGCCCGAACCTTTCATCACCTGCCCGCCATGCGCCAACATTACCTCGCCCGACGAAGCTACGCTGATGGCATTGTTCGATCACGCCGAAGCGGACAATCCGACCGCCGCCCACAGATTGCTGGCCGATATGCTGCCGCACGCGATCCGGGAGCGGCTTTGGCAAACTGCCAGCAGCGTTATCGCCGAAACAGTTGGCGCGCCATGGCGGTGAACCGGCAGATCATCCGGGCTGTTTGAGCCGGTCCTTATACATCGCCATAAGTTTGCGGACCTTGGGTGTGATGATCACCGAACAATAAGGATTCCGGTCGCCCACCCGATCATAATATTGCTGATGCACATCTTCAGCTTTCCACCATGGTCCTTCGGGTTCAATGGTGGTGACGATCGGGGCCGGCCAGTCGGCTGCGGCGCGCCTTTTTGCGGCGTGGGCGGCGGCTTCCTGTTGCGGAGAATGCGGGAAGATCGCGGAGCGATATTGTGTGCCGACATCATTACCCTGGCGGTTCAACTGCGTTGGATCGTGGGTTGCGAAAAATATCTCCAGCAGCGTGTCATAGCTGATCACCTCCGGGTCGAACCGGATCCGGATTGCTTCGGCATGTCCGGTAGTGCCGCTGCATACCTGCTCGTAGTCGGGATCGAAAATATCACCGCCAGTATAGCCGCTTTCCACCGATTCCACCCCGCGCAGGCGGTCGAAAACGGCTTCCGTGCACCAGAAGCAGCCGCCGGCAAGCGTTGCGATGTCGAACACGTCGCGGGTCTCTGTTTCTGTCACAGGCATTTCATCATCCCGATGCTAAAGATTAACCGATATTAATCTATTTGCTTGGAATCCCGGGCACTGACGGCTATCCATCAGCCGCAAGTGATCGGGATCGAGCGAAATCCTGACATACGGGAGGGCGTTATGCAAAATATCCTCGTGAGAGGCCGGCCACTGCCGAAGCGCAGTATCACGCCGCCACAGCGCCAGGGTGCACCGCAAAAACGGGCCCGGGCCGAAGGCAGTGATCCGGGGGAACTACATCCGTTTCTGAATCGTCTGTCGGGTGCGAATTCACAGTTCGCGATACAGGAATGCCTGCATGGCATTGCCCGCCACTATGGCTTTGACAATTTCCATCTATGCAGATTTTCGGTCGCCGATCTCTCCGCCGAGCCAACCCTTATCGGGGATTTGCCAGAGCCTTTCCTGCAAGATTACATCGTTAAAAAATCGTGGCGTGCTGACCCGTTCGCTACGATGAGCCAGGGTCGCGCTACCCCGTTCTCATGGCGCGAGGCCCCGGCGGTGACACAGGCCATGAAGGAATTTCGCGCAGAAATGGCCCGTTTCGGCGCAGCGGATGGCTGGGTGATCCCCTGGCATATTCCAGGCGCGTGGAGCGGGTTTTGCAACTTCTCCATCTCCGCAGACCGGACACTGCCTGAAACCGGACTGCCCGCACTGCAATATCTGGCGGTTCACGCCGCCGACGCGCTTAATCGCCTCGATAAACAGCGCGAGCATCCAGCCCTTCGCCTCACCCCCCGCCAGTTACAATGCGTCATTCTGGCCGCGCGCGGGAAAAGTGACTGGGTTTCCGGCCAGCTTCTGGGCCTGTCACCGGCGACCGTTCATAAGTATCTCGAACAAGCGAAAGCCCGCTATGATGTGGCCAGCCGCACCGAACTGGTCGTACGCGCGCTGTACGATAAACAGATCAGCTTTACCGATCTGTTAAACTGATCTTGCATCACCTGCACGATCCGGTTGCGCATTGCTTGCGTTTGGGACATTAATTTTCGCAGTTTTGGAAGGGGCAAAAATGCAGTTCATGACTGAGAAGAAATCGCAGAAGTCCACCATGCGCGGCCTGTTGGCCAAACTGCTGGCAGCAGGGATCGTCGCATCGTTGGGCGTGACACCGGCAATGGCGCAATCGTCGGCGCGCAAGCAGCAGGCGCAAAAAACCCAGGAGATCCCGCGCTGCACCAAGCGTCTGGGCACGATTGCGGTTGTCGAGCCGGATCATCACTGGTGGACGCCGCTTGGGCTTAATTCACCGGAAGCCATCATCAAATTATTCGTGATGAAATCCGGCTGCTTTGGCCTTGTCGATCGTGGCAAGGGGTTGAACAGCCGTGCCATTGAACGGGCGCTGGCAGATTCGGGTGAGTTGCAGCGCGGATCCAATATTGGCAAGGCACAGGTAAAGGCCGCCGATTACTTCATCGTTCCTGATCTTATCACGCGCAACAACAATTCCGGCGGTGGCGGTATTGGCGGCGCGCTCGGTGGTCTGCTGGGTGGCGGCGTCGGCGCACTGGTCGGCGGCGTCAATGTGAAGAAAAAAGAAGCCAATGTGCTGCTGACACTGGTGAATGCACGCACCACCGAACAGGAAAGAATGACCGAAGGCTTCGCCCGGAAGCGCGATATCGGTTTCGGTGGCGGCGGCGGCGGTTTTCTGGGTGGCGGCTTTGCCGCAGTCGGTGGCGGCAGCTATGAAAACACCGAAATCGGCCAGGTGATCGTGCTGGCGTACCTGGATGCCTATACGCAGCTGGTCGGTGAACTGGGTGGTCTGCCCGAAGACGCCAGCGCGGCAGCGCCCGTCGCAGAATAGTCCTTTCGGGCCGGTCCCGTCGATGCGGGACCGGCCCATAGTTTTACCGGCTTCGCGCCACGGGGCGGGGCGCGAACATCTTGCGGATGCTGACATGCACCGAGCGGCCCAGTGGATCCAGATAGGCCGGCTGATAGCTGATCGGCACATTGCCGGCGGCGTCGCGTACAGACATACGCTGGTTAAAGATATTATCCACACTTACAGAAATCCGCGTTCCGCGCAGGAATGGCATTTTCCGCACGAGCTCACGCCGCGAACCCAGATCCGCATACAGACGCAGATCGAAGGTGGCGAGGTCAGAAAAACGTAGTTCGCGGCTCGCGCCGCCGCTGCCCCCCACGACCGTCGTCGCCGCCTGCCAATTGCCCGATAACCGGGCGCCAAGGCCGTTATGCATGATGCCGGTGCGTATTTCTACTTTGTGGCGCGGCTGCCCGCCGCTTGATCCGATCGCGTCTCCGCGCAACAAATCGAGTTCCGGCCCACCGGCGTGCATCAAGATACGGTCTTGCAGATACCAGTTATGATAGGCGGACAGGTAGAGCCGTGTGCCGCCCCTTCCCCGCCCGCGACTGAAACCGCGCCCGCCGCCCGACGCCTGCGCATTTTCCCGCGCGCCATCGCGGCTCTCACGTGCCGCGGCGGAACGTATCTGATGGGAAAAATACAGGCCCCAGCGGATATTCTCCTGATCCCGCCGTGAAAAATTGATGGGCCGGGAATCGATTGCCAGCAGATTTCCGGTTGCATCCCGCGTGAAACGCTCGGGAAACGCCGCCTCTATAGCGGCCGTCGCTGTCGGAAAGGCCATGATCGGGTTTTCAAAACGGGTGTTCTGATAATCCGCCACCAAAGTCAGATTAAGGTCCGGGAATGGTTGCAGATTCGCTCCGAGTTTTATGATGCGACGGTCATCGGCCAGCAGCGCCGGATTGCCGCCCGAAATACGGCTGATATCCACGGTCTCGCCGCGCACATAATCGAACACGCGCACGCCCGTAGTGGTGACAAGCGGATTACCCAATTGCTGGATCGATGGCGCGCTTTCCGTATGCGACACGGAGCCGATAAAACTGAGTAACGGTATCGGCTTCCAGTTCGCGCCATAGCCCAGCGTGCGCAACGTGCCGAAATCCGACAGATCATCGAAAGCCACATTGAAGTTCGCCGACAGATCGCCCGCGAACCGCACGAAATCCCGACGGCGGCTGGTTAACGGCACATCGATGCTGGCCTGGCCGGAAAGGGTATCGCGGGAGAGATCCGCGATCGCTACCCGCCCGTCGCGGCGGGAGGTAGAATCCAGATCCAGCATGGCCGCCCGGGCCGTCACGCTCGTCGTCACCTCGCCTGCAGGCAAGGTGACCAACGGCCCGCTGGCGACCAGTTGCACATCGCCGCTGTTGCTGAGCGAGCGGGAGCGGTCGATCGCGGTCAGTGCGATCAGTTCCTCGCCCAGCGGCGCATAAGGATTGAAGCCCGGTTCCCCGCCAGCGATCAGCGCCTCCACTTCCGACAACACCGGGCCGGTGGGCGTGCGTGTGGTGGCCAGAGCCCGGTCATAATTGCTCGTGAAAGACCAGCGCCAGCCGGAAATATCGCCGCCGAGATTCAACCCGACATGGATATCCGTCGATTTATTTTCCTGAATCAGTGGACCAAATTCCTCGAGATGCCGATACAGCGTCACATCGCGGCCAAAGGGCGACCAGGGGGAGGACGCCGGCAGTAAAAATTCTGCTTCGGCAAGGCCCTGGCGCGATGTCGTGTGGTTAATGGCGAGGCCGGCATTCACCGTGGCCTCCACCCGATCGTCGAATAATGTCGTTGCATAGACAGCGTTGGCGTCGAAACTCTCCGCTTCCGGCAACAGCGTGCGATACGGGCGCTGGTCGCTGCTGTTCGGGGTGGCGCCGAAGTCCGCGAGTTCGGGCATGGCGCCGGCGATGGCGGAGGCGGGCACGGCGGCAACGGGCGCGTCGCCCCACGCCGGATCAATCGGATCGCCGAAATCAGGTGCGCCGATATTGCCGCCGGGGGCGTAAGGCCGGCGCGTGGTGCGACCGGTCAGGTCGCGCTCGCTTTCGAGCAGCGCCGAACTGCGTTCATAGCTCAGATCGAGATTCAACCGCCCGCCCGGCGTCAGATGTAACAGGCCGGCATCAATGTCCACGGTGCTGCGCCCGCCCGCGGTCGGCAGGCGTCCATCCAGTTCCACCGTAACGGACCGAAAATTGTCCCGCAGAACAATGTTCACAACCTTCTGGTCATTGCGATAGCCGTAGCGCAGCGCCGCTTCGGGTGGCAACACATCGACGCGGGCGATAGCTTCGGTCGGGATACTGCGGACTTCGCGAAAGCTGGAAATGCGCCGGCCACCCAGCAGAATCACGGGACTGGTGCCGCCGCCGCCCGTGGTGGTTTGCGGCGCGAGTTCGGTCAATAATTCGCTGACGGTGCTGACGCCATAGCTGCGAACATCGCCCGCCGACAGGCTGACCTCGACAGGAATATCGCCGAGAACCGCGTCCTTTGGCCGACCGGCCGAAACCACAATCGTGTCGCCTTGCTCGTCCCAGCTATCGTCGGCGGGCGCGGGCGTATCCGCCTGCTGCGCCACCGCAATTGTCGCGGACAGCGCGCATGCCTGAAAAACACCCGACAATAACAAGGCTCTGATCACAAAAATCTCCTGAACGGTGGCCGCATCGCGCGCGCATCAGAAAGGACTACGCGGCAGTGCAGCGTAATCCCGTGCAGACCGACCGGAGATTTTTACGGTTGCGCCGGCGTGCCCGTTAATTGTTCGATCAGTTCGGCGGCCCCGGGTTGCTGGCCCCGAGCCGCCGCACGCGCCAGAGACAGGGCGCGTTCATCGCTGCGTTTGACCCCACGGCCCTGGGCGAAAGCCAGGGCCAGCGCCAGTTGTGCCGGAGCATAGCCGCGCCGCGACGCGCGCAAAAACCAGCCCGCCGCCACTGCATGATTTTGCGCGCTGCCCTCGCCATTGGCGGCCATGGTGCCAAGCAGGGTTTCCGCCGCCGGAATTTCGCGCTCGGCCAGTTCGCGCAGCAGGCTGTTTGCGACCGCATAATCGCCGGATTGAAAGGCGGCGATCGCCGCTTCCAGCCGTTGTTCGGCGACTTCTTCGGCGTGCGCCGGGGCGAGCGCTCCCAGCAGCAGCAATATCACGGCCCATATGCGCATACTGCATGCCCCTAAACCTGTGAGCGGGCGCTGCCAACCATTATCCCCCGCGTAACGTCGCTACCGCCGCGTCCTTCTCGAACAGATATAATAGCAGCCGCGCCGCCTGGCCGCGTTCGCTGTCCAGTCCGTCAGCGCTGTCGATCAGCATGCGCGCATCAGCGTCCGCCGTGGCCAGCAACCGCGCCGCCTGATCGTCGGTGGCGATGCGCCAGCCCTGATCGCCGGACTGGCGCGTACCGAGTAGTTCGCCCGCGCCCCGCAATTCCAGATCGGCCTCGGCAATGGCAAAGCCGTCTTCGCTGGCCCGCATCATCCGCAAGCGTTTGGCGGCAGATTCCGTCAATTCCTCAGCCCGCAGCAGGATACAGGTGGAACGCGCCGTGCCCCGCCCTACCCGACCGCGTAACTGGTGCAATTGCGCGAGGCCAAAGCGTTCAGCCGATTCGATCACCATCAGGCTGGCGTTCGGCACATCGACGCCCACCTCGATCACCGTCGTCGCCACCAGCAATTTGGCGTCACCGCGCTGGAACCGCTCCATTTCCGCATCGCGCGCCGGCCCGGCCAGCTTGCCATGCACCAGGGCCACCGCCTCGCCAAAGCGCCGGCGCAGCATTTCGGCGCGCACGATGGCGGGGGTCGGCGCGTCCGGATCGGCTTCCGGGTCATCCGCGCCGGCTTCCAGCAGCGGGCAAACCCAATAGACCTGCGCACCCGAAGCGATATGGCGGGCGATACCGTCCACCACCTCGTCGACCCGCGATAACGCAATCACGCGGGTATCGACCGGCTGCCGCCCCGGCGGGCGTTCGGTCAGGCGGGAAACATCCATTTCGCCATAATTGGCGAGCGCCAGCGTGCGTGGAATAGGCGTCGCCGTCATTACCAGCAAATGCGGCGGGCGGGCGGATTTCTCGGCCAGCATCAGCCGCTGTGACACCCCGAAACGATGCTGTTCGTCGATCACGGCAAGGCCAAGGTCGCGATAATCCACGCCCTGCTGGAAGATCGCATGCGTGCCGACCAGAATATCGATGTCGCCCGCGGCCAGTTCGGCCCGTATCTTATCCCGCGCGCGGCCCTTTTCGCGGCCAGACAGAAACCCGACCCTCACCGGCAAACCACCCAGCAGCCGTTCGAGGGTCGCCAGATGCTGGCGCGCCAACAGATCCGTCGGCGCAAGCAGCGCCCCTTGCGCCCCGGCCTCCACCGCCGCAAGCAGCGCGAGCAACGCCACCAAAGTCTTGCCGCTGCCAACATCGCCCTGCAACAGGCGTAACATCGCCGCCGGCTGCGCCATGTCGCCGGCGATTTCGGCCAGCACCTGCCGCTGTGAGCCCGTCAACGGCCAGGGCAGGGATTTAAGCAGCGCCTCCACCAGCCGCCCGTCCCCCTGCAAGGGCCGCCCGCGCTGGCGACGGCGACGCGCACGCACGGCGGCCCAGGCGAGTTGCCCGGCCAGCAATTCATCATAGGCGAGGCGATCCCGAGCCAGCGCCGAATCCGCGTCTCCATGCACCTGCGCCAGCGCGTCGGCAAAGGATGCCCAGCCGCGCCGCTGCAGCAACGAAGGCTCGATCCACTCCGCCAGCTGCGGCACCCGTTCCTGCGCGGAAGCGATCAGGCTGGCGAGCTTCCGGCTGGTGAGCCCCTGCGTCAGCGAATAGACAGGCTCCGTCTCCACCGCGCCGCCGGCTTCCGGGTGCGTCATCTGAAACCGCCCGGAGAATAGTTCCAGTCTGCCAGAGACGCTCAAGTCGCTGCCGACCGGCCAGCGCGCCGCCATCCGGTCTGCTTGCGGGCCGAAAAACGCCAGCGTCAGCCCGATGCCCGAAGCGTCGTCGGCGATCAGCCGCGCCGGAGCGCGGCCCCGCCGGGGCTCCATCGCAACGATCCGCACCGGCACGGATACGCGCTCGCCCTCTCGTGCATCCGCAAGGCTGGCAACGGCGCGGGTGTAGCGCCAGCCGGTGGGAAAATGGAACAGCAAATCCCGCACGCGCAACAGATCGAGCCGCGCCAATGTTCTGGCAAGCGCCGCGCCAACGCCGGGCAGCACCGTCACTTCGGCAAACAGGGGGTTGAGCGCGTCCGGTCGCATGGCCTAAGCGCTTAAGCGTTCATCAGGCGGGTCGCAACTCGGGCGACGCCGCCCTTGCCGGAGTCGGGGCATGTCCCATATTTCAGAAGCAGACCGGAAACGCGCCCGCTGGCGCGCCGAACATCGGGGTACGAAAGAAGCGGATATGCTGATCGGCGGGTTCGCCGCGCGGCATGTGGCGACGATGAATGCCGAGGAATTCGCCTGGTTCGAGGCGCTGCTCGCTGAACAGGACGTCGATATCATGGCCTGGGCGTTCGGGCGCGGATCGCCGCCGCCGCATCTGGAGCATCCGATGCTGCGAAAACTGATGGCGCTGGATTATATAGGACTTATACAACGCTGATGCTGCCTACCGACCGTATTGCCACCGCCCGCCGGGGTGTGACTCTCTCCGGCGCGCCGGCTGGTCTGTTGCCGTGGGTGGCCGCAGATCTGGCGCGGGCAGTGGGGCTGGATGGCCGGCGCACCATATGGATCGCATCCGACGATGCCGCCGCGCGCGGCATTCTGGATACCGCCGATTTTTTCGCGCCCGAGATTGAAACCATCTGGTTGCCGGCCTGGGATTGCCTGCCTTACGATCGCGCCTCGCCGGCGCAACGCATCCTCGCCGACCGGCTGGCGGCGCTGGCGCGACTGGCGCAGCCGGTCTCCGGCGTGCAATTGCTGGTGACGACGGTGAACGCCGCAACGCAGCGACTGCTGCCACCAAAAGTGATTCGGGACGCGACGCTGGATGTGCGCCCCGGTTTGCGCATCAGCCGCGACAATTTGCTCTCTACCCTGCAACGCGGCGGCTATGTGCGGGTGGAAAGCGTCGCGGAGGCCGGCGATTATGCCGTGCGCGGCGGCCTGGTGGATGTGATGCCGCCAGGAAGCCAGACGGCGTTTCGCCTGGATTTCTTCGGCGACGAGGTGGATGCGGTGCGCACCGTCGATCCGGCGACGCAATTATCCACCGGGAAGTCCGATGGTTTCACGCTGCTGCCGGTTTCCGAACTGCTGCTCGATGCCGACCGTATCCGCAACTTCCGCCAGGGCTGGCTGGAACGCTTCGGCGCGGCCAGCGCCAGCGATCCGCTGTATCAGGCGGCGAGCGAGGGGCGGCGGCTGCCCGGTCTGGAGCATTTTCTGCCGCTGGCAGAGCCGGAACTGACGACGCTGTTCGACTGGCTGCAACCGACGGACGCGCTATTGCTCGATTCGGGCGCGCCGCTCGCCGCCGCCGCGCGGTTCGAGGCCATCGCCGATTATCACCAGAATCGCGTGACGGCGCTGTCCGCGCCGGCCAATCGCAAGGCGCGCATCGCCGGCACGCCTTTCCGCCCCCTCCCACCCGAAGCGCTGTATCTGGCAGCTGCGGAGTGGCAGGCGGGGCTGGACGCCGGCATCGCGCACCAGACCAACCCCTTCGCCGGAGAGACCGGCGCCACGAACATTGATCTTGGGGGTCTGCCGGAGGTGGATTTCGCGCCGGTGCGGGTCGCTGCGGCGGCTGGCGGGCCGAATATTTATGCAGCGCTGGCCAACCGGCTTCTGGAGGCGCGCAAGCAGAAGCGTCGCGTCGTTATCGCCAGCTATTCCGAAGGGTCACGGCAGCGGCTGACCGGTCTGCTGGCGGAGCAAAAGGCCGGCGACATCGCTATGGCCGAAAGCTGGCAGGCGGCGCTTGGCCAGACGGCGAAGGGCAAGCCCGCCGCTGTGGTGCTGCCGCTGGAATCGGGCTTCCGTCTCGACGATCTGGAGGTGTGGACCGAGCAGGATATGCTCGGCGACCGGCTGGTGCGCCGCCGCTCCGTGCGGAAGGTCGATGCGTTCCTGAAAGATTTGCAAACCCTGGAAACGGGCGAACTCGTCGTCCACCAGGATCATGGCATTGGCCGCTACATTGGACTTGTGGCGCTGACGGTATCGGGCGCCCCGCAGGATACGGTCGCGCTGGAATATGCCGGCGGCGACAAACTCTATGTGCCGGTTGAAAATCTCGACATTCTGTCGCGTTACGGCTCGGATTCCGAAGATGTGCAGCTCGACCGGCTGGGCGGCACCGCCTGGCAGCAACGCCGCGCCCGGATGAAGGAGCGCATCCGCGAGATTGCGCATGAACTGCTGAAAACCGCCGCCGCCCGCGCTACCCGTCCGGCAGACAGTTTTCCCGTGGACGAACAGGGTTATGCGGCATTTCTGGATGGCTTCCCCTATGCCGAAACCGACGATCAGTTAAAGGCCACCGGCGATGTGCTGGAGGATATGGCCGCAGGCCGTCCGATGGACCGGCTGGTGTGCGGTGATGTCGGCTTCGGCAAGACGGAAGTGGCGTTGCGCGCAGCCTATGTTGCAGCGGCGTCCGGCGCGCAGGTGGCGCTCATCTGCCCCACGACCCTGCTGGCGCGGCAACATGCGGCGACCTTCCGCGCCCGCTTCGCCAACACCGGTCTGAATGTCGGGGCGCTTTCCCGCCTCGTACCCGCCGCCGAAGCGAAGGCGACGCGCGAAGGCCTTGCTGATGGCCGCGTCGATATTGTCGTCGGCACCCATGCGCTGCTGGGTAAAAATATCGAATTCAAGCGCCTGGGCCTGGTGATTATCGATGAGGAACAACGCTTTGGCGTTACCCACAAGGAACGGCTGAAAGCGCTGCGCGCCGATGTGCATGTATTGACGCTGACGGCGACGCCCATCCCGCGCACCCTGCAAATGGCGCTTTCCGGCATCCGCGAACTTTCCGTGATCGCAACGCCGCCGGTGGATCGCCTCGCGGTGCGCACTACGGTCAGCCCGTTCGATCCCGTTGTGGTGCGGGAAGCGCTGTTGCGCGAACATCATCGCGGCGGCCAGAGTTTCTTCGTTGTGCCGCGCATTTCCGATATTCCCGATATCGAGGAATATTTGCGCGAGCAGGTGCCGGAAGTGCGCTTCATCACCGCCCATGGCCAGATGGCGGCGGGCGAAATCGAAGACCGGATGTCCGCCTTTTACGAGCAGCGCTATGATGTGTTGCTGGCGACGACGATCGTGGAATCGGGGCTGGACATCCCCAACGCCAATACGTTGATCATCCATCGCGCCGATCTGTTCGGCCTCGCGCAGCTTTATCAATTGCGCGGCCGGGTGGGCCGGGCGAAACGCCGCGCCTATGCGCTGCTGACCACCAGCGCCGATGGCCTGATGACTCCGGGGGCGGAAAAGCGCCTGCAGGTGCTGGCGGGGCTGGATTCGCTGGGCGCGGGGTTCGAACTGGCGTCGCATGATCTCGATCAGCGCGGTGCCGGTAATCTGCTGGGCGATGAGCAATCGGGCCATATCCGCGAGGTCGGCTTCGAACTTTATCAGTCGATGCTGGAGGATGCGATCACCATCGCCCGTGCCGAGGCGCGCGGCCTGACCCCACCGGAAGACCCAACCAGCCCGACCATTTCCGTCGACGCCGCCATCATGATCCCGGACGATTATGTGCCCGATCTCACCCTGCGCATGGCGCTCTATCGCCGCGCCGCCGAACTGGAAGAAAAATCGGCTATCGAGGCGTTTGCCGCCGAATTGATCGACCGTTTCGGACCTTTACCGCAGCCGACCGCCAATTTGCTGAAGATTGTGGAGGCGCGCAACGCCGCACGCCGCGCCCATGTACAAAAGATCGAGGTGGGACCAAAGGGCGCACTGGTAACTTTCGCGGACGGCGGATTCCCCAATCCGGCCGGGCTCGTCGAATGGATCAATCGGCTGAAGGGTCAGGCGCGCCTGCGCCCGGATCAGAAACTGTTTCTCGCCCGCGATTTCGGCAATGGCGAAGCGCGGCTTGCCGGCGCCCTGTCTCTTGCACGCGGCCTCGCCCAGGCGGCACGGGCACAGGGCCAGCGACCGGAGGCCACTCTGGCGCCGGTAACACCGAAACGCCCGCCGGCGCCCGCCGTTTTCGTGTCGAAAAAACGTTAGGACCGGCAGCGAAATCCCCCAATCTGGATGCAGTGAGATTATGATTAACATTTATTCAGTGTTAGTCATCCTGCGTCTCAAGCACAGGGGATTAACCGTATGCAACTCGCCCGTTCCATCGCAAGAATTTCCACATTGTTCGCCGCGGCGGCATTATTTGCCGCACCCGCCGCCGCCGCAACGCTGGTGGCCCGGTATAATTTCGCCAATACGCTGGAATCGCGCATCGGAGGCGCGCCAGCCCTGACCCTTGTCGACCCGCTGGGCACCAGCCGCTTCGTGCGGACGGAACTTGGCGGAGAGGATCGCGCCGTACTGGAATTCAACGGCACACGGCTGACCAGTGAACAGGGCGGCCTGAGCTTCAACAGCAGCGGCCTGCTGTCGAGCGATTCCTGGTCCGCCGCGTTCACGTTCCAGTTTTTTGACGGCGCACTCCAGTTTCGCCGCATCATCGACACGACCAACCGTACGAAAGATGGTGGTCTCTATGTCCATGGCAACAACAAACTGGCCATTGTGTCGGGCGCCCAAGGCACCAGCATCGTGCCAAACAAAACCTGGCATAATATTGTGCTGACCGTTGGCGCGGGCGGCAATGTCAATGCCTGGCTGAACGGCAAACATGAAATTTCACACACGACCGATGTGCTCAACATCAGCCCAACGGGCATCGTGAACCTGTTTCTGGATGATTCGCTTTACGCGCGCGAATGGTCTGCCGGCCAGATCGCCGGCCTGTCCTTCTATGACGGCGTGCTGACGCCCGGCCAGATTGCCGCGATCAATAACAACCCCCTGCCGACCGTGCCCGAGCCCGCAACCTGGGCCATGCTGATCGTGGGTTTCGGCGCCATCGGCCTCGCCGCCCGCCGCCGCAGACCTGCCGTCACCGCCTGAAGAGTCTCCCGCCGGTCCCGCTTCCGTCGCGCCATTCCCCGGGCGATGGAAGCGGGACCAACCGGTATTTTGTAAATCCCGATCGAAAATCCGGGTTTGGCGTTACGCGCCATAACGCATAGACAGTCGGGTATGGCGCAAGAAACATTTTCCCGGCCCGCAAGGGGCAACGTCCATCTGTCCTTGACGGGCGGTTGAGATGCAGCCCTTGCGTCTCGCCCTCTCCGTTGCTCCGCACAGCCCGCACGCCGCTGATGCGGAAGCCGAATTGCGCAGACTGGTCAAATTTGTCCCGCGCGACGAGGCAGAGGTCATTGTCGCCCTCGGCGGTGACGGGCATTTGCTGAGCGTCTTGCATCGCGAACTGGACGAAGGCCAATCCATTCCGGTGTTTGGCATGAATCGCGGCACTGTCGGCTTTTTGATGAACGAGTATCGGCCTGATGGTCTCGCCGGGCGGATCGCCGCCGCGCGCAGTTTCTTCCTCTCGCCGCTGACGATGGAGGCGACCACGGCCACCGGACAGCGGGTTATTTCTCCGGCCATCAATGAAGTGTCGCTACTGCGCGAAACGCGCCAGGCAGCGAAAATCGAAATCATCATCGACGGAAAAGTACGTCTGTCCGAATTGGCGTGCGATGGCGTGCTGGTGGCGACGCCCGCCGGTTCCACCGCTTATAATCTGTCTGCCAACGGGCCGATCCTGCCGCTGGATTGCGATCTTCTGGCGCTGACGCCGATCAGTCCCTTTCGACCGCGCCGTTGGCGCGGAGCACTGGTTTCCAATCATGATATTGTCGAGTTTCGTGTCCTGGAAGCCGAAAAACGCCCGGTGAGCGCTGTCGCGGACCAGGTGGAAGTGCGCGATGTGGTCCATGTGCGGGTCCGCAGCGATTTGACGCGCCAGCTGGAATTGCTGTTCGATCCGGAATATGCCCTCGACGATCGCATCCTGATGGAGCAATTCCTCACCTGAAAAGGAGCAGGAGTACATGAAACCACTTGATTATCGCCCGGGCGTGGGCGTGATGTTGCTGAACAGCGCGCAACGGGTATTTGTTGGTCAGCGGCTGGATTCCTCGGCCGAGGCCTGGCAGATGCCGCAGGGCGGCATCGACGAGGGCGAAGATCCTTACACCGCTGCAATTCGCGAACTCGAAGAGGAAACCGGAGTCGCCCCGCACCTGGTGGAACGCATCGCCGAGACGGATAACTGGCTTACCTATGATCTGCCCGACGATCTGATCGGCAAGCTGTGGGGTGGAAAATATCGCGGCCAGCGTCAGAAATGGTATGCGCTGCGTTTTCTCGGCACGGATGCCGATGTGCGGATCGAAACAGCGCATCCGGAATTTTGCGCCTGGCAATGGGCAACACTCGATCAGCTCGCCGATATGATCGTGCCTTTCAAACGCGCGCTTTATGTCGATGTTGTCTCCGAATTGCAGCCCAGGATTCTCGCTATCACGGGAAAACCCCTGCGCTGAGACACCTGGCGCAGGCGCGCGTGGACAGTCATAAAGTTGTAGCTAATTTGGTATAAACCAGCGTCCATCATTTTCCGTGAGTTTTGATGGACCCGCTCGCCAGATCCCGCCCGTTCCCGCGCCATTTTCCACTCATCCTGGGTGGTGCGGCGGCGTTCGGCGCCTATTTCGCCATGTATGCCTTCCGCAAACCCTTTGCGGCGGCGACCTATGGCGATGTCGACATCATGCCCTTTGGCGTCGACTACAAAACCGCGCTGCTGATCGCCCAGGTCTTTGGTTATGCGCTGTCCAAGCTGATCGGCATCAAGGTCATCGCCGAATTCGGGCGGGTCGGGCGCGCGTCGGCCATTTTCGGCCTGATCGCCTTTTCCTGGCTGGCGCTGCTGCTGTTTGCCGTACTGCCCCCCGAATGGGGACTCTTCTGCCTTTTTCTCAATGGTTTGCCACTCGGCATGATCTGGGGACTCGTCTTCAGCTATGTGGAGGGACGGCGCTGTTCGGAATTGCTGGGCGCGATATTGTGCGCCAGTTTCATCCTGTCTTCGGGCGTGGTGAAATCGGTCGCCGTGCTGCTGATGCAGGGCGGGATCAGTGAGCATTGGATGCCGGCGTTGACCGGGCTGGTGTTCGTGCCGTTGCTATTGTTGTGCCTGTGGCTGCTGGAGAAACTGCCGCCGCCCGATGCGCAGGATGAGGCGGAGCGTACGCCACGCGTACCGATGAATGGCGCCGACCGGCTGGCCTTCTTGCGCGCCCATGGCATGCCCATGCTGTTTCTGGTGGCTGGTTATGTGATGCTGACGGCGGTGCGTGATTTTCGCGATAATTTCGCGGCTGAAATGTGGACGGCGATGGGTCTTGGCGGCGAGGCGTCGGTTTTTTCCGCGAGTGAACTCCCGATCGCGCTGCTGGTGCTCGGGGCTTTGGCGCTGCTGATGCTGGTGAGACATAATGTTCGCGCGCTGCTGATGATGCACGGCATGATCCTTCTGGGCGCGTTGCTGCTGGGCGGCGCAACACTGGCCTTCCAGTCCGGCTTGCTGGGGCCGCTGGCGTGGATGATCCTCGCCGGGGCCGGGCTATATCTGGCCTATACGCCGTTTAACGCCATGCTGTTCGACCGGATGATCGCAACACTGGGCAGCGCTGGCAATGCGGGATTTTTAATCTATGTCGCCGACACCTCCGGCTATGTCGGCAGCGTCGGCCTCCTCCTCTATCGGAGCCTTGGCTCGCCGGAGGGCGATTTCCTGACTTTCTTCATTACCAGCGCTTACTGGACTTCGCTGCTTGCAGGTGTGTTGACTTTGGCGTCAGCGGCCTGGTTCCTGCGCAGTCAGCGGAAAGTTGCCGCTCATGTCTGATGTCATCGTCGTCGGGGCCGGCATTATCGGCCTTGCCCATGCCTGGGCCGCCGCCCGCCGCGGCAAGAAAGTTTTGGTCATCGATCGCGACGATCAGGCCAATGGCGCATCGGTGCGCAACTTCGGTTTTATTACCGTTTCCGGTCAGGAGCGCGGTCGCGTCTGGGATCTGGCGCGCCGCACTGCCGGTATGTGGCGGGAAGTGGCGCGCGAAGCCGCCATCCCCGTCGCCCAGGAAGGCTTGTTACTGATCGCCCGGCGGCCCGAGGCGCTGGCGGTGATCGACAGTTTCATGACGACGGAGATGGGAGCCGGCTGCACACGCCTGACGCAAGCGCAACTGGCGGACATTTGCCCGACGCCGGACGCGCTTGGCGCGATGCACAGCAGTGTCGATCTGCGGGTGGAGTCGCGCACGGCAATACCCCGGCTGGCGGCCTGGCTCGAACAGGCTTACGGCGTGGAATTTCGATACGGCGTAACTGTGCGTAGCGTCGAATCCGGACGCGTGGAAACAACCGCCGGCGAATTTCGCGCCGATTGCATCCTGGTGTGCCCCGGCGATAATTGGAGCACGCTCTATCCCGAAACCGGTGCGGAAGCTGGCATCACCCGCTGCAAATTGCAGATGCTGCGCCTTGCGCCGCCGCCCGCATGGCTGCCGGCCCCGGTCATGAGCGACCTCAGCATGGTGCGCTATACCGGCTATGCGCATTTGCCGGAAGCCAACGCGCTATTAAAACGGCTGCGCTCGGAAGAACCAGCCGCGCTGGACCATGGCATCCATCTGATCGTCGTGCAAAGCGAAGATGGCAGCCTGGTCGTCGGCGACAGCCATGTTTATGCCCCCACGCCCGATCCGTTCGCGCTGGAAACCGTGGATGCCGAAATATTGCGCCAGTATGCCGCCGTGCTGGGAACACCGCCAGCGGTGATCGAACGCTGGACCGGCATCTATGCATCCGCTGCGGGACACAGCATCGTCCGCGCACCAGCTGATGGCGTCCGGCTCATCATCGTAACCAGTGGCACCGGCGCTTCCACCGGCTTTGCATTGGCCGAAGATGTGGTCGCTGACCTCTTCGACAGTTAAAGGGAAAAAGCATGTATAGCGGGTTGAAAGCGGTCGTCTTCGATTGGGCCGGTACCATGATCGACTTTGGCAGCCGCGCGCCGGTCGTAGCCCTGTGTAAATTATTCGACGCCGCCGGTGTGCCGATCACGGAATCGGAAGCTCGCGTCGATATGGGCAAGGCGAAGTATGACCATATTCTTGCGATATTGCAGCAGCCACGGATCAGCGCCGCCTGGCGGGCGCGCTACGGTGTCATTCCCGGCATCGATGAAGCCACCAGGCTGTTCCAGGGTATTACCCCGATGATGCAGGACGCGGCACGCGAGTGCGCCAGACTGATTCCCGGAGCCGCTGAAATCGCCGCCGGGCTGCGCAGCGCTGGTGTGAAAATCGGCTCCTGCACCGGCTACACGCGCGAAATGATGGCAGACATTCTGCCATGTGCCGCCGGGCAGGGTTATACGCCTGACAATCTCGTCTGCGCTGGCGATACGCTGGAAGGCCGTCCATCGCCCCTGATGCTATGGAAAAACCTTGTCGATCTGGGAGCCTGGCCGGCAACGGCGTGTATCAAGGTCGATGATGCGGAAGCCGGGATCGCCGAAGGCCGAGCCGCAGGCGTGTGGACTGTGGGCGTGGCCGCCAGCGGCAATGGTGTTGGCCTGTCGCTCGAAGATTTCACCGCCCTGCCCGCCGATGAACGCGCCGAACGGGTGGCACGCTCCGCCAATGCCCTGAAGGCAGCCGGCGCGCATGTGGTGATTGATTCGGTGGCCGATTTGCCTGAAGCGGTGCGGCAACTGGAGCTGTAGCGGCCTAGCTGCGCACACCCAGATCGACGTAGACACGGATGGCGTCGTGACGCCAATATTCCTGGTCATATTCAACAACGCGCCCGCTGGCGTCAAAGCTGGTTCGTACCACGAGCAAGCCGGGCGTACCGGATTTGACCCCCAGCACCTCGGCTGTTTCCCGCACCAGCGCGCAGGGCCGCATCTCCACGCGATTGCGGGCCGCGGTCACGCCATATTGGTTCGTCAACACCTGCGTCAGCGAACCGTCCAGGGCATGTTCAATCAGGCCAGGCGCGAGTGCCGGATCGACGGTAATGCGCTCCACAAGCACGGGGCGGCCATCGATGGTTCGCCGGCGGTCGATCACATAGAGCGGGGTGCCGGGAGCTACCCGGAAAATATTGGCAACTGAAGAACTGGCGGGCTCGCTGGTCTTCGATAGCGTTTGCGTGCCGGGAAGCCGCCCCTGCTCCGCCACATAGGTCATGAAACCCGCCCAGCGCGTCGGATCATAGGTAACGGCAGGAGGCGAGACATACCAGCCGCTACGGTCACGCCGATAAATCAGCCCTTCCGCCTCCAGCTGGGCCAGGGCTTCACGGATGGTGCCGCGCGCGAAACCCGCGGTCGATTGCCATTGCCGTTCGGAGGGGAGCCTCGAACCAGGCTGAATCTGACCATGTTCGATACTCATAGCGATCTGATCCCGCAGGGCCAGATATTGCGGTCCGTCGGCGATTTTTTCCGCCTTGAGCCGTTGAAGCGCATTTGATTTTGACCGCATGAAAATGTTTTGAAGCGGCCCGTGAAGAGCGTCAAGTATAACTGCCCGGCGGGAATACATCCCGCCGGGCAGCCGGGGTATCAGCCAGATCTAGAAAACATAACTCGCCCGCACCGTGAACGTGCGACCAGGCTCCATATAGTCCTTCATATAGGAGCGATTATCCCCCTTGGTGGTGTAATATTTCCAGCCACCGAGGATATTTCCGATGTCGAAATCCACCGCGAATTTCTCGGTAAAATTGTAGCGGGAATGAAAATCGAGGCTCTTGTTCGGACGCACCCACTTATCGACGGCATTATCGCGCAAATCTTCGATAAACTTGCCCCGGTAATTATAGGACAGCTTCGTCTGAAAACCATATTTCTGCCAGGTTAAAGACGCATTATACATCAAATGAGGCGTATTGACGAAGCGGATCGGGCGGCCTTCCCGATAAGGCAATCCCGTTTCGGCCTCACTCTTCTGGACAGTTACGTTTCCTTCCACGCCAAACCCGTCGAACGGCTCCGGCAGCCCTTGCAGGGATTTAATGAAATTCAGCTCAATCCCATAGATTTTCGCAGTTTCGCCGTTTTTGGGCTGACTGATTTCAATCGACCCATTTTGCGTCGTCGCATAGACCTGACTGCTGTTGGTGAAGATGAAGTTTTTGATGCGCTTGTAATAAACACCCGCTGAAAGGATGCTCGACGAGTCCGGATAATATTCGACCGAGAGATCCGCGTTAACCGATTTCGCCGCTTTCAGATCCGGGTTGCCACGGCTGATCGCGATGATTTCGTTGGTGCCAGGATCGCGCGTAACTGATTGTCCGCCCGAGATATAGCCATATTCCGGCGGGGAATAACCGGTCCACAGGGCCGCGCGCGTGGTCAGTTTTTCCAGTGGCCGCCAGGTCGCCGTAACACTGGGAAGAAATACCGTGTAACTGCGATCGGTGGTGTCGAAGCCGCTGTTATCGCCATCGTCCGACCAGAACGCATTGTGGGTCTTGCGATGCTCGACGCGGGCCCCGGCGATCACTTTCATGGTATCGAAGTTGAAGTTCGCCAACGCATAGCCGGCATATACTTTTTCCGTGCTTCTTTTGTCGTCCGCAAGGAAATCCGTGTCAGCGGGCGAGAGCGGATTTGCGGCCATTGCGGCCTTGATGGCAGAAATGACGGCCTGCCGATCGAGCACATCGCCATAATAATATTCGCCACCGAGCATGCTGGTGACTTCCTTGTCGACCAGACCGGATTCCGCCAGGTTAAGGCCATCGAGCGGCGTTCCGGCGAAATCTCCGTCATACATGGGCGTAAAGTCATATTTGCGCTTGGAGCGCATGAATTTGAACCCGGCCTTCACATAGTCGAGGACGGTGCCAACTTCATAGCGGGCGTCGAACTTGCCAGCAATTCGCGAATCCGTCTGTTTGTCGCGTTCTGCACTTGCGCCGTCGAAAGCCAGCAAGGTCGAATCATGTTCGACAAATTCCGCGAAGGCCGGCAGCCCGGCTTTGGGGAAACGTGGATCGGCGGAAACCCAGTCGATACCGGTGGCGTTCAACGGCCAGGTACATTTGTCGCAATCATAGCTGATTGAATATTCGGCAGGGGTGGCGCGCTTACCGCCTGAATAGCTGAGGTCATAATCCAGCGTCAGCTTGCCAAGTTCGCTGCGGCCACCACCATTGATCGTATAAAGAGTCTGGTCACGATCAATCGTTTCGAAGTTGCGTGCGAACTGGAATTGCTTCGGGTTCCACACGCCCGATTGCCCATTCAGCGACCAGTACCCCGTCCTGCTCGCATCGGCGTCGGTAATAATGCCGTCACCGTCCAGATCTACGATCTGCGCAGCGGTATATTTGTAAATATTACCTTTTACCGGATCCTGCCCCATAATGACGGCTTCGGGCTGGCTGAGGCCGGTGTCATCCTCATTCACCTGGGTCAACCGGGGCGTCGGGCGGTTACGGTAATCCGTGATGTCGTTGGTTCCACGTTGCTTCTGACGCGAATACTGCCCACGAACATAAAGCTGCGTGGAGTCACCACGGTAATCAAAGGAGAAATTCCCGCCAAAGCGGGTCTGCTTCAGCCGCCGGTAATCGAGGTCGATACCCGGCAGATGCATATTGGCTTCACTGATAACTTCCTGGGCATTCTTGCGCCAATTATAAGGTTCCCACTCGCCGTCATTCTCCGTTTCCTGGCCGTTACCGTGCGAGATGCCATAATTTACCGAGCCGAAGAAACCGAAACGATCGTCAGCAAAGCGAGAGCCGAAGTCCGCCTGCGCCTGCCACGAACCAGATTTTTCGTCCGCCTTGTTCGCCTGCTGATTGACGCCAGCCCCGCCATAAAGACGGACGACCGTCTTGTCCTTGAAGTCAAACGCCGTGGGCGTACGGAAGTCGATGCTGCCACCGATGGCGTCGCCATCCTGATCCGGTGTCAGCGTTTTGGTTACGTGGATTTCGGCGAGACCGTTCGGTGGCAATACGGTCAGCGACACATCGCGACTATCCGGATTGGTCTGTGCCACACGCACGCCATTGATCGAGACGGCGTTATAGGTGCCGGAAAGACCGCGCACCGCAACGAATTCCCCCTCACCAGTGTCCTGATCGACGATCACGGAAATTCCGGGCATGCGCGCAAGTGCATCGGCGACGTTTGCGTCCGGCAATTTCCCGAGATCGTCGGCGGAAATAATGTCGATGACATTATCGGCATTGCGCTTGCCGTCAAGGGCAACGAGGGTGCTAAGCCTTTGCCCGGTAACGGTAATGACAGCCATATCGGTATTGGCCATCTCTTCCGCAAAGGCGGAGGTGGACAACGCCAGAGTGGAAGCGGAAATCAGAAATAGCGAATGTCTGAGACGAAGGTTCGTGGAGCTGAACAAATCTGTTCTCCCTGAATGAGCCACGGAAACTGGCCTGGCCGGAACCTCCGCGGTTTGGCGGAGGCCCGGTTCCGGCAGGAGCAAGTCGCAAGTTTCCGGTCGTCCGGCCTGCACCGTTCGCCCGTTTCGAATCACCCCTTGTCAGTTAAGTGGTATAAACCAGAATGACGTGACAGTGCGGTGACAACTTGCTGACTTTTATGTAAATATTTTAAGGACGTACCATTACCGACAACAGTAGTGGTCGCCAGGTTTCCAGGCCCGGTACGGTCCAGTTTTGCTGTTTTCCGGTATCGTCATAGCGCCTCAGTCTGATCGCATCGTCGAACCACGGCTCATCCCGAAACGCTGCGATTTCCGCTTCGTTGAAAGCCCCGCCTTGCAGTTCCAGACTCAACCGGGAAGCACGGCTCAACTGCGCAAGATAATCTGGCTCGATGGCGCACAAATAGCGTTTGGCGGCAACATGGAGGCGGATCGGCTCCGTTACTGCTGGCGGAAAATGGCCGGAAAGAAAGGTCGCACCTGTTATTTCATGGCGCGCATCAATACCCTTTTCTTCAGCGGCATTTCCGGCATCGTCAATGAACTGTCCGATATCGTGGAGCAACGCTGCCGCCACGAGACAATCGGATGCATCGTCCTCGCGCGCGAGATACCCGCATTGCAGCACATGCTCCAGCTGGGTGATGTCTTCTCCGTAGGTCAGATCGCCGAACCTGGTGATAATCCCGAATATATTGTCGATCACGCTGTGTATTGCCTTGATGGTGGGCACCCGAAAGGAATTGGTCTGAACCAAGCATTTGCGGGGCGGTTGGTGAATAACTAACGGTTTCGAGCCGTGATGACGAAGCTGTCCCGCATGCGCCCTTCGGCGTCATACACTTCGGCGTCGATCCGGTCGCCGGCGCCACGGATCATCATATAATGATGATTTCGAAATGCCTTACGGTTAAATCCCGGCTTTGTCGGCTGAAAATCCTCGAGATTGCCGCCCATCCCGCCGACTTGTACATAGGTGACGCCGCGCGCCATATCGACGGACTTTCCAAGGAGCGGCCAGCTCCGTTCATAGGTGTGCAAATGGCCGACAATTACCAGATCGACACCATATTTTTCATACAGCGGTTGCAGTTCCGCCTGCACATTCCTGTCGCCCTCTACGGACCGGCCCGACCAGCTATCGCCATAATCGTCCTCGTCCGTGGACCAGACCGCGTGGTGGTGCATGACGAACTTCCATTTCGCGCTCGATGCGGCCAAAGCCTGTTCCAGCCATTGCTTCTGGCGGGCGCGGAAACCGGGTTCGCGCTTTTCGCGGCTTGTCAGATTGGTGTCGAGAACAAAAATCTCTACATCGCCATAGACGTGGTTGAAGAATGCCTCATCGCCGGGCTGGCGGTGATAGTGGCGGAACCACGCCAGTTCTGCTTCGCCATTGCCGGCAGCGGCCACTACCGGAACACGCCCGAATAACGGCCCCATGCCGGTAAAATATTCGTGCGTCCATTCGAAGCGCTTTTCCAGCGAGCCGCCATCGGTCAGGTCGCCAGCCAGCAACAGCAGATTGGGTCGCTCTTCCCAGATCAACTGGCTCATCCGGTTATTGATATGCGGGCGCGCTTCGGTGTCCGCACTGACCGCGATCGTGAATGGCATGCCCGCGTCGGGGGCGGAGCGGAAAGACAAAAGCCCGGAATCGATCCGGTTCCCTTGCGCGTCGGTCGCGGTAACACGGTAGAAATAGGGCGTATCCGCTTTCAATCCATCCAGCGTCAGCCCGCCCAGGCGTCCCTTGCCTGCCGCGAAGCTGCGTTTGCGCATCGTCTCCGCCGTTTCGCCCCACTCCACCGTCGCGGCGGTGGGTCGATCCGTCTCCCACGATAGTTCAATGGAGGTGGTGGTCGGCACATTCAGATACGGCGGCTGGGTGAAATGCAATTTGCCATCCACCAGCCGACCCTCGCCCACCAGCCGGGCACGGTGATCGAACAGCGTCTTGATTTCATCGGGGGACAATGCCCGGTTGTAGACCGACGCCGCGTGCACAAGATTGGGCAGCGTCATATAAGGCTCGGATGCCAAATAACCGTTCAGGACAATCCCGGCATCCTGACCAACAGCGCGCGGGACGGTCGCCTCACCAACATTCTGGCCGTTGATATAGGCAGACCAGCGGGCGCCGTCCCACACACCAACCAGATTATGCCATCTGCCCTTAAATCCTTTTGGGGCTTTCGCCCGGATCGGTGGATTTCCGGCCGCATCCGGTGGCCCGAACAGCATTTCGCCCGACCGGTAGCCCAGTACCCATCCTGCCGCTTCCCCTTCCGGCATCAACAGGGCGGCGACGGGTTGATTCACATGATCCACAACCCACAGTTCAACCGTAAATGGACCCGCACCAACCTGCGCCTCCAGACGCTTCTGGTCCGTCGCCGTCATCCCGAGAAAGTTTACGGGCGGAAGCACGGCCGGGGAAATGACCACCACTTCGACTGGCGCAGATGCGGGGATTGTCGCTGCCCGACGCGGCAAACTATATTCCGGAGCAAATGTCCACGCACCCGTTGCCTGCGGGCGGTTTTCACCGGCCAACGCCACCGCGCCTCCAGGGAGGGACAAGGCAAGTGCTGCAACGCACACCCCATTCCAGGCGCGAGAAAAACCGTGTCGGAAGCCGTTATCTGAAGCCATGCCGCTATCCCTGTTGCTGATACCGGGCCGCCACGACTCTGCATGCAGGACGTGGCCGGCCATTGGACTATACCACCTCATCCCAAAAATATGCTGCAATTTAATGACTGTGCCGGACATTTGTAACGGTGCGGCAACACGCCGGGACCGGGCGGAGCGCAGACAGGAACACTCCGGGAACAAACTTGCTCCGCGAAAATTTTTCCGCCAGGGTAACCGGAACCGGTAATGTGAGAGCGATCAGTGGGAATATCGACGACGACAGCGAATAATATGCCTGCCCTTTCGTTTCGCTTCGTCGATCTGTTTGCCGGTATCGGCGGGTTGCGCATCGGCTTTCAGGGGATCGGCGGGCATTGCGTCTTTACGTCCGAGTGGGACGCGAATGCCCAAAAAACCTATGCGGCGAATTTCCGTGATAATCATGCACTTGCCGGGGATGTTCGGCCTTATGCGGTCGATCCGGCGCAGATACCCGAACATGATATTTTGCTCGCGGGTTTTCCGTGCCAGCCCTTTTCGATCGCCGGGGTATCAAAGAAGAATGCGCTGGGCCGGCCGCACGGATTTTTGTGCGATACGCAAGGGACGTTGTTTTTCGATACCGCGCAGATCATCGCGTATCATCGCCCGGCGGTCTTTTTGCTGGAGAATGTCAAGAATCTCGAAAGCCACGACAAAGGCCGCACCTTTGCGACGATCATGCACGTATTGACCCGGGAACTTGGCTATCACGTCCAGACGCGCGTGATCAGTTCCGAACATTGGGTACCGCAGCGGCGGGAGCGCATCTTCATTGTCGGCTTTCGTGAACCCACGCACTTTGACCTGAACGGCCTGGAACTTCCAGTCGGCGGCCCGAAGCTGGGCAGCATTCTGCAACCGCATTCGGAGGTCGATCCAAAATACACGCTGAGCGAAAAACTGTGGCATTATCTGCAAGACTATAAGGCGAAACATGCGTCGCGAGGTAACGGCTTCGGCTACAGCCTGTTCGGGCCGGAAGATGTCACCCGCACTTTATCAGCGCGCTATTATAAAGACGGCTCCGAAATATTGATCGCTCAAGCCAACAACCGTCCCCGCCGCCTGACGCCGCTGGAGTGCGCCCGGCTGATGGGCTTCGACCGGGGCGAGCGATGGTGGGTTATCCCCGTTTCAGACACCCAGGCCTATCGCCAGTTCGGCAATGCCGTAGTTGTGCCGGTGGTTGAATTTCTGGCCGGCGCGATGAAACCGCATATCGGGGCTGCGCTGGCCCATCACGCCCCGCTGCCGGCGCTCGCCTGCACCTGATTCAATCCTCGAACACATGGCGATACCGGTGCGGCTGGCAGCGCAAATATGGGTTGGGTGCCTTGATCGTCGCGCCGAGGTGGGCGGCGGCATGCCACGGCCAGCGCGGGTCCCACAGGATCGTGCGGCCAAGGGCGATCATATCGGCGTCACCGGTGCCGACAATGGCTTCCGCATGATCGAAATCGGTAATCAGGCCCACGGCGATCACCGGCATCGTCGTTTCCTGCTTCACGGCGCGGGCGAGCGGCACCTGATAACCCGGCCCAACCGGAATTTGCTGCGCCGGGGTCAGTCCGCCGCTCGATACATGCAAGGCACTGCAGCCGCGCGCCTCCAGTTCTTTCGCCAGCGCGATGGTTTGTTCGATATCCCAGCCGCCTTCGGCCCAATCGGTGCCGGAAACCCGCATGCTGACCGGGCGGTCGGCGGGGAAAGCGGCCCGCACCCCCTCATAGACTTCCAGCGGGAAGCGGATACGGTTTTCCAGGCTGCTTCCATAAGCATCGGTCCGCCGGTTGCTCAGCGGCGACATGAATTCGTGCAGCAAATAGCCATGCGCGCCATGAATCTGGACGGAATCGAAGCCGATCCGCGCCGCACGCCGCGCTGAATCAGCAAAGGCCGCGCACAATGCGGCGATACCGTCCTGATCCAACGCTTGAGGCGGATGCTCGCTATCGAGATAGGGCAAAGCCGACGGTGCGACCGTCTGCCAGCCGCGCGGTTCGGCGGGGCGAATTTGCGCGCCGCCTTCCCATGGCACATGCGTCGACGCCTTGCGCCCGGCATGCGCCAACTGGATGCCAATGGGCGTGTCCGAATAGCGGCGCACCGCCGCGAGCACCCGGCCCAGCGCCGCTTCGGTTTCATCCGACCACAGCCCCAGATCATCAGGACTGATGCGGCCCTCCGGCGTCACCGCCGTTGCCTCGATCATGACGAGGCCCACCCCTGACAGCGCCAGATTGCCAAGATGCATCAGGTGCCAGTCTGTCGCGCAGCCTTCTTCGGCCGAATATTGGCACATGGGCGCCACAACAATGCGATTGCGCAGATTGAGCGACCCGAGTTGCATCGGGGTAAATAAAGCCGCCATATGGGTCTCCGTTCAAATTGTGCCGGTACTATCGACGGTTGGCCATTGCCTGTTCGATCCACTGTAGCAGTGCTGCTTCGGGCATCGCGCCCGCGGTCCGGGCGACTTCCCGGCCTTTTTCAACGAGGATCAGACTCGGGATACTACGAATGGAGAAACGCGCCGCCAGCGCCTGTTCGGCTTCGGTATCCACCTTGCCCAGCCGCAGGCGCGGTTCCACTTTGCCGGCGGCGGCGGCAAAACCTGGCGCCATTTTCCGGCAAGGTCCGCACCAGGACGCCCAGAAATCAATCAGCAGCGGAATATCGCTCTGTGCGGCATGTTTTTCGAAATTGGCGGACGTGAGTTCCACTGGCTGGCCGGTGAACAACGGTTTGCCGCAGTGGCCGCAATGGCCGCCATCCTCCAGCCGCGCCGCAGGCACGCGATTCAGCGTCCCGCATGCGGGGCATGCGATGATGAGTTTGTCATTCTGCGCCATATCGACCACTCCGAAACCGGATGCGCGGCTATTTCAACACGCCTGCTCCGCCGGCGTCAATCACCGGCCAGCAGATTATACCGGCGTCCGCGCGTCGCCGCCCAGCGCCTGGTGCAGCGTCACCTGATTGACGATCCGGGCGAGACGGTTATCCGTGACGGCGATCTCGGCGCTGCGGCGGCGCTCCTGCGCGTCCAGCCAGCTTCTGAGCGGAATGGCTCCGGCGCGATACTGCCGTTCATACAGCATCTCCGCATCGCGTGCGGCCTCCAGCGAGCGGACAAGCGCCTCGGCCTGATCCGCCTGACGGGCGCGTTGTGACAGAAGGCTGGAAACCTCGGTCACCGCGTTGAAAAATGTCTGACGGAACAGTTCGGCGGATGCAGCATAATCGGCACGCGCGATGCCCACCGACAGCCGCACCCGTTCCGGATTGAGGAAAGGCAAGGTCAGCAGTGCACCGAGGCTGGCGACGGGATTTTCAACGAAATCCAGCAGGGAGTCACTGGCCGTGCCCACGCCCGCAGTCAGGTTCAGCGCCGGGTAAAAACGCGCCCGCGTGGCGTCGACGCTGGCGAGCGATGCGCGCAGCCGATATTCCGCCGCTGCCAGATCGGGACGGCGCGCCAGAATCTCGGCTGGCAACCCCGGATCAATGGCGGGCAGACCACCGCGGGGCAGGCGTGGGAGTTCCGGGCCGTCGTAACTCTGGCGAGCCAACAGCGCCGCCAGCGCATTGCGCGATTCCACCTGCGCCTGCACCAGTTGCGTGCGGGCTGCTTCCTGGGTGGCGACGCTTTGCCCGGCATCGCGCAATTCCACTCGCGAAACCGCGCCCGCATCATATTGCAATTGCACCAGCTGCAGCGCGCGGCGGGTGTAGCCCAGGCTTTCATCCGCCAGCGTCACCCGCTCATTGGCATGGGCCAATTGATACCAGGCGGTGACGGTGGCGCCAATCAGCGCCAGCCGGGTGGCCAGCAAATCTTCGCCCGTAGCTGCGGCTTCCCAGCTTGTGGTGTCGCGCTCGGCGGCCAGCCGGCCAAACAGATCGACTTCCCACGCTACACCCAGAGACGCGCCGGAACCCCGGCTTTCACCGGGGCCGTCCAGTTCGGCGCTGGCGGCGGAATCGAGGCTGGCGGAAGCGGACGGCAACAGCGCCCGCCCGGCGAGGCGGTTGGCGAGTTGCGCCCGTTCAAGGCGATAACCCGCCGCCGCCAGATCGCCGTTCACCGCGAGAACTTCATCGACCAGCGCCACCAGCCCGGCATCGGCGAATTCCTCCCACCACCGGCCTTCCCTCACTTCACCAGCGGTGGAAGCTGCCTCCAGCCCCTGCCAGGCAGCGGAAACGGGTAGCGGCGGCGGGCTGTACGCACTGCGTGGCGCGCAGGCCGTCAAAACCAGGGGCAACAGGATCAACGCGCGCATCGGTTCAATTCCTCGACAGGGCATCGACAGGATCGAGGCTGGCAGCGCGGCGCGCCGGCAGGAAGCCGAACGCCACGCCGATCGCCGTCGAACTGAAAAAGGCGGCGATGATGGCATTGCCGGAGAAAATCATTCTGAAATCCCCGCCAAAATTATCGACCAGTTTGCCCAGTCCCAATGCCAGCAACACACCCAGGATGCCGCCGACCAGGCAAACCAGCACCGCCTCGATCAGAAATTGCTGCATGATATCCGATTGCCGCGCCCCTACCGCCATGCGCACGCCAATTTCCGCTGTGCGTTCCGTCACCGACACCAGCATGATGTTCATCACGCCAATACCGCCCACCACCAGAGAAATGACCGCAATCGCCGCCACCAGCAAGGTCATGGTCTGCGTCGTCGCCTCAATCGTCTTGCGGATATCATCCGTATTATTGATGAAGAAATCCCTGGTGCCATGGCGCAGCGTCATGAAGCGGGTGACAGACTGTTCCGCCGCCGACATGGGCACATCATCTTTCACCCGTACGGTGATGCCACGCAAATAATGCTGCCCCAGCATCCGCGTCATCACTGTGGTATAGGGTGCATAAATATTCAGCGCATCGGGATTGCCAAAACCGGATTGCTTGCGCTCCAGAACGCCGATTACCCGCGCCGGCATATTACCCAGCACGATAATCTGTCCCACGGGATCAGCCAGATCGGGAAACAGGGTCGTGCGGCTATTGTCGTCGATCACGACTTCCTGCGCCCGCGCGCGGATGCTGCCTGCATCGAATAAATGCCCCGTGGTCACATCCTGCCCCCGCACGCGGAAGAACCCCTCGCCCACGCCCTGCACCGTGGCAGATGCCGCAATATTGCCGACCTGCGCTGTCACGCTGCTGGAAACCGTGGGCGTCACGCTATCGACATAGGGTTGCGTCGCCAGGGCATCAGCATCAGCGGGCACCAGCGTCTGCACCCTGCCCGACCGCAAATCGCCGAAATCCGCGCCCGGATAAATGTCCAGAGTATTCGTGCCCAGCGCGCTGATCTGCGACAATATCATTTGTCTGGAGCCATTCCCCAGCGCCACCACCGACACCACGGACGCAATGCCAATGATAATGCCCAGCATGGTCAGAAAGGTGCGCATACGGTGCGCGTCCATCGCGCGTACCGCCATATAAAAGGCTTCGCGAAAGCGGTCGATCATGGCGGAAACGCCGGTGTGCGGCGCAACTTTTTCGGGGCTGCGCCCTGTGGGCGATTTCGCATCCGGCTTGCGCGTATCCGCAACAATGCGCCCATCTACAATCTCGATCACGCGGTCGGCATGATCGGCGACCTTCATATCGTGCGTCACCAGGATCACCGTATGGCCATCCGCGTGCAATTCTTCGAGGATGCGCATGACTTCCTCGCCGCTGGCGCTGTCCAGTGCGCCGGTCGGCTCATCGGCGAGAATAACCTTGCCGCCATTCATCAGCGCCCGCGCGATGGACACCCGCTGTTGCTGGCCGCCGGAAAGCTGGCCGGGGCGGTGATCCACCCGTTCTTCCAGCCCCAGCCGCCCCAAAAGCGCGCGCGCGCGGCTGTCGCGCTCCGATCGCGATCTGCCACTGTAAATCGCCGGCATCTCGACATTGCCCAGCGCCGACAGATCGGTCAGCAAATGATAGCGCTGAAAGATGAAACCGAAATGCTCGCGCCGCAGCGCCGCGAGCTCATCCTGGGCCAGTTGATCGGTTTCCCGTCCCTCTACCTGGTAGCTGCCCGATGTCGCCCGGTCGAGACAGCCGAGAATATTCATCAGCGTCGATTTGCCAGAGCCGGATGCGCCGACAACCGCCACCATTTCCCCGGCGTCGATATCGAGATCAATATCCGAAAGCGCCGCGAATACACCATCTCCGGAAGGATATTCACGCCGGATGCCGCGCATCCGCATCAGGGGCACGGCGTTTGCCGGTGTTGGCATCACATGCCCGCCCCGCGCATGCGCGGACGCGAACTGGCAGCCGCCTGACCGGCGGCTGCTCCTTCGCCGATCACCACCTGCTCGCCTTCCTGCAAACCGTCCACCACCTCGGCGGTCACATTGGTGTTCAGGCCAATTTTTATGGTGCGATCCTGCGCATCACCTTTTGCATCAACGACGCGCACCATATAGCGGCCGTCTCGCTGCTTCTGCCCCAGTGCCGCGGACGGAATCGTCAACACATCCGGACGCCCGGCCAGCGAAATCGTCACCTGCGCCGTCATCATCGGGCGCAACCGGCCATCCTCGTTCGGTACATCAAACAGCGCGTTGAAGTAGATAGCGGTAGAGGTCGCGGAACTGCCGCCGCCGACGCTGCCGCTGGTCCCTACTTCATTCACGATGGATTCCGGCGCCGGCTCTATCTGCCTCAACGTCGCCTCATAGCGGCGATCCGCGTCGCCCATCACCGTGAACCACACGGGCATGCCGGGCTTCACATTGATAACGTCCGCTTCGGAGACTTCCGCCTTCACCGTCATCGTCGACAGATCGCCGACGATCACAATGGTTGGCGTCGTCTGGTTGGCGTTCACCGTCTGCCCCTGGGTGGTCACGATGGACAGCACGTCCCCGGCCAGCGGTGAAACGATGCGCGTATAGCCCAGATTGACCGATGCGGTGCTGACCGTAACCTTCGCCTGCGCAATCTGCGCATCCAGCGCCGCAACATTCGCGCGCGCCGCTTTCAGTTCCGCCTCGGCGGCTTCATAATCGGCATGCGATGTCGCCTCGCCGGCAATCATCATCTGCTGGCGACGGAAAGCTGCCTCGGCCCGCGCCAGCGCCGCTGCCTGACCGGCGCGCTGCGCCTCGGCATTGGCCAGTTGCGCCCGCGCCGTCGCAAGCGCGTTGGATTGGGTTTGCGAATCGATCTCCGCGATCAGCTCGCCCGCCTCCACACGATCCCCGAGCGCCACATGCAATTTTTCAACCCGCCCGGACGCCTGCGCCCCGACGCTGACCATCTCCACCGGTTCGAGCATCCCGGTCGCCACCACCGTCTTTTCCACATCGCCGCGCACGACGGGCGCGGTCACGAATTGCGGCGATTCCGGCTCGCGCAAAAACAACTGCCAGACAAGCAATGCCAGCACCGCGCCGATCAGCAGCCCCGGAGCAAGCCATTTACGCCGTAATGCCATAGCGGTTTCGCCTGCCTGACTGTTCACACTGCATTGTCGATCTTACGTGGCAACGGGCCGAAAGCTGCCCGCGCCGGTGCAGACCTGGATGATGAACGGTGAACTGGATATGAGTCCCGATCAAGCCTCCATAGCCTGCCGGATAGCCGCAGCAACCGCATCTACTCCCTGCATGGCATCGATACGACGCATGCGGGAATCTTCCCCTGCCATCTGTGCGAACGCAGCGTGCACCCGCGCGTGAAAATTGCTGTCCCGCTGCTCGAAACGGTCGACCCCGGCGTGCCGGGCGGCGGCGCGGCGCAATCCTTCCTGCGGAGGCAGATCAAGCCACAACACCAGATCCGGCCACAAGCCGCCGCTGCAAAAATCATGCAGCGCCCGTAATTTATCCATATCCAGCCCGTTGCCGCCACCCTGGTAGGCAAACGTCGAATGCACGAACCGATCGCACAGCACGATCTTCCCGGCAGCCAGCGCCGGACGGATCAACCGGGCGACATGGTCGGCGCGGGCAGCCGCGAACAGCAGGCTGTCGCTTTCCGCCGTCCACCGGCCAGCCGCCCCTTCCACAAGCAAAGACCGGATCGCTTCCGCGCCGGGGGTTCCGCCAGGCTCGCGGGTCGTCACCACATCATGCCCGCGCGCGCGCAAATAGTCCGCCAGCAGCGAAATCTGCGTCGTTTTGCCTGCCCCCTCGCCGCCTTCGAACGCGATGAACCGGCTCATTCGTAGATCAGCCGGGCTTCCGGATAACCGGCCAGATGGATTTCTTCCAGGATGGTAATCGCGCGGCTGGAATCGAACGGCCCCAGCCGCACCCGCCACAGGCCATTGGGGGCGGGGTGCGTTGCCGCCGGGCCATAGCCAACAAGATTCTGCGCCAGCCATTCCGCCCGGCCACGATCCGAAACAGCCGCAACCTGCACAAAATTGCGCAAGACGGCGGGTGAAGTGGCGAGAGAAGGCGCAGACGGCACCACCGGTGAAACCGGAGCCTTCGGCTGCGGTGCGGTCGTGGCGGCCAGTTCCACCTGGCGCGATAGCGGCGCGGTGTTACGCGCCCAATCCTCAGGTGGATAGACGCGCCGTACCCGAACATTGGCAAGACCGACGCGATCCACACCCAATAACTGCGCCGACCGTCGCGATAAATCGATAATGCGCCCGTCTACAAAAGGCCCGCGATCATTGATCCGCAGCACCAGTTGGCGACCATTATCGAGATTGGTCACTTCCACCCAGCTTGGCATGGGCAGCGTTTTGTGCGCCGCCGTCACATCATCCTGATTGTAAATCTCGCCATTGGCCGTCGGTTTGGCATGGAAGGTTGGCCCATACCAGCTGGCAATCCCGCGCTCCTCATAGGTGCGGTCGTCGTGCGGGATATAGGTTTTGCCAAATACCTGATACGGTTTGCCCACCTTCACCCCCGGCGCGGGCGAGGCGGGCGAAGATGTAGCGACACGCTTCGGCTGGCTGGCGCACGCCGCCATCAGCAGCGCGCAACTAATTACGAAGAACTGATTGAACTGCATCGGCCAGTAACGCAACGGATAGAGCATAAAAATTGGAGCAATTATATTCCATGATGGCGCGATAGCTTGCCGTCGTCAGATACGCACCGGTATCTGGTCCATCGGGTTCTACCAGGGTCATCGGCACGTCATCCGCCGGCCACAAGGCGTTCATCGGAATGAAGCCATCTGCCCGCCATTCGCCCGCTGTCCGCCAGCGACTGTGCGCCTGCATCGGGCGGATGCAGCTTTCAGGTTTTTCCGGGTTGCCAATCGAGACGCGGTCGAAATTGCGCGGCACAACGGCGCGAAAACCCCAGGGGATATCGCGCTGCCAGCCATGTTCCCGCAAATAATTGGCGATAGAGGCGAAAGTGTCCGGCACGGAATTCCAGATATCGGCGCGTCCGTCTCCATCGCCATCTTTCGCATAACCCAGATAACTGGAGGGCAAAAATTGTGGCTGGCCGAATGCCCCCGCCCAACTGCCGCGCAGTTGCGACCGATCCGCCCGGCCCTCGCCCACCATCCGCACCAGCGCATCCAGTTCGCGCGTGAACAATTCGGCGCGCCGGCCATCATAAGCGAGTGTAGCCAGCGACGATGGCAAATCGAAACCGCCGGTAATGCGCCCGTAACTGGTCTCCATCCCCCAGATCGCCACGATGATCGCACCGGGCACACCCGTTTCCGCTGATATCCGCTTCAATGCGCTCGAATGGGCGCTGGCGCGTGCCCGACCGTCCGCAATCCGCTGCGGAGTCAATTGGCGATCGAGGTAGGAAGCGAACACATTGCGCCGCCCCGAATCATCCGGTTGCGCCCGATCCAGTTCCACGACGCGGGGCGTATAGACCGCATCAGCCAGCGCCTTGTCGATCCATTCTGCCGACAGGCCGCGCTGCACCGCCCCCTGCCGGTATTGCACAAGCCAGGCCGAAAATCCGGCCTCATCCGCTTGCACCGGGGCCATGGCCAGGAATGTGGCCCCCAGGGCCGCAAGTATCGAAAAATACCGCATGAACATACCTGTGCCACATCCCGAGCGGTGCGTGAAACCCCCTGGCGAAATATCTCCTGCGCGAACATCGCTCTTGCCACCTGGCCTTCACCGCATTAGGCGCAGCAGGATGATAACGGGAAGAGTAGCCGGGAGGTTGAAGGCAGCGGCCTTGAAAGCTACCGGAGGCTCCGGGCAAGCCTCTGGATCGGTATGGAAGAGTGTCCGAGTGGTTTAAGGAACTGGTCTTGAAAACCAGCGACGGGGCAACCCGTCCGTGGGTTCGAATCCCACCTCTTCCGCCAAAATGCGCTGATATTTCTGGGAACCGCCAATATGCCCGCGAATCCGCCCACCAAAGCCTATAGCTGAAAGACGGGCGGCCCGTGCGTACTGCCGGGCTGGTGCTGGTGCGCCAGCGGCCCGGCAGCGCGAAGAGTTAGAAATTATACTTGAACGTAGCACCGTATTCACGCGGCGGCGCATAGTTTACCAGTCCGAACACACCTGGCGCATCATATACGCTCGAAATATAGCGATTATCGAAGAGGTTGCGTCCCCAAAGACCGATCGACCACCTTTCGCTCTCCGGGCTCCACTCAATATTGCCGTTTACATAGTGCGTTGGTTGAACGGTTGCGCGCGGCGTATTAAGAAGCGACGTGTTATATTTCTTTCCGGTGTAACTGTAGTTCAGGCCTAAAGTAGCCTGGCCCGATCCTGCCCGGAATTCATATGTAGCTCCAGCCGAACCGGCCCATTTGGGGGCATTCTGCAGACGGTAACCTGCAAGATTGCGTGTGGTTGGCACGCCCAGAATGATCTCGTTAAGATCAAACTCCTTATACTTGGCGTCGAGATAGGCGACCGAGCCGGTCAGGACCAGACCATCGATCGGAACGATTGTCGTTTCAAATTCAAAGCCTTTAATTTCGGCCTTGCCCGCATTGAGAATCGTGTTGCCGTTGACGAGAACGCCCTGCTCGTTGGGAACCCAATAGACCTGAGCCACCTGCATGTCGCGATAGTTGGTGTAGAACGCGGACAGGTTGGTGCGAAGCCGATTATCGAACCAATCGGCCTTGATACCAACTTCGAAGGTATCGACAGTTTCAGGGTTGAACGGACCAATGTCCTGCGGCAGCGTGATACGGCCTACAAATCCGCCCGATTTGAAACCGCGTGCGTAGTAGCCATAAAGCATCATGTGGTCGGTCGCCTGATAGTCCAGACCAACCTTCCATCCCAACTTGTCCCAGGACTTGCTGCCGTTTGTGGTGAAACCGCCCAGGGGGGTAGAGCCAAAGAATTGGGCCACGCCGTCGCTACTCAGGAAATTGTACACGCCGGCCTCCATGGAGGTCTTTTCGTGCGTATAGCGAACGCCTGCCTGCAGTTTCAGCCGTTCGGTAAGCTCGATATACGTATGGGCGAACAATGAACCAGACCAGTTGTCCTGATCCTGCAGCGTGAGTTGACTGAATCCGGGCAAAGCGAACTGGATCAGGAAGTTCTGGAACTGATCGTAATGTGTTTTCATGTAATTGCCGCCAATCTGGAGATTGATGGCGTCGTTGATGTCGGCGCTGGTGCGCAGTTCCTGGCTGAACTGCCATCCTTTGGTGCCGCGGTAAGTGGCATCAGCAATCTGTGCAGTCGCGTTCTGATCGGTGAACTCGGTCAACTTGAAGTGCTTGTAGGCGGTGATCGAGGTGATATCGCCAATCGGCGTATCGTCCCAGTTCATCGTCAGGTTCAGACGATATGTATCCATATCGCTCATGTCAGGCACACCATCATTGGCAGAATAGTATTTGTCTGGCGCCTTGCAGCGCTGCGTGATGTCAGGGCACGGATTGGCATATTGCGGCAGCGATGAACCCGGAAGCAGGGTGCCCGGCGCGACATAGCGCGCCTCCCCCGGAACGGCGCCGTTCACGACAATCGGGGCGCCACCACGCGACCGTTCATAGCTTCCCATCAGGGTCGCCTGGAAATTGTCGACAGGCGTGAACTTCAGGTAAGTACGAACCTGCGTGTTGTTGACGCTGCCCATATCGGAGCCGTCGACAATGTTGGTTACCCAGCCATCGCGGCCATGGTGCATGGCAGCTACCTTACCGGCGAGCACGTCTTCGATAATCGGGAAATCGACCGCTGCCTTGACGTCCAGACGGTTCCAGTTGCCGACGGTAACTTCGGCTCGACCACCGAATTCACCGGTTGGTTGTCGCGTTACGACATTGACGGCACCCCCGGTGGTATTGGCGCCGAACAAAGTGCCCTGCGGGCCACGCAGAATTTCCACCCGCTCCACATCAAACAGGTCCACCAAGGCGCCCACGTTGAAATATTGCGGTACGCCGTCGAGCACGATGGACACAGTGTTGCCGGCATATGGATCGGGATCGATAACACCGATGCCGCGGATCGTGAAAACTGCGGAGTTCGGCGTGTTGGAGAAGCTACCGATCTGGATGGACGGCACGGCTCCTTGCAGACCCTGCAGGTTCACCGCCTGCATCTTCTCGATAGAATCACCCGTAACGGCAGAAACTGCGATTGGCACACTCTGAAGGTTTTCAGCGCGTTTCTGCGCGGTGACCACGATTTCCTGCAGGCCTCCGCGACTGTCGCCAGTCGTTTCCTGAGCCTGTGCCGCAGATGAGAGCAGTGCAATAACAGAAGCGGTCGCTATAATATGTGGCCTGAAATTATTGTAAAAAGGATTGTTTGGCAAATTATAAACCACTATCCACTCTCCCGGTCTAATTGCTGATATTTTTATTTAAAAACAGTTGTATAATTTATTTTATTTAATTCTTGAAAATAGAATGCGAACCTTCACTATATGAGGGGTCGTTGCGATCAGCCGTACCCCATTTGAAATCCCACCCCGGGACATCTCCGAACGATGGCGTAACGGGATCGATGCGGGTCAGATCGAGTACGCAAACGCGCGATGCTATCTTCCACTCACCGTTCCTTCTCTCGAAACGATCAATATAGCGATTGTAAACGGTGGCGTTGTTACCGTTGAAATCTTCGCTGAAGGAAATACAGTAGGTTTCCGTGAACGCCACGTCGCCATCGACCTCGCAGAGGAAGTTGCCGATAAAATGCTGCGACAGCCGTATGTTGGTGCGATTCCAGTCCACGATCCAGGGAGCAAAATCCACGCCGAGGCCCTTGAACATGCCATGATCGTCGGTCGCATCTTCATGATAGACCGAGCGAATGAGGTCGACATCACCCCTGTCCACACCGCGGCAATACCGTGCAATCACGGCATAAATTTCGTTACTGTCGATCAGTTGGCTGATTTTGCGTTCCCGCTCATCCATGGTGATCCATTCTCCCTGTCGTTCGTGAATTCGGTATTGAAAAAGGCAGCCCCATCGTCTCGTGGCTGGCTTTGCGGCCATGGATTTGGGAAACGGGGTCAAATGCACCGCAAGGGCGCGCGCACTCGCCGATCATGCGTTGCAACAAGTTGGTGCTGATCACCACCTGCTTGTTTCGCAGTTCAAGGTCCACCCTTCCTCCCATATTATTGATTCTAAGACCGGACGGACGTTAGCCTACCATGGCAGCGTTTCCGTTCTGATGCGGGTGATTTTCATAGCCGAAACCTGCCAGCCGATGTCTGTGCGGACATAACGGTCGTGATAATGTCCCCATCCATGCATTTTGCGGAACGGACTGCCGCCAGGAAACCAGAGATGATCCTCGAATGCCCAGATGGCGCGGGCCGTATCTGCTGTTTCCAGAACGATTTCCGGCATATGACCATGGTGGACCGTCACCAGATGGCCGATGCCGGTGCGGAAGAACTGTTTGAACTGGCGCCCGGTCATAACCTCGTCGTCGAGGCCCGCAACCGCCGGACCTTCCCCGTCACCCGGGGTGGTCGAGCCGCGTACGTCGATCACAGCGTCGTCGGTGAAGATGGTATCCAGCCCACCGTAATTCTTGCTGTCCAGGAAACGGAAATAGCGGGCCTTGAGAGACTTGATCGCGTCGATCGCCTTCCATTCAGGATCGTTCATTCGGCTCTCCCCTTTTTTGGATACTGTGTCAGTCCGTGGCGTAGCGCACCTGTAAAAAATCAGAGTGCCGCAGTGGATCGCCGGGCTTGAGGCACTTCCCGAGCTTGTCCCAGATTGTTTCGCCTTCGATGCCTATGCCCCGCACGCCATTGGCAGAGCGTGGCTGATAGGTTGCATCCTCACCGAAGAAGCGCAGCGACAGCGTGCGGCGGCGATATCCGGCCCGGGTCGGTGCACCGCCATGGAGCGTCGCCGGATGAAAGACCAGTGCATCGCCGGGCTGCACATCCCATGACAGGATCGGCCATTTGCCGCGATCCGCTTCGATATCGGGCAAGCGCGGCATCGATCCGTCCCCATATACCGGGACTGTATCGTCGGCAGGGTCAAAGGCGCTGCCGTCATATAAAGGACCGCGATGCGAAGCCTGAACGAATTCCAGTGCGTTTTCTGCCGGTGTTTCCTCCAGTGTAATCCAGATCACTGCGATCATGTCTCCCTTGATCGGCAGGTATGATGAATCCTGATGCCATGGTGTCCGTCGCGTTGCGCCGCCCTCTTTCAGCAGGACCTGCTCATAGAGGAACCAGATAGCGCGCGAGCCCCATAATTCTTTCAGGACATCGCCCAAATGCGATTCCACAAGCAAGGCGTCATAAGGCGAGCCGCCGCGCGGGATCATCGGATTGTTGATGTCAGCATAAAAGCGCCCCGGGCTGGCAGGCGTAGGCTCGAAGTTATGAGCATTGTTGCTCGGGTTGGCGATGCTCCAGTCGAAAATAGCTGCCAGTGTTGGCAGCATCCCGGGCGGAATCAGACCCGGGATATGGATTGCCCCGTCCTCGGCCAGAGCGCGTCGCTGCGCGCCGGGATCGATCATCGCCCCTGTTCCTTCCGCCCGGGCCGGTATCCGGCGATGTAGCGATCAATCATGTAGTGAAAGAATGCGAGCCGGAACTCCTGGTCTGAAAGCTCTCCGCCCCTGTACCCGCGTGAACGCCAACCAGCCTGCTGCCCGACCATTGTGGCGACATCTCCGTCGAGCAATTCACCGAGGCTGCGATCTCCGTAGTTCAGTTCCTCGATCGGAACATCTTCACGCTTGCCACCGCTGCCGCCTTCCGACGTAGAAATGCGCGTGAACGTATCCTCTCCGAATGCGTAATAATGTACGTCGTAATAGCACTGCTGCGGGTCCGTCGCGTGCGGGCGCAGGCGGTGGAACAGGATGCCATCGGCCAGCATCCCGGCGGCAATGTTGGGGAAGATGGTATAGTGATGGCTGTCGGTCAGCTGGCTATCTGTCATGTTTTCATAGTGGTGATGCCCCCGCGACGGGCCAAGCTTGCGCCTCTGGCGCTGCAGCGCGGCGCGGGTTGCTGTTGGGTCCGCCACGAAATCCGTCGGGTCGAGATCCCATTGGCGCAGTTCGGCGGCAAGCTGATCGCTGATTGGCGCCATAGCCGAAGCCAGATGGCGCGCGGAAGGCACCCCCGCTTTCATGTTCAGCATGGTGTGTCCTTCATCGAACACCGAGCAATTGATGTCACGGTAATCGTCTTCCAGGTATCCCAGGAACGATCCGTGGACCGTGGCGAAATGATAGACTTCGCTGAAGTTGTCGATCAGCCCTTTCCAGTTGCTGGGGAGGCGGATCGACAGCGCCTGAACGCGGACCATCTCCTCAACCGGATAAGCCTGCCAGCGGTCCCAGATCGGGCCCAGATAGGTTTTGAGATCGACGGCCTCGTCATCCATGTTGATGAAGATGAAGCTCTTGAACACCTCACACCGGACTTCTGCCAACCGCACGCGGCCACACGGCGTCCCTTGCGAGAAATCCCCCTCGTCCTGCACGGAAAGCAAGGACCCGTCGATGCCCCACTTCCAGCTGTGATAATCGCAGGTAAAAGACGGCTGACTGCCCTCTTTGGCATGGACCAGCCGGTTCCCGCGATGCTGGCAGACATTATAGAAGGCACGCACACTGCCATCTGCCTGCCTGACGATCAGAAAGGTCTCGGGACCGATTTCGTGGGTGATATAATCGCCTTCCTCGGGGACTTCGTTCGTGCGGCCAACCACCAGCCAGGTCTTGGTAAAGACGTTTTCCCATTCGGCATCGGCAAAATCGCGCGATGTATAACGCTCGCTTTTCAACGCGCCGGACTTGTACCGGGCCGGAAATATCTCGTTGACAAAGCGTTCGGCGATCGAGCTGGAAAAGGGTGTTATTTCGCTCATGAAAGATCTCCTGTAACCGGGTCAGGCGCGCTGGAAAGGAAGCCGCGTCCTCAAGCGGCGGCAAGCGACAGCTGTGCGACAATGGCTGTCATTGGCCCGGCAGGCGGCCCCGCCATCGGCATCGCGCTGCGTGACAGTGCACGAACGGCAAGCCGGTCTTCGACCGGATCGACAATGGCCATGGCATTCCTCCCGAATGGCGCGATTCGATGCGCTCTGGGGAGAGTGTGTAGCAATAGCCACATTGCCAGCCAATGATCATGTGAAACATTTGTTTCACAAAACAGCCTTCAGGGTGTGTGGCTGCAATCAGGGCGTAATCGCCACCTTCAGCACCCCGTCGCGCTGGTTGCCGAAAAGATCGTAGGCCTCCTCGATATCGTCCAGCTTGAACCGATGCGTCACCAGTGGTTTCAGGTCCAGTCGTCCGGAGCCGCAGACTTCCATCAGTCGCCGCATGCGCTCCTTGCCGCCGGGGCAGAGGGTGGTGACGATGCGCGTGTCTCCCAGGCCCGCTGCAAAAGCGCCGAGCGGGATTTTCAGATCGCTGGAATATACACCGAGGCTCGACAGCGTGCCGCCCGGCCGCAACACACGCAGGCTGGATTCGAATGTGCCCTGCGTGCCAAGGGCCTCGATGGCCACATCCACGCCCCGGCCATCAGTCAGCGCCATGATCTGTTCGACCGGATCGCCGGCCTTGAAATCAACCACATGATCGGCCCCCAGTTGTTTGGCGACCGCCATGCGTTCGGGCACCGTATCGACGCCGATGATCGTAGTCGCGCCCATCAGTTTCGCGCCGGCCACCGCGCACAAGCCGATCGGGCCGAGGGCAAACACCGCGACCATATCGCCGATCCTGACGCCGCCGCGTTCGGCTCCGGAAAAACCCGTCGACATGATGTCCGGGCACATCAGCACTTCCTCGTCGCTGAGGTGCGCGGGCACCGGGCTGAGATTGGCCATCGCGTCCTTCACCAGCACATATTCCGCCTGGCAGCCGTCGATGGTGTTGCCGAATTTCCAGCCGCCCATCGCCTTGAAGCCATGTTTCGTGCCCGGCCCGTCTTGTGATGCGCAGCCGCACAGGCAGGCATAGCTGTGACCGGAAGGCGTGATGGCCCCTGCAATTACCCGCTGGCCCTCTTCATAACCCCCCACCGCGGAACCGAGTTTCTCGATCACGCCGACCGGTTCATGTCCAATCGTCAGCCCTTTTTCGACCGGGTATTCGCCTTTCAGAATATGAATATCGGTGCCACAGATCGTGGTGGTGGTGATGCGCATCAGCGCATCGAGCGGCCCCACATCCGGTATCGGCTTTTCATCCAGCACGATTCTGTTCTTTTCAACGAATATCGCCGCTTTCATCTTCCCGGACATGGATATGCATCCTTTCCAAAAGCCATCAGGACTGCGACAGAATAACCTTTTTGGGAAAGCAGGCTACCCTGAAACGGGACAGGCGGGCGGTGCAGCCGCCAGCAATCGAGCCGAAAGCAGATGTCGCAACAAATCCTTTTGACGATCTGCGGGCCAGGATTTTCTATCCTGTGCGACCAGCGACGCTATCCCGTTTATATAAATCTGTATTTCCGTTGCAGCCGCCCGGGCGTCCACATCCATGGAAATCTGGCCCTTCGCCTGGGCGCGCTGCACGAGTCTGGCGAACAGCATGTTCGCTTCGGATGTGCCGGTTCGCCACTCATCGCTGACCGATGGGTCTTCCGGCGCCATGCCCCAGAACGCAAACCACGTATGCCAGTCCCGCCAGCGCTCCTTGCTGATGGGCAGAAGCACTTCCAGACACTCCAGCAGATCGGTTTCCTCGTCGATCGCTTCCCGCAGAGTCTTCTCCGCGCGACTTCTGGAAGTCTGATGCGTAAAAAGGAGCATTTCCAGTTTACTACTGAAATAGTGTGAAACGATCGTGGTGCTGTATCCGAGTTCTTTTGCGACATCCCGAATTGTTAGCGCTTCAATGCCGCGCTCGAATACCAGCTTCTCCACAACGTTAGCGATAGCCGCACGCCGCTCATTGTGATCCACCTTCCTCGGCAATCACCAACTCCCTGAAAAAGAATATGCCAATAATGATATGGCCGATTGATTACTCGCAGCCGTATCTCATGTGAATACTCCGGACCCTTCGGCCCCGAGTATCGCAAATTTTACCCGTGAACTTCAGTTACAGATGAAGGCATAGGCAATTGCGGCGCTTCGTAAAACCGGCTGAACCGCCATATGCCATCGGCACACTTCCTCAAATCCAGATCATAATAAACATAAACCAGTACATCGATGCCGGCCTGCGACCGTCCCATACCGGCAACATAGGCATAGACGCTGGCCGTCGCACCATCATAGGCCGTTACCCGGAAGTTGGTCATCATATGCATATGATGACTCATGTCCTTGAACACCCGCGTATAAAATTCGCGGATACGATCTGCACCCCGATAGACATCCAGCTTCAGGCCAGAAAGATCCAGCAGGGCATCTTCCGTGAAGCAGTCAACGATTCCATCGATATCCGATAGCGAATCCACCATCGTGCAATAGTTGATCAGCGCTTCTTCCAGCGCATTTTTTTCCTCCAGCGGCACCGAAATTCTCGCCATTTATATACCTCCTCCTGATGTTTCAGTGGCGCGACTGACCGGACCCCGCCCATGTCGACTTTTCCGTGAGACTCCCATCGCCACAGAAGCATCCATAAACTCCAAATTTTTATACAACAACGTTGTAAATGGAAAAACGCCATGGTAGTCCGAAGCGGAAGGGTGAGGAAAAATCCGGCAGCGCGCATCGCGATGACCGGCGCGGGACGGGACAAACCACCGATGCATCAAAACCACAGGGCCAGCCTGCAAGGTCACATGCGCAGGATTTCATCGATATTCCATTTGTAAAACCATGTCGGGCAGCGCAAACTTGCGAACGTGTCCAAACGCGGCATCAACCAAGTAAAAAATACATATATTTTAGGGAGATAAACGCCATGAAACCTGCTATTTTTTTGCGCTGCACGGCCATTTCGCTTGTAGCGATCACGTCCTTTCCCGCTCTTGCGCAGGACGCGCCGGCGGCAGGCGGCCTTCAGGACATCGTGGTGACAGCGCAAAAGCGCGCCGAAAGCCTGCAAAGTGTTCCGATCTCTGTATCCGCCGTTACAGGGGAAATGGTCGACAACCTGCATGCGACAACACTTCAGGGGCTGCAGGGGCACGTTCCCAATATCCAGATCAATACCTTCACCAATACCCCGAACAGCGCTGTTTTCACGATCCGCGGGATTGGCGTAATCGAACCGGACCCGTTCGCGGGCAATACCGTTTCAATCGTACAGGATGGAGTCCCGCAATATTTCTCGATGGGTGCGCTCCTCGATCTTTTCGATGTTGACCGTATTGAGATTTTGCGTGGTCCCCAGGGCACGCTATTCGGTGCAAACACCACCGGCGGCGTCGTGCAGGTTACCACTGCACAACCTACGGGCGAATTTGGCGGCAAGGCGGAAGTCACGTTCGGCAATTACGACCGGATCGATATCAAGGCCGCCGTGGACATTCCGCTGGTCGATGAGCTGCTTGCCGGTAAAATTGCAGTGATGCACACCGGCCGTGATGGTTTTTATACAAATATTATGGATGGCAGCGACATGGGCAGCCGGAATGTCACGGCGCTGCGCGGCTATTTGAGATATACGCCCACAGCAGATCTCGATATTACCCTGTCCGGTGAATATGGCCGCGCCCGTAATGGCTCGCCGGTTGTTGTCAGCGGTTCGGTGCCGGGCGATCTCGTTTACGATCCGCCGGGAACAATGCATCCGGGTCAAAAACTGCCGATGTATCAAAGCCCGTGCGTGTCTACGACGCAGCCCTGCAAGGCACCGAAGAAATATTTTTCGGCCAACAGTTCCGTGCCAGATATCAGCGACATGAATACCTATCGTGGTACGCTGACGATCAACTGGCAAAATAGCGGAATTGGCGATGTAACCGCGATCACAGGGTATAAGGAATTCAATCTCACCGAATATACCGATAATGACGCAACGGCCAATCCTGCCTTCGCTCTGGATACCTACCGGCACACGAAAGGCTGGCAACTCAGTCAGGAGCTCCGCACCTCTGTCGATATCACGGATGCGATCAACCTGTTGGTGGGCGGCTTTTATCTAAAGACACATTACGATCATTTCTCCAGTCTCATCCTCGAGTTCGCCGCGCCAGGCTTCAGCCAGTTTAATATGCAGGAGCAGGATAACTGGTCCGGTTCGCTTTTCGCCCAGACCTTTATCGATCTGACGGATCGCCTGCGTTTCCAGGCCGGCATTCGCTATACGCATGAAAAGACAGAAATGGATGCCGGTATCGAGAATTTCCTCAACCCTGATGGCCCTGCCCAGTTCTTTGGATCGCCCTCAATTGGCGGCTTCGATGTAACGGGCAAAAAATCATGGGATAAATTCGGCTGGAAACTCGGGCTGGACTATCAGGTTGCGAATGACATTCTTCTCTATGGTTATTATGCCCGTGGCTTCAAATCGGGCGGTTTTGTCGGCCGTATCTCCCAACCACAGGATATCGGGCCATTCGGGCCGGAAACCGTCGACACATTTGAAGCGGGTGTGAAAGCGGATCTGCTCGACCGGCGCCTGCGTACCAACCTGTCTGTATTCTATACGAAATACAAGGATATGCAGGTTTCCCAGAACTATATCGTGGAAGGTGAAGGGCCGACGCAGATCGGCACCTCCATCTTCAACGCGGCCAAATCCACGATCAAAGGCGCGGAACTGGAGGTAACGGCCCTGCCCATAGATGGCCTGACCCTCACAGGGACGGCAGCCTATCTTGATGCAACCTATGATGACTTCCTGTTCTTTAACCCTCTGACCGGCGGTTTCGATGACCTCGCGGGCCGTCGTCTTCAGAACTCGCCGAAATGGGCCGCCACGGCGGGGGCGGATTATCGGTTCGACCTGATCGGCGGCACGGCGAATATGGGGGCGAACTATTCCTATACCGCTTCCAAATTCCTGCAGGGCCTGACCAATCCGCCAATCGTGCACATCCAGCCGACCCATATTGTCCGCGCCAATGTTGGCTGGACACCGGCGAATGAAAACTGGTCTGTAGAATTGTGGGTCAATAATCTGTTCGACAATCGCTATGTAGAAGCCGCGACATGGAACACTGGTTTATTCTCGCAGGTTTCTTACAAAGCGCCACGCGAATATGGCTTGTCGTTCCGCGTAAACTGGTAATTTCCTTTACCCGGGGTTTCTTGAAGAAACCCCGGGATTCAGCGGCCCGACGAAGGAGCGGCTTCCTGAAGGTGGCCGCTTTTCCGCAACATCTTGTCGACCTCTCCCGCGTGCAGTTCCTCGGTCAAAATCATCTGTCGCGCATACTCTTCCAGCATCACGGATTTGCCTTCGACCTCCGCCAGCAATTCGCGATAACAGGCAAGCGCTTTTGCTTCCGTTTCCGCCGATTCCCGCAAGATCGTGGCGATGTCGAACTTGTGGCTATCCAGCAAAGGTCCGATTTCAAGTGATGGATAACAACCGAAATGCGTAATCAATTCACCAGCTTGTTGTGCATGATTCAGGGATTCATTCGCCTGATCGCGCAACCATGAGACGATCGGAATACGCCCGAAACCGAAAATCAGGAACGAATAATGGGTATATCGCACCACACCCGCCAGTTCCTGTTCGAGGATATTGTTCAGGATCGATATAACCCGGTCCTGGTCGAAGCTGGACATGGCCGATCTCCTTCTCTGCCCGGTGATGCCGTGCACCACATCCTACTCCCAATGGGCATGAAGTTGGAGTCCCTGTACATCCTGTTACTGGACGAGTCGGCTATCGCGACCTAATCATATGCTTCTGGAAGCTCTGACCGACGCCGGTAATATGAGTCTATACAGAATGGGAGATAAAAATATGAGCACACTGGAACAACGCGTACAAATCATCGAAGACCGCGCCGCTCTGGAAAACGTTCTTCTGCAATATTATGCAGCCGTAGATTCCATGTCCGACCTGGACAGCCTGGTTGATTGTTTTACGCCGGATGCCATTTTTGATGTCAGCGACCTCGGCCTTGATACATGCCAGGGTCATGACGCGATCCGCAAATTCTTTACCGGTGTCTTCGCCGATACCCGCCACCATTGTCATCATGTAACGAATTTTCAGATTCGGAAACTCGAAGAGAATACAGCGATGGCGCGAGGCTATGTCTTTGCCCGTGCAATTGGCGCGAAGGATCAGCAGGTCCTCGTCTATTGCTGCTACGATATCGATTATGTCCGCACCGCTGCCGGCTGGAAAATCACCCGGTTCGACGAAGATGCGCTGATCCCGCTTGGCGAGGATGTGGCCCAACTGCACGAGCGGGCCTGACTGGCCAGTCTTTATGGTTGCCAGCCTGTGTCAGGCTGGCAATTCTCAGCTTGTCCGGAAATTCAGTTCCACGCTTATTCCATTAGGATCGCGTACGACAAACTGTACAAAGCCATGCGTGGAAAGATCGCGATAGTCATAAGGCACGCCGAGGTTTCCGAGCACCCCGGCAATTTCATCGACGCCGGTACAATCAAATGCAATATGATCCAGCCGGCTGGTATTTCCCACATTTCGCGCCGGCTCATTTTCATCCGGCATACTGACGTGAATCAGCGGCTTGCCCGCCTTGTCGAAAAGCCAGGCATTCCGGTTCTGGTCGACCGGGGCCGCTACTGCGCCGCGACGAAATCCAAGCACCGACTCATAAAACGCCACCGTTTCAGCCAGCGCCGGCGTCCGGATATTAACATGGTCGAGACGGTTCACATGCATAAATTTTCTCCCCGATGTCGGATCGGCCATTCGTTGCCCGGCATCATGAACCGGCCAGGACAACTCCGCAACCGATCAAACCGGCGGGCGTTGGTCAAGTGGCAGGAATGGGCGACGCCGGCCTGCTATTTGTGCCATGATGGCCAGGACGATCAACAGGCAGGAAAGGCGGATAGCATGACGGCCCGGGACATTTCCGATCTGCAGCGGGAAGTCGAGCAATTGCGGGACGCGGTGGACATCAGCGGTCGGCAAATTGCCAGCCGCTGGGAGGGCTGGATTGCGCAGCCGGACTTTACCTCCAGCGCGGAAAATTTCGCCCGCTACCTCAGCTTCCGTACACACGATATTCGCCAGTTGCAGCGACGGTTGATGGAGCGTGGGCTGTCCTCGCTTGGCCGGGCCGAGGGGCGGGTGATGCCGACGCTGGACGCGGTGCGCGATGTGCTGCGCATCCTCGACGGCGGTGAAACGCCGCTGCCACCGCCGAGCCCCGATTTCTTCGCCGGCGAAGAGCTTATCGCCGCGCGCACCCGCACATTGTTTGGCGAATGCTCGCACGAAAGCGGCGTGCATCTGATGGTGACGCTGCCATCCGAGGCTGCCGACGACGCCAGCTTTATGGTGCGGCTGGCGGAGCTTGGCGTCGAAGCGGTACGGATCAACTGCGCCCATGACGATGAACAAATATGGGGCCGCATGATCGATCATGTCGGGGAGGCAACGGAGAAAACCGGCCGGCGCATGCGGGTGATGATGGACCTCGCCGGACCGAAGATCCGCACCGGTGACATCCGGCCCGTGGATAACCGGCGCCTGAGGCCGGGGGATGAACTGGCGATCGTCCTGCCGGGGCAAATCGGGAAAGTGGAAGAAAATCTGCCCGCAGTGGAATGTACGCTGGCGGAAGCACTGGCAGCGTCCGAAATCGACCACCGCATTTTTATCGACGATGGCGAGCTGTTTACCCATGTCGAACGGCGTGAACCGTGGGGCGTGGCGGTCCGCGTCGTTGGCGGGCCCGCAAAAAAGGGCTACAGGCTGAAGCCCGAAAAGGGCATCAACTTTCCCGACGCCGAATTCAGTGTGCCAGCCCTTACCTTTGAGGATCGCGAGGCGCTCGGCTTCATTGCCCGCCACGCCGATGGCGTCCAATATTCCTTTGTGCAACATGCCGATGATGTGATCCGGCTTCAGGAAGCGCTTGCCCGCGAACGCCCGGACGACTGGCGCACCCTCGGACTGGTATTGAAGATCGAAACCGGGCGCGCCGTACGCAATCTGCCGGACATGATGATACGCGCCGCCGGACAGCAGCCCACGGCCGTGATGATCGCACGCGGCGATCTGGCAGTCGAAATCGGTTTCGCACGCCTCGCGGAAATGCAGGAGGAAATCCTGTGGTTATGTGAAGCCGCGCAAATTCCGGTGATCTGGGCAACCCAGGTACTGGAAAATTATCTGAAGAAAGGCATCCCTTCTCGCGGCGAAATGACGGATGCGGCAATGGCGGTGCGGGCAGAATGCGTCATGCTCAACAAGGGGCCCTATCTGTTCGAAGCAATCGAATCGCTCGACATGCTTCTCCGCCGCATGGGCGAGCATATCGCCAAGAAGACGCCAAAACTTCGCCCCCTGCGAAGCTGGGCGACGGGCTTATGAATCCGTCTCTCCGCTAACCTGTTCCACAAGTTCATCGATCAAGGGCTGTATCTCGCTCAGATGTGCCCGTTCGGAATCGAGGATAGCCATAAAGAGCTTTTTCTTCCAGGCACTTGCATCCATGTCTGTCGCGCCACTGCCACGAGCGGAGGAAAGCACAATATCGGCGAAGCGCTCGGCAGCATGCAGACGGCCCCATAAATAGTCGTTTTCACGATACGCCCGGCTAAAAAATGCTGCAAAATTATTTAGTTGCCATCCTTTGAGTGTCGCACGCATGCCACCGGTGCGTAACATTTGCGCGTCCTGCGGAGAAATACGGTCCACTCTCAGCTCCAGGAAACTGTCGGAACTTTCTTCGGGCATCAGCGGCAGGATCGCGATGTCGTAAAAAGGGAAGCCGAGGAAGGCACGCAGCAAACCTTCCCGCACATTGCGGGACAGTTGCGGGTTTTCCACCGCGCCCACAATGATCCGGTCCGCCTCGCCATCCAGGGACGACAAATCGAGCGAAGACGCCAGCGCGTCCAACGCATCGGAAGCACTGCCAATATCCGGCGTTTCCAGCAAGGATTGGGCGGCGGCGGCAACCATATCCGGACGCGTGGCGCCGGCATGGGATTGACGGGTAACGAAGGGAGCGAGCACCGTGTGCAATCCGGTTTTGATCTGCTCGATCAGGTCGCGATCCGCCGGTTCAACCCCGACGGTCAGGCCAGCCAGGGTCTGGTTCAGCCAGCGCAGCACGAAACGCAGGCGGCGGATACGAAATCCGATATCGAGTCCCCGCAACATCGCCACATAGGGGCTGGCAGGTGCGTCCCGGCCCGTGGCGGCGTCATGATCGAACGCGCCGCGCGCGCGCGCGGCGGCGACCAGCAGATGCTGTATTTCCGCACGTTCGGCCTGCCCCATAGGCCCGCCAGAGGCCTGGATGAGCAGTTCAGCGGCGGTTTCCAGCACGATGCGGAGCTTCAACTGCGCATAGCCGGCGAAGGCGAAGCCCGCCTCTCTTGCAGCAACTGACTGGATGCGTGACCGGCCCCTCGCCAGCCGATCGGGCGACAGATTGAAAATGAAGAAGCGATGACCGACGGCGCGGCGGATGGCGGCATCGACTGCGGGCGTCATCCCCTCGATCACCTCCCCAAAACGACGAATGCGCGCGGAGGTGGCGCTGATCGCCTCCAGACTATCGCGAATGGGCTGTTCCCGCGGAATGTCGGCCAGCGCGCGCAAAATGGTAGTGAAAAAGCCCGGCGGGCGGCGATCCGGCGATTCGTCCTCATCAAAAATACCGGGCGTGGGGTCAATATAAACGAAGCGTCGATCCACGTCGTGATGCGATGGCCTTAGCCTGATGGCCTCGAGCGCCGGCCCGAAAGGCGCATTGTTCAGGATGGAGCCGTCGATCAGGCGGATATCCTCGGGCGCGCGATCGCCGGCAAGATGCATGGTCACGAAATCTTCGCGCCCTGGCCACGCCTCGCCTCGCTTCCGCAGCAGATCATCCATCTCGCCGATGTGCGCTGCCGGAAATGCTCCGGGGAAACAGGAAGTGGCGCGGGCTGCGAATGTCAGTCCGGGCAAATCCCCCAGCCGGCGGGCAGGTGTCGCTTCCGGCCAATCCCGCCGCGCCGCTGCCTGAAACGCGAAGATGCGCCGATGCTCCTTCTCCATCACATACGGCGGCGAATGGATCGGCAGCCGGGCCGTCATGCCATGATAATCCGTCGTGGTGACGGCAAGATCCAGCCCGATCCCCGGCGGCAGCAACGGCGGGCCAGGTGGCGAAGCCTCCATCGCCTGCATCGCATCATAAAGCACCATCGTCAGTCCGACGCCGGAAAAAGGCGGCTGGAACCAGCGCGACCGGACAAAGCCGGACAGTTTCATCATGACCTCGGCGCGCACCTTAGGATCATCGACCGACGGGAGGCTCTCGGACAGGTGCGTGGCCGCCCAGGCGAAAGGCTGTTTGTAGAATTGCGCCATACGCATCGCCCGGCCGGGGCGGGCTTCCGGATCGAGCATATGCTCGACGTCGGCACGTTCCAGCCACATCTCGCGTAATGGCTCCATATCCAGCCCGTCCGCGATGGCCCGGCCCAGCATGATGGCGTTGATGCCCCCGGCGGACGCACCGGATAAAATGTCGCAGACCACCGTCAGATCGACCGTCTCCGCGATACTGTCGAGAAAAGCCTGCCAAACCGGTTCGCTATCCCCTTCCAGCGTGTGGCCGGAGCGACGCGCTTCACTGGCGCGCAGCAATTTCCACAATTCGCGGGTAATGCCATGCATATAAACGGCAAGGCTGACGCCGCCGTAGCAGATCAGCGCAATCCGCAGTTCCTTGGCGCGAACGGATGGCCGGGGGAGCAAGGCGACGATGGCGCGACCCTTTCAGCCTGTCCGGCCTAAAATTCGGAGATCACCTGATCCGGCGGGCGGTGGCCATCCGCGAACACGCGGATATTGGCAATTACCTTTTCGCCCATCGCCTGACGCCCCTCAAAGGTTGCGGAGCTAAGATGCGGCAACAGAACGACATTGGGCGAATCGATCAGGGCTTTGGTGATTTCCGGTTCATGTTCGTACACATCCAGCCCGGCGCCCGCGATTTCGCCGCGCGCCAGCGCATCGGCCAGGGCTGCTTCGTCGATCAGTGCCCCGCGCGCCACATTCACCAGATAAACATGGCGCTGCATCAGACGCAGCCGTTCCGCATTGATCAGATGCCGCGTTTCGGGCGTTTCCGGGCAGTTCAGCGATACAAGATCCACCCGTTCGAGCATCGCATCCAGCGTCGGCCACCAGGTAGCCTCCAATGACGTTTCGACCGCTTTCGGCAGACGGTTACGATTGTGATAATGGATGGAGAGGCCGAATGCCCGGGCCCGTTGCGCCACCGCCTGCCCAATCCGGCCCATGCCCACGATCCCCAGTCTTTTGCCGCCGATCCGGTGCCCGAGCATCCCCGTTGGCGACCAGCCGGCCCAGGTGCCGGAACGCACCAGCGCCTCACCTTCGGACAAGCGACGCGGCACGGCGAGAATCAGCGCCATCGCCATATCCGCCGTATCTTCGGTCAATGTTCCGGGCGTGTTGGTGACAGTGATGCCGCGCGCCCGCGCTGCCTCCAGATCGATATGGTCAACGCCGGTGCCAAAATTGGCGATCAGCTTCAATTGTTCGCCAGCGCCCGCAATCAGGTCGCCGTCGACGCGGTCGGTGATGGTGGGCACCAGCACATCCGCATTGGCCATCGCTTCGGCCAGGTCCGCGTCGGTAAAAGGCGTGTCCGTAAGGTTCAGTTGTACATCGAACAATTCGGCCATGCGTGTCTCCACCGCCTGCGGCAGGCGGCGGGTGACGATCACGCGGGGCTTGCCCGCATATTTATGGAAGCGAGTTGCGGGTGCAGACGTCATGCGCGTATCTAGAGGCGCTTGCATGCTGCTTGCAAGCCCGACGATTGCGCGGCAAGAGGTACGCCGAGATGCTATCCTGCCGTTTACTTTTTTGCGCCCTCCTTTTGTTGGCGACGCCAGCCGTGGCGGAGCCGCCGCCCTCGCTGGATAGCGGCCCGACCAACAAGGATGCGCTGAAGAATCTGTCCGGCCTTCCGGTGCCGCGCTTTGCGTCCCTGCGTTCGGGGCGCGCTTTCCTGCGCGCCGGGCCGGGCAAGCAATATCCCGTGCTATGGGTATTCACGCGCCCCGGCGTGCCGCTGGAAGTGCTGCACGAATGGAATGTATGGCGCAAGGTTCGCGACGCAGACGGTACGGAAGGCTGGATGGACCGGGCGATGCTGTCCACCGAACGCACCGTTCAGATCGTTCGCCAAACCCGTACGCTTTACGCCCGACCCGATCTGTCCGCACCACCCGTTTGGCAGGCAGAACCGGGGGTGACGGCGCGAATCACCATGTGCGAAGGGAACTGGTGCCGGGTAGAAACGGGGGGGCGCAGCGGTTACCTGTTGCGCGAACAAAGCTATGGCACTTACCCCGGAGAGCCGATCGGTTGATGGCGGCAAATGCATCCGGCGCCTCTCTCCTCGTATCTGACGCCACTGCTGGCGGCCGCCTGCCTGCTGCTTTGGCGGCAAACGCAACGGCTGACGAGGGATGCCTGTCTTGATCCGCTGACAGGCTTGCCCAACCGTCGCGGGCTGGAACGGGCATGGGCGCGGATGGCAGGTGAAAAAGCGCTGCTGTTTATCGATCTTGATGGCTTCAAGGCGATCAACGATCAATATGGCCATGCCGCCGGTGACGCGTTGCTGCGGCGCGTGTCGCGGCGGCTGGCCAACGCGACGCCACCGCCGGGCCTGGTCACGCGATGGGGCGGCGATGAATTTGTCGCCATTCTGCCCGCATCGCACGCCCATGTGCAGGCTGACCGGCTGCGGGCGGCAATGATGACCGGATATGATCTCCGCCCTCAGGGCGGGCCGGCGGATGCGCGCGTCGGCCTGTCGGTCGGGATGTGCACGGATAAAATCGCACTGGAGGAGGCGGTGACGACCGCGGCCACACGGCTGCTCCATGTTCGGGCAGGCCGCTAGGGGCGTGAACGCCGGAGTTCCGCCAGCGCATCCCGAAACGGCTCGATATACAGCGCTGATACGCTCTGCATGCGACGGGTGGAATCGCGGTCGATGCCGAAGCGCAACTTTTCCGGCTTTTGCGGCACATAAAGTGTGCCGAACATCCAGTCCCACAGGGCGAATTGCGAACCGTAGTTGGTGTTGAAATGCTTCGGATCGCGACTGTGGTGGATCTGATGCTGGGCGGGGCTGATGAAAAGATAGGACAGGCGGGGCCCGAACGACAGCCATACATGGGAATGCCGCAAATTGGAGCCCATGACATCGAACAGGAACCGCCCGGCATTGATGCCAAAAATGGATAGCACCGTCAGTTCGCCCGGAAACAGCAACAGGAACACGCCCGTTACCGAACCAATGGCGACGGCGCTGCGCAGCAAATTGACGATGCCGTTAACCGGGTGGGATCGCATCTGGGAAAATGGCACCAGGACTTCGGGTGAATGATGCACCTTATGGAACTGCCAGAGCAGCGGGCTCATATGCATGATGCGATGCGCCCAGTAACGGCAGAAATCCTCTACAACCAGTAATGCCAACGTGTACGCCAGCAAGATGGTGAGGGAATGATCGTCGCCATCCGAAGAGAAAAGCTCGTCCGCACCCGAACCTGGCTGCAAAAACAGCATTGCCCCAATCGCCGCAAGCGCCGCGATCATCAATTTATCGAACAGCACGAAACGATAATCGAGCAGCGCCGAACGGTGCAGCCAGATCGAGCGCGGGAACATCCATGCCAGCAGTCCTGATCGCGCTTGCGGCGGTATGGCGCTGCGCTGAACCCACCAGCACAGCGTTGCCAACGCGAGGGCGGAAAGTAACGCCGCCCAGTGAAAACGCGAAAATATTTTGGAGAATCCATTTGAGATAATAGCCACCACAGCGTCAAACTGCGGAATATAATCGATGACAGGATCAAGCAAATGCAGCATGCAGTACCAACTCCCCCGAAAAATTTGCGACGTTGTGGCTTGTCATATTGCAAATGAATCGCGGCTGAAGAGGTTCAACCCATATTCACCCACCGCATCGCAAATTCTCTCCATGCGTTTTTCGCCCCCACGCCTGCTGTTGCTGCTGCTGTTGCTGCCACTGGCGGCCTGCGTGTCGCTGGACGACTGGAGCGAGGCGCCCGGCTATGCCTATTATGACAGCTACGGCCACGCACCCGGCTGGTATGGCCGGGATGTCGCGTCCATTGATCTCTTCTACGGTTCGCTTTCCCCTTACGGCATGTGGCGAACGGACCCGCGTTACGGCCGGGTGTGGTCGCCGCAGGGAGTGGGTTCAGGCTGGCGGCCCTATATGTATGGCCGCTGGGATAATCAGCGATGGATTTCCTCCGAACCTTTCGGCTGGGCGACCTATCATTATGGCCGCTGGGGCCAGGATTCGCGTGGATGGTTCTGGGTGCCGGGCACGCGTTACGCGCCTTCCTGGGTGGAATGGCGGCGCGACGGCCGGCGGCATGGATGGTCGGCACTGCCCCCATCCGGCTGGGACCGGCAGCGCAGCCCCAACCGCTGGATCTATAATGCCCACCCCGATCGCCGGTCGGGCATACGCCACCCATCGCAGATTCGCCCGCGCCCCGGCCAGATCCGGCCCGACCGCCCGCGTTATGAGAATATGCGCCCCGACAGGCCACGACGCGAACATATCCGGCCCGACGGGCCACGGCGTGAACATATGCGACCGGATCGTCCACGAACGGACAGCGTTCGCCCGGACCGGCCACGCGGCAGCCAGTTCAGGACAAACCATCCGGAGGGCGGCGAATTTCGTGGCCACCGCCCCCGCACGGGCGAAGTCCGCACCCGACGCCCGCAACGCGAACAGTTGAGCCCGGAGCGCCGCCAGCAGATGCAGCAGGAATGGCGTGCCCGCCGCGCCCAGGCGCGGGAAACCATGCGTGAACGTCCGGCCCGGCAGGAGCGCGGCTGGCCGCGCGGCCCCAACCGGAATCGCGACAGATAATCGCTGGCTGGCTGGCGCGTTACCGGTATTGGTTGACGATTCGAGCGGAGAAAGTTATGCGAACCCCCAACTTGCCGGCGGGTCGATGATCTCTCCGGTGGTCGGGTATTTGTTTTCGAGGATATTTGAAATGAAGCGCACCTATCAACCGTCGCGCCTGGTTCGCAAACGGCGGCACGGTTTCCGTGCCCGCGCCGCCACCGTTGGCGGCCGCAAGGTCCTGGCGCGGCGTCGTGCCCGTGGCCGCAAGGTTTTGTCGGCCTGAACGGTGTGGACGCGGCCCCGCCGCGCCCTGTTGCCGACAAGGCGGAATCCGCGCCGCGCCCTGACGGCGCGGGGGCGCCTGCGCGTCTGCGCAAAAGGCGGGATTTCATTGCCGCCAATCGCGGAGTACGCGTCGTGACCCCGGCATTTACCCTGCTGGTCCATCCAAATCATTCAACCGCCGGGGCAACCGCCCCGCGCGTGGGTTTCACCGTAAGCCGCAAGGTCGGCAATGCGGTGGCGCGCAATCGCGCGCGCCGGCGCTTGCGCGAAATGGCGCGTCTGGCGCTTGGCCCGGTGGCGATTCCCGGCGCGGATCATGTATTTATCGCGCGCCCGCAGGATGCCGAACGTCCGTTCGATACCCTCGTTTCCGATATGCGCGCCGCCATGGACAAGGCGCGCAAACGTCTGCAGGCGAACGGATGAGCATGGCGGTGGAACGCCCTTCCGTCCTTGTGCGGCTGCTCGCCGGCCTGTTCCGGCTGTGGCAGTTGAGTTTTTCCGTGATCCTGCCGCCATCCTGCCGCTTCAGCCCCAGCTGCTCCCATTATGGAATTGAGGCCCTGCGCCGTCATGGCGTCCTTGCGGGCCTGTGGCTGACCGTCCGCCGCATTTCCCGCTGCCATCCATGGGGCGGCTCCGGCCATGATCCGGTGCCGGACACATTTTCCTGCCGTTCCTCTCCCTCTCGCCCAAGGTCTGCGCCAAGTGACCGGTGAAAACCGTAACCTGATCCTCGCCATCGTGCTGTCAGCTATCGTGCTGATCGGCTGGTCGTTCCTTTCCGACATGTTCCTGCCGCAACAGCCAGCTCCGGCCCCCGTCGCCACGCAGGCCGGTGCGCCGGCAACGGTTCCGGCAGGCCAGGTCGGTGATGTCGCGGCGACAGGCGTGCAAGCGGTACGCACGGTGCCGGCGGTGCTGGCCGAATCACCGCGCGTGCGGATCGAAACGCCGCGCCTTTCGGGCTCCATCAATCTGACAGGTGCCCGCATCGACGATCTGATCCTGAAGGATCATCGCGTTTCCGTAGAGGATGATGCTCGGCCCGTCCGGCTGTTCGCGCCATCGGGCACACAGGACGGCTGGTTCGCCGGTTTCGGCTGGACCGGTAATGGCGCGCCACCGCCAGATGCCCGCTGGACGGCGTCTGCCGGGACGCTGGCCCCCGGGAAACCGGTAACGCTGAGCTGGCAGTCTCCGGCGAACATCCTGTTCCAGCTGGTGGTTGCGGTCGATGAAAATTACCTGTTCACGGTGACGGAACGGGTAGTCAACCGCTCGGCAGGTGCCGTGGCGCTGCGCCCTTATGGTTTCATCAACCGCACCGGCGAAGGTCCGGAAGCGGGCACCAACACCTTCAACGTCCATCGCGGTCCACTCGGCGTACTCGACGGCACGTTGCGTGAGGGCGAGGTGGATTATGAGGATCTGCGCGACGATGGTCCGCAAAATTATCATTCTGCCGGCGGCTGGCTCGGCATCACCGACACCTATTGGCTCGCCGCCCTGATCCCGCCGCAAGATGCCGCCATCGAGGCGCGCTTCACCGCCACACCCGACAATCGTTTCCAGACCGACTATCTGACGCCAGCCGTGGCCATCGAGGCAGGACAACAGCATCAGGTCGTCACCCATTTGTACGCCGGGGCGAAGGAAGTGGCGCAGATCAACGCGGTACGCGATGACCTTGGCGTCAAATTGTTCGACCGGTCGATTTCGTGGGGCTGGTTCTGGTTCATCGCCCAGCCCATTTACATGCTGCTGGCCTGGCTGCATGGCATATTCGGTAATTACTGGCTGGCCATTGTTGGCCTGACGCTGATCGTGCGGCTGATCCTGTATCCGGTGGCCAACAAACAATATGCATCGATGGCCAAGATGCGTATTTTTGCGCCCAAGATGAAAGAAATACAGGAAAAATACAAAGACGACAAACCGCGCCAGCAGACGGAAATCATGGAGCTTTACAAGCGCGAAAAGATTAATCCGCTGGCAGGCTGCCTGCCCATCCTTTTGCAAATCCCGATCTTCTACGCCCTGTACAAGACGCTGCTGATTTCGACGGAAATCCGCCATCAGCCCGGGCCCCTGTGGATCAACGATCTGGGCGCGCCCGATCCGTTGACGCCGATCAACCTGTTCGGCCTGCTGCCGTTCGATCCGCCGGGCTTCCTGCACCTCGGCATCTTGCCGATCATCCTTGGCGTCACCATGTTCCTGCAATTCAGGCTGAACCCCGCACCGATGGATGAAATCCAGAAGAAGGTGTTCGCATGGATGCCGTGGCTGTTCATGTTTATGATGGCGCCGTTTGCGGCAGGTTTGCAAATTTACTGGATCGTCAACAATATTGTCTCGATTTTACAGCAATGGGTGCTGATGCGAAAATATCCGGCGCCAGCCCCGGCACCGGCGAAGTGACAGAGGATACTGCTGCCGCAAGAGCGCGGATCGAGGAAGCGCGCCGCCTGTTTTCCGGTCCGGTGGAGTTTCTGTTATCCGCGCCCCGGCTTGATGTGTTGCCACCGGCAGACGTCCCGGAAGTAGCGTTCGCTGGCCGCTCCAACGTCGGAAAATCGTCCTTGCTGAATGCGTTGACCGGGCGAAACGGCCTTGCCCGCACGTCCAACACGCCAGGGCGGACGCAGGAACTGAACCTGTTCAATGTCGGTTCGCCGTTGCGTTTCCGTCTGGTCGATATGCCCGGCTATGGCTATGCGGAAGCGCCAAAAAATGTTGTGGCGCAATGGGCGTTACTGATTGGCGATTATCTGCGCGGTCGCCCGACGCTGAAACGTGTGCTGGTATTGATCGACAGTCGTCACGGGTTGAAACCCGTGGATCGCGAAATTATGGAATTGATGGACAAGTCCGCCGTCAGCTATCAGCTCGTGCTGACCAAGACAGACAAGGTGAAGCCGACGTTCCTGCAACATATCACCGGGCTTGTCGCCGAAGAGGCCCGCCGCCACCCGGCAGCCCACCCGGTGATATTGGCGACAAGCAGTCAGGCAAGGGACGGCATAGCGGAACTGCGCGCGGCGGTTCTTGCCTCAACGGAATGAATCCGCGCAACAGAGCCATTTTTCTGTCAGGGAAAATGGACAGGAGACATATATGAAGGCGTTGAATGCGGTTGCCATTGGCGGTCGCGAATTTCTGCCCCTCGTCGAAGGCGGCAAGGGCGTTGCGGCCACCAACCATGCGTCTGCAGGCGCATGGGCGCGCGCCGGTGGCCTTGGCACGATTTCCGGCGTCAACGCCGACAGCTACGACGATGATGGCAACATCATCCGACAGATTTACCATGCGAAAACGCGCGTTGCCCGGCACGAGGAACTTGTCGCCTACGCCATCGAGGGCGCAGTCCAGCAGGTGAAGCGCGCGTTCGATATTGCGTCCGACGAATTGCGCGCCGGGCGCGGCGCGTTGAACGTCAATATCCTCTGGGAAATGGGCGGGGCCCAACGCGTGCTCGAAGGCGTGCTGGAGCGCACAAAGGGTCTGCTGCACGGCGTAACGTGTGGCGCCGGGATGCCGTACAAGCTTTCCGAAATTGCCGCGCGCCACGGCGTGCATTATTATCCGATTATTTCCTCCGGTCGCGCTTTCCGGGCGTTGTGGAAACGCGCCTATTCGAAAGCCGCTGAATGGCTTGGCGCAGTGGTCTATGAGGATCCCTGGCTCGCCGGGGGGCATAATGGCTTGTCGAACGCCGAAGATCCGAAAACCCCGCAGGCGCCTTATCCGCGCATCATGGAAGTGCGCGCCGTCATGCGCGAAGGCGGTATTCCCGACAGTGTGCCCATCGTGATTGCAGGCGGCGTCTGGTATTTGCGCGAATGGCAGGAATGGATCGACAATCCCGAACTGGGCGCTATCGCTTTCCAGTTCGGCACCCGACCGTTGCTCACGAAGGAAAGCCCGATTCCCGAAGCGTGGAAGGCAAAGCTGACGGGAATCACCGATGGCGATGTGCTGCTGCACCGTTTCTCGCCAACCGGCTTCTATTCCTCCGCCATACGCAACAGCTTTTTGCGCAATCTCGAAGCCCGGTCTGACCGGCAGATCGCTTTCTCAACGGAAGCGGCGGGCGACCATCAGTTTACGCTCGATGTCGGCGTCGGCCGCAAGGTCTTTTATGTCACGCGTAACGATCTGAACCGCGCCCGCGCCTGGCACGGGGCGGGCTTTACCGAAGCGCTGCGCACGCCGGATAATACGCTGGTGTTCGTGACGCCGGAAGAGCGTGCGATGATCCGCAAGGACCAGACAGATTGCATGGGCTGCCTGTCCCATTGTTCTTTCTCGTCCTGGAAAGATCATGGTGATAATTTGACGGGCTATCTCGCGGACCCGCGCAGTTTCTGCATTCAGAAAACCCTGCAGAATATTGCGCATGGCGAGGACCCGGATGGCGAACTGATGTTTGCCGGACATTCAGCCTATAATTTCCGTACCGATCCCTTTTATTCCAACGGGTTCGTGCCGACAGTCAAACAATTGATCGACCGTATCCAGACAGGGGACTGACACAGTGGGCCGGATGCAGCATGTGCATCCGGCCCTTCGGCTTACGCGGATTTGCCCACCGGATACCAGCTATTGAGGAGCGCAATCAGCTTCGCATAATTGGTTGTCGCGCGGCGTACCGGCATCTCGCGCGCTCGCACCAGCGCTTCCGGCAATTCCTCCACCGTTTTTGCCATCTGGATCAGGCCACGGGCTGCAAAGGCTTCGACGATCTCGAACTGGTGATCGTCATAATGTTCGCGAAACTCCGGGTCACGCGGCATGGCGACAACCCGGCAGCCGGCGCGCAAACCCGTCACCAGCGATCCGGTGCCGCCATGGCAGAACAGCAATTCCGCATCGGCGAGCCGCGCCTGCATTTCCTCAAAGCTGCTGCTTTCGACGCAGGTGAAGCCGTCGGACGTTGCACCACCCTCCCCCACCTGCGCCCAAACGGCTTCCGGCAAGTGCCCTGCCGCCTGCAAACCGGCCACACCTGCCACCAGACGGTCGAAAGGCATCACCGTGCCGACGGTGACAACTGCCGTCGCCGTCTTGTCCGGTCGCGGAGCGTCGACGATTTCGAATGGATCGCACAGATGCGCCCCTGGCCAAACGCCATCAAGTGCAGAGGATTGCACGATTTTATGCGTAGCGAAACGGTGGGCCAGCTTGCCAAACAGGCTCGGGGCTTCGAAGCGCGCGAAGCTTTCGATCACGACAACTTCAGCGCCACGCAACCGTCCAAAAATTACCGTGAACAGCGCCGAACCCGCGCCAGTGCTGATCACCAGATCCGGCTTGACCTCCCGGACGATACGCCAGCTGTCACGCAAATTGGCGAGGCCGGAGCGCAGCAATCTCCCCCAACTCGCCGTGCGCCGCTGTCCGAACGCAAAATGCGCAAAAAAACGCACAGGCCTTTTGCTGGCGATGGATCGACCCAGCGCCGTGTCTTCCGTTGCGAAAACGCTCTCATGTTGGGACCAGAACGGCTCGAGATCGAGGATCTGACGGACGTGCCCGCCCCCTGACGCCGCCAGCAAGATTTTCATGCGATCTGCTTCCAATCCTTATACCAGGCGACGAAGGCCGGAACTCCGACATCGATAGGCGTCGTCGGCGCAAAACCATGATCGCGGTGGATGGCCGAAATATCGGCGTAGGTATCAATAACATCGCCTGGTTGTAATGGCTCGAAACGACGCGCCAGCGGTTTTCCGCACGCCCTCTCGATGACTTCCACCAGCCGGAGCAATTCTTCCGAGCGATTATTGCCAATATTATAAATCGCATGTGGCGCGACACTGCCGCCGGGTTTTTCTTTCCCATCGTCTGCCGGGGCGCGATCGAGACAGGCAAGGATACCGGTGACGATATCGCTGATATAAGTGAAATCACGGCGCATACGCCCATTATTGAAGATCTGCACTTCATCGCCTGCAAGGCACGCTTCGGTGAACTTCCATACCGCCATGTCAGGCCGCCCCCATGGGCCGTAAACGGTGAAAAACCGCAACCCTGTAAGTGGAATACGATAAAGATGGGCATAAGATTCGGATAACAGCTCATCGGCCTTCTTGGTAGCCGCATAGAGGGAAATGGGTCTATCCACCCGATCTTCCACGGCGAACGGCAGGCTTTCATTGCCGCCGTAAACGGACGAGGACGAGGCATAGACCATCGGCACCTGCAGCCGTCGCGCCACTTCCAGCATATTCAAATGACCGACCAGATTGGCGGCGCCATAATCCTCCGGATGGTCGATCGACCAGCGCACGCCGGGCTGCGCTCCCAGATGAATAATAGCGTCAATCCGCCATCCGAACAGGGCCGCGCGCAATGCCGTGGCGTCTGAGAAATCCACCCGGAGATCGACGAACGCCCCGCCGCCCTCTCGGGCAGCCTGGTCAAGCGCCGCCAACCGGTCCTGCTTCAGACGCGTTGAATAATAGGGGGACAGGCAATCCACGCCGATTACCTCGCGGCCTTCACCGACCAGTCGATTGGCCACGGAAAAGCCGATAAACCCCGCAGCACCGGTAACCAGAATTGCCATCGGCGCCAGGTCTCCTGCCAATCCGTCTGTATGGTATCCCGCCTGTAATGCTATCCGACGGCCGGGTGCAATGCTGCAATGCGGTAAATTGAACCTGTCCGGCGCTATTCCGGGCTGGAGTGACCGGACAGCATGGACTATGAGAGTGCGCGATGATCACACCGCGCGCGCGAATCCTGCCGCCCTATACGAGGCGGATCGACGATGTTCCGCATCGCTTGCGGCGCATCGTCCTGATTGCCGGGCTTACCCTGCTGGCCATGGTCATGGGGTTGATGATCGCCATTTTACCGCCAAACATGATCGCCATTCCCGCAGCCCCGGCGTTGCTGTTGATGGGTCTGGCGCTCTGGATGACGCCCACGCAGGAAGCCCATCTGGATGGTGCGATCCGCAGGTTTTTCTTCCTGTTCATGACGATCAGCTTCGTATGGCCCGATTATGTCGCCTTCGCCATGCCAGGTCTGGGCGGGGCATCCTTCACGCGCATGGCGATGGGACTGTTATTCTTCACCAGCCTTTATGCGCTCTCCACATCTGTGCGCATGCGGGAGGAAGTGAAAGATGTTCTGACAGCTTTCAGACCGTTGTTATTTTGCTTTTTGGCGTTTGTTTGTATCCAGGCGCTGATGGCATTCGGTACCGGCAATGTTACCAGCAGGTGGTTTTACACCAATATTTTCTGGTATTATCTGTTTATCATAGCGGCATGGCTCTTCTGCAAGGAAGGCGTGCCACGGCGTTTCATCCAGATTCTGCTGATCTGTATAGCAATCCAGGGTTTGTACAGTTTCTGGGAGAGCGCCAATTCCGCGCCGCTTTGGGCCGGGCGCATACCACCTTTGATGAGCGTGGACCCCTCGGTGCAGCATGTGCTGGAATCGCGGTTGGCGCGTGGCGGCAGCGATTCACCACGGGTGAAATCCATCTATCTGACCCCCCTCACCTATGCTGAATTCATGGCTCTGGTTCTGCCATTCTGTCTCTATGCCATAGCCTTTGGCCGCAAGACTTTCTGGCGGCTGTCGGCGATCGGCCTTTTTGTTTTCATGTTCGCCAACATCTACATGACCGACTCGCGAAGCGGAATGGTGGGGCTTGTGATCGGACTGCTCGGATTTACGGGTTTGTGGTCGATCCGGCGATTCTGGCGTTATCGCAAGAAGCGGGATCTGGTCGGCCCCGCATTTGTGTGGAGTTATCCGGCGGTCGCCATCGCCGCGCTGGCAGCAGTGCTCGTTGTCCCGCCGCTTCGGGTCGCGGTGCTCGGCGGATCGCAGCATGTGCACAGTAATAATGCGCGTGATATGCAGTGGGACAATGCCCTTCGGGTCCTGGCCAAAAACCCGATCGGCCACGGGCCGGATAGCGCCGGATGGACGGCCGGAACGCGAGGCACGGGCGGCCAGATTACCGTAGACTCCTATCCGATCAATTTGCTGATGGATTATGGTATCCTCGGCTTCACTTTTTATACCCTGTTTTTCTTCATCGTCACCGGCCTCGCCATCCGTACTTTCTGGCTGTCGGATGACAGTGAAGAGACGTTGGCCGGGCCGGTAGCGGTGGCCATGGTTTCCTTCCTGTTCATCAAAACCGTGCTGAGCCAACAGGAGAACCATTATCTGGCGTTCGCGCTCGCCGGGATGGCATTGGCCCTGTATTGGCGGCAGGAACAGCGACTCAAAGCCGAAGCTGCAGCGCGTACCCGCGCACAAGAAGCGCGGCGCGAACGCCCGTGGCGCGCAGGTTCGGGCAGTCGCCCTGGTCGTGCCGCCGGTATCGTTACCGGGGCTATCCGGCACTGATACAAAGACCGGAAATCTGCCACGGTGTGCGCGAAATGCCACGCTCACTAAATATGCGGGCAGGCGGGCGGCGCCTGCCGTTGCCCTCGGGCGCTGCTTGGGCTACCGAGCGCCGCAGTTAAGGGGTCTGACACGATGAAACGACTGGCATGAAACTGCTCGCCGGCAACAGCAATCTGAAACTCGCCGAAGATATTGCGTCCTATCTCGAAATTCCGCTGACGAAGGCAAGCGTCCGTCGCTTCGCCGACGAGGAAGTTTTCGTTGAAATTCACGAAAATGTCCGTGGTGAGGATGTGTTTGTTATTCAGCCGACATCCGCGCCGGCCAATGACAGTTTAATGGAGTTGCTGATCTGCATCGATGCGCTGCGCCGCGCATCGGCCAAGCGGATTACGGCTGTCATTCCCTATTTCGGCTACGCCCGCCAGGACCGCAAACCCGGGCCACGTACCCCTATATCGGCTAAACTCGTTGCCAACCTGATTACGGTGGCGGGTGCCTCGCGCGTCCTGTCCGTCGATCTGCACGCCGGTCAGTTGCAGGGCTTTTTCGATATCCCCACAGACAATCTGTATGCTGCACCGGTGATGTCGGCTGATATTTGCGCGCGTTATCCGCAATATACTGATCGCATCACCGTGGTGTCGCCCGATGTCGGCGGGGTGGTGCGCGCCCGTGCGCTGGCGCGGCGACTGGGCAATGCACCGCTGGCCATTGTCGACAAACGTCGCGAACGCCCTGGTGAATCCGAAGTTATGAACATCATCGGCGATGTGACCGATCGCTTCTGTATCCTGATCGACGATATCGTCGATTCGGCGGGAACCCTGTGCAATGCCGCTCAGGCTCTGATTGAAAAGGGCGCGGCGGGCGTCGTCGCCTATGTTTCGCATGGCGTATTGTCGGGCGGCGCGGTCGCGCGTGTCGAAAAATCAGCACTGGCCGAACTGGTCATTACCGATTCGATTCTCGCCCTGCCTGCCGTAGAGGAAGCGAAAAAGATCCGGGTACTGACGATCGCGCCGCTAATCGGTGAGGCAATCCGCCGGATCGCTGATGAAAGCTCGGTGTCATCCCTGTTCGATTAGGCGATTGACAGCCTGTCCCCGTGTGATCGTCCATGCCATAAGGTTTCAGTCCGACAGCAGGAGGCAAACATGCGGAACCAGATGATTGCGGCGATTCTGGCTGCGGGAGCGGTTGCAGCCTGCGCTTCACCTCAAGAGGCGTTACCGGATGGACCACCGGTAGTAGGCGCTGTTCCAGCGGAATCGTCGGTCGGCATCGAAATCTGGGTTGACGGGCTGGAACACCCCTGGGGCCTGGCGTTCCTTCCGGATGGTCGGGCGCTGGTAACCGAACGCCCCGGTCGGTTGCGAATCATCAGCGCAAAAGGACAACTGCAACCCATCCCTGTGGCGGGGGTTCCGGTGGTGCTGGCCCAAGGTCAGGGCGGCCTTCTGGATGTCACCATTGATCCCGAATTTTCGAAAAATGGTCTGGTTTATCTCAGCTTTGCCAAAGGCACGGGTGACTCGAACGGGCTGGCGGTGGCGCGCGGCAGACTGACGGACAATCGGCTGGATGACGTAACCCTCATTCTGGATAATCCGGTGAAGAAGTCCGGCGGACAGCATTTTGGCTCACGCTTTGCATGGCTGCCGGATGATACCCTGCTGGTTACGGTGGCGGATGGTGGCAATCCGCCCCTTCGCATCGGTGACGAACTGGCACGGATGCAGGGCCAGAATAACCGCACGATCAACGGCGCTACGGTGCGGATCACGCGGGATGGCGAAGTTCCTTCCGACAATCCGGATTTTGGTGGCGGAGAGCCGCGCCTGTGGACCATGGGACATCGCAACCAGCAGGGCCTGGCAGTTGACGGGGAAACCGGGGTCGTCTGGTCGACCGAGCATGGCTCTCGCGGTGGCGACGAGCTGAACCGGCTGGAAAAAGGCGAGAATTACGGCTGGCCAAAAGTGTCTTACAGTCAGGAATACAGAAGCGACGCGTTCGTTACGCCGCACCGCACCCTGGAAGGCTATGCCGATCCTGTCAGCGTCTGGACGCCATCCATCGCCGCATCGGGCATTGCCATCTATCGCGGTACCGCCTTTCCGGAATGGCAAGGCGATATCCTTGCGGGCGGACTCAAATCGCAAGATGTGCGGCGGATCGTGATCGGCGATGACGGACGTCCGGCCAGCGAAACATCCATCCCGATCGGCCAACGCGTGCGCGATGTGCGCGTCGGGCCCGATGGATTGATCTATGTTGTCACCGATGAAGATAAGGGCCAGATTCTCCGCGTAAAACCCGGGAGCCGCTAAACGACTGAACCCGGGCGCCATGGCTGATGCAGTCAGCAATCGACTACGATGCGGCGCCGCCAAATTTTTTAACGTCTGTTAACCCTGATGTTGTGCAGTCACACTCAGCATGTCATAAGCGTTACGCATAAATAAGCAGTGCTTCGCTCGGTGCCTTCGTCGGATGGCAGGTGCATTTGCATCGCTTCGTTTTTAACGATTTTTGAAAGATCCTGTTGTGGCCGCCACCGCGTTGCATAGTGAACAGCCTGATTTTTCCTGCAACCGGAGGCTTCCTCCGGCGGACCAGATCGAAATTATATTATATGGATATAGTTTCGCTGAAATTATCAACCATACACAAGGACAAACCTGCTTTATCGACGAAAGCTGCATGCCGGAGTTTGAACAACGATCGCTGGACGCGCAGAAAGACCACCCAGAAACGTGGCAGGCGATCTTGTGGCATTTTTACAGTCCGGCGACCAAACAGAAAGCCAAGCTTCCGTTTTTCAGCAGATTTTTGCAGCCGCAAGGATGGTGAAGTTTCCAGCCCAAACGACCGAACGCATGAAAACAGGTCTCCGCGCCGAAAATTATTCGCGCATCTTCAGCATTTTGACCATTAAATCGAGTTAATACACAAATAAAATACCGTCTATATTCTGTGTTACACGGGATCCTCTTGTTTATCTGCCTCTCTGAACAGGTGTCATGATTAGATATTTAAGGAACCGTCGATAAATTTGAATTAATGGGATATTTCATTACCGCACCTATTGAAGTTAATTTTAATTAATTTTAAGCCTGCCAGCGGGAGCGGGAGCAGGGATGTGGGGCAATATATGCATGGGAATTCAAGCAATTTGTGTGCAACCCTGGGACACCGGCTGGAGGCGGTTGGCGGGCGTCCCACGGGTTTCGATTACATGCGGCTGTTGCTGGCCGTGGCTGTCATCCTCTGGCATAGCGTTGCCATCGCGCATGGTCCGGCACTTGCCCGGGAAATCGTCAGCGGTCCCTTTCGGCCTGTGATCGCCATTGTTCTGCCGATGTTCTTCGCCCTCAGCGGATTTCTGGTAGCCGGCAGCCTGCTCCGCTGCAGGTCGCTCCTCAGCTTTCTGGGTTTGCGGGCGATTCGCATCTTCCCCGCTCTAACCGTTGAGGTAGTCCTCTCCGCATTCCTGATTGGCCCCTTGCTTACCGCCGTTCCACTGACGGTCTATTTTACATCTGCCGAATTTTACAATTATTTATGGAACATCATCGGGCATATTCATTATTTTCTCCCAGGTGTGTTTGAACAGAACCCCGTGAGCAGGGTGGTCAATGGTCAACTATGGACCGTTCCTTATGAGCTGAAATCCTATATCGTATTAGCTATTCTCGGGATGTTAGGGGCGATCCGGTATCCTTCTGTCATTCTTGTTGCCATATTGGCATTTATTTCCGTTGATGCCTGGTCGACACTCGGCGCTAGCGAAATGATAGAGTTCAAACCAACCATCGGAGCTGTTTCAGGAACGGCACTGGTGATAAGCTTTTTGGCCGGGGTCGCTGCCTATCTGTATCGGGATAGCCTCCCCTGGAATCACAGATGGGGCGTCTCCAGCGGCATCGTTTCCCTTTTTCTTCTTGTAGTCCCCCTCGGAGATCTCATTGCCCCGCTGACGATAACATATTTTACTGTCTGGCTTGGATTGACAAATTTTCGCAAGTTAAAGCTGCTGCAAGGGGCAGATTACTCCTACGGACTGTTTCTTTATGGCTTCGTCATTCAGCAAATGGTTTATCATCTGCTTCCCTGGTCGCATGAATGGTATTTGAATTTTCTTGTTGCAATGCCCCTGGCATGCGTGTTCGCAGCCTTTTCATGGCATGGCGTAGAGAAACCAGCCCTCGGCCTTCGCCGACAACTGATGTCACTGGAGCAGATCTTTCTGAGGGCATCACCGCAAGAGCATAAATTCCTGCCGTTGCGATTTGCCTTTGCGATGTTGCCTTTTCAACGACAGTAGAAGCCGCAAAACAAATAGTGCTGATTGGGGCAAGCGCGCCCGCCATTTCAGGCGGGCGGCACGTGCGTGCAGACCAGTTTCATTTCGACAAATTCGTCGATGCCATGCCGCGATCCCTCCCGCCCAAGGCCGGATTGGCGCACGCCGCCGAATGGCGCGACTTCGGTGGACACCATGCCTGTGTTCACGCCGACCATGCCGACAGCCAGCGCTTCGCTGACGCGGTGCACACGGCCATTGTCGCGCGTGTACATATAGGCCGCAAGGCCCGCCTCCGTATCGTTGGCGAGCGCCACGGCCTCCTCCTCGGTATCGAAACGTACCAGACCGGCGACGGGCCCAAAGGTTTCCTCGCGACATAAGAGTGCATCGCGCGATACGTCCGCCAGTACCGTCGGCTGGTAGAAATTTCCCGGCCGCGGGAGCACATTACCGCCAGTGAGCACCCGCGCACCACGCGCCACGGCATCGGATACATGTGCGCGTACCTTCTGCAGTCCGTTCGAATCGATCAATGGCCCCTGGGTGACACCGTCTTCCAACCCGTTGCCCGGTTGAAGTGCGTCCGCTTTTTCCGCCAGCGCCGATGCAAAGGCGTCGTAAATGCCCGATTGCACCAGGAAACGATTGGCGCACACGCAGGTCTGGCCGCTGTTGCGGAACTTCGACGTCACTGCCCCCGCCACTGCGGCATCAAGATCGGCGTCGTCAAACACCAGAAATGGCGCATTGCCACCCAGTTCCAGAGATACCCGCTTCACCGTGCCCATACAGGCTGCCGCCAGCTTCGCGCCCGTGGCCGTGGAACCGGTGAAGGTGAATTTCCGTACCCGCCGGTCGGTCGTCAGTGCATCGCCAATCGGCCCGGACGCGCCCGTCACCACCTGGAATACGCCGGGCGGAACACCGGCTTCATGCGCCAGAAACGCCAGCGCGAGCGCGGAAAACGGCGTTTTCCCGGATGGTTTCAGCACCATCGTACATCCGGCCGCCAGCGCGGGTGCGGCCTTCCGGGCAATCATCGCCAGTGGGAAATTCCACGGCGTGATCGCCGCCACCACGCCGACCGGCTGGCGCAACACGGCAAGCCGCTTGTCCGCCGCATGACCGGGGATAATTTCCCCATAGACCCGGCGGGCCTCCTCTGCGAACCAGACGACGAAAGCGGCTGCATAGCGCACTTCGCCCGCAGCTTCGTTCAGGGGCTTGCCCTGCTCCAGCACCATCAGGCGCGCAAGATCATCGGCATTTTCGAGGATCAGTTCGTACCAGCGCCGCAATATCCTCCCACGGGACGCCGCATCCAGCACACGCCAATCGCCAAACGCCCGTTCCGCCGCCACCAGTGCCCGGCCGACACCCGCCGCGCCGACATCCGGCACATGCCCGAGAACCGCCTCCGTCGCCGGGTTGTAAACTGCCAGCGGCGCGCCGTCCGTTGTCCAAACCCCATCGATCCAGGCTGCTTCGCGAAACAATTCCGCACGGGACATTATATTTGCAATTTCGCGCATTTCCTGTCTGTCTCCCGCTGTTCCTGCCAATCCTAGCGTAGGCGAGCGGGTTTTCAATGCGGCAGCGCGCAAAAAGCGGGCGCGCGGTAAGGCGCGCCCGCCGAGGTTATCAGGCCGTCACGATCTTGCGCCGACGCCGCATGGCCGAACCGATCAGCCCGAAACCGGCAATCATCATAAGCCAGGTCGCGGGCTCCGGCACCGCTGGCGTCTCCCCACCGGGAACTGTCCAGAAGCTCACATGCGATACGGCGGGCGTGTTTTTCTTTTTCCCGTTGCCTGCAGTCAACCCTTGGGAGAACCAGGAGCCGGAAAAATCATTCCACTCGTAAACCGCAAATTGCGGTCCGGCTTTCACGGTTACATACGCAATGGAAACCGGGCTTGCCCAGGTTCCGCTATAGCTATCGCCCGCAACCCTGACCAGGGCGCTGCTGCCTGCCCCTTCGTCGCTATCCCATTTAGAGTAGAGTTTGAGCTCGACATCGACGCCGGTCGCCTGAAATATTGCGGCTCTTACAAATTCTGCCTTGTCGTTGCCATTACTGTAACAGGCGAGACCATTTTGCAAAGAGCAGGGTTCAAGCGTTACTGCTGCTTTCGCACCGGACGCAGCAGATACCGCCAAAAAGACGGGAATCATCAACTTAATACTAATACGCATTTACGCTACCTTAACATATGGTCACACAATTTGGTGACATACGAGAAGTTGCAAACTCCGTGCCAAATGAAAAATTATTGCATTTCAGGCAGATAATTTTCCGACTGTCACAATTTTGTAAAAAAGGCGACAGCGCTAATGAACGGCAGATGACCATTTCGTTCATCAATCTGTCCGCCTCGCCTTTTGCGCTAAAATTCGGTATGTGGCGGATTCCATGGATACTGAATTGATGCCCATTGCGGGACACGCCGACCCCGTTGCCGTCCCCCGTGCCGTGTCTGTGCGCGAGGATGGCCGGCTGGATCTGATAGGCCTGACGCGCACGGAAATCGCTGCGGCGCTTGTCGATACCGGCCTGTGCGAGCAGAAGCCGGCCAAAATGCGGGCGCGGCAATTATGGAGCTGGATCTACAATCGCGGCGCAACCGACTTTGCCGCGATGACGGATCTCTCCAAACCCTTACGCGAAGGGCTGGCGGCGCATTTCGTCGTCGGTCGCCCGGAGGTGGTGGAAGCGCATGTCTCCACCGACGGCACACGCAAGTGGCTGTTGCGTTCCGCTGGCGAGGAGTATGAGATGGTGTTCATCCCCGACGCGGATCGGGGAACCCTGTGCGTGTCGAGCCAGGTCGGCTGCACGCTGAACTGCCGTTTCTGTTTTACGGGCACCATGCGCCTGGTCCGCAATCTGACGGCGGGAGAGATCGTCGGGCAGGTGATGCTGGCGCGCGATGCGCTGGGCGAATGGCCCTCCAGCCCCGAAGGCCGGCTACTGACCAATATTGTGATGATGGGCATGGGCGAGCCGCTGTATAATTTCGATGCGGTGCGCGATGCGTTGCAGATTGTGATGGACGGCGATGGGCTGGCGCTGTCCCGCCGCCGGATCACCCTCTCCACGTCGGGCGTAGTGCCGATGATGGCGCGCGCGGGCGAAGAGATTGGCGTCAATCTCGCGGTATCCCTGCACGCCGTTACCAAAGACGTGCGCGATGAAATCGTACCGCTCAACAAGAAATATGGAATTGATGAATTGCTGGCCGCCTGCGCCGCCTATCCCGGCGCGAATAATGCCCGACGCATTACTTTCGAATATGTAATGCTGAAAGACAAGAACGACCGACCGGAAGACGCCCATGAACTGGTGCGCCTGTTGCGACATTATCGCGTTCCGGCGAAGGTCAATCTGATTCCGTTCAATCCCTGGCCGGGCGCGGGCTATGAGACTTCAACGCCCGAAGCGGTACAGAAATTCTCCGATATTATATTCGCCGCCGGCATTTCCGCGCCGGTCCGCCGTCCGCGCGGACGCGATATTATGGCGGCGTGCGGGCAATTGAAGTCGGCGTCAGTCAAATTGTCCCGTGCCGAACTGGATCGGCTGGCGGCGGAGAAGGAGGCCAGCTGGCAATAGCGGCTGCCGTCATTGCCAGCTTGTGCCCGGTTTATTCGGAGGCAGGCGTTTCAGCCGGCTTCTCTGCGGGTTTCACCGGTACAAATTCCCCAAGGCCACAGGTGGCGCCGCGACGTGGTCCACCGCCTGTATAAAGTACGGTAATCGTGTCGACGTTGCACAAACGCGCGACCGATGTTTTATAGGCGAAGCTCTTTTCAAAACCGAGGCCCGAACAACTATACGGCAATGTGTTGCGATAGGTGACGCCGCCATTCATCTTGAAGTCGATGGTTTTGTCATCGATGACGTCTGTGCTGCGAATATTCTGCGTCTGGATGCAGGTAACTGGCTCACCCGCCTGTACCATTTCCGGCTTTTCTTTCGACGCCGCATGGGTGCATCCGGCGAATGCAAGCAGCCCGAACGCTGCCACCGTTAACGATTTCGGATACATGACACGCTCTCCTCTCTTGAATTATGGCGTGGAGATGGCGCCGTCTCCGCGCCCCTTCAATGGTTTTGCGGGTGGCAGCAAATTTTTATCTGGCCAGCGGCACCACGGGCTGATCGGGCAGCGCCAGCACTCGGGTGTGCGCGCCTTGCATAAATAACGGCCGTGCAGAATCAGCAAATGGTGCGCGGGCCTCGCCCAGCGCTTCGGCACCAGTTCCAGCAGATCCCGTTCCACTGCTTCCGGGGTATTGCCATGCGACAGGCCGGTCCGCCGCGCCACGCGAAATACATGCGTATCGACCGCCAGCGTCGGCTCGCCAAAAGCTTCATTCAGTACGACATTGGCGGTCTTGCGCCCCACCCCCGGCAGGGCCTCGAGGGCTGCGCGATCGTGCGGTACCTCGCCGTTATGCAGTTCGAGCAATTGCGCCGATAATCTGATCACATTTTCGGCCTTGCTATTGTACAGGCCGATGGTGCGAATGTGGCTTTTCAGGCCCTCGATACCCAGCTCCAGCATTTGTTCGGGCGTCTGAACCTGTTCGAACAGCTTTTTCGTCGCCCGGTTGACCCCCACATCGGTCGCCTGCGCCGAAAGCACCACCGCCACCAGCAACGTATAGGGATTGACGAATTCCAGTTCGGTATGCGGATCGGGATTGGCGGCCCCCAGCGTGTCGAAAATGGCGGTGGCGGCGGCCCGGCCAAGGCGGCGGGGCGTCTTCGTGGGCACTGTTTGGGTCTGGGCCTTCTGCGACATGGCGTGTTAAGATCATGCCCGATGCAAAGCCGCAAGTCCCTCTATTTCGATCTGGAGATGCGCCCCAACCGTTCCCTGCCGCGCCGCACTTTCTGGTGGCTGGTCGGCGGCGTGGCGGGTGTGTTTCTCCTGATGGGGCTGCGGCTGATGATTCTGGGCGCATGGCTGGTCTTGCCGTTCATGCTGATCGACATTGCCCTTCTGTGGTGGGCGATGCGCGCCTCCTATCGTTCGGGCGAGATGGTGGAGCGGCTGTCGCTTGACAAGGATGGCCTGTCCTTTGTCCGTATCGACCCGAGCGGCCGCCGGAAGGCAGCCCGGCTCGATGCGGCTCGGGCGCGGGTGGAACTGGAAGAAATGGTCATGAAGCAAAACCGGCTTTGGCTGCGCGCCGGTGACCGCCGCCTGTCCATCGGCGCTTTCCTGTCGCCGCCCGAGCGGGTGGAGATCAAGCAGGTGATCGAGGACGGCTTGCGCCAATGGCGGCGTGGCTGATGCAGCCCTGGATCTTGCTGGCGGGCGCGATCCTGCTCGAACTGACGGGAACCGCCCTGCTGAAACTGTCAGACGGGTTTCGCAACCCCGCCTTCGGCGTCGGCGCGCTGGCGCTTTATGGTGTATCTTTCTGGCTTCTGGCCTTGACGCTGCGGCACATTCCGGTTGGCGTCGCCTATGCCATATGGTCCGGCATTGGCATTTTTGGCATTACGCTGCTTGGCCGCTTTGCTTTCGGCCAGTCGCTGTCGTGGGCACAGGGCGGCTTTATCGCCCTGATTGTCGTGGGCGTGATCGGGCTGCAAATCGTTACGGCGCAACAACCGGCGCATCCTCCCGCCAGTAATCATAAGCCCGGCGTTTAAGGGTTTCGACAAACTGCCGCGCTTCCGGGCCCTCGATTGGCCCGGACCATGTGCCAGGCTCCTGCGCCAGCCACCAGCCCTGGCCGGGAATCCTGTCCGACTGCCGTACGACCAGCACTGCCAGATCGGGCCGCCCGCGCCCGCGCTGCAACCGGTCCACCTCGCCCAGCACGGCGCACAGCCCGCCGACCTGCCAGCGCTGGAATGGCAGGCCGAACCAGGCGAACACCTCGCCATAGCTGATATCCGATTGCGCCTGCGCTTTCAGGATCAGCAGGGCTTCCACCTCATCGACGGGAAAGTGCGCCATAAACGCCAGACTAGCGCAACGGAAAAGAGCGCGCTATCGCTGGCTGCAGAATGACATACGGGTCTTATCCAGCCGTCCGCATGCGCCGCGCGCGTGCGTTTTCATGGTCTCGCGCAATGCTGGCGGAAAGCCGGCTGTCTCCGGCTGACCTCATCTGGCCGATATTCGTCACCGAAGGTGTGGATGCAGCCGAACCGGTCGGTACGATGCCCGGCGTGTTCCGCCACAGCATCGATCGTTTGCCGGCGCTGGCCCGCGAAGCCGAGGCGCTGGGTATCCCGTGTCTTGCGCTGTTTCCCAATACCGCGCCGGACCGCCGCGACGATCGGGGCAGCGAAGCGCTCAATCCCGACAATCTCGTCTGCCGCGCAATGCGGGCGATAAAGGATGCGGGCGTCAATGTCGGGCTGTTGGCCGACGTTGCGCTCGATCCCTATACCAGCCATGGGCATGACGGCCTGCTGGACGCCGACGGCGTCGTCATCAACGATCCGTCGGTGGACGTGCTGGTCGGCCAGGCGCTGAATCAGGCGCGGGCCGGCGCGGATATCATCGCACCTTCCGACATGATGGATGGCCGTGTGGCCGCCATTCGTGCAGCCCTGGAAACCGAAGGCTTCCACCATGTGCAGATCATGGCCTATGCCGCCAAATATGCCAGCGGCTTTTACGGGCCCTTCCGCGATGCCGTGGGCGCGGGCGCGCATCTGAAGGGTGACAAGAAAACCTATCAGATGGACCCGGCAAACATCCGGGAGGCATTGCGGGAAGTCGCTCTGGACGTTGCCGAAGGTGCGGACAGTGTCATGGTGAAGCCCGGCCTGCCCTATCTGGATGTGGTAGGGAAAGTCGCCGAACAATTCGATGTGCCGGTATTCGCCTATTGCGTGTCGGGCGAGTATGCGATGGTGGAAGCCGCCGTGGCCGCCGGTATGCTGGAACGTGCGCGCGTGGTGCCGGAAATGCTGCTCGGCTTCAAACGCGCCGGCGCTGCCGGTATCCTCACCTATCATGCGCCCTTCGCCGCCCGACTGTTGCAGGCATGAGCGCCGGATCTCTGCTGGCCCCCGATCGCGGCCAGCCCGCCCATAATCTTCATCTGGTGTCCAAGGCCGGGTTCGACGCTTTCCGCCAGCAGTTGGGTGAAACGGCGCGGGCCGCCGTCAGCGCCGCCGGTTTCATCGCCAGGTCGGATAGCAGCGTGTTCCTCCCCGAAGCTTCCGGCTGGAGCCTGGCGGTGGGTCTGGGCGATGATACAGTGCCTGGCCGCTGGACGCTCGCAACCGCAGCGGCGGCGCTTCCGGAAGGCGCCTACCGGCTTGCCTCCGGCGCGCCGGTCGGTATCGCCGCGCATGGCTGGCTGCTCGCCCAGCATTGCTTCGACCGGTACCGCAAAGCCGAAAACCCGCGCGGCCCGCGGCAATTGCTGGTGTCGGATACGGGCGGAATCGATCTCGCGCTCCAGGATGCCGCCGCCGTCGCCCAATTGCGCGATATGGTGGACACCCCCGCCGAGGATTTCGGCCCGGAGGAGTTGGAGGCTGCCGTGCGCAGCCTGGCCGAAGCCCATGGCGCGCGCGTTTGCGTATGGGTGGGCGAGACGCTTCCCGAAGCCGGCTTCCCGGCCATCCATGCCGTCGGCCGTGCATCTCCACGCCGTCCGCGTCTGGTGATGCTGGATTGGGGCGACGATCCGGCGCTGCCGCTGGTCGCCATCGTCGGCAAGGGGGTCTGTTTCGATACCGGCGGTCTCAACCTGAAGCCCGGAAATTCCATGGCGCTGATGAAAAAGGATATGGGCGGCGCGGCGCACGCGTTGGCGCTGGCGCGGCTGATCCTTGCGCGACGGCTGAAAGTACGTCTGAAACTGGTGATTGCGGCGGTCGACAATGCGGTGGCGGGCAATGCGCTGCGCCCGGGCGACATCATTCGCACCCGCAAGGGGCTGTCCGTGGAAATTGGCAATACGGACGCCGAAGGCCGGCTGATCCTGGCCGACGCGCTGGCGCTGGCGTCGGAATCCTCTCCGGCGCTGATTCTGGATTTCGCGACGCTGACCGGGGCGGCGCGCGTTGCCCTGGGGCCGGAATTGCCGGCGCTGTTCGCCAACGACGATCATCTCGCCGCCGAACTGCTTGCCGGAGGAGAGGCTGCGCAAGACCCGCTCTGGCGCTTGCCATTGTGGCGCGCATATCGCCGTCTGTTCCGCTCACAAATCGCCGACGTCAAGAATAGCGGCGAAGGCGGTTTCGCCGGGGCCATCGTTGCTGCCCTGTTTCTCGAACATTTTGTACCGAAAGAAGTTCCGTGGGCGCACTTCGATGTGTTCGCCTGGAATCCCAACGCCAAACCGGGCAGACCCAGGGGCGGCGCGGCGATGGGGCTGTTCGCCGCTCTTTCCGCCCTTGAACGGCGCTTCGCATGACGGCGCGAACCAGCCGCATCAACGGCCCGCGCCGCTTTGGCCCGCTCGAACCGCTCGACCGGCGTCTGGCCGCCTGGCGCCCCGGTCTGGCGGATATTGCCCTGGCGGACCTGATCGCCGCCTCCAATTACGCCTCGCCCGTGCAGATGCGGCTGGGTGCGCTTTCCGCGCCCTTGCTGGCCGCCCCCGCGCCGGACGCGACCATGGTCAGCGAATTATTGCATGGTGAAGGCTTTGCCGTGCTCGACCGCGCCGAGGGCTGGGCCTGGGGTTATTGTCTCGCTGATCATTATGTCGGCTATGTTGCTGTTGATGCGCTGGTTATGCCGGCTGACGAAGGCAATGAAGCGCGGATCGGGCCGGGCGATGGCCTGCTGTTTGCCAGGCCGTCGATCAAGGCAACGACCATCGCCACCCTGCCCATGGGCGCTGTGATCGATTGGCATCCGCACGACGAACAATTTGTACAAATCGCCAGCGGACCATATGCTGGCCGTTTCCTGCACCGCCGGCATCTGCTTCCCGAAGGCGCCGACCGGGTGGACCTGGCGCTGCACTTCCTCGGCGCGCCCTATCGCTGGGGTGGCCGCAGCCGCGCCGGCGTCGATTGTTCCGGCCTGGTGCAGGTGGCAAGCCAATTATCCGGCCAGCCGCTTCGCCGCGATACCGACATGCAGGCCGCCGATATACAGGCGCGCGTGGCTACGGCTTCGCGCGGCGATCTCGCCTGGTGGCCAGGCCATATCGGCATCATGCTGGATGAAACCCGGCTATTGCATGCCAATGCCCGGTGGATGCGTTGCGTGATCGAACCTTTGGCCGATGTGATCGCCCGCGCGGGCGGCGATGCGGTGCTGTTGCGGCCTCAAACAGTCAAAGTGGCGCGCAAAAGCACCGAACTGCTTGTTAATCACGCCTGATAGCTGCTACCCTTCAGGCAAGTCGCTGCGGTTTTGCCGTGGCAGAATCTGGATACGAGACATTCGATGCAAAATGTGAAACCCGGAGCCGATGGTTCCGGCGACATATATGTTCGCCCGTTCGCACCCCAAAGCAGCGCGACACAGGGTACAGCACAGACCGGCGGGCGTCATACCTATGGCGCGCTGGATCTGGGCACCAATAATTGCCGCTTGCTGATCGCCAGGCGATCATCCGACGAGCTCAACGCGAATTTTCAGGTCGTCGATGCATTTTCCCGCGTGGTACGATTGGGCGAGGGATTGAGCCAGACGGGTTGCCTGTCGGAAGCCGCGATGGACCGTACCATTGCGGCGCTGGTGGTTTGCGCCGAAAAACTGGCAAGGCGCGGTGTCGTTCAGGTGCGATCGGTTGCTACCGAAGCCTGCCGCAGCGCCGCCAACGGCCCGGAATTTGTTCGCCGCGTCTATGAAGAAACCGGCCTTGCGCTTGATGTCATTACGCCCGCCGAAGAAGCGCGGCTGGCGGCGCTGGGCTGCCAGACACTGATCGACGCGAAATCCAGCCGCACGCTGGTCTTCGATATCGGCGGCGGCTCGACTGAAATGGTCGTTATCGGTCGGCACGGAAAAAAGCGTCGGCGGCGCCACAGTGGCGAACCCATGCCGGCGGCTCCACATGTGATGCGGTCCTGGCTGTCTATCCCCTGGGGCGTCGTCTCGCTCGCCGAAACCGAGCCGCATGATGCCGGCAGCGCATCCGAACGGCTGGCGGCATATGCCCGCATGAAAGCGCGTGTCACCGGGCATCTCGGCCAGCTTACCCGGCAATTGACGCCCGATGTGCATTTGCTCGGCGCATCCGGCACCGTTACGACACTGGCCAGCCTGAATATGGGGCTGGTGCAATATGATCGCCGACGGGTGGACGGCACGCTCGCCGCGACATCCGATCTGATCGCCCTGTCGCACAATCTGGCGGCGCTGTCTCCGGGTGAGCGCGCTGAAATTCCGGGCGTCGGGCCGGATCGTGCCGATCTGGTTGTCGCCGGCTGCGCCATTCTGGAATCCCTGCTGGATGCTTCCGGCGCACCTTCGCTGCGTGTGGCCGACCGCGGGATTCGGGAAGGTATATTGCGCTCGATGATGCAGCGGGAAATGGCAAACGCATGACACGTGCGAAAGGCGGCAGCGGCAGGTCTGGCAGCGGCCATGTGCGGGTGCGAACGGCCCGGGGTCGCTCGGCATCCTCAACGCGCTGGCTGGAACGCCAGTTGAATGACCCTTATGTGAAACGCGCGCAGGCCGAGGGCTATCGCGCCCGCGCCGCCTACAAGCTCATCGAGCTGGACGAGAGGTTCAACCTGCTGTCCGGCGCCCGCCGCGTCGTCGATCTGGGTGCAGCCCCCGGCTCCTGGTCGCAGGTGGTGCTCAAACGTCAGCCGCGCGCGCAAATCGTCGGCATCGATCTGTTGCCCGTCGATCCTCTGCCCGGCCTTACCTTTTTGCAGGCCGATTTTCTGGATGACGCCGCCCAGGATCAAGTGGCCGAGGCGCTGGGCGGCAAGGCGGATCTGGTGCTTTCCGATATGGCGGCCAACACCGTCGGCCATCATGGCACCGACCATATCCGCACCATGGCGCTGGTGGAAGCCGCCGCCTGGTTCGCCACCGAACATCTGGACGCGGGCGGCGCATTTGTCGCCAAGGTTTTGGCGGGTGGGGCTGAAAGCGCGCTGGTCGCCGATCTGAAACGTCGCTTTACCAGCGTCCGTCACGCCAAACCACCGGCGAGCCGCAAGGAATCCAGCGAAACCTATGTGGTGGCGACGGGATTTCGCATCGAGCCAGCCTAAAGAATCGCTGCAATCTGCCCGATCAGCGGGCGGTCGGCCGGTGGCATATCCAGCGCAAACAGCCGGTTCACCGGCAGCCATTGCAAGCCCTGCCCTTCACGGGGCCTGGGAATATTCCGCCATTTGCGGATGGCGAAGGCCAGCAACAGCAAGTGCGCGTCCGCATTCACGCATGTGGAAAAACCGCAGGGCGCAAGGCAGGAAGTGGCCGTTTCGATATCCAGCTCTTCAACCAGTTCACGGACCAGCGCCATCTCCGGGCTTTCGCCAGCCTCGACCTTGCCGCCAGGAAATTCCCAGCAGCCGGCATGGTCCTTTCCGGCCGGGCGCTGCGTCACCAGAACACGCCCATCAGCATCGACAAGAACTGCGCATACGACCGGCAATAGCGGCAGGCGGCGCGCCGGCTGGCCGCCGGGACAATCTGGAAAAATCACCCGACGATCAGTTTGATCCGGTCACCTGGCGTAACCTTGCCATCCGTGATGCCATTCAGCGCCGCCAGGCTTTCAACGCGATTATAGGGCGGCGATTGGCGCGCGGCCAACGACGCCAGCGTATCGCCGCGCGTCACCGTCACCACATCGATATGGCGGCCCTTGCCGGCTGCGGACACTTCCTTCGTGTCAAGTCGGCGCATGGAATCGAGCAATGGCTGGAAGATCGCCGACTGCCCCGCCGGTGCGACCGTCGTGAACAGATAAACCGTATCGGGCGCGAAACGATAGGCGGTGATGCCCATATCGACCAGCGTGCGGCCGGAACGACCCCGCGCGGACGTTTGCACACTGTCCAGCCGGTTGACCTGCCGTTCGGTAAAGCTCACCTGCGGGCGACTACCCTGCAGCAACTGCGACCAGGCGGTGGAAACGATGTTTTCCAGGCTGTCCCCCGGACGAACCTGCGCACCCTGGAAGCGGAATTGCGCGCCATTCGGACCAACGCCGATCACCGCTTGCGGGGAGTTTTGCAACTGGAAACCCGCCGGGGCATCGAAACCCAGTTGCAGCGTCGCATGGCGGAAACTGCGCCCGCTCACCATGCCCTGATCGACGGAATCGCCCCAGGCCATGCCGTCGATGGCAGAGAGATAGGCGCTGCTGTTATCGGCCCCGCGCACCTTCATCTGTTCCGCCATGCGGCTGACGCGGTTGATACGTTCGCGCGTGACGGGATGGCTGGCGAAAATGCTTTGCAGGCCCCCACGCTCCATGGATTGCCGCCCTTCCACTTCCGATACACGCTCCAGCGCGGCCAGCATCCGCGCGGCGGCGGTCGGATCATAACCGGCGGCGGCGGCATAACGCAGACCCAGCTGGTCAGCTTCATGTTCCTGGCTGCGCGAATAGCCCGCGACATAGCCACTGCCGACAGTGTTGGCGATTTGCCCCGCGTCGCCGCCCAACAGCACACCCGCCAGGATCGAGCCGATGCCGGCGATGGTAGCACGGCTGTTGCGCTTGTCCGTATGGCGGGCGGCGACGTGTCCTGCTTCGTGGCCCAGCACGGAAGCCAGTTCGGCCTCCGAATTGATCATCCCTAGCAAGCCGCGTGTGATGTACAGATAGCCGCCCGGGGTCGCCATGGCATTGGGTACGGGGGAATCAAGGACGGTGATCGTCCAGTCCTGCGGGCGGGAGCCGGGCGACGCCGCCAGGGCCACTTTCAGCCCCACACGCCGGACATAATCGGCCAGCGGCCCGTCGATCTTGCCGCCAAACTCCTGAACGATAGCGGGATGCGCCTGCGAACCTTGCGCCTTGTCCTGCGCGGTAAGCCCCGCAAGTTGCGATTGCGCCTGAACGACGCCCGCCACAGGCACAACGGCCAGCAGCAGCGCCAGCAGCGCCGTGCGTAAAGTGCGGAAGGAAAAAGACATCATGCAGCCTGTGCGAAATTGAGGAAGCGTTGGCGGCGAGCGGCACGCAGCTCCTGTGCGTTTTGCGACTGGAGTTCTGCAAGCGCCTCCGAAATGGCGTCGCCAATCGCCGCTATCGCCTCATCGGGCTGGCGATGCGCGCCGCCGACAGGTTCCGGGATGGTCGCGTCGATTACGGACAGTGCCTTCAGATCGGCGGCGGTGATCCGCATGGCGACCCCCGCATCTGCCGCCTTGCCGGCATCGCGCCACAGGATCGACGCGCAGCCTTCGGGCGAAATCACCGCATAGGTGGCGTGTTCCAGCATCAGCACCCGGTTGGCCGACGCCAGCGCCACTGCGCCACCCGAGCCGCCTTCGCCGATAATCACCGACACCATCGGCACTTCGGCTGCGAGGCAGGATTCGGTTGCCCGCGCAATGGCTTCGGCCTGGCCGCGCTCTTCCGCCTCGATACCCGGAAAAGCGCCGGGCGTGTCGACCAGCGTGATGATCGGCACACCAAATCGGCTGGCCATCTCCATCAACCGCGCCGCCTTGCGATAACCTTCGGGCTTCGCCATGCCGAAATTGCGCTTCACCCGCGTTTCCGTCGTGTCGCCCTTTTCATGACCGATCAGCATCACCGGCTGCCCGCGAAAATATGCGAGGCCGCCGATGATCGCCGGATCGTCGGCGAATTTGCGATCCCCCGCCAGCGGCGTGAAATCGTCGAACAACTGGTCGGCAATGCGCAAGAAGCGCGGTCTTTCGGGATGGCGCGCTACCTGCGTTTTTTGCCAGGGGGTCAGCGCCTTGTAAATTTCGGCCAATAATTTGCGCCGTTTCGTTTCGGCGCGTTTCAGCGCCCCCGATTTGGCGGGATTGGCCGCGAGCGAGGTGATTTCCGCATCCAGCGCCGCAACCGGTTTCTCAAAATCAAGAATAACTGCCATGCTTATGCATTTGTGGTTAAACGCGGCGATAAATCAAGCGCCATACGTCATGACCCAGCGCACGCGCCTTGGTAGCAAAGCGCGTGTCGGGCCAGTCTTCCGGCACATCTCTCCAATCCGCCGGGCCTTCCGCAAGCCACTCGAATGCCGGCATATGCTGCATCACCGTCAGTGTGTGGCGGAGATAGAGCGGATGATCGGTGGCGATTCGCAATTCACCGTCGGCCCGCAATTTTTGTGCAGCCAGGCCGATGGGGCCGGGATTTACGAATCGCCGTTTCGCGTGGCGCGCCTTCGGCCATGGGTCCGGATGCAGCAGCCACAGTGTCGTGAGGCTGGCGTCGGGCAGGCGTTCCAGCACCGACAGCGCATCGCCATGATGGATACGCACATTGGACAAATGCCGCGCCTCTACCTCGGCCAGCAGACCGGCGACACCGTTCAGCCAGGGTTCCGCGCCAATCAGTCCCATGTCGGGGCGCCGTTCGGCCTGAAACGCCAGATGCTCGCCCTTGCCAAAGCCGATTTCCATTCCCAGCAGGCGGTCATCGCCGAAAAGGGATTCTGCCGACAATGCTCCCTCCTCCGGTACGACGATGGAGGGCAGCAGATTTTCGACAAGGTCCGCCGCGTTCCGCCGCAGCGGATGACCTTTCGCCCGCCCGTAGAGCCGACGGATGCTGAGCGGATCGGGGGCGCTTTCCATCAGCGATTGCCAACCAGCGCCCGCCAGATGGCGAGAATGACGATAGCGCCAACCGTCGCGCCGATCAGACCGGCATATTCAAATTCATGATACATGCCGATCATACGGCCAATCCAGGTGAACAACGCCGCACCGCTAATGCCCAGAAAGGTTGTGAGCAAACAGCCCTGCGGATTGCGCGGATCGCGCGAAATCAGCCGTGCCAGCAACCCGACGATAAAACCGATGATGATAACGCCAAGCCAGCTATCTGCCATTGCGTGCAATCCTTTCGGCCGGACCTGACCGGCGTTGCGCGCAAAAAGCTTTAGCGGCGCGCCAGGCGGTCGGCAATGATGCGCACCGCCTCGATATTCCAGCCGAGACCGGAGTGGCTGCCCGCCACCGTGACATTTTCAACCAGCGGCCCTTGCCGCGCCCGCGCCGCCTGCGGGTGCACAATGCCATCGCCGCGCGCCTGGATGGCGAGGAATGGCACCGGTGGCAATGCACCCGGTTGCCAGCGTACCGGCGCATCGGCGATCGGATGGCCCGCGATTTGCTCGTAGCGCCGCCACACATTGTTGGCGGTGAGGTGGCCGGATACGGGCGAACCCAGCGTAATCAGTTGCTGCGTCATTTCCGGATAGCGGCGCGCAAGTTCCGTCGCATAGAGGCCGCCAAGGCTCCAGCCGATCAGCGCGATGGGCCGGCCCGCCGCCTCGACGCGGCGCTGAAACAGCCGCTCCAGTGCCTCGAACACGCCGGGGCGCAAGCCGAGATTGCGGCCCATGCCCCAGCCATGCACATCATGCCCGACCGCCGACAATACGCTGCGCATCGGCGCGGTCGCCCAATCGCCCGACAGAAATCCGGGGATGACCAGCGCCGACCGCGACGGCCAGTTCGGCAATTCGCGTATCAACGCCAGCCGATAGCGCCGGAACGCCCGCAGTTCCGCCAGCGCCCGCGCTTCCGCCAGAAACGCCGCGCGATTCGGCTTGCCCGGAAAGGGTAGCAGATCATCGGGAGGCGGATCGTCCATCAGGGTCGAGCCGCCGCCGGATCAGTTGCCGAATGTTCGCTGCCACCAGCCACGACGCGGCTCGCTCCCGTCTTCCTCGCCATCCGGCGTGTCGGCGGGTGTTTCCACCGCCGGGGTTGCCTCGGGCGCTTCCGCAGCAGTTGTTTCGGCCAGCGGTTCAGCGGAAGGAACATCAACGGGCGACGCATCGACAGGCGGCGCGGTCGCTTCTTCAGCCGCTGCGGCCACCTTCGTGGTGCGGGTGCGGCGTGGAGCCCGTTTCGCCGGAGCCTCGGCCACAGCCTCGCCTTCCGCCGGGGTTTCGGTGGCGGTTTCGGCGGCTGTTTCCGCTGTCGGCTCTGCCTTGCGGCGCGTCGTACGGCGACGCGGCGCGGGTTTCGCCGCCGCCTCTGCCGCCGCCTCACCTTCCGCCGGCGCTTCCGCAGCGGTCCCGGCGGCTGCGTCCTCTGCCGGCTCCGCCTTGCGGCGCGTCGTGCGGCGACGCGGCGCGGGTTTCGCCGCAGCTTCCTCCGCAATCTCCGCTTCCACCGGCGTTTCGGTGTCGGTTTCGGTGGCTGCCTCGGCTGCCGGTTCGGCCTTGCGGCGCGGCGTGCGGCGACGCGGCGCGGGTTTCGCCGGAGCCGCCGGCGTTTCTTCCACAACCGCAAGTACTGTTGGCGCTTCTTCCGGCGTTTCCGGTACAGGAGCCGTATCCACCGGTTCCGCCGCAGCGTCACGCGTCGGCAGCAATTCCGCCGGTTCCGCTTCCTGCGTCTGCGCAATCTCCGCAGGCTCCGCCGGGATAGCTTCCACTATCTCGCCCGTCTCCTCGTGCTGATCATCGCTATCGGTATCGACGCTCGCAACATCATTATCCGTTCCGCCATCCCGACGCGGAGTGCGGCGACGGCGACGACGGCGGCGACGTTCTTCCTGCTCGCCGGATGCCGTTTCCGTCTCATGAGCCCCGGCGCTTTCGGTATCGGACCCTTCGTCCGTCTGGTCCTCGCCGTCCTGATCGCGGTCGGTTTCGCCCGTCGTCTCCGTATGTGCAGCACTGCGGCCACGCCCCCCCCGGCGGCGGCGGCGGCGTCCGCCTTCGCGCGGGGCAGATTCGCGCGCCTCTGCAATTTCATCACCGGATTCATCATCCGCCTCGATTTCTTCCACCTCGTCCACCAGCGAAGGTGGCGGTGCGGCCAGCGCAATACGCTTCGGCGGCTGGGCCGGCGGCGGACCGCTGGCGTCAATCGCGGCACGGCCACCCGGCTGGCTGTCATCGGGCTGGACTTCGATATGGATGCCATAACGCTGTTCCAGTTCGGTCAGTTCCGAACGCTTGCGGTTCAGCATGTAGATCGCCACCGATTTCTCGATACGCAGGCGAAACAGCGTGGCGTGGCCCTTGACTGCATCTTCTTCCAGCAGACGCAGCGCCGCCAGCGCCGCAGATCCTGGCGTGCTGACCAGCCCGATGCCCGCGCAGGTCGGGCATGGCTCGGTCGATGCTTCCAGTACGCCGGTGCGCAGCCGCTGCCGGCTCATCTCCAGCAGGCCAAAGGCCGAAATCCGGCCCACCTGGATACGGGCGCGGTCGCTTTTCAGCGCTTCCTTCAGCGCGCGTTCCACTTTCCGGTTATTGGCATGAACATCCATGTCGATGAAGTCGACGACAACCAGACCGGCGAGATCGCGCAGCCGTAATTGGCGGGCGACTTCCTCGGCGGCCTCGATATTGGTTTTAAGCGCTGTTTCCTCGATATTATATTCCCGGGTCGAGCGACCGGAGTTCACATCGATGGCGACCAGCGCTTCGGTCGGATTGATGACGATATAGCCGCCGGATTTGAGGTTCACCACCGGATTCAGCAAGGCCGCCAGCTGGGCTTCTACACCCGCGCGGTGGAACAACGGCACCGCATCCACATAAGGTTGCACCTTGCGCGCATGCGTCGGCATCAGCAATTTGATGAAATCGCGGGCCTGACGGTAGCCCTCATCACCATCGACAAGTACTTCGTCAATCTCGCGTGAGTAAATATCGCGGATAGCGCGTTTGATCAGGTCGGAATCTTCGTAAATCAGCGCCGGAGCCGATGAAGTCAGCGTTTTTTCGCGAATCTCATCCCACAACCGCGTCAGATAATCAAAGTCACGGCTGATTTCAGCGCGCGTGCGCTCCAGCCCTGCCGTGCGGACAATGGCCCCCATGGTTTTCGGCAGATTGAGATCGGCCATGATCGCTTTCAGCCGGCGACGATCCGCGACGTTCGCAATCTTGCGACTGATACCGCCACCATGGGCCGTATTGGGCATCAGTACCGAATAGCGCCCGGCCAGCGAAATATAGGTAGTGAGCGCCGCGCCCTTGTTGCCGCGCTCGTCCTTGACCACCTGCACCAGCATTACCTGGCGACGACGAATGACTTCCTGTATCTTGTAGCGACGGCGCAAGGCCATGCGGCGGCGACGCAGCGCCTCGGCGCCGGCCTCCTCGGTATTGCCATGATCTTCCGGTCCGCCATTGCCATTGGTCGTTGCGTCGCCATTCGTGTCGGCAGATTCGGCGTCGTCCCCGGCATCACCGGCGGCGTCATTTTCGGCTTCCTGATCGTCCGCTTCACCGGCCGTCGTCGTTTCCCCGGCGTCGTCGGTGTCGTCGTCAGATTCATAACGTGCAGCCTCGTCAGCGAGCCTTTGCTCCTCGCGCAACAGTGCCTCACGGTCTTCTTTGGGGATTTGATAGTAATCCGGATGGATTTCTGAAAAAGCCAGAAATCCGTGACGGTTGCCGCCATAATCAACAAATGCCGCCTGTAACGACGGTTCTACACGTGTAACTTTGGCGAGATAAATATTACCCTTGATTTGTTGCCGGGCGGCGGCCTCAAAATCAAACTCCTCGATACGGTTGCCCTTGACGACCGCCACCCGCGTTTCTTCGGGGTGGCGGGCGTCGATCAGCATGCGTGTTGCCATAAATACTCCTGACGCGCCGGGCGCGTGATATTTGCGATGCGGGAATCGTACCCGCGATAAGGAAGGTGCCAACAGCCGCGCATGCGGCCGGACACCCGGTTTCAAAAAAACTGGAATATGCCCGGAAGAAAAGGGAATCGCCGCAAGGGACGAAATCGCCATGCCGAACGGGCGCGCTTATGCTGCCTGTCCTCATGCCGATTTCACCATCTTTTTGCCGTTCCACTCTAGCTTTCCCGGAATCCTGTCGTTGGGTTAAACGCACGTTGGCCGGAATCGGCTGGCGTCATTCCCTTGTGGACTCCATGATCCGGGGCAATCCGAATAATCGGGCCAATCATCCGTCAGGCTACGACAACGCGCGGTCCTGTACGGCCAACCAGCCCGGAGATCCATCGGAACCCCGGCCTCATGGCGCTGCTAGCACTGCCAGCGCACCCCCGCAAGAAATATCGGCAACCATGCGCCAATTCACGCTGGCTCCGGATCGCTCGCGCT
>Ga0172382_10000225_pt1 | contig 102670 bp, 102 predicted proteins | sample Leawel138RmetaG_FD_122245 | JGI IMG/M metagenome (GOLD analysis project Ga0172382, IMG submission 122245) | Leachate microbial communities from a municipal landfill in Southern Ontario, Canada - Leachate well 138R metaG | ecosystem: Engineered > Solid waste > Landfill > Unclassified | place... | reverse complement strand
GGAACCGATTCCGTGACCCTGTTGCTGGAGTGTCTGAGCGGGCTCGATCGTCCCCGACGAAAAGTTCCGGCAGGCAGTTTCAAGCGGGTGACCGAGCTTTCCGATACCCTGGGGAAAGAAGTCGGAATCGTGGCGGCCATGCGGCGGGAGATCGCCGCAGCCTGCGGCTTTCTGCTGTGCGTGGGAGCAGAGCTCGATCTGGAGCGATGGACTGGCCCCCCGGAGCAGTTGGCCACCTTCCGCTCGGTGGTCGCTTTTCATGAAGAGCCCTACGATAGTAACCCGCAGCCTCCATTGGAGGCGCGTCTAGCCGCTCTCATTCTGACCACGGTGCGTTGCGAGAGCGACGCCGCTTCGCTGTGGTCACTCCCCAATCTGGCCAAGCACAAATCCAGCGTCGAGGAACTCTCCAACGAATCCCCTCACGTGGACCCCGAACTCATCGAGGTTTACTTGAAAAGCTTCAAGGGAGATCAGCCGGCCACCGCGGCCGCCCTCTCTCCCCGAGAGCGAGACCAGCGAGAGAGAACCCTGTTTGCTCTGGCCAAGACCCTGGAGCGAGCGGGAGACAAGAACGAAGCGACCCGAGCCTACAAGACCATCATCGAGCGCCATCCCGGAACCCGAGAGTCGCTGGAGTCCCGTCTGGCCATCGCCCGCTCCCATCCCGAAGGAAACCACAGCGAGAGTCTGCGGGAAGCTTGTCGGGAGGCGGCCCGGCTGGGTCCCGTCACCGCAGCCCTCACCGCCCTGGAAGCAGGTCATATCCTTTTTCGAAGCAAGGACGAAGGGGCCAGGGAGTTTCTGATGGGGGCAGCCCGGAGCCTGGAAAAATTAGGTCTCGAAGGGGCGCTTGCCCGGGCTGCCATCCCCCTGGTATCCCTGGGAGTAAAGTTTCCGGACAGCCGCTTCCCTCGTCTGGTGCGCGCCCTATCCAGTCCCGAAGAACACCAGGAGATGCGCCACAATGCTCCCTGGATATTGCCGATTCTGTTCAAATCGCTGCCCGATTCCAACATCGACGAGCTGTATCCGTTGCTGGGTCAGTTGGTGGATCGCTTCGGCCATCCTCTCACTTCCGCGTTTCAGGACGGCAAGTTTGATGAAGAGAGTTCGGTCCACCTGGCTGAAGCCATCAGGCTGGGCGCCCGCAACGCCCCCGAAGAGCTGATCAAGCTGCTGGTGTCCGACGAGCGCCAGGCGGTGGCCGACCGGGCTGCGTCGTTGCGCGATCGCATGGAAGAGGCTCAAGATCAGGGGTCGGTCATTCGAGTTCGCTCGTTCGGGGTGTTGGAAGTCTCGGTGGGTGAAGAAGAGGTCTCCGGCAACATGTGGAAGACTCAAAAGGCCAAGTTTTTCTTTGCCTTTTTGGCTGCTCGCTGGGGTCGCGCCGTTCCTGAAGAGACCGTGCGTGACCTGTTCTGGCCGAAGAATGCCGAAAAGGGTCGAAAGAACGTCTACTGGGCTACCTCCATTGTCCGTCGTTGCTTGCGGGGTGAGACCGAATCAAACAGTGATTTCGAGGTCCTGGAAAGACAGGGAGAGACCCTCCGTCTGCATCCGGAGACTCCCCGCTGGCATGACCTGGAAGAGTTTGTAAGACTCCTGGCCAAGGCTCAGAAGTTGGAGAAAGAGGGGAAAGCCCCCCAGGCAAGACCGCTCTATCGCCGCCTGACCAGGCTCTACCGCGGCCCCTATTTAGAAGGGTGCTACATGGACTGGGCGGTTCGCTATCGCGAGAGTTTAGAGCGGCAGGTCGTGGACGCCCTGGTGCGTCTGGCGGTCCTGGCCCTGGAAGCCAAAGAGTACAAGGAGTCCAACGAAGCCGTTGACCAGGCCCTGGGCCTGGATCCGTGTCGCCAGGATGCGGCTGCCATCGGCATGAAAGCGTTGACCGAATCCTCTCAACCGGAGAAGGCGGTGGAGATGTTTCAACGGGTGGAAAAGAGCCTCCGAGTGGACTTCGCCCTGGAACCGAATACAGAATTGATCGAACTGCTGTACCGCGCTCGCCTGGGGGCGCCCGGCGGTACCGGGGCGCTCATCGGTTAAGCTCTGGGATGTAGAGAAAAAAGGTGGTGCCCCGGCCGGGCTTGGAATCGACCTTGATCCGGCCTCCGTGGGCGGCCACGATCTCGTGGGCGATGGAGAGCCCCAAGCCGGTTCCGACCCCCACCGGCTTGGTGGTAAAAAACGGCTCGAAGATCCGGTTCACCGTCTCCTCATCCATCCCGGTACCGCAGTCGGAAACCGAGAGAAAGGCCCGCCTCCCCTCCTCCGTTTGGGTAAACCCACAACTGATCGAAACCGCCGGCCTCTCCCCATCCGGATGCTTATCCACGGTAGCCGCAGCAGCGTTCAGGATGAGATTCATGATGACCTGAGTCAGTTCCGATTGGGTCCCCTGAACGTAGATCTTGGCCTTTGAATTGACAGCAAGGGGTACCCCTCGCTGCCGCAATTCCGCGATGGTCAGAGCCTGTGCTTCCTGAAGCACATCGGCCAGGCAGACCTTCTCTCGATGGTCTGAAGTGGCCATGCCCGCGCTGTGCTGATTGCCACTTTTGCGGCTAAAGACCAGTAGCCTGTCCACCAACTTGCGGATCTTCTCGGCTGCCTCCAGAGCCACTCCCAGCTTACTCCGGGCCTGCTCCGGCTTCTTCTTGATCTGCATCTGCGCCGCTTCCACCGAGAGGGCGATGGCCCCCAGCGGGGTGTTGATCTCGTGAGCCACCCCGGCCACCATGGTGCCCAGGGCCGTCATCTTGCTGGACTGGATCAGCTGATTCTGCTTCTCGGCCAACTCCTCCAGAGCGCGCTGCAGTGCTTCCAGACGTTCTAACTTGAGAAGAGCCGAGACCATCTGTCCCACCAGAGTGGAGATGAGATCCCGGTGTTCCTGGCCATAGCCGATGGGGCTCTCGGAGCCGAGCAGAACAAACTCCTCGGTCCGCTGTCCTTCGAACGGAATGGCCAGCAGAAGGCCGGAATGAAAGTGGTAGGTGTGATGTTCCTGGAAAAACTTATTGGAGAGATAGCGGGCTGAGAGGTCACTGTCGGAGGGCAGCCGGAGATTGGTTGCCAGCCTGCCTTCGTAAGAATCCGGGGCAGCATGACGAGGCTTGAACTCGGAGTCCCAGTGCACGACCCAGTCTCGGCAACGCAAGAGCCCGAAACTGTGGGGAACCATGCGCCCCAGACCCACGATAAACTGTTGTAGGATCTCGTTGCGGTTTCGAGCATCGAAAAGCTGACGTCCGGTCCGACTCAAAACGTCCAGGAGTTCTACCTGGGACATGAGTTTGAGTTGCTTTCCGTGCTCCGTTTCCCGCTGCTTGGCGGCCGCCAGCAGGTCTCTCCCTCGACGGCAAATCTGTTCAAAAATATGAGCCTCGGTCTCGGTGTAAGGGTCGTCTTCCCGGAGCGCGCAGAAAACGCCGTAATCGATAACCGGAGCGGCCAGCACGTAGATCTTCTCGGTGGGCCGACTGCGGTGGATCAGGCGACCGTCGCGACTGGCGGTTCGGGCCAGGGAAGCCAGACTGGCTAAAGCCGAAGCCTGTAGTCCCCGCCCCCCGACCGGACGATCCAGGGTCATCCGATCGTCTCGGGAGACCAGAGGAAAGAAGGCCACGGCCGCATCTGGAAGCAAGTCATTGACGAAGCTGATCAAGCGAGCTACCCCTTCTTTCTCACTCTTGATGTCTCTCAAGGCCCGGGTTAGCTGTTCGAGAAGTCTCTTTTCCTGATCGCTCTGGTCCAAAGCTCGGCGGGTTTCGAGTCGCTCAGCTCTGGTCTCTGCCACTTCCTGCAGAGCCTTCTCAGCCAGCTCCGCCTTGACCCGAAAAACGATATTCTCAGCCGAGAGCTCAAACAGGGCCAACAGAGGAAGAAACAGCAGCAGAACCGGCCAGCTTCCCAACTGAGCCAGGTAAAAAGGGAAAAACCCGGCAAAAATCTGGCCCACCCGGAGAGGTCGCAAGGCCGCCTCAGAGCGCAACCGGAGTAGACGATCCTCGGGATCTTCTGCCTTGCCGGCCGGGAGTTGGGAGCGTCGACTCACCGAAAACAGTACCGCTCCTAAGAGATAAGCCGACAAGCCCCGCAGGTCCAGGCCCCAATCCGCCTGACCTTCGAAGTACGACCTGGTAAACAGCAGGGTTCCAGAACATCCCGCCACCGCCAGCGCGCAGCGAAAGAAAAACTCACTTCGATTTTCGAGCTTTCGCCCTACACTCAGAGCGGTCTCCAGGATCAACGCAACCAGTGCCCACCAGGGACCCACCGAGGGCAGGGCGGCCGCCACCAGAATCGGGATCGGAAAGGAAGAAAAAAGAAAGCCACCGGGGGTCTCGACGGCCCGCGTGCTGAGCAACAAGGTGGCGCACAACAGGATGGCGCCTACGATGTGATCAGTGGGGACCGGTGCTGCCGCAGCCGCACCGATCAGACACAAAACTCCTAGACCCCACTTCACTTCGTCGAATTTCTCTCCTGAATGTGCCGCTGCACAGGCCCTACTTCGTAGCCAACGAGACGATCTCCCGCGCCCAAAGACAAAGGGCCGGTCCGCCAAGGCGATACCGGCCCTTTTCCTCCGAGAGTTCCTAGGCCAGGCTCTGTCCGAGCACGCCCGCCACCTGTTTGGCGAAGCCGGCGGGGTCTTCCAGTTCGCCTCCTTCAGCCAGCAGCGAGAGTTGGTAGAGCATCTGCGCCGTGCCGGCCAACTCTTCGGTGTCCTTGTCTTTCTCGTAGCGACTGGCCAGGTGAGTGACCAGAGGGTGGGAGGTGTTGATCTCTAGGATCCGCTTGGTCACCGGTACCTCCTGACCCATGGCTTTCATCAATCGCTCCAGATTGGCACTCATGTCTCCGGGGTCTGCCACCAGGCAGGCCGGGGAATCCACCAGGCGGGTAGAGACCTTAACCTCCTTCACATTGGCGTCGAGTTTACTTTGCAGCCAGGAGATGAAGGTAGCCAGTTCCTTCTCGGATTTTTTCTTCTCTTCGTCGGCGGCTTTGCGAGACTCTTCGCTTCCGATCTCAAGGCCAGCCTCGGCGGCGCTCACGAACTTCTTCTCCGAATACTCTCCCACCGCGGAAATCCAAACCTCGTCAACCGAATCGGTGAGGAGCAAGACCTCGATCCCTTCTTTCTTGAAGGCCTCCAGGTGGGGAGACTGAGCCAGAGACTCCCGAGCGTCTCCGGTCAGGTAGTAGATGGTTTCCTGACCTTCGGTCATTCGCTCGATGTACTCGTCCAGGGTGATGAACTGGTCTTTTTCGGTCCTGGTGGAGCGAAACAAAGAGAGCTCTAGAATCTTGTCCCGCATCTTGGCATCGTGATAAATGCCCTCTTTGACCACACGTCCGAACTCCAACCAGAACTTGCGATACTCATCACGGTCGCCTTCCAGGGTCTCCTTGAGGGTATCCAGGACTTTCCGCACCAGGCGCTTGCGGATCAACTGGATCTGACGGTCCTTCTGCAAGATCTCGCGCGACACGTTGAGCGATAGGTCGCTTGCGTCCACCACGCCTTTCACGAAGCGCAGGTAGGCCGGGATGAGTTCCTTGCAATCGTCCATGATGAAGACCCGTTTGACGTACAGCTGCAAGCCGTGGTGCCCCTCAGGATGAAACAGGTCCATGGGGGCTCTCTCCGGCAAAAAGAGCAGGCTGTAATACTCAAAGGTGCCTTCCGCCTTGAAAGCCACGGTCTTCCAGGGAGCGTTCCAGTCGTGGGCGATGTGACGGTAAAAACCATCGTACTCGTCCTGCTCAACCTCGTCCTGGGCTCTGACCCAAAGAGCCTTCTGACTGTTCAGGGTCTGAACTTCCTGCTCCTTGACAGGCTTGTCCTCGATGTACTTGGTGGTCTCCATCTCCATCCGGATAGGGTAAGAGATGAAGTCCGAGTAGCGCTTCACTAATTGCTTGACTTTAAAAGCATCGGTGTAGTCGTGCAGCCCGTCGTCTTCGTCAACCTCTTTCAAGAAGAGGGTGATTCGGGTTCCGTGTCCCTCCATATCACCCTCTCCGATGGAGTAGGTCCCGTCGCCCTCCGAACTCCAGAAAACCGCCGCATCAGCACCCACTCGGCGGGTCAGAAGTTCAACCTTATCGGCCACCATAAAGGCGGAGTAAAAGCCCACACCGAACTGACCGATCAACTGTTCGGAATCTTTCTTTTCCTTATTCTGTTCCAGGGACTGCAGAAACTCTTTGGTGCCTGACTTGGCGATGGTGCCGATCAGGTGGACCACCTCGTCCTTGCTCATCCCCACTCCGTTATCTTGAATGGTGAGGGTGCGCTTTTCTTTGTCAACTTCCAGGAAGACGTGAAGGTCGGTGGTGTCGACTTCGGCCTCTTTGTTCAGCAACGACTCCAGGCGCAGTTTATCCAGCGCGTCGGAAGCATTAGAGACGAGCTCCCGCAAGAACACGTCCTTTTCACTGTAGACCGAATGGATCATCAGCTCCAGGAGCTGTTTGGCCTCGGCCTGAAATTCTTTGGTTTCAACTTTGCTCAATCGAATTCTCCTACCAGTGCTCAGCCCAATAGAGCTCAGCCCAAAATCTTTGATGGACTGAGACAGTCTACCCGTTGAAGCGTTGGCGACACTCTAGTAGACCGTTAGCGTTACGTTAGAATTAGCTTGCTATAGGCGGCTGAGTTGATAGATCTGAGAGACTTGAGGATTTCTGATGACCAGATTGTGAGCGTCGTGCTGGATGATCTGGTAAGGCACCACCCGACCGGCGGTGGAAAGGGAAAGAGTATTTCCCCGGAGGGTCCACTTAAAGCGGGCGGTGTACTTGGGCTCGGTACGCTCCATAAGCCCGGTGCCGTCGGCTCGGAAGGTCCAGTGAGTCCCCTTATCGGCCTGCTCCCAGGCTCCCACGATGGGGTGGGCGTGTTCGGCCACGGCGATCGCCACGACCAGCAAGGTCAGAAGGACCATCGTAAGGGTGATTTTTTGTGGGGCTCGCGTCATTGATTCCCTCCGCAATCATGATTCTATAGCCGAAGGCGATCGTAAGCAAGAGGTTTATGAGTTCTTTAGGATCGAATTCATACCAGATTCGGATAGCCGCCGGAAAAAAACATCAGCGGAGCCTCGTGAGAAGTGATTTCCCAGGAATGGACCTTGCCCACCGCAACGAAATGGTCTCCGTGAGGGTGAAGGGCCTCTAGCTCACAACGCAGATAAGCGATGCTCCCCTCCACCACCGGTGGCACTCGGGCCTCGTCGGCCCAGGGCGATGACTCCAGGCTGGGTCGTCCGGCAAAGTGAAAGCAAATGTCTTTCTGGTTGTGCGCCAGAATGGAAATGGTAAAATGACTACCCAACTCCGCATTCTGGGCAAAGCGGCAGTTGAGGGCAGGACAAAAAAGAACCATGGGAGGCTCCAGGGAGACCGAGGAAAACGAGTTCACGGTCATACCGTACACTTCTCCGTCACGCTCGAAGGTCACCACCGTGACACCGGTAGCAAACTTTCCAAACACTGAACGAAGCTGCTTTGCATCCACTGCCATCAACCTGCCTCCCCGATTTCAAACCCCAGCACTACGGTGAAGCCGTCCGTTTCCGGTCTCAGAGTGAGGGTGCCGCCGTGCTCTTCCATGCATCGCTGTACCACGGCCAGCCCCAGACCACCCCTACCCCAGCGGCTCTCCCCAACCCGGGCAAGTGTCATGGGAGCCTCAACCTCCCCACCGTTCCCGTTGTCGCTCAGAAAAACTGCCCCCCCGGGGGCCACTCGGACAACCACCTCCCCGGCCCCGGCCAACTGTGAATTCTGGCAAATCTCCAGCACCGCGTAAGTCACCGCGTCAGGATCCACCAACCAGAACTCTTCCAGGCCTTCGCCGCTCTCCACCCGTACCTGGAGTGGAGCGTAGAGGTCTTCAGCCTGCCCGGCGGCCTGCTGAAAAAGGCTTTGAGGGCGAACCTTCTGCCGGCTCAGCCCACCCATTCGCAACAGTAGGACCAGCTTGTCGGCGAGCTCTACCAGTTCTTGACTTTTTTCCAGCAACAGCGGCTTGAGCGCCTCCTCCTCGGGCAGACTCTCCAGGCCCATTTTCAAAGTGATCAGCCCTCCCTTTAGATCGTGCCGCAAGCGCGACGCCACCTGAGACAGAAAGAGCTGAAACTCACCGGCTTGATCGGAAGGTTGACTAGCCATCGGCTCCTTCATCCATTTCACTGGGAAGCAGACCGCCGGCCCCAGCTTCCGGAACTTCGATGGAGCTGTATCCGGGAAGTTCGAACGAGTTCAGCCGATCGATCAACTCCCGGAGACGCCCGAAGGCCCGTCGCCGGAAGTGAAACTTCACTCGAGGAAGGTGGGCGATGGTTTTGTCGTGCTCCTCGGCCAGGGCCAGGGTGGGTTCAATTTTGCCTGACTTTAAAATGTCTCCGAACTCCTGGTTGAGGAGGTCCACCTCTTCATCGGAGAGGGCTGCTTCCAATCGCACCACCAACTCGTCGCGAACGTAGCGCATGCTGTGGTAGCGCCGATAAAATCGTTCGATCTCATCGCAGGCCTCAAAAACCGAGGAAGTTACCCGATAGAGGGAAAGGTCCTGGGGACTGATCATTCCCCGCTCCAACAGTCGACTCACGTTGTACTGATGCCAGTCGCTCCAGAATTCCGAGCCTTCGGGATGTAGGAAAACGATGGGAACCATGTGGGATTTGCCGGTCTGGATCAAGGTCAAGACTTCCAGTCCCTCGTCGTGGGTGCCAAACCCACCGGGGCAGCAAACCACCGCGTGGGTGTCTTTCATAAAAGCCAGCTTGCGGGTGAAGAAGTACTTAAAGTTGATGAGCTTTTCATCGTTAGCGATGTAAGGGTTGGCGACTTGCTCAAACGGCAGGCGAATATTCAACCCGAAGCTCCGCTCCGTGCCGGCCCCCTTGTTACCGGCTTCCATGATGCCGTGGCCGGCCCCTGTGATCACCATAAAGCCACGGTCGGCGATCTGCTCTGCGAATTCACACGCCTGGCGGTAGTCGTCGGTCTGTGGCTGGCACCTTGCCGATCCGAAAATGGCACACTTTCGAACCCGCCGATAGGGCCGCATGACCTTGAAGGCGTAGCGCATCTCTTTGAGGGTGGAGTTCATGATTTTGAGGTCCCCGGAATCGGCACCGTCCTGCACCAATTTGATCACCGTGACCATCATCTGGTGAAGCAGATCTTGATTGTCCGAAGCACCTGCACGATGCAAAATATCTTGAATGGACAGGTCCAGTTGGCTGTTACCCGTGCTATAGCGAAATGACAAAAAACAAATTCCCTTAATAAAATCTATGATTGGGCGAGGCTAATCGCGGGGCGGTCGGACCACCGGACTCTTACACACCGGACAGCGCAAAACGCCCAGATACTCCTGGCAATCCTCGGACCAGTGCGGGATGGCGGTGGGTCGCTCCACGAAATGCTCGCACTCTTTGTTGTTGCAAAAGACGGGAAAAGGATTGCCGCTCAGGTTGTACTGTCTGGTGACCATCTGTCCCGGGCCGTTGACGGGATCGATCTCGTAGTGGGTTAAACGATACTTTTTCTCGCTCATGACCCTTCTATTTTTACCACGAGCGAGGTTACCACCTTTTCACGACGCGGGTAGGGTTCGAGGGTTGCTCTACGAAGCTCGTGGCATGAACGACCCCGGAGCCCTGGACCCATCGAAACTTCGCTTCCCCGAAGAAGGGGTGGTGGAGCAGCACGTCCATCTGGGTGGTGCGGTTCCGATTCACCGCCTGTTCGAGGCGGCCGTGGATCGCGGGATCCGTTTACCAGTCACGAATTTTACTGAATTCAGCAATCTCTTGCACCGGCGGAAAGACAACTCCGGGACCCTGGAAAAGTATCTTGAGATCTATGAGGTCGCCGAGCGGATCCAGTCCGGACCGGTGGCTCTCCGAGAGAGCGTCTTGATCGCGCTCAACGGGGCGGCCCGGACCCAGGGAGCGACCACCATCAGCCTGGACGGAGAAGCGCTGACTCCCCTGCGGGCGCAACTTCCCATCAAAGCCCTAGAATTGCGCTTCAACCCCATGAAGCGAAACTCCGGCGGTATCTGGGACCTGGACCGGGTGATCCTGGCCGCCTGCTCCGGGGTGAGTGAGGTCCGGACGGCCTACAAAGGTACCTTGCAGGCCGGATTGATCGTGTGCCTGGGGCGGGATCTGCCCATGGACCAAAACCGCATCCTGGCCGAAAAGGTGGCCCGTTGGTCCAAAGAAGGGCTACCCCTCATCGGACTCGACCTGGCCGGTCCCGAATCGGCTTGCACCCTGGAGGACCCCCAAGATCTGAAAGAGATGTCCGAGCTATACGAACTGGCCGGCCCCAAGGTCGGTCGAACCGTGCATTGCGGCGAAACGCGCGCGGTCAGCCTGGAAACGTTTAAAAGGACTCTGAAGGGCTTGAAGGCCGATCGAGTGGGCCACCCCCTGGTGGCCGCCCGCTCCTATTGGGAAGATGGGGACGCCAGCGGCCTGGAGTTTCTGCAGGAGCACAACATTGTGGCTGAACTCTGCGTAGTTTCAAACCTCCTGACCGGGGCCGTGGACAACATTGAGACCTACGGCAAACTGTTGAAGCTGTTCGATCAGTTCGGAGTGCGGTACACCTTCAGCACCGATGCACCGGCCCTGCAAAAGACCACCCTGGCCAGCGAACTACAGCTCCTGCTCGACGCCGGAGCCGCCTCGCCGGAGCAGCTCGAAGCCTCCTTCGAGGCAGCCGCAGAGTCTAGCTTTTTGCCCGATCCCAAGATGCGCCGGCGCAACAAGAGCCGCTGGGCCGGCCCGGTCAAAGCCTGATCGGCTTTAAACCGTCGCTGACTTACGTTTTTCGGCCATTTTGCGGAGCTCCGGCAGGACTTCTGAACCCAGCATCCGGATCAGCCTTTCCTGGTCCACCGAGGCCATCTGCAGGGTCACCACATCGGCCCCGATCACTTCCACCAGCGGCCGGTACACCTCGATGATATCGGCGGCGTTCTTGCACTGGGAATAGCGGCCCAGAATCTCTTCTCGGGGAAGTTCGTCGGCTCGCTCTCGCAGGGTCTGGGGGTCCACCGCTTCCAGCCGCCCGGGGGCTCGCAGCCCTCTCCAGGAATAGAGAGCCTTCCAGGCTTCTTCGTCGTTCTGGGCGAGCACCGTCCAGCGGCTGGCCATCACTTTGGGCTCCGGCCGACCGAGTTCCGAGGCAGCCTTGCGGGCAGGCTCGATCACCTGCTTGAAAATGTCCTGGGGGTCTTTCACCGAGACGATCACCCCTTCGGCCTTGCGTCCGGCCAGGGTGGCGGACTTGGGGCCTCCGGCCGCCATCCAGATGGGCACAGGTCCGGTGGGCGGGGAGTAGAGTTTAGCTCGATCGGTCTGGTAGTACTTGCCTTGATAGGTCAGTTTCTCACCGTCTAGCAAACGACGCATGATCTCGAGGGCTTCCTCCATCCGTTCGGAGCGCTCTTTGTACTTGGGGAAATGAAAGCCCAGGGGCCCTTCATTGATGTTCTCACCGGTGCCCACTCCCAGATTGAAGCGACCACCCGACAGACGATCCACAGTGGCCGCCGCCTGCGCCACCAGGGCCGGGTGAAACCTCCACAGCGGCGTGGTGACACCGGTAGAGAGGTGCAACCCTGGTGCGGCCTGGGTGAGTCCTCCCAGGGTGGACCAGCAGTACCCGGAGGCCGAAGCATCATCCACCCAGGGGTGAAAGTGTTCGGAAGCCACCAGCATGTCGAAACCGGACTCTTTGGCCAGTTTTCCATGCTGCAAGAGTTGTTCGGGATGCCACTGCTCGTGGCCACAAAAATAGGCAAATCTAATCATGGTGCATTGTTTGCACCCTATTTCACATCCCCTTCTCTCACCACCGCGTAGACCAGGTCGGGGTGAGGGTCCGGACTCCACAGGGTGACCGGACCATAGCGCCAGTAAGTGCCGATCTCCGTTTCCCCGGGGTCCCACCATTCCCGCTCCAGTTTCAAGGCGATGGGAGGCTCAGCCTTGCCCTGGCTCGTCTCCACCCCTTCCAGTTGGTCATAAAACGGTTTAACAGCTTGGGGTTCTAATCGCAAGCGGCAAAAGAATAGGGCTCCGTATTGCAGGGTGTGCATATCTTTAAGGGGCACCTCCGAGAGCTCGAGTTGCTCGAAGAGCTTGGGGGCCTGATACTCTTCCTTGGGAACCCCCATCCAGCTCGTCAGCAACAGTGAGAAAGCAAAAGGTATCACCAGGATAGAAAAGAGAACGGGCTTCCAGGACGTCGACCGGGGGTTTGAGGGTTTGGGGTTCAAAGGATCGCTCTCCTAAAAAAAGAATCAAAAGCAGTGTCGAATTTATTAAACCAGGCGGAGAACACGGAGCTTTTCCACCGGATCCGCAAAGGCCCTCTGTTTCCCCAGGCACTCCTCACTCTGGACTCCAAATCAGGAGTCAAAACGGGATGGGCACGCTGCTGTGGTTTCAACCTAAACTTAGGCAGACTCTACTGCCTTCCTCTTCACGCCAGTTTTCGCCTGGAGCAGCCGAAAGAAAACGGCAGTATGGTCCTGGCATGCCCTGAAGCCGAGCTCTCGCTCCACCTCGATGGCTCCTTCTCTACCCTCGAGGATCCCTCGCTGGGGCCCCACTTCTGGAAACGGCTGCAGCCCATCGTGGAGGCGCTCCATCTGACCCCCAAGCAGTTGCTGGAGTTTCAAGTCACCGGCCTCAAGCGCGATCGTTTTTTTCACGACTGAAAAGACTGACCAGAGCTCGTTGTGAGGAGTCTCGAAACTCCTGGAGATCGACCGAAAAATCAGCCTCGTAATTCAAACTCTGCAGGTACATCTCCAGTTTATCAACATCCTTCACCCAGCGTGCTTCCGGGGTTGCGGCCTGCTGGTACTCCCGGAGCGTTTCCAGATGGTACTCCGAACCTGGAACCTCCCGCAGTAGTTCTTCCAGGGCCTTCTTCTCCTGTTGCCTTTTCAGATCTGGAAGAACCCCGTCAGCGGGGATGACGTCACCCGTTTCCACTTCAGCAAGATCATGAATCAGAGCCAATTCCAGGACCCTCTCTCGATTCAAGTCAGCGGGACAGAGCAACAGGCAGAGCAAAGCCAATCCGTAACTGTGGTCAGCCACCGACTCCACCTGGTCTGCGGGAATGGGGTGGCGAGTCCAGCCCCGGCGTAAGACCTGCTTCAAGCGCAGCAAACGTTGCAGGGCGGTCAACTGCTCTCGACTCCAGTTCACGCCAGTAATGAAATGAGAGCCATTTCGTGGGCGTAGAGGGAGTATTCCGCCTGCTCGAACACCAGGTTGGAGGCCGATTCAAAAAGCTCGCGACTGACCTCCAGACCGTCCAGGCCCAGCTCCTGGTCCAGCCCCCCCTCTGCCAAATAGGCCCGGCGATGCAAAAGCTTGCAGCTACTGTTTCCGCTGCGAGAGAGCAACCCGTTGGTGGCGCGATAAGCAAGCAAACTCTCGACCACTTTTTTGTTGGTATCCCAGGACTGTGAGTACACGAAGTCTGCTCCTTTCACGGCTTCATCCGGGTCGGTGTAGAGGCGGATCTGGGCCCCTGTCTCGGCTGCCAGGGCCAGACAGGTCTCCACCAGAGTGGCCTCGGGTTGAAGCTTTTCCGGACCACAAAACCTCATATCGAGCCCCAACTTAGAGGCTCCCACCAACAAACTCTGAGAAAGGCTGGTCGAGCCGTCGCCCAGCACTACTACCGAGAGCTCTGACAGGGCCTTGGGAGAGTGAGCCAGCATGGTGGCAAAATCGGCCAGCATGGAGAGCGGCTGGAACTCTTTGCTGCCAAGATTGCAAACCGGTACCCCGGCCAGTCGAGCGACCTCCTCCAGGGTCTCCTGGTCGACCCCGTGGATCAGCAGAGCATCGAACAAGCGGCCTAAATGAGAGGCGGTGCAAGCGACCGGTTCTCCCTCCTCAAGTCCGCTTTCGCCGGGCCCAAAAAAGTGGAAATTTGCCCCCTGACGGGAGCAGGCCGACTGGGTCGTCCAGCGGGTCTGGTTGTGGGATTCACAAAACAGAAGGGCCAGATTTTTTCCCCGCAAAACGGGCTTGTCCTGGCGGCAACCTCGGAGGTCGCGGAGGGTGCGAACAGACTCGATCCTCTGCTGGAGTTCGGCTGGAGAAAAATCAAGCAATTTCAGGAAATGGCGATATCGCAGAGTCATCTACCGGCCTGCGCCACGACGCTCTGAGTTCCCTTCATGAAGGATCCGATAACCAGCCCACGGAAAGGCCCGCTTGCCTTTCAAGGTAGAGATCAAATCGGCGAGAGATCGCCATCCTAGGAGTAAAGAGTTGAGCGATAGTGCCAAAGACCCACTTCCCCAAGACGCGTTTCGCAACGTGCCGTTCACCGACGAGGACGCCTACTTTGCCGAACAGGAGAAGATCACTCTCCAACGGCTTAAGAAGGAACGGGAAACGAGAAGCGACGAGCAACGCCATTGTTTGAATTCAGCCTGTGGAAACACGGTCATGGACGTCGTGCAGGTGGACAACGTCGAGATCGATAGATGCCCCAAGTGTGGTGGAGTTTGGTTAGACGCGGGTGAGTTGGAAGTCCTGATGAAGCGCGCCAAAGGTAGCAAGAACGGTCTGATGAGGTTTTTCTACAATCTTGCCGGCCAGTACGACGAATAAAAGGAGAGAAAAGAGATGAAGAAGCCTGTCAAAGTAGCCATTACCGGAGCTGCCGGCAACATCGGCTACGCCATGGCATTTCGGGTGGCAGCCGGAGATATGTTGGGCCCGGATCAGCCAGTCATTTTGCAACTGATCGAGATCACGCCGGCCCTGCAGGCCCTCAACGGAGTGGTCATGGAACTCAACGACTGCGCCTTCCCCCTGCTGCGTGGAATCGTAGCCACCGACAATCTGGAGGAAGGGTTCGACGGAACCAACTTCGCCATGCTGGTAGGGGCCAGACCCAGGGGACCTGGCATGGAGCGCAACGACCTGATCGGCGCCAACGGAAAAATTTTCGCCCCCCAGGGCAAGGCCATCGATCAAAGGGCCTCTTCCGATGTAAGGGTTCTGGTGGTGGGCAACCCCGCCAACACCAACGCCCTGATCGCGGCCAGCCAAGCCAAGCGCCTGGATCGCAAGCAGTTCACGGCCATGACCCGGCTGGACCACAACCGTGCCCTTTCTCAACTCAGTGAAAAGACCGGTGTCCACTCGACCTCCATCAAGCGCATGACCATCTGGGGCAACCACAGCTCGACCCAGTACCCGGACCTTCACCACTGCAAGGTGGAAGATAAGGATGCCATGGATCTGGTGGACAAAGGCTGGTACGCCGATACCTTCATCCCCACCGTGCAAAAGCGCGGGGCCGCCATCATCGACGCCCGGGGAGCCTCCTCCGCGGCCTCGGCCGCCTCGGCCGCCATCGACCACATGCACACCTGGGTTTTCGGGACCGGGGAGAAGGATTGGGTCTCCATGGGGGTTCCTTCCGACGGCTCGTACGGGGTCGAAGAGGGCGTGGTCTACAGCTTTCCGTGTACCTGCCAGAACGGCATTTACAGCATCGTGCCCGACCTTCCCATCAACGACTTCAGCCGGGAGAGGATGAAAGCCACCGAGAAAGAGCTGCGTGAAGAGCGTGCAGCGGTGGAAGATCTGATCAGCGGCTAATCAAAACCCCATCTCCGGGCAGCCGGGGGTGGGGTTTTAGGTCAGCCTTCTACGTTCTAGCCTTTTCCCGCTTGGCCCGAAGGGCATCTTTTAGCAGCCGGTCCTTGGGCCAGGAGGCCTGAATGTGCCCCCAGGGCAGAGCTTCATCGGGGTCTCGGGTTCGGTAGTTCTCCTGTTCGAAGCTCAACCCATGGCGGGCCAGGGCCTTTTTGTAGGTCCCGTAACTGGGATCCCAACGAACGTCGACCAGAACCTTGCTCATGCGACGATCGGCTCGGGCCAGCAGCCCCTCCAGGGTCGCCACCCGGGGGCTTTCGGAGGTCACCCGGACGCCACCGACTCCACCCAGAGCTTTCTTCACTATTAGCATGCGTCGCTTGGCTTCTTTGACCCCCAGTTGAGGGGTCCACTGATACGGGGTCAGAGGCTTGGGCACGAAGAGTCCCATGCCCAGGGTGATCCGCCCGCCGGCCTTGCCACGCCGACGCTGCAGTTCGCGAGTGGTTTGGACCAGAGAGACCAGAGCTTCGATATCCTCCTCGGTCTCATTGGGTAAACCCACCATGCTGTACATTTTCAGGTTCGTGATGCCGCCGTCAAAGGCCCGTTCAGCGGCATCGAGATAGGTGGCGTCGCTAAATTTCTTATTGACCGAGCGCCGCAACGATTCGGAACCGGTCTCTGGCGCCAAGGTCATGGAACGCGCCCCGCTCTTGACCATGGCCTCGATCATTTCATCCGGCAACTGGTCGGCCCGGAGCGAACTAAATCCCACCGCCATGTCGGCCTCGATCAACTTTCGACAGAGCTCCTTGATCTCCGGATGGTTGCCCACCGTGGAAGAGATGAGACCCACCTTCGGATGATGAGCCTTGACCTTTTCGATGGACCTCCAGAGCTGCTCCAAAGAACGCCAGCGCACCTTGGGATAGGAAAACCCCACGGTACAGAATCGACAAATGTAGGGGCAGCCCCGGGAAACTTCGATCAAGAACGACTTACCGAACTCGGTGTCGTCGGTCAGCACCACCGAGTGGGTATCCTGACTGGCAAAGAGATCGCGGTCGATGTAGTTCTTCTCGACCTTTTCCGGCAGACCCGGGGCCGGGGTCAGCCCCTCATAGCGTCCGTTCTGATAACAAGGCGTGTAGAAGCTGGGGACGTAAAACCCCGCAGACTCGGCCAGCGCTCTCAAGCGGTCCACCCTGGGCTGCCCTCGGGTGGCGCGCAGGCACTCCACCATGGGCTCCATCATCTGCTCCCCCTCTCCCACGCAGATGAAGTCCACGAAATCGGCGACCGGCTCCGGGTTCAGCAGGGTGACCGCACCGCCGAATAGGACCAGTGGCTGGTTGTCCGTTCGCTCGTGTTGCCACAGGGGAAGTCCCGCCATTTCGAGCATCTTCAGGACATTGACGTAATCGGGCTCGTAGTTGCAGGTAAAGGCGATGAGGTCGTTATCGGCCACCGGACGCTGACTTTCCAGAGTAAGGAGCGGTGTCCCGGTGGCCTGATACCAGGCCATCTCTTCCTCGTCAGGCAGAAAGAACCGCTCGCACACCACCCCGGGGATCTGGTTCAAAAAACCGTAGATCAGCTGTAGGCCTAAATGAGACATTCCCACTCGATAGGTGTTGGGATAGCCCAACGCTACATGAAGATCCCCACCGCCTGCCGGTTCTACCAGGGCGATCTCGTTTGACACCTTGCGGCGTGCATTTTCTGTGATTTTCCACTGCATCCGGGCTCAATATAGCGCAAAGGCGGTGCGGTGTACACTGACCCCCTAAACAGGACAAGCCATCAGATAGGGGAAAGTTTAATCTATGTCCTTAGAGCAACCGATAGAACTGCCCGCCGGGCATCTACTGCCGGATACCGATGGAGAGCCGATGGATTCTGAATGGGTGGTCGAACAGACCCGCGATTACCTGGTCAACCCCCTGAAAGCTTACCTTGCTCAGGAAAAAGTGGTCGCCTTCGTGGGCGGGAACTCCTTCGTCTATTATGTGGACCCTCGCACTTCCAAGCTCCGCAATCTGGGCCCTGACTTCTACGTAGTACGCGGTGGTGTTCAGGCCGGCCAAACCAAGTGGGTCTCCCACGAAGAGGGGGGCTTGCTACCAACCACGGTGATCGAGTTTCTCTCGGAGAGCACCGAAACGCGCGACCGCGGAGAGAAGTTTTGTATCTACCGTGATGTGTTTAAAACGGACGACTATTTCTTGGTCGATCCCGAAACTCTCTTTATCGAAGGTTTTACCTGGCAGCGCGGCCACTACGTTCCCCTGACTGCCGACCGCGAAGACTGGTACTTCGTCCGCTCCTTGGACCTGTACCTGGGGGTCGAAAAGGGGTGGGTGCGCTTTCGCACTCCCCAAGGCGAGCTACTGGCGACAGACCGCGAACGAGCCGATGGAGAAAAACGCCGGGCCGATAAAGCGCAACGCCGGGCCGATGAAGCGCAACGCCGGGCCGATGAAGCGCAACGCCGGGCCGATGAAGAGCAAGGCCGGGCCAACGAGGTCCGAGAACGAAATCTTCGGCTCGAAGAGAAACTACGGTCACTCGGCCTGGACCCTGACCAAATCTAGAATACGTGCTCCTGCATATCGAGTAGCCGCTCACCTGCTTTTCATCACAAGCAAAAAGTGCGTAGGATAAATGTTTGCAACATTGAATTCCCCTATATGCTAAAAAATTTAAAAGCCGCTTTGCTGTATCCGGCCACCGATCCGACTCGGGTAAGCAAGGTAGGCCAATGGTGGCTTTTCTGTTTACTGTTTTTTACGACCCCAGCTCTATTAGGCCACTATGTCTCTGTGATCAAGCAGAGCTTCCAGGACCCCCAAGAGACAGAAGTGCCGGGGTTTAATCGTTTTGATAAACTTTTTTTTAGTGGCATAGCCCTTTATGCAGGCTTTGCTTTTTTGCAATTGATACCGGGCCTCCCCAATTTTACTGTCTTCGCAATCAATATTTTTTTATCGAAGGACAGCGAGCCCGGCTTTCTGTTCTTCCTTTGCTTTGGAATCCATCTCTCCATCATGCTAGCCGCTTTGCTCCTCTGGCCGGCACTCTGCATGCAGTACGCCGAGTCGGGATGGCTGGCGATGTTCAAGCTCAAAGAGGTGTTGGGCAAAGCCCTGCTATGCGTAAGAGAGTATCTCTTTCTGGTGGTCTATCCTTTCCTGGCGTGGTTAATTTTGATGCTATTGTGCGTCACAGTGGTCGGGATTGTATTGCTCATTCCCGCTATCCCTTTTCTCGTGATAGGCCATGCTCGCCTAATAGGGCTATATATGCACCAGCACCTTTCATAATAATGCCCGTTTGTGTACGACCACATCAACAGTAGCACGGCCCCGACATCTCTACTCCAAACAACCTTCAATGACGCTGATCGCCTCAGGCGAGACCTGCTCGCTGGTCCAGGTGGAGAAGCTAAAGGTCTGACCCGCCTGTAACGAGTGCAAAGTGAGCGCTCGATGGGTCAGAGGCTGCCCCGACTCGACTCGTTCGGGTTTCTGGAGGGCTTCCACAAAGTGGGCCTTGCCCTCCCCCACCACCACGCCCTGGCCTTCGGCGGAGAGCAACACCGCGGTCTGCTCATCCACCCCCAGACCTCGAACCCGGTCGAGTTCTTGATCGTCCTGGAGGCGGGCCATAAAAGTGACCAGACGGCCCAGTCTCTGGCGCTCTGAGAAGTGGCTGTCGGTGATAAGGTTCTCCAGTCCCGGGACCTTGAGAAAATCGCTATCCAGGGATACGGCCGGGTGATGGGGGTCTTGGAGAACCGCTTCACTATCCACCGTACCATTTTCGGCGGTAAAGACGCGCTCACCCAGAATAGCAAGCCCCGCCGAGGTGCCGCCCATGGGCACTCCCCGAAGCAGGGCTCGGTTCAATTCCACCAGGAGCGGTGAATTCTTCCACTTACCCACGTAGTTCCACTGGTCACCCCCGGCGAAAAAGACCGCCTCAGCGTTTCGGACCTTCTCTAGCACGAAGGGATCTTGAGCTGCTTCTGCGTCCTTGAGCACCAGGGTACTCACGGAGTTGACCTCGGCGACCTCGTCCACGTACTGTTGATAGCCGTCCGCGCCACTCCCTCGCAAGACCAGAAAATCGCCGTGGCCGCCTTGTTCGGCCAGAAAGCGGAAAGCTTCGTCCAGGTCCGTGGAGCCTCCCATCAGGGCCGCTCCCCCTCGGGTCGGGGTGGTCACATCCCGGTCGGAGCCCCGGTGGTAATAGGTATAGTGAGCAGTTTCTCGAATCGTCGACATCGAGTCGCCTTCCGTTTGGCTAAGTAGAATCCAAAGCAAAATTTCAATCAAGACACAGAAAGTTTACTCCAGGCTCCAGCCATAAAGATTTCCATTATGTGAAGAGTGCACAAGAGGGCCGAGCCGGTCTTCTTCAGAAAAGCCCAATCTATGACCAACGGACTGATTCACCGATTTCATCTGCACGTACAGGCCGGTCGGCTGATGGACCTGGTGGAAGACCTGGAGAAGTCCAAAATCCGTTTAACCGTGCGCGAAAATGGGCTAAAAACTTCAGGCCCTCCGGGGCTCCTCTCCCCAGAACTCTCCCAACTCCTGGAGAGCAGCCGCGACGAGCTGATCATCGTCCTTCGCATGGCATCGCTTGCCACTGACCAGTTCGGCTCTACCAGGCTGTACCACGCGGTACTCACTGAAGATCTCCCGGAGGTTCAGCGACATCTGGCCAACGGGGCCAGACCAGACTCCGAAAACCGGCTGGGAGTTACCCCCTTTCACGCGGCGGTAAGGACCGGGAATAAGCCGATCATTCAGACCCTTGCCGCAGCCGGAGCAAACTTTGAGAAACCTGATATTGACGGGCGTACTCCGTTGCACATCGCGGTGGAGAACGATGATCTAGAGGTGGTCAAATTTCTACTCTTAAACGGTGCCTCCCCCAACACCGGTGATTTCTTCGGACTCACTCCCCTGGCCCGGGCAGTGGGGCGGGACCAGAAAGAGAGCGGCCAGGTCCTGGTGGAGTTTGGCGCCGAGATGGAAGATTCCAGCCTCACTCAAAAAGAGAAAGATTTTTATCAACTGGTGTTGCGGATGCTACAAGGCTATAGCGACGCCCTTTACCAGCACTCGCTGCGAGTGGCTGATATCGCTCGCTGTTTTGCCCGTGACCTGGAGCTTAGCGAGAATGAGATCAAATCGGTGCGCATCGGTGGTCTGCTCCACGATCTGGGAAAGGTCAGCCTACCCGACGACATCTTTGATAAAGCCGATGATCTGCTCAGTGACGAGGAGGTCGACATGCTGATCGGTCACCCGGAGGATGGGGCCCAGGCCATCCCCAAGTTTGTGGTACCCGACGGTATCACCATTCACCCAATCATCTTGAGCCATCACGAAAAGTGGGACGGTAGTGGTTTTCCCCACGGACTAGCAGAAAACAATATTCCGCTTTTGGCCCAGCTGGTAGGACTGGCCGACTACTACGATCATCTGGTCACTCACCGCCCCTACGACCCGGCGATTTCCCACTCCCAGGCTCTGGAGCATCTCAACGAGCAAGCCGGTTCGCACTTTTCCGAAGAAATGATCGACTGCCTCTACCGGGTTCAGGACCTCCTGCCGTTTTATTCTGGCTGATCCGCATCCTCTTCGTCACTCTCCACCAGGGGCCCGGTGAGGGGATTCGACTTTAACATGTCTTCAAGCTTAAGCAGCCGCTCATTGAGCTCTTCGGACTTTATCCGGAAGTCGCTGATCGCTTTCTTGAGATCGGCCCGGATGGTGGGGTCGGAGGTTAGAGAGTGGAGGTCTTCGGCCATATAGCGATATTCCTCGAGTTGACGAGCCCACTTCTTGGTCTGATTGACAAGCTTCTCAACCCCTTCCGGAGAGAGGCGGTCGGCCAGGGCGTCATCCAGAATTTTCTCATACTCTTCACTTCTGGCCACAGCGTTCTCCAGGGTAGCCCCCAGACGATCGCTCTGACGCTCCATGCGCAAGGTCCAGCCTTTGAGGTTCTCCGAAAGCTGGGGCGCCATCTCCACCATTCTTCGGGAGACTTCTCTGGTCTTGTCGTCGAAAGCCTGGATCTGCTGGTGCAGGGCGAACTCTTGCTTGTCCATCTGATCTTCGAACTCCATCAGCTGAGCCGGCGCTTTTTCACTGGCGGCCACCAACTCTCGGCTATAGAAGCGAAGATTTGAAGCGGTGTCTTTGGTGCGAAGAAGAAAATCGGGAGCCGTGAGCTCAGCCCTCAGCTCTTCGGTTTGATCACTCAGGGTGTTAAAAGTACGGATGGTCCGCTGTAGCTGATCTTCCTGACCCACCTCCACCTCGGCGAAAAAATGCTCGTTGGGGCCGATCATCTCCGAAGAAGGGCTCAGCGTGATATCGAGCCAGCGACGTCCGTTCAGGTCTACCCTGACGGAGTAAGTCGATTCCTGAGGAATGAGTCGGTCCAGACTGACCAGAGCGCGCACCAGGGTCGTCCCGCCAGTGATCGGAGCCAGCGACTCCTGGACTTCAGGGGGGGCGAAATCGATCTCGACCACCCGCCCGGAAGGCACCCCACCGATGGTGACCGGGTCGCCCGCTCGCAGACCGTGGACCTGGGTAAAGAGCAGGCCGATCTCGTCATTGAAGTCGATGAGACCGGACTCTCGTACGGTGCTGAACAACACGAAGCCAACCAGCACAAAGACTGTCCACAAACCTATCTTGGCGTCCTTACTCATCCGACTAGCTCTTCCATTCGACAAAGGGCGCTCTCCACGCTTCCTGCCAGGTCAAATCCTTGACTTTTCTCCAAATCTGCGTAGTAGACCAGGTACTCTACATTGCCCGCCGGTCCTTTAAGAGGGCTTGTGATCAGTCCCCGGGGATAGAACCCCTGCTCGCTATAATCCTGACCCAAGACCCTTAAAAGAACCTCCCGGTGAACCGCCGGGTCCTTTACAACTCCACCTTTTCCTACTTGTTCCCTGCCTGCCTCAAACTGCGGTTTTATCAAAAAGACCGCCTGGGCGGCCGAATGAGCCAAAGCAAAGGCCGCTGGAAGGATCAAGTGGAGCCCGATAAAGCTCAAGTCGCCGCTCAAAAAATCGAAGGGCTCCGAAAAATGTTCAGGTTTCAAGTACCGGGCATTGGTCTTCTCCATGACGACCACCCGGTTGTCATTGCGAAGCTTCCAGTGCAATTGTCCTTTACCCACATCCACCGAGGTCACGCAGCGAGCACCTCGCTCCAGCATGACGTGGGTGAAACCCCCGGTACTGGCTCCCAGATCCAGACAGTTCAAGCCGGTCAGGTCTATTCCGAAAGCGTCCAGGGCGGCCTCGAGCTTTAAGCCTCCTCGAGAGACGTAGGGGCAGTTGGAGCCACGAACTTCCAGCACTGCCCCGGCCTTGACCAGTTGGGCGGGCTTGATCATCTTCTGGCCATCGGCAAACACCAGACCCGCCATCACCAGTTTCTGGGCCTGCTCCCGACTTTCCACCAGTTCTTGCTCGACCAGCAGCTTATCTATTCGCTCTTTTTTCGGCACCGACTGGGTATAACACAGATCAAAGGCATTTTTCCAGAAGGGTTTCTAGTTTCAGCACTCGGGAAAGAACATTTCATGGAAACCACACCAACCGTGCCACGTACCGAGACGGGCCTATCCTACGGCGAATATCTAAAAATCCCTGAACTGCTCGACCTGCAGCAGCGCCAGTCATCTCCGCCTCATCACGATGAGATGTTGTTCATCATCATCCACCAGGCGTATGAACTCTGGTTCAAGCTCATTCTGCACGAAATGGAGTGCACCCGCACCAGCATGAGCAAAGGAAAGATCCTGCGGGCTGCTCATACCATGAAGCGGGTTCACGCCATCCTGGAGTTGCTGGTCAAGCAGATCCACATCCTGGAGACCATGACCCCGGCAGAGTTTCTCCAGTTTCGAGACAAGTTGAATCCCGCCAGCGGCTTTCAGTCTCTCCAATTCCGAGAGATTGAGTTTCTGGCTGGGCTCAAGCAAGCCAAGTACATGAAGAGCTTCGCTGCCCAACCGGAGCTTCAGGCGCGCCTACAAAAGCGACTGGACGAACCGTCACTGCGAGAGGCCTATTTTGAGATGCTCAGGGATCTTGGCTACGCTCTGCCAGAGACCGTCACCAGGGCTTCCAAAGTGGAACTGGAGGCCGACGAAGACCCCGACCACAATCAGGTTATGGCAAGTCTCATCGAGATCTACCAAAACCCTGATAGCAATCTGCCACTCTATCTGCTGAGCGAAGCCTTCGTGGAGTTTGACCTCCAGCTCGACCTGTGGCGAGAACACCACGTCCGTGTTGTGGAGAGAAGTATCGGATTTAAGAAAGGAACGGGCGGTTCGAGTGGAGTGGGCTACCTGCGGTCGACCACGGGTCGACGGTGTTTTCCGTTCTTGTGGGACGTTCGAACCTATCTCAAAAAGGAAGCCAACGTCTGGTAACGAGGAAGACCAGGAGGCAACGAGTGCCTTCTGGTCTTTCGGGGGGGGTATCTATACTGTCGTGAAGCTGCTCTTAGGCAGTGACGAGTTCTTTTTCGTTCTCAAGGCAAGTTTGAGTGAGTGTCTCGTGCAGTGCTTCGGGCTCCGAACCTACCGCGTTACCCAGTTCTTCCGACAAAAGGCGCATGCTTTGCTCTAAGGCTTTGGCATCACGGGCTGCCAGGTCACGCTTTTGGGAGAGAAGGGTAAGACCTTTGACGACCAAGCAGGTCTTCTCGACATCACCAGCTTTGATGAGCTCAAGAATCATCTTGTGACGTTGGTTGTGATTGTTGGGCAATTCCGGCTGGCAGTCTCTCAAGTGATCCATCACGCCTTCCACCTCTTCAGCGGAAATCGGTAAACGGATCGAGCTATTTCGGCTCTGCAAGTTAACCATAACTTGCATCTTTTCGAAAGCTACCACGGCGAACGTAGACACGCTTCCCAGAATTTCTTTCTCTTCAATACTCTCGATAGAGCCAAGGCCGTGCAGAGCATGCATCACCTTGCTATTAACTTTATACATAATGTATTTATGTCTCCTAACGAGTCCTAACTACGAACAAACAGCATTCCCCGCCCCGTGTGCTAGAACATCTATCTTTCCGCCCATATTGTGACAAACCGAGAGGCGGTTTTTATGAACATCATGTTAAAGCGGGTACTTAAGCCTTATTTACTGGCGCTGGTGTGGTCGTGGAATATCTTCCAACGGTCACCAACCTTGAGCATGACCAGAGAAAAGACCCCCTCGTCGGTGGTGCCCCCTGCTTGCTCCCGCTTCAAGGTCCACCTCCCCAGAACCAGGGCTTGATCAGGGCCCAGTCGCCAGGCTTCGAAATCAGAAAAGGTGAGATTACCCATCGACCCGGGCTGATCGCCGTAACTCTTGCGGTAGCGCTGCTCCAGGGCCTCGAAGCCCTTGAGGATCCGGCCTCCGGACGTGAACGTCATGTCCGGACTCTGATGGTAATCTTGCAGAAACCCCTCCAGATCGCCATTGTTCCAACGAGTGGCACTCTGCTTGAGTTGATCGCTTAGCTGAAACTGCAGCATAGCGTCCCGCTCCTGGCAAACTCCCGAGAGCGTGAGGGCGAGCACTAGAGATAAAACGGATAATAGGTGCGTCATGGTATGCAGGCTTACGAGACTCCGGCGAGAGCGCCTGCCGGTCGCAGGTTCCTCGGGTCCGTTTTTGAATGGAAGAGCATGAATCTGAAAGTGGCCGCGGCCGTGCTAAACCAGACTCCCCTGGACTGGGAGGGGAACCTCCGTCGGCTGGAAGGGGTGCTCGAGCAGGCCCACCGAGAGGCCGTGGACGTCGTCTGCTGTCCGGAGTTGTGCCTCTGCGGCTACGGCTGTGAAGATGCGTTTCACTCCCCCGCCACGGCCACCATGGCCTGGCGCGTACTGGAAAAGTTGCTCCCGAAGACCAGGGGACTGATAGCGAATTTCGGATTGCCGGTCTGGCACGGGGGTGCTGTGTACAACGCGGTGGTGCTGGTGGTGGACGGCCGGCCGGTCGGGCTGGTGGCCAAGCAACACCTGGCCGGGGATGGGATCCACTACGAACCCCGCTGGTTCAAATCCTGGCCCGCCGGAGTCCAGGTGACCTGGCCCTCCCCCTGCGGCCCTCTTCCCCTGGGCGATCTGGTCTTTGACTTCATCCACCAGGAGCAGCCTCTGAGACTGGGGTTTGAGATCTGTGAAGACGCCTGGGTGGCGGATCGCCCCGGGGGCCGCCTGGCGGGTCTGGCCGTCGATCTGCTCTTGAACCCCAGCGCCAGTCACTTCGCCTTCGGCAAACAGAGGATCCGGGAGCGTTTTGTGGTGGAAGGCTCCCGGGCTTTTTCCCTGGCCTACGTGTACGCCAATCTCAACGGAAATGAAGCCGGACGGGCGATCTACGACGGAGGTGCTCTGATCGCCTCAGGGGGCGAGATCGTGACTCGGGGGAAAAGGCTCACCCTGGACGAGTGGAATCTGACCAGCGCGGTGGTCGATATCGCTCGAAACCAGGTCACAAGAGCCCGCACCACCAGCTTTCAGCCCAGGTTCGAGGAACCCGGAGCTTCAGTCGAGGTGGCCTTCGAGTTCCGCCATCATCCCGTGCCCACACTGGCTCCGGCCCCTCTTTGCCAGTGGGATTGCGGTCCTGACCACAAAGAGGAAGAGTTCAGCCGCGCGGTTTCTCTGGGTCTCTTCGACTACATGAGAAAAAGTCGCTCCCGAGGGTTTGTGCTGTCGCTCTCGGGGGGCGCCGATTCGGCCGCCTGCGCGGTACTCATCCACCTCATGGGCGAACGTTTCAAAAGGGAGCTTTCCGAGGCCCAACAGAAGGCTCGGTTGGACTACTGGCCCACGTTCAACGGCTCCCCGGAAGCTCTCCTCACCACCGTATATCAAGCCACTCGCAACAGCGGCGAAGTCACCCGCAAAGCGGCCGCTGCCATCGCTTCGGCCATCGGAGCCCGGCACGTGGAGTTCGACGTGGATGACCTGGTGGCGGGATACCGGGAGCGCACCGAAGCGGCCCTGGGGCGCGGCTTGACCTGGGAACGAGACGACATCGCCCTGCAAAATATCCAGGCCCGGGTGCGCTCCCCCGGCCCCTGGATGCTGGCCAACGTGCTGGGCTCCCTCCTGCTCTCCACCTCCAACCGTTCGGAAGCGGCCGTGGGGTATGCCACTATGGATGGAGACACCTCCGGGGGTCTGGCCCCCATCGCTGGAATAGACAAGGCGTTTTTGCGGCACTGGCTGAGCTGGATGGAGAGCACCGGACCGACCGGTTATCAACCTCTCCCCGCCCTGGGAGCGGTCAACGTGCAGGCACCCACGGCCGAGTTGAGGCCCCGGGAAGCCTCCCAGACCGACGAAGACGATCTTATGCCGTATGCGGTCCTGGATCGCATTGAGCGTTTGGCGATCCGAGACAAAGTGGGACCCGCCGGAATCTTCGCTCGCCTGGGAACTCATTTCCCAGAAAGCAGCGCCGAAGAGCGGTTGGCCTGGGTAGAGCGGTTTTTCCGACTCTTTGCCCGCAACCAATGGAAACGGGAAAGATACGCCCCCTCCTTCCACCTCGACGACCAGAACCTGGACCCCAAGAGCTGGTGTCGGTTTCCCATTCTGAGTGGCGGTTACGAATTGGAATTGAAGGAACTCAGGGCACAAGCCCTCACTTGAGGTAAGGCAGCAACTGATCCGGTCCGGCCCGGTCGATTTTCCTCACCGCTGCTCTGGCGCGGACCCCAAAGCAGTACCAGGTCACCACGGCCAGTATCGCGATCGGCCACAACGACGGCGCGAATCGATAACAGAGCAAGATGAGCACCGCCCTGTCGGCGTGATCTCCCAGTCCCTTCCAGTCGCTGTTGTCCATGATCACCACCAACGAGCAACGGGCCTTGGCAAAGGAAGTCAGGCACGTGCCCAGGATCGCAAGACCAACAAGATCCGGATGAACCGGCAGGAGTCCTATCAGCAAAATGCACTCACGTAGCCGGTCTCCCAGGGCGTCCAGGTAGTTGCCCAGGGGCGTCACCGCTCCGGTGCGCCGGGCCACCTCACCGTCTGCCATGTCGGTGAGCACTGCGACCAGGGCGACCCAGAAAGCGACTTCTTGAAATCCGTACCGGAAGAGCAGTGCAGCCAAAATCGAGCCTACCACCCCGAAAGCCCCCACCTGGGTGGGCGTCATTCCCAGCCAGAGATAAGGCCAGGCCAGAAGATTCTTAAGCCATTTCACATACGGTCTGAGGTGTCCAAGCATGGGTCAACTCGCAAACTCGCGGGCCGCCGAAAGAATATCCGGGAATCGTTGTTCCGGGTCCGCTCGGAGCATTTTCTCGAGGGCCCCACGCGCAACTTCGGGCAGGTCGCCAGGTAAACAGGTTAGCGGTTGCTGTCGCTCTTGCGGGCTCAGGTGGGCCAATTTCATGGGATCATCCGACTCCAGCAGGGGCCGCCCGGTGAGGCATTCGAAAAGCACCACTCCCAGGGCATACTGGTCCGAGCGAGGTTCGGTGCGACCTCGAAAATGCTCGGGAGCCATGTATCGAGGCGTCCCAACCGTAAAACCCGAGGACTCATCGGTGCCGACACTCAGCCCCCTCACGATCCCAAAATCGCCCAACACGCAGCGCCGGCCGTTGCGAAAGATATTGGCCGGCTTCACGTCCCGGTGAACCACCTTACGGTGATGGAGGTAGGCCAGGCCGCTGGCCACGTCCAGGCAGATATCCTCGACCTCGGGATAAGGAAGCACTCTTTCCTTCTCCAGGGTTCGTCGCAGCGACCCCTCGCTCATGTAATCTGAAATCATGTACTTCTCCTGAGCATCGTTGGTGCCCACGTGCAAGACATCCAGCAGGCACTCGTGGCGAAAAGAGAGTGCCGCCTGCCCCTCGCGCTCGAAACTTTCTCTAGCCTCTTCATCGTGTTGTAGATGGGGGAGTAAGAACTTCACCGCCACTTTCCGCCCATCCGGGTCAAGCATCAGATAAACCTCGGACGACATCCCCTGGCCCAGCTTCTCCAGTCTCAGATAGCCCGGGATCAGTCCTTTGGGGTTCCTGAATCTTCGCTGCCCCTGGGTCGACCGGCTCTGCGCAAGTTGGACGAATTCGTAACGGCAAAAATCGGCGAGTAGGACATCTCCTACCTCCAGCGCGACTGGCTTTAGAAAAGGAAACCCCTCGGCCTGCTCTTTCCCTCTCAAAATCTTGATCCGTTGCTTGCCGCGAGCCCGAGCCACGAAACAGCCCCAGCGGGGCTCCCAAACCAGATCGATGTTCAGGCCTACCTGATTCTCTTTGGCTTTGTCCAGGCTTTCTCGATAGCCCCCGGGCAACAGTTGCACACCGTAATCACGATCACGCTCATGTTTTTCAGACTGGGGTTTGGTTGCGCGCCGGCGTTTGTGCAGAATGAACTGCGACGCTCCAAGACCCAGATGGGTCGTGGGGGGAAGCTCAATCTCGCCAGAGATGAGTTGGCGGTTGATGCGCGAAAGATTGGATTTATCGCGGTGGCGGAACTTAAAAACCTTCTTCTCTTCCAACCATTCTAGATCGGCGTGATGGGGAGAGAGTTCCTGATCCGGTACGTGCAGCCACATCGCCGACGACCCTTTGTGGCTCCGACCGATCCCCAGGCCCTGGGTAGGAAGATCGACCACGGCCCCGGAGCGGGGACCGGTCACGCAATACAGGGTATATCCGCTATCTTCCACGCCTTCCTAACAAAGCTGTCTCGGTCGTAAACCCACTACGAAACGAGTCTTCCACCACTTATTCAAGACCAGTTCTCGCACCGGCTCTCCAGCGGTGGCGCGATCCACCATGGAGCCTTCCGAAACCCAGACTCCCACGTGGGTGATACAGCCTTCTGGGAAATCCCCTTTGTAGGTATCTCGAAAGGCCACCAGATCCCCCGGCATCAGGTCGCTAAACCCCATCAGAGCACCGTTCTCGGCGGAGAAAAAGCTGTTGGCATAGGATGGTCCTTGCTCCAGCTTGCCGGTCAGATGGTAGTCGAAGGGCCGCTCAGCCGGGGGGACCCGTAAACCCGATTCCTTGAGAAGCTGCCGGATAAAGTTGGCGCACTGCTCTTTCTCATCGCCTCTAAATCGATGGCCGACCCAAGATTTGGCCCGGACCACCAACGTCTGGCGAAGGAGTTGAGGATGCGGTGTCACCACGTATTCCAACTCTCCCGTTTCCTCCATCTCCCTGGGATCGATCCCCATCTCAGAGATATCCATTTCCAGGCTGGACTCTTGAGACATCTAAGTCACCACCTTTTTCAATCCGATGGAAAAGTGGAGGTCCAAAACCTTCAGTTCTACATCGGCCTTGTGGGGCACTCCGTCAGGCACCTGGCTGCCGTTGCTCAACTGCAAGGCGAGGGTCTCACTGGAAATCGTATCCCCGTGCTCCTTTAAGGTTTGACTAAGCATATCGGAGTCCCCTTCCACGAAAAGGTGAATTCGATCGGTGATTTCAAGTCCACTACTCTTTCGAAGCTCCTGAACGTGACGTACCAGGTCTCGAGCCAAGCCCTCTCGCTCCAGTTCGGGGGTGAGTTCAGTCGACAGGGCGACGAGATAGCCGGAGTCTTCGGCGGCAGCGTATCCCTCCGGAGAGCGAGCCTCGATCAAGAGTTCGTCCGGCCCCAGTTCCAAAGTTTGTCCCTGCACTTCCACCCCGAAAGTACGGCCCTCGGCAGCGGCCGCTGCGGCTGCTTTACCGTCGGCGGACTTCAAAGCCTCCTTCAAAGCCGGGACCAGCTTTCCGTACTTTCGTCCCACCACCGGAAGGTTCGGCTTCAGTTCAAAGTCCAGAAATTCTTCCTCCACGCCCAGAAAGCGAACCGATTTCACATTGAGCTCTTCGGAAAGCTGCTCAGCCATTGCCTGGAGTGACTTCTGCTGTTCCAGGCTCTGTACTCGCACCAGCACCTCCGGCAGCGGCTGACGAGTCCGATGCCCGCTCTCTGAACGGGCGGCACGGCCCAGAGATACGACCTTCTGCAGGACCTCCGTGCTCTGCAACAAGGCCTGATCGATCAATTCCGGATCGGCTTGCGGCCAGTCCTCCAGATGAACCGAGGGACAGGGTGCACCGCCCGGGTGCAAGCCCTGATAGAGCGTCTCGGCGATAAACGGGACGAATGGTGCCAGCAGCTTGCTCAGCACTTCCAGACACTCCCACAAGCTCTGGAAGGCGTCCACTTCCTCCGACCAGAAACGCCTTCGAGAGCGCCGCACGAACCAGTTGGAGAGGTCGTCGACGAAGGCATCCAATTTTCGGGCGGCAGGAGTCAACTCGAACCCGTCCAGGTCTTCACCGACCTCCAGGATGAGCTGATTCAAGCGGGCCAGTACCCAACGGTCCAGCGGGTCTCTGTCCCGGGCCGGAGCGGCCTTGCTCAGGTCAGGCTTGGCCGCGTTGGCGTTGAGTACGAAGAAGTTGTAAGTGTTCAGGATGGTCCCCAGAAACCGCCGGGCCGATTCATTGACCAGCTCCACGGAAAATCTGCGAGAGAGCTCGGGGGGCGCCGAGACGTAGAGATACCATCTCAGGGCGTCGGCGCCTTCGGAGTTGAGCACGCTCCAGGGATCCACCACGTTGCCCCGGCTCTTACTCATTTTTTCACCGTTGGCATCGAGCACCAGTCCGTGGCAGATCACACTCTTGTAGGCCACCGAGTCGAAGAGCATCACCCCCAACTGGTGCAAGCTGTTGAACCAGCCCCGGGTCTGGTCCAGCCCTTCGCAAATAAAATCCGCCGGGAAGCCTTTTTCGAAGGCCTGCTTGTTTTCGAAAGGATAGTGGAGCTGGGCAAACGGCATGGAGCCGGAGTCGTACCAGCAGTCGATCACCTCGGGCACCCGACGCATCTCCCCTCCGCACTCGCCGCACTCCAGGATGATCTCATCCACATAAGGGCGATGGGGATCGAAATCCGCTGAAGTGGGGTCTAAAGGAATGCTGGAGCGTTCGGCCAGTTCCTGGAAAGAACCCAGACAGTCTCGGTGACCGCAGGAGCACTCCCAAACCGGCAGCGGGGTGCCCCAATAGCGGTTTCGGGAAAGGGCCCAGTCCACCAGGTTATTGAGCCAGTCGCCGTAGCGCCCGTGCTTAATGTGGTCGGGGTGCCAATCCAGGGTCTCGTTCTTCTCGATCAAACGCTCCTTGACCGAGGTATTCTTGATGAACCAACTTTCGGTGGCGAAATACATCAGGGGGTTGCGACAGCGCCAGCAGTGGGGATAGCTGTGCTCGTAATCCAGCTTCTTGAGCAGAAGCTTTCGCTCTTTCAAGTCCCGGACCACCATCTTGTCGGCGTCTTTAAACCAGGCACCGGAGAGAAACTCGATCTGGGAAGTGAATTTGCCGTCAGAACCCACCGGCAGAATCACCGGCAGATCGTGTTCTCTGGCCATGTCCATGTCGTCGGCCCCGAAGGCGGGCGCCAGGTGCACGATACCGGTCCCGTCTTCGGCGGAGACGAAGGAACCGGTCACCACCCGATGGCCCGGGCGCTCGAGGGGGATCAAGGGAAAGGGGGCCTGGTAGGTGAGGCCGACCAGTTCCTTACCCGACTTCTTCCAGTCTCCGGTCGGCTTGCTACCCTCCCCAAGAACCTTCTCCACCAGGGACTCGCAGATCACCACGGGGCCTTGCTCGGAATCCACCAAAACATAATGGAGGCTCGGCGAGACGGCCGCCGCCACGTTGCCGGGGAGTGTCCATGGGGTGGTGGTCCAGACCAGCAGAGACGCTTCGGGGGGTAAATCGTAAGCCTCGGGGTTGGTCACCGGAAAGCGGACAAAAATGGAAGGGTCTACCACGTTGCGATAGCCCTGGCTCACCTCGTGAGAAGAGAGTGGAGTGCCGTCCTTGGCACAAAAGGGAACAACTTTATAGCCTTTATAGAGGAGCCCCTTGTTCCACAACTCCTTGAGCGACCACCACACGCTCTCCACGAAATCGTTGGACATGGTCATGTAGGCGTTGTCCAGGTCCACCCAGAAGCCGATCCGCTCGGTCATCTCCCGCCAGGCCTGCTCGTACTCCATGACCGATTCACGGCAAAGCTTATTAAACGGCTCTACCCCATACTTTTCGATGTCGGCCTTCTCGGTGAAACCAAGACGTTTCTCCACTTCCAGTTCCACCGGCAAACCGTGACAGTCCCAGCCGGCCTTGCGACGGACCAGAAATCCTCGCATGGTCTTGTAACGGGGAAACAGGTCTTTATAGGCTCGAGCTTGGACGTGGTGCACTCCGGGACGACCGTTGGCGGTGGGCGGACCTTCGTAGAACACCCACTCTTCGGCTTTTTGGCGGGTAGCCAGGGTTTTCTCGAAGATGCCTTGGGCTCTCCAGTACTCCAGAGTAGACATTTCCCGGTCCGGGGCCTTTTGCTTGGTATCAAGCTCTTTGAACATAGCTCGGGCTTCTAAAGAGCGGGAGCGTTACCTGCCGAAGTGAACGGGACAAACGGCCAAACCGAATGCTATCTGTTTCGAAAGAACGCCTCGTTCTTGGCGGGGAAATCCTCCTGCCCCTCCGGTATGTCGTCGTCGGTGAAGATAGCCTCCACCGGACAGACCGGGATACAGGCTCCGCAATCAATGCATTCATTCGGATCAATAAAAAACTGAGAATCTTCCGGGGTAGAGTGTATGCAGTCTACGGGGCATACTTCCACGCAAGCTGCGTCCTTTACACCGATACAGGGCTGGCCGATAACATGGGTCATCAAAAATCATCCTCTCAGGGAACTTGGGCTACCCCTCAAAGATACGGAATTGAAGAGGCGACTTCCGTGATTCTAGTCGAGAAAACGATCACACATTTGCCAATCGCTCCGGCTCCAGGATGCAGATCTCTTTTCCCTCCCGCTTGATCCACCCTTGCTCTTCGAAGCGGTTGAAGATTCGGCTGATGCTCTCTCGAACCACCCCGAACAAAGAGGCCAGGGCGGTGACCGAAGGTAGGGAAACCCGACCGTCCACCTTCTTCTGGTGGAGAAGGTAGGTCGCGATTCTCCGCTCCAGAGAATGCAGCGCTGTCTCCTCCAATCGCTGCTCCAAGCTCTCGATCCGGGTGGCAAACTCCACCAGAAAAGCCAGCGCCAACTGAGGGTGGCTACGAGTCAAAGACTGGACCCTGTGCAGCGGGAGCGACAAAACGGTAGAACTCACCTCACAGAGGGCATAGGAACTGTGCTTGCCACCCTGCTTAAAGAGTGCCGCTTCTCCCAGAGTTTCAAACGGTTCAACCAGGGCCAGTACCTGTTCACGGCCTTCCGGAGACATGCGGAACACCCGGATGCGGCCTTTGACCAGAAGATAGAGACCGGTGGAGCGTTCTCCCGGGGAAAAAAAGACGGTCCCCCGCCGCAATCCTTGAAAGCGAGCGCAGGCGGCGAGGTCGTTGAGGACTTCCGGAGGCAAACGACTGAAAGCCGGAACGTTGGCCAAATAGCTCCTCATTTTGGGGTTAATCTTGGAGGAGTCGAGACTGACCGACTGGCCCAATTCAGCCCGGATCCTGTCCAGGTCCCGCTCCGTAAAGACTCTCCACCCTCTCCAATCTCGCTCAACTGGAGTGATTCGGCCTTCCCGAAACCAGCGAAGAAGGGTAGCTCGGCTGACTCCCAACTTTTCGGCGGCGGTCCTGGCGTTGTAGGGCTCCATGACTATATCTAAGTATAGTCAAAGTTCGTTGACTTTACCATCAATAACAGCAAATACGGAGATGGAAGGATTGGCGAAGAACGCCTCCAAAGTACCGGACAATGGCAAAGGCTATTGAGAAAATCTATAAACTTCGAAACCACCCCGGAGAGGTCTTCACCATCCGGGCCCAGGTGACGAAAGAAAACCCCACCGGCGATCTGGGTGCTGAGATCACGGCCACCATCACCCATCTCGACAAGCGACCTTTCCGATACGTCGTTGAGTTTGGGGGCGATTTTGTCAAGACCAAGAAGAACTTCACTCCGGAAATGTTCCTGCACACCGCCGTCTCGATCGTGGAGTCGCAGATTGAGTCGCAAAAGCATGAAGACACCAGGCTCCGAGTTTACAAAGACTCAGGTCTCACCGAGACCTTTCCTCTTTAAAGGCTGTTGAGAAAACCTCTGGTAAACAAGGGGGGCCTGCCGTTACTTCTCATTTTTTCCGTTATCTTTTTGGTCGTACTGGCTCAGCGAAGTAGCGTGGGCACCTATCGAGATGATTCATCCTACATAGCGAGTTCTTTAGGAATCGCCTCCGGAGAGGGCTACGCCCGCCTCTACAACGTGTATGGAGGGTTCGACTCCAAGTACCCCCCAGGATACCCTCTGCTGCTTGTCCCAGCTCAGTTCGTTTCGCCCCACAACACGGCTCTGATGAGAGCCACCACGGCGGCCTGCGGGCTCTTGCTTCTGGTTCTATTGTGGCGGCGGTTCGGAGAGAAAGGCCCGCTGATCGCACTCCTTTTGGCCCTCAACTTCGACTGGATGCAGTACCACGTCGAGATCATGTCGGAGATTCCGTTCGCCCTTCTGCTTACTACCGTGCTGGTGGTATTGGAGAAGCGGTTTCAGGGTCAGGAAGTAGGGTGCTTCGATCGAGTGGTCTTGGCGTTGCTGCTCGCCTTGAGTTTTTATGTTCGCTCCGCTGGACTCTTCCTATTTCCGGCCGCCTTCCTCCATCTCTGGCGCCGGGGCTACGGAATCAAAACCGTGGGGCTAATCGGACTCTATTTAGGGGGCTTTATCGCCCCCTTGATATGGGTCTCCAGGCTGGCCGGATATCGAGACGCACTTCCAGAAAGTTCGCAGTTGTTTGAGATCGCACTCGAGAATACCAAAATCTATCTGCTTTACGTCCCTGGCATGCTCACCGGAAACCCCGCCCTGTTCGAGCAGCTCAGGCTTGCAGGGGGCTACCAACAACTTCTGGCCTGGCTCTTGATCGGGGTCATCTTCCTGCTCTGGACGGCCGGCCTTTACCGGCTCCTAAAAGCCGGAAGGCTCGCTATTCCTTGCATTCTGGTGATATTTTGGATGGTGTTGATGGTCTGGCCTTTTCAATCCTCCCGATTCTTTACGCCGGTTCTTCCACTCTTATTTCTGTGCCTTTTCGAAGGCCTTGAACAGCTGTTTCCCGAGACCCGAAGAAATGCCGTGGTCACCGGCGCGGCGATCTTGTTGATAGCAACCCAAATGGTGGTGAGTTTTCAACAAGTCTCAACCCCAGGGTGGCACCCACCCCAGGCCTATCAGTGGCTCAAAGAACACAGCAAAGACGGAGGCGCGGTAGGGACCGCCGATCCCACGGTTTGGCTGGTAACCGGGAACAAGACCCTGGTCGCACCCATCCATGTAGCCCTGAACGTAACCGACGAATGGCTTGACCAGCTTTATCTGGTAGGTGCTGAATGGGTGGTGTGCCCCGACCCGGAGGAGAGATCGCTCATAGCTCGGTTGAGCTACCTACCCCAGCACTTTCAGTTGGTCCATGTAGATCCGGATGGTAGGACTCAAATTTTTCGACTGGTGGGCGACGGAAAGAAATTTCGAGAGAGCTTTGGGTGGGTGCGACAAGGGAAAGAGTTCTTAAGAGCCGGAAACAGAGAAGCCGCCGCGGTAGCCTTCGATAAAGCGCTTTCTATAGAGCCCTGGCTCGACACTGCCTTGCTGCTTCGAGCCCGATTATATCTAGAGCAGAATCAGCCACAGGAAGGAATCCGGACGCTGGAAACGCTGCTGAGATACAACCCGGCCCAGCAGGATGCCGCTCAGTGGCTGTCTCAGCTGAAACGGTAAGGCCCTAACGGCTTTCCGGCGCTTTAGCCCGGGGTACCAGGCAGAAAGCCAGGATGTGAAGCGCTGCGATGAAGACGAAAGCATCGGAAAATGCAATCGGGATGCCGCCCTGGAAAAAACTTAAAATCTGAGTCATCATGTCGGTCAGTCTCCTATGGCCACACCGTACCAAACAATCCTTAAGAGAAACTAAACGAGAAATGAACAGAACTTCAAAAGAAAGAGAGCCGGAATTCCGGCTCTCTTTTTTTTGAAGTCGGTGAGTTCAGGGCTACTCGATGGAGAACCCCTCTTCAGCAGCTTGAGCCTTCACCGTCTTGATGACCGCTTTCCCCAGAGTGACACCCTCCTCGGACTGGGCCTGATGCTCGGTGATATACTCCTGGCGCTTTTTATTCAGGGACTGGATCTCTTCCTGAATCTGCTTGCGCTCGGTAGCCTTCTTGGCCACGAAGGCCTCCCGCTCTTTAGGCGACATCGTTTGCATTTCGGACGGCAGTTGGCTGGCCGGAATGTTGTTGACTCCGCCCTCGGCCTTGGCTTTATCCACCAGGTCCCACTCCGCGTTGCTGTAGTTGGCCGAAGACTTGGTCACGGCCCGCTCGGCCGCTGCCCCCCCGCTCACCGAGGCCATGTTGCTATCCTGAGCTTCCTGGCGAACCATCTTGGCCCGCCCCTCCATCCCGTAACCCACGTAGGTCCGGTTCAACTGCGAATTTAACTCATTGATCCGCTTATCGTAAGGTGTGGTTGGGATCCTTGCTACTCTCGTGTGGTCGATGACCTTCAGATCGGTATGGGCCAGGTCGGCGGCCGACTCCCAGCTAACTTCATCGGACCGGTGGCCGGTGGAGCAGTAGATCGGGTGAACCAGGATTCCTTTCTTTTTGGCTTCCGACAAAACCGGACCGACTTCCACCGGACCCTGATCAAAGGGCTCGTTGCCGGCCACGAAGATCATGCGCAGGCTCCCCTGACGGTGCTTCCACTTCAGGTTGTCCATGGAAGACCTGATGACCCAGGCGCAGTACTCGTCTCCTCCGTTGGTCTGCAGGGCGAAAAGGATCTCGCTCAACCCGTCAAGGTCGTGGGTAAAGGGGGCCAGTTGGCGGATGTAGCCCTCATCTCGGGCCAACGTGCTCTTGCCGTACTCGTAGAGCGCCACCTCGATGCGAGGGCTCTGGCCTTTATACTTGGCTTCACCCAGCTTATTCACGATGGACCAGAGTTCGGTCTTGGCCTGATCGATCAGGCTCGACATACTGCCCGAGGTATCCAGCAGCAGAGCTACCTGAATGACCGGCTTGCCGTCGTCTCCGACGACCGGTTTCACGCTGTACTTGTCGGCCTCTTTCTTAGAGAGATCGGGTACATCCCAACCGTTTTGTTGATTCTGTTCTTGTTGCTGAGCCACCACTTGAACCTGCGGCTGAGGCGTGACCACCTGCGCGGGTAGCGGAACCGCCTGGCTCGGATTCTGTGAGGCGATGACCCCCAAGAGCGCTCCGGTGGCGATGGCTATTGCTAGTCCTTTTTTCATGGACCCTCCTAAAAAATTGATTCTGGGATAGTAGGCGCAAACCGCCAAAAGCTTATTCCCAAAAATTTAGAAAATTCCGTGCAAAGACTTTCCGGGAGCGGCCAGGGCTTCCACCTTGCGCACCAGTTCGGGGTCTTCTTCCAGGACCGGCGCGTGGTGGGGCTTGCTCCGGCAGTCGATCACCAGAGGCCCGGCACAGCCCCAATGTTTGTGGCAGCTAAAGCTCTCCAAGCCGTACGTATCCGAAGCCGGGTTGCTGCGGGTGAATACAGCCCACAAAAAGTTGCCCCAGTCCGCGGCTACAAAGTCGGCGTCGTCGGCGACCACCCAGAGGGGAAATTGCCGTGCAGCGTGGGCGGGCGGAAACAACTCCTCTAAAGAACCCAGGAGTTGCTCGGCTGAGTGCTCACCAAAGCCCGGTCCGGAAAGTGCCAAAATACCCGGCGCCACCACCCGGATGTCCCGAAACGGAGGGGGCGGCTCCGACCCGTGCTCTTCCCACCAGGTTTCATCCGTGAGTTTACGGATCGGCTCTCCCACCGCGGCGACGACCAGCTTGGATCCAGTCTGGAAACCGCTGCCGGAGTAGTCCAGGGTATCCATGGTGGTCTGGGTCTGGAAGTGGAGATCCCGGCGAAGGTCAACCCGAGACAAGAGGTGTTCAAAGAAACGACGGGTGTCGTTCGGGTGCAAGGAAGGATCGTCTTCTCCGGCCACGATGAAGAGATACTTGGCCAGCGAGAGCTGACCCTGGCCTAAAATGGCGTGGGCTGCGGTCAGAATCTCCTGGGGCCGTTCGAGTTTGCGATAGGGGTCGTAGCGCTCGCTTGCCACCGCCAGGAGCAACGGATGGACCCCTGCCTCATCCACCGCGTTGACAGCCTTGACCCCGGGCAACACCGCAGGCAATGCAGGCCCGGTCATTTCGTGGATCAGTTCTCCTAGAACCGAATCTTCCTGGGGCGGACGCCCCACCGTGGTGAAGGGCCAGATGGCGTTGTCTCTGGCCCAGATATTCGAGATCTCAAGGTACGGAAAATCGTGGGTCAGGGAATAGTAACCCAGATGATCACCAAAGGGGCCTTCGGCGAGGGTGTCGGTTCCGGATAAATAGCCCTCGATGACGAAGTCGGCCTCGGCGAACAGCGGCAGGGAGTTCTCGCCTCTGCACAGACGAACACCTCGGCCCCCGAGCACCCCGGCAAACGCGATCTCCGGCAAACCTTCAGGCAGGGGCATCACCGCCGAAAAGGGCAACGATGGAGGCCCCCCGACCACAATATTGACGGGCAACCTCAGGCCCGCCTGTAGGGCAGCCTGGTGATGGATCCCAAGTCCTCGGTGGGTCTGATAGTGCAGACCCACCTGCTGGGCGCCATAATGGTTGCCGCTGAGCTGGCTGCGATACATACCGAGGTTGGACTTGCGCCATCCGCTCCACCAGCGGGTTCCCGGTTCTTGGGAATAAACCGCCGGAAGGGTGATGAACGCCCCTCCGTCCCGGGGCCAGCTCACGATCTGGGGCAGCTCGATTTTGTGCAGCCGATTCTGTCGGATAGGAGCCGAGCCTGCGGATACCGGAACGGGCAGGGCGTGGGCCCCGCCGAGCCCCAGTCTCAGGAGCTTCAGGGGCAAGCTCGGCAGGGCCCGGAAGAGAGATTCGGGATCGGCCTTCAACTCCACCAGGGCCTCCACCGCCCGCAGACCGTGCCGGAGTACCCAGCGGGCGCGCTCCATGGTGCCGTAGAGGTTGGCCAGGCAGGGAAATCGTGTACCCTTGACTCGAGTGAAGAGAAGAGCCGGGCCACCCGCCCGGTAGGCCCGGCGCTGGATCATTCCCAACTCCAGGCCAGGATCGACCAATTCCGGGACCCGAATCAGGTCTCCGCGACGCTCCAGGTCTTCCACACATTCAGCTAACGACGTATAACCCATGCCAGCCGTATACCCGACCGCGACCCCCGGCAATCAGCAGGTCAAAAAAGACCCCTCTTCGTAGAGGGCCCGATGACAATTGAAGCGATCTTCTCCGACGACCTGACCCCGGAGGAACTCGAAAGCGCCGTCACCCATGTGGTCGAACGCTATCCCGGAGCCCAACTGCACAACTGGACCCACGGTACGATACCGGCCCGAGCCCAAAAATGGACCGGCAACTGGAACGCTTACCTCGAACTCCCTACCCTCGAGCAGTTCGAGGAAAAACCAGATCAGGTGATTTTCTTCGGCCGCGACCCACGCCTTTTCACCGCTCCTCGCCATATCGTTCCAGCCTCCCACGCCCTCAAGACCGTTTCCCACGAGGTGGCCATGGAGCTGATCGGATTCTTCTCTGACACTCTCCACCCCGGCTTCATCCATCAACTGAAAGCCGACTCCATCCCTCTTCTTCTTATGGGCTTTGAAGGGACCACCCGGGTGGAAGCTCCCCGGGACTCGGCCACCCCTGTGGTCACCTCCATTGCTTGCAAACGAGGGGTGACTCTGTTTACCATCTCCACCCCCGACATGTGGAAACAGTCGGGGTTCCTGGCCCGGATTTTCCAGAGTTGCGCCGATCTAAGCCTGTCCGTGGATCAAGTGAGCGCTTCCGAGTCCGAAGTCACTTTGACTTTAGATGTGGACAAAGATACCCACACTGCGACTTCCATCGACACCTTGACGGCCCGGCTGGGAGCCTGGGGTCAGGTGGCCCTGGAGTACCCGTGCGCTGCCGTGACTCTGGTGGGTACACGAATTCGTTCGGTGCTGACCCAGTTGTCGTCGGTCTTTCAAAGATTCGAAGAGGAGCGCGTGTTTTTGATCTCCCAATCTTCGGGAGACTGCAACCTGACCTTCGTGGTGGAGCAGGAAAAGGCCGATCGATTGATGCGCGATCTGCACTCCCTGCTGTTTCCAACCTCCGTCCAGAGGAGCCCCGAAAGCCACGCGCCTTTTCCTGACCGATCGCCCTGGTGGGTCCTGGAGCGGGAAAGCTTGCTGCGAATGAGTCGTCATCAAGAAACCCCGTTTTACCTGCTGCATCAGCCCACGATCCAGCGGCAGCTGGACCTTCTGACCAGCACCTCGGGCTGCGATCGCTTGCTTTTTGCCATCAAGTCCAATCACCACCCGGACTTGCTCCGAACAGTGAGGCAAGCGGGAGTCCGCTTTGAGTGCGTCTCTCCCGAGGAGATCGACCATCTGTTTACCCTGTTCCCGGACATGACCGGCGAAGAGATCCTCTACACCCCCAACTTCGCCTCGGTAGCAGATTTTCGACGGGGATTTGAGCGGGGGACCTTCGTGACCCTGGACAACCACTCGCCCCTGGACGATCATCCTGAACTGTTTGCCCGGCGCTCTCTGGTCTTGCGGATCGACCCCGGAAGGGGCGAGGGCCATCACAAGCACGTAAAAACGGCGGGTCGTAGTTCGAAATTCGGGATCGACCTGGAGATGATCGACCGGACCAGGGAGAGGCTGCTGGAGCTCGACTGCAAAGTCATCGGCCTCCACTGCCACGCCGGCAGCGGCATCCGGTCGGTGCAGCCCTGGTTGCGAAACGCCCGAGTTCTGGCTGGGCTTCTCTGCAAATTTCCCGAGACCCGATTCCTGGATCTCGGCGGCGGGTTCGGGGTACCCGAAAAGCCGGGGGAGCCGGGCCTGGACCTGAGCCGGCTCAAGGAGGGGCTGGCGGAGATCCGGGAAGCCCACCCCGCCATGGAGATCTGGTTGGAACCGGGGCGTTACGTGGTGGCCCAGGCGGGAGCTCTGCTGACCCGGGTAACCCAGATCAAGAAAAAAGGGGAGCAGACGTTTGTGGGGGTGGATGCCGGCATGAACTGCCTGATCCGACCCGCTCTCTACGGAGCCTACCACACCATCGTCAACCTCTCTCGGCTGAACGAACCCCGTACCGTCCAGGCTGATATCGTAGGTCGCATCTGTGAGAGCGGCGACGTTCTCGGATCCCAACGACTGGTGCCCGACAGTCGCCCCGGCGACCTATTTCTGGTCGGCAATACCGGAGCCTACGGCCGGGTCATGAGCTCGCGATACAACATGAGAGAGCCCGCTCCGGAATTATGGTGGACCGGAAACTAATATTCTGGGTCCGGTCCGGAAGGATTCCACTTCGTCTAACAGAACAGCGCGTGAGATCCGGGCGCTTTACGGCCCGCTGATGGAGGAAAATATGGATACCCAAACAATCACGACTGTTCCGCCGGATGGCAAAAACTATGTGGTGTCCTCGAAAAAGCCTGAGAAGCGAGCCACCGGCATCCCTCAGATTCATATGGCCAGTATCACTATGAATACTTCACGCGGCCCTCAATTTATTGATATCACAGACCTGGTTCAGGAAAATCTGGACTACTGTGGCATCAAAGAGGGCAATGTCTTCATATACTCTCGCCACACCACAGCAGGAATTGTGGTCAATGAAAATGAGCCTCTGCTCATCAAGGATATGTACCGATACCTTGAGAGACTCGCTTCCCCGGCCGACGAGTACGACCATAACGACTTCGACGTTCGCACGGTGAACATGTGTGAAGACGAATGCGCCAATGGGCACGCCCACTGCCAGCACCTGACTATCGGATGTTCCGAGCACGTGCCTGTCATGGATGGTATGCTCTCCCTGGGCCAGTGGCAACGAATTTTCTTGCTGGAGATGGACCGCCCCCGTACCCGGGAGATCTATCTACAATTCTTCGGGATTTAGAATCCCCACGGAGCGCCGAATCGGCGCTTTTTTTATTTCTAGCTCTCAGCTTCCCGTTGAAAATCGCCGGACCGGCCTCCCGTCTTGCGCATCAAGCGGGTCGGTCCGATGGTCATCCCTTTGTCCAGCGCTTTGAGCATATCATAGAGAGTCAGGGCTCCAACACTGGCCCCGGTCAGGGCTTCCATCTCCACGCCGGTCTTGCCGCAAATCGTAGCTGTCACCTCGATGCGGACTCGGTCCGGGGAGTGAAGTTCGATCTGGCAGGCTACCTTTTCCACGCTCAAGGGATGGCAGAGCGGGATCAGCTCACTGGTTTTTTTCACCGCCATGATCGCTGCTAATCGAACCGTGGCGAGCACATCTCCTTTGGGAGCCCGTTCCGCCTGCAGCGCCTCAAAAGTTTCCTGAGACATTCGCACCCAGCTCTCGGCTGTGGCTTGTCGACCGGTCACCACTTTGTCGGTGACGTCCACCATGTGGACTTCACCCTTTTCATTGAGGTGGCTGAAAGAGTGGGGAGGATTCAAGCCTCCGTGGACTCCCACATCAACTGGCCTGCCTGGGCAAAATCGTAGTCGGGGAAGCGCTGAGTGGCCGACTCTCGGAAGGCATTGGAACCCAGGACATTGAGCACCGCTCGGAGTGGGTACAGCGATAAAAAGCGCTTGGGGAAGACAAAGTCCAGTCGCTCACTGATGCAGGGAACAAAATCCAAACCCAGAGAGCGAGCAGCGGTGGATATGGTCGGACCTGCGTCGGCGGTCTCCCCCTTGACCGCTGCGGCGATACTCATGTGAGTGTGAGCGCTCAGATCATAGCCATTGATTTGGCCCCCATCCACACCTTCTAGTCGCAAATGATAATCCAGTAGCGAACGGGTGCCAGAGCCGGGTTGGCGATTGACAAAGCGCAGGCCCTCCCGAGCCAGATCTTTCAAGCCTCGGATCCCCAGAGGGTTGCCAGGGGCTACGGCCAGACCGAGCCAGCGCTTAAAAACCTGAATGACAACCACCGGCTCTTTCCAGCCCATGGCTTGGAGAAACGGAACGTTGTACTCACCGCTACTCTCATCAAAAAGGTGAACCGCCGCGCCATGGCACTGCCCGCGGGCCAGGCAGTCCAGGCCAGTACGCCCGCCCACCGCCGCCGTGTGCAGCCTCACCTGGGGGTAGCGCTCGTGAAGATGGTCTCGGAGCAAATCGTAGCTGATGTCGTGGGTACCCAGGATCAGAAGGTTTCCGGTAAGATTGATCCCATCCCGCAGACACAGCACCTCCACCTCTGCATCCCGGGACAGGGCCGCCACCTGAGAGGGAATTCGGATCAGGCCGTCGGCCTTGGTCAGGCTCATTAAAGTCCCGTGGCCTCCCGATTCCGCCACCGCGATGGCCTGGGAGTCCACCACCCCCATCTTGACCCGCAAGAACTCTTCCACGCCCTCGGCTGACTCGCAGCCCAGAGCCAATCTGGCTTTTTGCTTTCGCCAGGGACCCTGGTAGTCACGCAAGCGGGCCTTAGAGAGACTTCGAATCGCCGGAAGCCCGAATAGGCAAAATCCTAAGTAAGCCGGGACCAGATGGCTGGACACTCCGAGCACCGGCGTATCCCCCACGAAGCCGAGTACCACGGAATTCCCGGGGCGAATGGCAACTCCCCGCAGGGTGCACTCTCCGCTCTCGGCCAGGGCATCGGCCAGCAGTCCGGTGCCCCTGTCGTGACCGGCGCAGATGACCAGCAGATCACAACGGCCCTGATGGTTTTCCAGCGCAGCCGAGACGGTGTCACGCCTCTCCTCCACTGGGGGATAACGCTTGGTGAGGATATCGTATTCTCGTCCCAGGGCCACCAAAAATGGTGAAGTGTGATCGATCTTTTGACCCAGGATCGGTACCCTGCCCGGCTCCACCAGGTCGTTTCCAATGGGGATAATCCTGATCCGGGGTTGGGCTTCTACTTCCAGTTCGGAAATCCCACCGGCGATCAGTGCTCCCATATCCAGCGAGCGAACCCGATGTCCTTTGGGCAAGATCACCTCCCCGGCGGCCAGATCTTCCCCGATGGGACGCACGTTGCGCCAGGGAGCCGACGGCTTACAGATGTGCAGGTGGGAATCATCGGGAGAACTCAGTTCAAAAAACGGAATGACCGTGTCGCAACCTTCGGGCATAGGATAGCCCGTCTCTACGAACGGCATACGCCCACTCAACTCGACCACCACCGGATGGTCTGGAGTGGCCGAGACGGTACGGTGAGAAGCGATCGCCAGCCCGGTGGTGGCTGCTGCGTAGTAGCTGGGTGAAGAGAGCCTGGCCACTACTGTTTCGGAAGTGAGGCGCCCCACGGACTCCTCCACCCCCACGAGCTGTGAAGGCAATTCCTTGGCGTTGCGTCGAAAATCCAGATCGCTGGTCCAACGCTCCAGAGCTTCATCGAGAGGGATGTCACTGAGTCGGGGAGCGGGCTCAGTTAGGCGCACCGATCAACTCCTCCAGCATAGTTTTGGTCAGACCGGGATTGGCGGCCCCTCTGGTTTCTTTCATGACTTTTCCCACCAGCACATTCAAGGCTTTTTCCTTGCCCTCTTTAAACTGCTGGACGATAGGCTGGTTACTCTCTATCACCGAAATCAAGATGGGCTTGAGGGAGTCGGAACTCGACATCTGTCGCAGACCCAAACGATCCGTCACGGTCCCGGCCTCTCCCCCTTCGGTAAACAAAACCTCCAGAACCCGCTGTCCCGATTTTGCCCCTACCTCACCGGAATCGATGAGCTTCAGGAGTTCCTTCAAAGATATGGGAGTGAGCTTTGACGCCTTGAGCTCTATCCCACACTCGTTGCTCAACCGAGAGACGGTGTTGGACATCCACTTGGCCACTTCTCCAGCGTCGGCACCCAGGGCTACGGTCTGCTCGAAAAAATCGCCGTAATACGCCTCGGCCGTGAGATACTCCAGAGTCACCTGGTCCAGCCCGAACTGCTTGCCGTAGCGCTCTCTCCTGGCTGCCGGAAGCTCTGGAAGCTCGGCGTCCACCTGCTGGACGTTTTGCTCGGAAAACACCAGAGAAGGCAGATCAGGCTCCGGAAAGTAGCGGTAGTCCTGGGCCTCTTCCTTGCTCCGCATGCTGATAGTGGAGTTGCTGCTCTCGTCCCACCCCCGGGTCTCTTGCACGATCACTCCACCCGACTCCAGCACCTGAATTTGGCGGGTTCGTTCCGATTCGATGGCCTCTCGAATCGAGCGCAGGGAGTTCATATTCTTGATTTCGGTCTTGACCCCCAGTTCTGCTTGACCTCGAGGCCGCAAGGAGACGTTGGCATCGCAGCGCAGCGACCCCTGCTCCATCCGGCAGTCGGAGATCCCAAGCCACAGCATCAGCTCTCGCAGCTTGTCCACATATTGGTAAGCCTCTTCAGCCAATCGCATGTCGGGCTCACTCACGATCTCCAGCAGTGGGACACCGGCTCGGTTATAATCTAGATGGGTTCGATCAGAACGCCCCAGACGACTCGGCTCCAGGTTCGTTCCTTTCCCCACCGCGAGGTGAGTGGACTTCCCGGTGTCTTCCTCCAGGTGGATCCTGGTGATACCGATGACTCGCCCTGGTGAAAGTTCCAGCCAACCTTTATAGGCTAAAGGCAGATCGTATTGCGAGGTCTGAAAGTTCTTCGGGATATCCGGATAGAAGTAGTTCTTGCGGTCGAACTTGGAGAACGACTGAATCTTGCAGCCCAGCGCCCGGGCCGCCCGCAAATGCAGGTCAATCGCCTTCTTGTTCAGAGACGGTAGGGTTCCAGGCAGGCCTAGGCAGACCGGACAAACCAGTGTATTGGGCTCGGCTCCGAATCGGTTTGGGCAGGCACAGAAAAGCTTGGTCTCGGTATGGAGTTCTACGTGAACTTCCAACCCGATGACCATCTCCCATGTGGTGTCCGGATGGCTATCTACTGTAGTTGTTGTACTCACGATGGCTGAGCTTCAAGGCTTTGCCAAGAATACCTACAGAAGACGCTGCTACTGCCGGGACCTCAGCACCAGAGACATCTCTTCCAGCATTCTTAACAGAAACGCCCGCTCGTCGGCCGGGTGGGCAGCCAGCATGGCCGCCACTCGTTGACTGGACGAGTCTGTGTTGTCATCTCCCGAATCATCCAGAAAAAAGCTGAAGATCGGTTGTTCCAGAACTTCAGCTAATTTCTGAAGCACGGCGATCGACGGACATTTCAGCCCCTTTTCCAGTGGTCCGATGTACGAAGCGTTTACTCCGATTCGCTCGGCCAGGCTCTGCTGGGTTAAATCCATACTTCGCCTGAGCCTGTGAATCCGCTTTCCGATAGTTGATTTCACAGTGAACACGTATAACACCCCCTATGGTGATACAGTCTATAGAAATGCGTAACTGTACTGTTATTAAATAGGCAAAATATACCATGAAATCCTCCCCGATCAGCGAAGATTTTAAAGAACTCACTGAGAGAAGAGCTGGCTTACAGTGCAGAAGGGGGATTAATGCAGGAATCTACTGGCAGTCAGCAAATTTCTAGAACCATTCTTCTACGTGTCAGTCGATGGATTCGGCGAAAGTAGCTAGCACTTTCAGAAGGCGCCTTCGAACCGTGGCGATCAATTCTCGATCTGAATCGGGAACCTCGTCATAAGTATCGGTCTGCTGCAAATAAACGCAGTGGTTTATGCTGAGCCGGATCCAGGGGGTGTACCCCCGACCGTGCCGCTCCAGGATGTACCCTCCGTCGAACGGGTCGTTCATCCGGACCAGATCGACGTCTTCTTCCCGGTCGTCTTCTCCGAACTCTTTTTCCAGGGCTTCCTTGAGCGAGGCCATCAGCTCGGAAGGGGCCGTGACATCATCACCGTCCCCTTCGGTGTCACCAAAGTTTGAAATGCAAAACCAGGGTCTCTTCTTGCCCGCATCTCTGGCCTTGGGTGGACCCACCGGCAGCATAGAGTGGCAATCGATACCGAGCCTTACAGCTCCTCGGTTAGCGGTCCTGGAAAGAACATCGTGAAAAGGTCGATGATAGCGATCCAGGAGGCGATCGATCTCTTCGGCGGTGGGGAAGCCATCCTCTTGCCAGATCGTTTCTCCGAAGTCAGTTTGGACTTTGCAGACCCCATCTTCGTCTTCCGGAGGCCGAAAGCCGGGATCGCAGTCGAGATCCACAACGCATCGTGCGATCTCCGCTTCCAGTCGTCCCTGCACCATCTCGCCCATGGCGAATAACTCCCGGGTCCAGGGGTCCGACTCATAAAACAGAGCGGCCTGGGAAAGGGCGAACCTCGGGGCCAGTTCTCTGGGCAGCATGGAGCCGCCGTGCGGGATCGATAGTAGTAGCGGTAGACGTGCCATTTTCCAACCTTTCGTCATCTACACCGGCCCAGGCTCCCTGTTCGGAAACACCGAGTCGTGCCGGGTCCATAAAGTCAGTGACCGGAAGTGTAGCACTGCTTAAGTGTCGACGCAACCGACCGGGATCAACCTCGGCAGTGGACCTATCTGCTTGGCGTAACGATAGATTTCCTACCCTTCGAAGGGACTTTCCAATCCTTGCAAAGCCTCTGACCAGAGGCCTCTTCTAGAACCTGCGTACCAAAGGCTTACCGCACCAAACTCCCTGTGGGGGTCCAGGTCAGGAAAAGCACATTCTCGGCGGCGCCCAAAAAATTCGAATCCTTCCATTGCCAGTTCTTCCAGTCGGCAATCCACGATTACGATCTCGTCGGCTCGGGCTCGGACCTCCTCCAGAATCTCCAAATTGGAATCGTGGTAAAGCAGGTCGGCCAGGAAAAGAGTCTCCGTCCTCCCCTGCCACTCAGGACAAACCTCCGCCGATACTCCCTGCCTCTGCAAATGCAACCTCGTTGCACTTCGGCTCAAAGGATCGCAATCGGCAGCCACCACGCGCCCACCGGCCCGAGCCACCGCCGCTGTCAGCAACCCGGAGCCACAACCCAGGTCCACGCAGGCACGCCCCCGCACCAGTTCCTCTTGCTGAGCCAGGAGACGACACAAGAGGTAACCAGCAGGCCACAGTAAGCCCCAGAAGGGCGGCGCCTCCGCGACCCTGTCCGCCGTTTGAGAATCCAGCGGACGCGAAGCTGAGGGCGCGTTGAGAAGAAAACCCTCCAGACTCGTACCGGGGATTGCCTGCCATTGCAGAAAGGCGAAGGGAACCAGCGCCTCCATGGCTTCTTGAAGATGGCTCTCATGTTTCATGAAAAACCTGAACAAGCCGCTCCCTCAATGAGAGCGGCTCGCCTGTCGCCTGGACAGCAAAAACCGGATTTCTAGCTGTTGATCTCTTTTTTGCCGTAACGCTTCATAAAGCGTTGGACCCGACCTTCAGCGGCCACCGCCCGGGTTTTACCGGTATAGAAAGGGTGCGAGTCGCTGGAAATCTCGACTTTGTAGACGGGATACTCCTTGCCGTCTTCCCACTCCATGGTCTCTCTAGGTTTGTGGGTAGACTCCGTCAGGAAAGCATACTCCGTCGAAATGTCTTTGAAGATGACGGTATGCAATTCTGGATGAATGCCTTTTTTCATTGCATTGCTCCTGTGTAATCTCTTTAGAATTTGGCCAGGAATAACTTCCTGGCCAAATTCTTAGTCGCGGCATTATACATGGCTTGTCTCGAGAGGACAAGGGTTCCACCAGAATTTCACAGCCCCAGGTGCGCGCACTAATTTTTTTTGCCCGCTGCGCGCGCCTATTCTATGCTGGCATTATGAATCCTGAAATTCGTTTTCGTGTCCCCGAACATGTTCAGCAATTAGCAAACCGGCGCGCCCTCGAACTAGGCCTTCGCCACAAACGGGGAAGGACCGGTGGAGCCAGCGAACTGGCCCGATGCGCGCTCTACACCTTTCTCGGGCTGGGACTACCGGACAAAACAGAACTGGGGAGTGCTTCCCTGGAGAGCGTTCGGACCGGACGAGAGGAACTAGAAGAGGGGTCCCAGACCCTTCGAGTGACGGTCTATCATCGAGTCTGCGAGGAGTATCGAACCGCTCGAGGACTAGAGGGGCGTGCCGTCGCTGCCCGCCGAACGACGGAATTTCAATTCGTCCCGGGTGAACTCCCCGACTTTCTCGTGCCCTATGTTTTGCTGACCGAACGAGGTAACCCGTTCGTCGCCCTCAACCTCGAGGGCTCCCTCTCACCACGGAAAAAAGCGCTGGGTGAACTTGTCTCTGCCTCCGAGCATGCTACCCTGGGCGAACTCAAGGCCTGCCTGTGCAAGATCGCCGCCAAGAAAAAAGAACGGGAACCAAACTCGGGCTTGAGGACTTGACCCCACTTCCCACGACCCAGAGTCTTGAAAGCGCTCATCTCCCCTACCACAATATCCGGTCCAGTCGTGAGCCAGCGCTGGAATCTCTCCAGATCATGGACCGACTCAAAGACCTTGCCGACCAGAGCCTGGAGTTCCAGATCGTCCTGGTCGACGACGTCCGTACCGGTATCACCCTGGAAGGTGTTCAAATATCTATCAGGTTGCCGATCCCAGGTCGGCTTCACTTCTTGACCTCACTACATAACCAGAGAGGATAGGACCCCATGTCATACCGCCCCTGTCGTTTCCGCACCTCCACGCTGGGAATCTTTCAATGCGAAAAGCACCTCTTCCAACACAGCTATCCCGAAATATACAACGAACTCTACGAGTTCTGCCTGGAAAACGTCCCCGACAGCTACTGCGACTACATCGACTTCGGATTCAGCCTGGAGGGCGACAAACCTCGCCTCTTCATCAACTGCAGACACCCCTATCAGTCTCGACCGCTCAGCAGCTTCCGCGATTGTATCGAGGAGTGCGACTACCCGCACAAGGCGAATGTGAGTCTAGGGTAGAGGCTTGGCGCAGTGGCGGCAGAAGGCATCACCCTCGATGGCTGTCTGACCACAATTGGAACAGACCGGCTGTTCGCTGAAAGCCTGGCCACACTGAAAGCAGAAGCTGTCACCCTCCCGGCCCCTTTTGTTGCAAGAACCGCAGTGGGGCATTCTCGGGCCGTCGAAAAGGGTGAAAAGAGCGGACAGCACGAGGATGGCGCCCGCTACCTGCCAGCCGTAGGAGGGTTCCAATCCTCTCCACAGGGCTGGTTCGTAGATCGTGATCGGTTCTCCACCAAGAGAACCCAGCCCTTGATTGACGGTAGCCAGTTTGAGTTGGGCCGGAGCCAGACTGCGCGCTCCCCAGGCTTGCATCTGCTCCAGGCTGGTCCACCAGAAGTAGGCGGCCGGGATCAGCGCCGGTCGGACCAGCCAGCGCAGCGCACTACCGCCCAGCGCCCTCAGAAAGAGAGTGGAAGCAGCGGCCAGGCAGGCGACCCCGGCCTTGCCCCAGGCCGGGGTTGGGATGGAGAGCCCCAGAATGGGTAGGTGAAACCAGGGGAGAAACACGCTGACCGCGAGCGCCGTGCCCAAGAAAGCCGCGAGCAAGGACAGAACGAGGCGAAACCTCAATAGCCGTCTTCCATTTCATACTCGAACTCTTCCTCGTCTCCAAACCCCTCTTCCACGAACTCCTCGATCAGTTCCTCGACCTCTTCGAACATCAGCGACTCCGGCAGCCACTCCGGATCGGGACCGCCAAAAAACCAGTCCACCAGCTGTTCGGCTTGAAACCGCATCCCCTCCACGGTGGGGGCCAGCACCTGCATGGGGCACTGCATGGCCACCGACAAAATGGCGCTGGCCCGAACCCCGCCCGGCGGCTGGGGTCGAGTGATGCAGGCTACAGTGGCCTCGGCCTGCACAAGGCTCACGAAGTTATCAAAACGTGCCATGGCGATCCGATTCGAAAAACGGAGAACCTCGCCTGCCTGTCGAACGCGCAGAGCATGCAAGCCAAGGTATTGATCGTTGAGCCGGACGCGTCGTTACGCGATCTGATGCGCTCCATCCTGACCGCGCGAGGTCTCACGGTGGTGGTGGCCGACCCCGCCGATCCTTTGGAAACCCTGACCGGCGATTCCGTTTATACTGCAGTTTTTTGGAGTTCCACCTGCTCCATCAGCGATGAAAACCTGGTCCGAAGTCGGATGCAAAGCGAGCGCTGGGTGCTCATGGTGGCGGCTGAGGACAGCTCTTCTGAAAACCGAGATTCGGCCTTCGCCTCCCAGGTACAACAACCGTTTAGAGAGGTCGATCTGATAGCCGCCCTGGATGGCTCCGAGCCACCGGAGGAAGACCCGGTATTAAAGTTTATGAGGGCCCGGGAAAGAGAATTCGCTCTGTATCGCAAGAAAGAGTCTCAGTTGCGAGAAGCCCAGCGCCATCAGAAAGAGCTGGAGCGAATGAAAAACACTTTTCTCTCTCTGGTCTCCCACGAGCTCCGGACTCCTCTGACCATCATCTCCGGTAACCTCCACGTCATGAAGAAGCTCGCCGGCAAGTGGGACAACTCGGTAGCCACCGAGTGCGTGGATCATGCTTTCGAGGGGACCAAGCGGTTGTCGAAGCTGGTCGACGAACTACTGCGGTTCACCGTCTCCGTTCCCCAAAACCGAGACCGCTGGGATCTTGGCCTCACCCTGCGCCGGGTGGTCGGCGAATTGCAGCCCCTGGCCCAAAAACGGGGCCTGGATTTAACCCTGGATGGGCAAGGCAAACTCGACATCGAAGGAGACCCCGCGGGCCTTCCGGATGCCATCTATCAATTGATTGAAAACGCGGTTTTGTTCAATTCACCCGGTGGCCGGGTCGACGTGACCGCCCGCAGCACCAAGCAAGGAAACCGGGTCAAGATCGAGATCATCGACGACGGTCCAGGTATCGAAGGCGAGGAACTCGATCGGGTATTCCGCCCGTTTTACCAGGTGGCCGATGTTAATACCCGCACCGTGGAAGGGCTGGGGATCGGCTTATCGCTGGCCCGTCGCACCATCGAAAGCCACGGTGGAACTCTCGAACTCAAGAGCATCGTGGGGGTGGGCACCAAAGCGGTGGTGCGACTCCCGGTACGCTCCCAACTCACCATCCCCCTGGCCACTGCCCGCACGGTTCCGCTCCCCCCCGCCAAAGACGACGTGCAGCAGTTGCGAACCTACGCCCAGGAGCTGTACGAGTTTTCTGAAGCTGAAAGGGTGCGGCGTCGTCACGCCGAGGAGCAGAAACGGGTCCTCGAGCAGACCTTCGTGGACACCCTGGTCTCCTTGATCCGCATGGTGGATCCCCGAATGAGTGGAGGCACCTTTCAGGGAGAACGGGTCCTCAACTACGCCCGCGCCGTGGCCCGGCACCTGGACCCCACGCTGCTCAGCAGGCCGGAGTTTTTATACAGCCTGCTGCTCTACGACATCGGAAAGATCGGCGTGGCCGAGTCGGTGCTCTCAAAAAGCGGTATGCTCACCGACCAGGAGCGACTGTCTGCTCAGGCCCACGCCGAAATCGGCGCCGAACTTCTCACTTCCGTGGGAGTACTCAGACCTGCCATCGACGCGGTCCGTTCTCACCACGAGCGCTGGGACGGTAGTGGATATCCGGACGGGTTGACCGGCAAAGAGATCCCTCTGCTGGCCCGCATCATCGCCGTGGTCGACTCCTTCGACGCCATGACCGTCGATCGCCCGTACCGAGAGGCCATGAGCCTGGACCTGGCCCGCAAGAATATCATCGAGGGCGCCGGAGAGTCGTTCGATCCAGAAGTGGTGGCCGCCTTCGGGAGGGCCTGGGCAGAAATTCAGGAGGCGGCCACCAGAGCCGCCGGCGAAGAAAAATCCGCTCTAGCCATGGAGAAGCGGTAGCCCTAATTACTCGGCAAGCAGGCCCGAGCGATCAGTTCGTCCATGGTTTCAGACTTGCGTCCGGTGACCGTGGACAGTTCCTCTACCAGTACTGTGCGGGCCCGTTCCAGCATCTCCGACTCCTTGAAGGAGAGCTTTTTCTTGCTGGACATGACCACCAGATCCTTGATGACTTCCGTCAATTGAAAGATGTCGTTGCTCTTTATCTTATCGAGATTGATGCGCTGGCGCTGATTGGCGCGGCTGGGGTATTGCCCTTCATGGTTTTTCATGTGCTCAAAAACCGCGTCGACTTGCCGCTCCTCGATAGGGGCCCGGAAGAGTTCGGTCTCTTTATCGATGTTGACCATCATTTTCAGATTTTCTCTGGGAAAGAAGATCTGAGCCAGAGAGATCGTCTCCCCGAGCACTTCTTTCTTTTCAATAATTTCGACCGTACCAAGGCCGTAAAGGGGATGACAGACTGGGGAATCCAGGGAAAACTTACTCAACTTAACCAACTCATTTCTCTTTTTTCCGGGGCGCCGGTATCTTCTATGAACAGCCAGGGCTCATAAAAGTTTTGCGGTCAACCATCTGGGGGACCGTGAGGCGCCGCCAATTTGACAAGGGGGCCTGAATATCCTGGCTCGCTGCGAGCGAAAACCACTCCCCGGGAGCTGATCACACCGGACACTCCGGTATTAGCCGCCTGTAAGACCGGTAGACGGGTCTCGATCGCCCGCAGGATCGCCGAGCGAAAGTGAGCTTCCTTGGCCCACTCCACTCGAAACGGCGCGTCATTGGTCACGACGACCAGAAAATCGACCGCTCCAGCTTCGGCAGCAGGGCCTGGTATCATCGATTCATAACAGACCAGCACCGCGTAGGAAGCGCCTCCGCTGAACCGGTTCTCCTGATCACCCGGTAGATAGGGACTGATGGAAGCGAACGGAGCCATCTCCCGGAGAGTGTTCTGGAGGCCGGCGCTGAGAGGGATATATTCAGCAAACGGGGCCAGCCGCTTTTTGCGATACTCGGTGGCGAAAGCTCCCGTTGGTAGAACCTGGCTGACCGAGTTGTACCAACCCTCGGGGACTTCCTCGATGGAGGAGACCAGAAGTTCGACCTCGAGTGCGCGAGCCAATCGGCCGATCTTACGGGTGTCGGTCATTCGTTGTCTCATTCCCCTCACCGGCCAGGCGGTTTCCGGCCAGACTACAAGTTGGGCACCGGCCGCGGCCGCCTCTTCAGTCATCTCAAAAAGGCGCACTTGAGCCTGAGCCACATTGTCCTCGTCCCACTTCACATCCTGGGTCCAGCCGGTCTGGAGGAGGGCGACCGGTACTTTCGGCAGCCTGTCTGGCGAATTCATAAAAAGTGTCGCGCTCAGCAGAGCCAGAGCAAAGCTCAGTGCTGCTCCGACCCCCATGCCGGCTTTGCGTCCCGAACCCAAGAGAACCGAGAGCGCTCCCAGAAAAAAGCTGCCCCCCACCAGGCCCACCCAGGGCAAAAAAACCAACAGCCACGGCCAGGCGATCAGCGCCGCCAGGGGCGTTTCCCAATCAGCCCCGGTGATTCCGAGTAGCAAAACCAAGCTCACCAGAGCGTAGCCGCTCCCTCCGGCAAAAGCGTGGCCGGCCGAACCGGCCGCAGGCCAGCGGCGCTCCAGTAGCACGGACGGGAGAGGAAACAAGGCCCAGGGCAGCCCCCGGACCAAACCCAGAGCTAGCCAGGGTAGCCACCCGTAGTAGAGTGCCCAGCTATAAAAGATCAGAGAATAGAGCAACCCCCAGGCGGCACAAAGCGCCACTCGTCGCCCGGGGGAAAGCCCTCGTTGGGCCCGATAGAGAAAACCCGCTACCAGCAGGACCAGCCCTCCCCAGAAAAAGAAGGCCGTCAGATTCGCGAGCAGAGCCAGACCAGCCCAGGTTAAAGACTCTCGCTTGGCGGGCCGCTGCGAATCGGTGCTCTCCATCCGGCCTCTTGCGCCGCTTGCCACCCGAACGCCTACCGGGCAGGTGATTCTGGATTCCGCTGGGAAAGAGCCCGCGTGTTTACGGGACTTGTGGAAGAGGTCGGCCGATTGGAGCGAGTTTGTCCGGGAGACGGAGGCGGGGCGCGCATCCGGGTCCGGGCGGACAAGGTTCTGGTCGACCTGCAACTGGGAGATTCCATCGCCGTCGATGGAACCTGCCTGACCGCCGTGGCCTGGGGCACCGGCTGGGTGGAGTTCGACGCCGTGGCGGAGACCCTCCAGCGCACCACCCTTCCCGAACTGAAGCCGAGTGCGCCGCTCAACCTGGAACGCGCCCTGGCGGTGGGCAGCCGAGTCGGTGGACACTACGTGACCGGCCACATCGACGGACCGGGTAACTTCCGTTCTCGCTGCCGGGAGGGCAACGGGGTGGTCTACAAATTTTCCACCGATACTGAGATCATGAGCCTGGTGGCAGTCAAAGGCTCCATCGCCGTGAACGGGGTCTCCCTGACCGTGGTGGAAGTCTGGGATGATGCCTTCTCCGTCTGGATCGTGCCCCACACCGAGACCGCCACGAATCTTTCTCAGCTAGGCCCCGGCGCACCGGTCAATCTGGAAACCGACATCCTGGCCAAATACGTGGCCCGCATGGTTTGCCGGGCCGGTCGGGGGGGGAGTGTAAGCATGAAGAATCTACGGGAAGCAGGCTTTCTATCTTGAGTGAAAAGCTATCCACAATTCGAGAAGCCCTGAAGGATTTCAGCGAAGGCAAGATCATCATCGTGATCGACGACGAGGATCGGGAGAACGAGGGCGACTTTATCTGCGCCGCCGAACTCTGTACTCCCGAAACCATGAACGTCATGATCAAGTACGGATCAGGCTTTGTCTGTGCCCCCACCACACCGGAGCGGCTCGAGCGCCTGAACATCCCTATGATGGTGGAGGCCAACAGTTCTCGGCTGGGCACGGCCATGACCGTAACCGTGGATGCCAAGCAAGGCACCACCACCGGGGTCTCCGCCGAAGATCGTGCCACCACGGTCCGGAAACTCGCCGATCCCGAAGCCGATGGCGACGACTTCACCAAGCCGGGCCACATCGTACCGCTGCGGGCCGCTCCTGGAGGAGTGCTGCGCCGAGCCGGCCATACCGAAGCCTCGGTGGATCTCTGCCGACTGGCCGGCCTGCAACCCATGGGGGTGTTGGCCGAAGTCATGAACGACGACGGAACCATGGCTCGCACCCCGGAGCTGTTTCAGATCGCCGCAAAGCTTGGATTCAAGGTGATCACCATCGCCGACCTGATCGCCTACCGCCGCAAAACCGAGCGTCTCATCGAGCGGATCGCCACCACCAGACTGCCCACCAGGGAGTACGGCGAGGTGACCGTCCACGCCTATACTTCCGAGATCTGGAAGCAGCCGGCCATCGCACTGGTTTGGGGCGACCTGGAGGGGGAAGAGCCCCCGCTGGTCCGGGTCCACTCCTCCTGCGTGACGGGGGATCTCTTAAGCTCCCTGCGCTGTGATTGCGGCGACCAACTCCAGTCGGCGATGCAGGCCATCTCTCAAGAAGGCCGGGGCGCTCTCATCTATCTGGAGCAAGAGGGCAGAGGCATCGGTCTGGTGGCCAAGATGCGGGCCTACCAGTTGCAGGAAGCCGGACTCGATACGGTAGAGGCCAATCAAAGGCTGGGCTTCAAGCCAGACTTGCGGGACTACGGCATCGGGGCCCAGATCATGAGCGACCTGGGGCTGGAGAAGATCCGATTTATGACCAACAATCCGGCCAAGGTTCGAGGGATCGATGGCTACAACATCGAGATCGTGGAATGGGTGCCGATTCAGGTGGAGCCCAACGAGCACAACCTGAAGTATCTGCAAACCAAGAGGGGCAAGATGGGACACATCTTTCCCACCAATGTCGTGCCTGAGGAGGTTCAAAAGTGAAAGAGATCTGCGGAAAGCTCGTTTGTGGCAAAGGTCGTCGCTACGGGGTGGTGGTCAGTCGTTGGAACGACTTTTTTACCGAAAAATTGCTGGGCGGTGCTATCGATACTCTGGTTCGCCACGGGGCCGACGAAAAGAACATCCAGGTGGTGAGGGTGCCGGGTGCCTGGGAGATCCCCCTGGCGGTACAAAAGCTTCTACAGTCCGGCAACGTGGATGGTGTGGTAGCCCTGGGATGCTTGATTCGCGGGGCCACGCCCCACTTTGACTACATCTCGTCCGAGGTGACCAAGGGACTGGGTAAGCTGAGTCTGGATACCGGCCTACCGGTCACTTATGGCGTGATCACTGTAGAGAATCTCGATCAGGCGGTCGAGCGCGCCGGCAGCAAAGCGGGCAACAAAGGAGGGGAAGCAGCGGCTTCCCTGATCGAAATGGTGGAGCTCTGCGCTCAACTATGATCAACGATTTCTTCGACCTTGACTCCCAACCGGAGTCTTTTTTCTTCCAGGGCTGCGACTTTCCGTGGCAAGCGCTGGTCCATCTCAAATCGCGCATGAAGGAACTCCTGAAAGAAAAGGGCCCCAAGATCCCCGAAGGACTGCCGGCTTCGGTGGTGATCAAAGGTGAAGTCCACATCGAGGAAGGAGCCCTGGTGGAGGAAAATACCTACATCCAAGGTCCCTGTTTTATCGGCGCAGGAGCAGAAGTGCGCTTCGGGGCCTACATCCGGGGTGACGTCTATGTGGGGTCCGGAGCGGTGGTGGGGCACGACACCGAGGTCAAGCACTCCGTTCTGTTGCCTGGGGCCAAAGCCGCCCACTTCGCCTACGTGGGCGACTCCATTTTGGGTCGCGAAGTCAATCTTGGAGCCGGCACCAAGTTTGCCAACGTGCGGGTGGACATGGGGAAGGACAACCTGATCCTGCGAATCTCCGGTGAGAACTACGATAGTGGGATTCGAAAATTTGGAGCGATCTTAGGAAACAACGCTTCCGTGGGTTGCAACACGGTGACCAACCCGGGCACCCTTATGGGGAGAGACTCCCTGGCCTATCCCCTCTCCAACCTCAGCGGCTACATACCGCCCAGGACCATCGTCAAGATGCGGCAAACTCAGCAGCAGGTGATCCGAGACCGGTAAGCGAGAGTGCGGATCCTTGTTGTCCTTTGGAGGTTGGGTGCCCGGTGGGCTTATGAACATACCAAAGTATAGCCCCCTTCCAACCTTGAAGGGCTACTCTCCCAAAGGAGTGGATGGCAGACTGGCCTCAGAAAACACAGGAGGTCTCCATGACTACACTACTATCGTTCCTGCTCACCTGGGTGCTAAACGCACTGGCATTGGGCGTAACCGCCGCTCTGGTTCCGGGAGTGCGGATCAAGAGCTTCGCGGGCGCGATGTGGGGCGCCCTGGCCATCGGGTTTGTGGCTTTTTTGATCAAACCCGTGGTGCTGTTTTTCAGTTTACCGTTTCTACTGGTCACACTGGGGCTCTTTTACCTGGTCGTGCTTTCCTTCTGCTTCTGGCTGGCGGGTAATTTTGCCCCAGGGTTCGAGGTGGACGGGCTGTTACCGGGCTTCCTTGGGGCCGTCGTTCTGGCCATCGTCAACTGGCTCGCCAGTTTCTTTATCGCCTCGCCTGCGTGGTGGTAACTCCGGACAGGAGTGCTGTATGGGGATAGTAGTGAGATAGGATGGCGTCGTACGTTTGGCCCGCTTTCGCTCGGCCGGCGGAGCCTTGCTGACAGAGCCCTACCCCGTGACCCCATCCGCCGCCCTTGAACAGGTAGCGGTCCCCGGATCGTTCAAGCTCAAAGAAGGTACTTTGAAGACCGGCGGTGCCGATCTTGCCCCCGCTGAACAGCCAGCGGATGGAGTCGCCCTCTACCCTATAAGTGGCTTCTGGAGAGATGATCTCCAGGGCCTTGACCCGCCCACTACGGCTTCGTTCGGACACTCGCAGCTCGCTGAAAGAGGATAAGCCCACGAATTCATCAGGCTTGCTTAACTTGAGCGCGGCTCTCATCTTCTCGGTAAGCTCCCTGGCGCTGTATTCTTCTTGCCAGCGGTAACGCCCCGACTCGGAGCAATACAGTTCATCATCGATTCCAGTGAGGTACGGTGGAGCCTCTGCCCCGTTCGGCCAGGCTTCCGTGGAAGCCGCGGTGTGACCCCCGCAAACGGCATGAAAGAAAGCCTTGGCCGGCTGCCCTTCAAAGCTCAATATCTCACCGGCGGTGGCGGCCACTGCTTGACTGGTGGGAGCGGCTTCCTGTCCTAAACCATTATAAACCTGGCAGTGGACGGTATCGCAAACATCGTACCCCTGGTGGCGGCCCAGATGAGACAACCCGTAGGTCCGAGCCACCACAGCCATGGCCTTCAAAGACTCTTCAGGGTAGTACGCCGGAACCTCGCCCGGAACCACCCCGGCCAGGTACTCCTCAAAATCGAGGATATTGAGTAAGGTACCGTCTTCGGCAATGTTGAGGGTGCCTCGATAAGCCCGCCACTGGTAGGTACCATTTTTTTGTAGCCGCAGAACCTCCAGGTAGGGCTCTCCACTCACTTCCACGCTCGTTCCGGGCAGCCAGCGATGGAACTTAAGTTTATCAGAGCCGTTGACCACGAGTCGTTCAGGTGCCCGGAGCACGGCCTCTCGTTGCAGTCGCTCCAAGCCTACCCGTACCGTTCGACCGCTCTTGGCCAATCTGGAAGCGGGCGGATCCGGAAGCTTGGAGAGGCTCATTCGGGTGGGCATGCGGGCCAGGCCAGGTTGAAGCCGGTTGAGCAGCCTGGCGAGTTCTTCAAGGACCGGCTTGCTGTCACTATTCTCGGGACAGAAGAGGTCTTCACCAACGTAGATCCCCCCGGGCCCCTCCACGATGGCAGCCTCTCCACCAGGCCACTGGCCCAAAATCCTGGCCCCCTCCAGCGACTCCACCAGCATGGCTTGTCCTCGACCCAGCGGAATTTCTCGCTGATCCACCTTAAGAGAGCGAGCCCGTTCTCCGAAGCCGATCCAGGACTGAAATCTCACCCCTAATCGATCCCCCAGGGCGAAGTTGTTACCCTCCCACGGGGTGTTGGATTCGGAGCGGTAGGACGCCATATAGGTCGCGAGAATCTTGATCTCTTTAGAACGTATGGTCTGTAGAGACTCTTGGCTCATGTTGCGGGTATTGGCCAAAATCAGAACCTGGCCGTTCCATTCTCCTAATTGCTCCGGAGAGAGTACCTCGTACTCCACCCCCAGAGCTTTCAGAGCATTCGCGCAACCACTCCACTCCCATTCCCACCGCCAACCCAGAGAGCGGCTGGTGGCCGGACTGTATAAGACCCCCACCGGAGCCGAACCGATCTCCACCCGGGTAGGCACGGGCGCGGGATCCTCGAGAGGTGCCGCCCACGCAACCGGCCCTTTATAGATCGCCGCCGCCAGCCAAAGCAGAGACAGCACAGAAAGAAATCGGGCCCACATATTGAATAAACTTCCACACGCTAGACTTTGTTCCTCACTCCAGAGAAAATCGTGACTATGCGCTGAGGTGGCTCTTCAGAGGGTTTTCTTTCATCCAATAGAGGTCTCCGGAGCTCTTTGGCGTTATCCGCATCTTGAGCAAGCACTTGACCGGCCACGGCTGCCGTAGAACTTGCTCTTCCAATTCTGACCCGGAGTTGTCTCTGAAGACCCGGGCCGAGATCCGGCCCACCCTGGCCCACAATTCCTCTTCCGGTAGGTCAAAGGCCAGAGAAACTCCGGCCACCACTTCGGTCAGGTGGTTGCAGTACAGACAGGCGATCAGCTTCCGTTCGGCGGCGACTGCCGTGGAGAGAGAGACCGAGCGCTCGTCCAGCCGAGCCAGCACGTCCGGGGCCAATCGCTGGAGTTTCTCCGCGTCGGCCCGCAAGCCGCCCCAGTCCCGGACCCACAGTCTCTCGGGTCCCTGCTCGTCCCAGACCACCACACAGTTTTGTAGATGCGCTTCCAGAGCCAATCCGTGGCGCAGATACAACTCCAGGTGAAAGGGGACCATCAGTTCCAGGTATCGATCAAAATTGTGGAGCGGACCCAGGCCCTGACCAAAGAGGTGATGGAAATAAGTACGCGAGGGGTCCCGCCACACCGGCTGGGTCAGGGTAGAACTTGGAACCGCCACTCCCCGCTCCACCCTGGGTGCTCTTTGTCGAAACAACAAAGAGAGGTTTCGAGCCCGGCGCTCATCCTGGTCCTCTCGCCAGCAAAATCCACCGAACTCATCCAGAGCCAGTACGCTTTCTCCGAAATTTTCCCGTTCAAAAATCTGCCGCAGATACTCCGAGTAGACCGGACCCTGCAAGACCGTGAAACGACTCATGGAGCGTTCGGTGGAGGTCATCAGACTGCCCACCGAAGTCTTTAGCGTGGGAAGACTCTGGTCCAGGGGAACCACCGTACGCAGGCTGGTGCAAAGCCGGCACACCACAGGCTCCCGGTCCAGTGGCCGCATCAGGCCCTTTGCCATTTCCGAGCCGTAAAGGTCGGGCAAGACCCTGGCCAGTTGCCAGGGATGCACCGGAACCGCCCATTCCTGGTCATCCAGCTCAAAAAGCGGGTCCACTTCGCCGGCCCGCTGTAGGAGTTCTTTGTTCACCGCCAGCCAGGGAAGCTCGATGGTATCCGCCAGCTCAGGGGCGTAGCGCATCTGATCGAGCGCGTCGAATCCGGCCCGGGTCTTAGCTCCCGGGTGCAGATTGTGGCCTTCGGGCGTCCAAGCTTCAAAGTCGAGATACTCCTTCGGCTCAGAACGCATATCGGCTCTCTGATAGGCCACCGCTTGGGTCAGCGCGGCCTGCGTTACTTCCTCCACGAAATCGGCCCAGGCCGGGGTTTCTCCCAGACCCGCCAGTCGACGCAACTTCTCCAAAAAGAAGCCCAGATCCGGCGCACCCGCAGTAGTGAAAAACCGGTCTCCGTTCCCGGCCCAGCGACCGGCCACCCTCAATTCCACGTCCGGACTGCGCAGGGTGAGAAGCTTTCCGTCCCACTCCTGCAGGCAGTTTGCCAGCATCCCTTCTCGGAGCATGGCCTGCAGGACCAGTCGGGCCGTCCGGTCGTTGCTGCGAGGCTGAAACTCTCCGACCCCCGAAGCGAGCGCCTCGAAGTCTTCCAGACTCGGTGTATCCTTCACGCGGGGCATTCGTCCCGACCCTGTATAAGTGGGTTCTTCACCGGACAAAAGGTGTACTCGGTGATCGCGGAATCCAGACGCATAGTCCACATCGCCTTGAGGTCCCATTGGGGGCTGAAGACCCGCTCAGCTAGATCCTGACCCATCAGGGGGCGATGCTCTTCCAATAAGTCGTAAACCACTTTCCAGTAGTCGTCTTCCGGTTCACCGGATCGGCAAATGGCTCGGATCAATTCACCCATATGGTTTTGCAACAATGAGTAGACAAATTTGGAACTCAAATCTCGGACCGAGTTGGTGGAAGTAGCCGAGCCGGGCCAGAACTTCGGAACCTCCAACTCTCTCCAGCCACGCCGTCTGAGAGCATCGCCCAGGCGCTCGGGGTGCATCCGGATCCCACCCAGGTCCCGGTACCAGAAGTGCACGTCCGGAGCCGAGCCTCGCATTCCCCGAAAATCTACCACGATGTTTTGAGGGTGGGCCTCCAGGGCGATCCCCAGCTCTCCGCACAAGAACGCCTGGGCCGGTAGTAAGCAGCGGCAGTAGCGGGTAAAAAGTGCCCGGGGGGTCAGACCGTAATACTGAGCTGCCCTCACAAAAAGGGCGTTTTTCCGAGGCTCCAGGAGGGCAGCGGCGGGCAACAGCCAGCGGCCTCCCTCCCCCTTCTTTTCTCGCGGTCCGCGCCTCAGTACGCCCGACAAGAATCGACTGCGGTCCGACTGGTCGTCTCGGAAATAAAAAGATGCCGGTTCCGCCATCAGGTGGAGATGATCGAAGAGGCTGGTCTGAATGATATCAGAGTGTGCGAAGAGCTGATTCAGAAAACGACTCATCAAAGGGCCGTTGTGGGTAGCCGCCACCGATACGGTGCGGGTAGCACCCGTCGTCTGCACCGCAACCGGAAGCTTGAGATGAAAATCTCCCCCCACTTCGCTCTCCAGGACCACGCTACGAAAACTCATGGTGGGGCGAGCCGGGATGGTGTGCCCGCTGAAACGCAACTCCCCGGACTCGAAGCGATCGGCAAAGCGCGTGGGCAAGTCGTTTTCGGCCTGCCAGGGATGCACCGGCACCAGGGCCCACCCCTCGTCCACTTCACCCAGGGAGGGAAAAAGAGAGAGAATACGTCGGGTGAAAGACCCCACTTCCGCCAAACAGGCGGCGGGCACCTTGAGCATGGGTAGTTGCAGTCGCGCTTCCCATTCCGGCCCGTAGTTCTTGTTCTCTTCCACGGTCAGTCCAGAGCGCAGTCGGGCTCCAGGATGCAGGGGATGCCCGCACCAGACCCGGGCTTCCCAGTCGGCCAACTCCCCCCGTCCCGGCTCCCCGACACCCAGGGTGTCCAGCGCCTGCAAAGAGAGTGCCATATTGAGATAGCTGTTGTTCAGTTCAACTTGCAGCGCAGCTCGGCGCGCTTCAGGGGGCTTCAGAAGGTGGTCGAGGAACCATTCAAACAAACGGTCTGGACCCAGCTCTTGCAAATCGACAGGCAGTCGGGCGAGATCGAAGCGACTCATGCTGAAGAGTTGGTCAAGCTCCAAACCCAGAAGAGCCCCGTCCTCCCCCCGGAGCCTCAAGTGTCGCCCTTCCAACTCGCCCGAAAGAAGTCCCTCCCGTAGGCAGGCCATGGCCAACCTCTCCAGGATCTCGAGCGCAGCGCGTTCTCGGGTGGGAGCTGAAGCCCAATTTTCCGGCGTCGAAAGCATTCGCCCATAATAGGTCCGTTAGGGACACCTGTCAACCGAGTTAGGCGCGCCTAATTTCCATAAAAAAAGTTCGCAAACGCTTGTAGCGTAAAGGTCCTCACCCGCAGCAACCCGAACGCGCCGTCGCAATGCAAAGAGAACTCAAGAATATCGCTATCATCGCCCACATCGATCACGGGAAGACCACTCTGGTGGACGGGCTACTCAAGCAGTCGGGGGTGTTTCGGCCCGGCCAGAAAATCGATGAACGGGTTATGGATTCAAGCGATCTGGAGCGAGAGCGGGGCATCACGATCCTCTCCAAGAACACCTCCGTGCGCTACGGCGACACCCTGATCAACATCGTGGACACTCCCGGGCACGCCGACTTTGCCGGGGAAGTGGAGCGCGTGCTGGGCATGGTGGATGGCTGCTTGCTGGTGGTCGATGCCGCCGAAGGTCCCATGGCGCAGACTCGCTTCGTGGTCTCCAAGGCCCTGGCTCAGGGCCTCACCCCGATCCTGGTGGTCAACAAGATCGATCGCCCGGACGGGCGGGCACCCCAGGTGGTCGACGAAGTGCTGGAACTCTTCTTTGCCCTGGATGCTCAGGACCACCAGATCGACTTTCCCATCGTCTACTGTTCGGCCAAAGATCAGGTAGCGGCCATGGCAGTGGAAGGCCCCTATGAAAATCTGGCTCCTCTTTTTGAGGCCATCGTGAAGCACGTGCCCAGCCCCCAGGGAGACCCTTCCGGCCCCCTCCAGCTAAGAGTAAGCTCTCTGGATTACGACGACTACATCGGCCGACTAGCCATCGGACGGATCAGCCAGGGAACCGTGCGAGCCGATCAGTCCATCGTCTACGGAACCCCGGACGATACCTCACTCCACAAAAATCGCCTCTCAGGCCTGTTTCTGTTCGACGGTCTGGGCCGCAGCAAGGCCGAACAGGCCTCGGTGGGTGACATCGTGGTGGTGGCCGGCTTAAACGATGTGGAGATCGGAGACACCATCACCGACCCCGAGGCCCCCTCCCTTCTGCCGCCCATCACCGTCGACGAGCCGACTCTGGCCATGAACTTCATGACTTCCGACAGTCCACTCTCCGGGCAAGACGGAAAGTTGGTAACCAGCCGACACTTGAAAGAGCGCCTGGAGAAGGAGCTCGAACGAAACGTGGCCCTCCGGGTCATCCCTACCGACAGCCCCGATACTTTCGAGGTGTGTGGCCGGGGAGAGCTACACCTGGGAATTTTACTGGAGACCATGCGCCGAGAGGGATACGAATTGTCCGTTTCCGCACCTCGAGTGCTCTTTAAAGAGAGCGACGAAGGCCTGACCGAACCGATGGAAGAGCTGACCGTGGACCTTCCCGAAGAGCACGTGGGGGCCGTCGTGGAGAGGCTCGGTGAGCGCAAAGGTGAGATGCTAAATATGTCGGGAGCGGGCACAGGCCGGGTTCGGTTGGTCTACCGAATACCCATGCGCGGTCTCATCGGATTCCGCTCCGAACTCCTCACTTTTACCAGGGGCTATGGCATCATGAGTCACCTCAACGACGGTTACGGCCCTTTCAAAGGAGAATTGCGATCCCGCCATCGGGGTAGCCTGATCGCCTCTGACACGGGTGCCGCCACCACCTACGCTCTGCACCAACTCCAGGATCGTGGGACCTATTTCATAAAACCCCAGGACACGGTCTACGCCGGAATGGTTGTGGGTGAGCACTGTCGGCCGGGCGATCTGGAAGTCAACGTGTGCAAGAAGAAACAGGTGACCAATATCCGCAGCTCCACCGCTGAGCAGACTCTGCGGCTGGAGGTGCCCCGGGAGATGAACCTGGAAAAAGCACTGGAATACATCGCCGACGACGAACTCGTGGAGATCACCCCCGGCTCGGTCCGCATCCGCAAAAAGCACCTCTGCACTCACGCCCGAGCCAGACTGAGAAAAGAGAAAAAAGCAGCACTCCAAGCCGCCGAAAGCTGAATTCTCGACTGCTGTCCACCTGTCGGGGTGAACAGGTCTATGCTCGACCGAGTATGAAAGAGGGGATATGAAATCCAAGTCACCGGGCAATGAGAATCATTCCATCAGCCAGGACTTCTTACACCTCTTCTCTGGTACTGCAGCCGCGATAGGCATCCCGCTTATAGAACTCCTCGGCAAGCAGGCCGAGTTCTTCATCGTGCGGCGTTCCGAACCTTCGGACATCGTCATCTTGGCGCTATTCCTTACCTTCGTCCCGGGACTATTGCTAGCCGGGCTTGAGTGCTTAGCTTTGCTGCTATGGAAGCCCTTACGGCCTCTGCTGCACCGAGTCTTCATGACAACCATCTTTATTCTGCTGTTCTTGGCCCAGACCAGGCTTCTCCCGCTGGGGCTCGTTCTGGCGCTCCTGTTGGCCGGCGTTACTACCTGGTGTTATCACCGATCCGAGGGATTTTACCGCTTTATGAGCCTGGCTGCTCTGGCGGTTATTTTTTTGCCTGTTCGGTTTCTATATTTCTCACCGGTGAAGAATGTCGTCCATAAAACGATCAACTCCGGTATCTTCGAAACCCAGGTAGCTTCTAAGACGCCGATCATCTTTATAATCTTTGACGAATTTCCCTTATCAACGATTTTGAGTCCATCGTTAGAGATCGACGAGCAATCGTTTCCGAATTTTGCCAGACTGCAAAAGGATTCCGTTTGGTATCGCAATGCCGTAACTGTAGCCGATGACACTATGAGAGCCGTTCCCGCTATTCTGACTGGAAGAAGGGCGCCCCCCGACAAGCCTCCTGTTCTCCTAAACTATCCGGAAAACCTATTCACCTACTTGGGTGGAACCTACCGACTTCTGGTATCCGAGAACCTTACACTTCTCAGCCCCCAGGTTCAGACCGAGAACATTGAAGAACTCGCTTCACAGCGACTGAGCACACTCCTCTCGGACGTAGCGATTATCTTCGCTCACTCTGTTTCTCCTCCAATTCTGGAGACACGTCTTCCAGCGGTGAATATGAGTTGGCAGCGTTTTGGTAGCGGTCACGATAGACCTCCGCGAGAGCGGATCCACCTGAATTTTCTCTCTTCACTCGAGGGCAAGGAACCGCAGTCCTTGTTCTTCTTGCACACGAATCTACCCCATTATCCGTACAGTTTCTTGCCGGATGGCAAAGAGTACGACGGTGGTGGAGATGCTCAGGTGGAGGGGGTTCTCCCAAATTGGACGTGGCGTTCAGATTGGGCGGCCGTGCAAGCTTATCAGCGGCATTTGCTACAAGCAAAATTCTGCGACCGCTTGCTTGGTATGACCATTGACCAACTTGGGCAAAGCGGACTCTATGAGCAGTGCCTTTTTGTGGTTGTTTCAGATCATGGTGCAAGCTACCATCCATCAGCGCCTTTCCGACCGGCAGCCCTTTCAAATCTGGGTGAAGTGGCTCCAGTGCCGCTGCTGTTCAAGCTACCTGGGAACGCTGAAGCAGGAAGAATCGTGGACCAACCCGTCACTACTTTGGACATTCTGCCGACGATCGCTTCCATCCTCGGCCATCCGTTGCCCTGGGAAGTGCAGGGAAAGCCACTTTTTCCCCACCCTAAAGCCTCTCAGGATCGAATCGTCTCTTCGGATCTGGCAGGCGGGCATCGTCCCGTACCCTACCCCGAAAGCCTGGAACTGCTTCGACAAGCAGCGGCAAGAAGGGCGAGTCTCTTCGGTCCGAACCTGGAAAAGCTGTACCACCCGGGTCCGGACAGCAACTTAGTTAGGCAAAACGTTGAATCCGTGAAGACAGGGCCGCTCAAGGCAGAAGTGTTGTGGCCCAGTTTATTGCTCGATGTGAATCCGGATTCGAGATTCGTACCTTGCCGAGTCCGTGGGACACTGGCCGACGGAACGCCCGACGGGCAAAGCCAAAAAATCGCCGTAGCCCTCAATGATCAGATCGTGGGCACCGGTTGGACAAAGCCCAACGGAGAATTCTCGGTCCTGTTCAATCCCGACTTTCTGAAACCGGGAGAGAACCACCTAGACGTGCTCACGGTGAGTCCGAGTGGAGAGATGCTCAAAACAACGCTGGCTGAACCACATGCCTATACACTCCTCGATGACGTCTTGACTTTGGCGGGGCGACAACTCCAGAGAAACGACGCCATACAGGGCGAGTTGTCCGAGATGATTCTCGAAGAGAGTGGTTACAGATTGAGAGGTTGGGCCCACATTGAAAGAAAACCAGTCGAACGGATCGCCATTTTTCAAGGAGAAAAGCTGGTCTTCAGTGGACCGACCGACGCGGACGGTCTCTTCAAAGCAAGTCTTCCCAAACCCCTGATTAGTGGAAAGCAATTAAGAGTATTCGGAATCGTAGAGGATAGATTCGCAGAGCTTAGATATCGCGAGGACTATAGGCCAGATATTCAGCTTCATTGACGGAAATTTGCCAAATTAGCATTCCATAATCAATGCCAGAATAGTCACCTTCTGCTATCTTTAAGACGTATGAAACCTCGCGGCTTTACTTTGGGAGAAATGTTGATAGCCTTCCTGGTGCTATCGGTGGCCTCACTCTCTCTCATGGGACTCACCATAACCAGTCTCTCCGTACAAGAGAAGGGCGGAGCAACGGTGCGCGCCATTCAGGTAGGAGAGTCGGTTCTGGAAACCTGAAAGGCACGGCCCTACGGGGAGATTTTCGCGCTAAGCGAATCAGGAGATTTTGAACTATCGCCGCTGAGCCGCCTGGAAGCACCGGCACCTATGGGTGGAGAGGCCTTCTCCGAAAATCTCGAGCTGGAATTTCCCGATCAGACGATCGAGGACGGGGCAGCGGACATCATCCCCGACATCGACGTGGCCGACTATGTGGCGGGCGGAATGTCTTCTCCACCGCTGGCCGGGGGGTCACCCCTATCTGGCTACGTTTATGTACGAGATGCTCGCTCCAGGAGTGGCTCCTTGACCGTGAGCGGAACGCTGTCTCTGACCGAGGGCACGCTCTACGTAGACGGAGACCTGACCGTGTATGGCAACATCGAGGGCACAGGTAGCATCTACACGACCGGCGACATAACCATGCTCGGAGGCAGTGCCACCGTTATTTCAGACCGCACGGCGGGGGTAGCTCTGCTGGCCGGGGGGGATATCTCTCTTGAGGGCATCAATGCGGCGGGTGCCCTCCAGAATCTAGCCAATGTCCACGGATTCCAGTCAGCGGTGGAGCGCCTGGTTCTGGCTCTGGAAAATTATGAGCAAAACCCCGCCGGAGGTCACCAGGCGCTTGGCAAGCATGACGGTCCATGGGTTCCCGATCCACCGGACCCCGAACCCAGTCCCGATCCTTTTCGACCTCTGCAGCCTAAGCCTATCGTGGAATGGATCAATCCGATCGCCGGACCCAACGGTGGTCACGGATTCGCCCTGTCCAACGCCGCCCCGGCCAGGGTGGCCCTCAGTCTGAAGGAGACCTATCCCGGATATGCCTCCGACCCCCTTGCCAGCAAAGTGTTGAAAGCCATGGAAGACCTCCAGTACTTTTTCCGGTCCAATAAGCACTACATCAAGCACGATGGGACCTCTTACGTGAGCCAGGATGGTACACGCGCCATGATCCTGGCAGAGGATTATCAACTCAGCGACGCCGGAGTGCCGATCCCGACTCACCATTTTTCACCCAATGTGCTGGATTGGGAGCCACCGCTGCCACAGCTGCTACTTCTGGTCGTTGATGACGAATCGACCGGTCTCACCGAAAATTGGGATGATCAGGAGCTACCTGACCATTTACGAACCCACGATGCTATCAATGCCTTGTCACTGGGTACGTCTCTGCACGGCCGCCGCCGCGATGCTTTTTTCCAAGCCAACAACCCCCTGGACGCCAACTGGTTGGGTGACTCTTATTTTCAAGGGATGGTCTATGCTCGTGGTGACGTCACCGTTAAGACAAACTTTCAGATAGTGGGCGCTCTGATCTCTTTGGGGAGTATCTCTCTATACAACGGCTGCTGGCTTACCTACAACGAAGAGTATACCGACCTGGTGGGCGAGCACCTCCCCGTCGGTGTGGCGTTTTACGAAGAGCTTTGAAACCGCGATGTCACAAACAGCAGGCCATGACGATCGCCGAAATGCTGGTCGTCATGTCGCTCTTTCTCCTGGCCCTGGGCCTGGTCGCCATCCTGTTTTCTTACGCCAACCACACCAGCCAGAGACAGCATGAACGGATCGACGCGGAGGGCAAGGTCCTGCAGGCCAGCCGATTGATCGCCGGTGCCTTTTCCGGCGGTCCCCGCTCGGGTCAGCTATTTTACTACCAGGATGACCCCGATCCCCGTACCGATTTGGTCATGGCCACCCTCTCCACCCGCGACGCCGAGGGTAAGCGGGGCTGGGATCCGGTGGTCCAACAACCGCTTTATCAGGGCTACCACGCTTTCTATCGGGTTCCAGCCGAGGATACCCTGAGGACCCACTACACCGCGATCGCCCCTAATCCAGTGGTCGTGCCCCCTACCGTCGCCGCCCTCACCGGAGAGATGTCCGGCCCCACCAGCAAGATCTTAGCCGAACGAGTCACGGCTTTTCAGCTCCGCTCCATGAAGGACGACAGCCTGCAAACCGTACCTTCCAACCCACTGAATATCTATATCCGCTACGAATTAACCGACCGCACTCCCCTGGTCAGTCGCTTCAGCGTCAAGTGCGTGCTTTAGGGCCTGTTGACATTCAGCGGCAGACTTGATTCCAAGCCACGAACTTGATACTGTGAAAATGTGAAGAATATCACAGTTTCTGTGCCGGATGAAATCTATACCCAAGCCAGGGTCAAGGCAGCTAAAAAGCGGACTTCGGTCAGTGCTTTGGTTCGCGCCTATTTGATCGACTTCGTGGCAGGGGAAGACGAGTTTGAGCGCCTTCTTCGAGTTCAGCAGGAAGTCATCGAGTCCATGGGCGACGGATTCTCTGCTGGGAATCGACTTTCAAGAGAGCAAGTCCACGCTCGTGACTCGTTTCGTTGATACCAACATTTTGCTTTACGCCATCAGCGGGGTCAAAGCGGAGGCTAGAAAGTGTGAAATCGCTCGCCACATTCTTAGCCATAGAGATTTGGCTTTGTCGGTTCAAGTTCTTCAAGAATTTTATGTCCAAGCTACCCGCCCGAGTCATCCCCGTCCGATAACCCATCAAGAGGCAACCAAGTTCATACACTCCCTGAAACGATATCCCGTGGTGGAGCTAAGCTTGGAACTCGTAGAAACCGCCCTTTCGACCAAGGACCGCTTTCAAATCTCCTATTGGGACGCCGCGATCATCGAAGCTGCCCGTGCTTCAGGCAGCACCGTGCTTTTGACGGAGGACTTAAACGAGGGGCAGAGCTTTGGCAGCGTGCAGATTCTGAATCCATTCGCCGGCTAAGAGCATGGTTCACTGAGACGCGGTGGTACTCTGGCAAACCAGCGTGCGCTCAAGAGCGAACTTGTCCGGTCCCTTCAGCAAAACCACCAGGGCCACCAAAAAAAGCACGAGGTTGGCGGGAATATCACTCCAAGTGATGGAGGAGCCGCCGTTTACACTGAAGCAGCCGCAGCTCACGTCCAACCCTCGGAGAATCACCGAAATTTTGGCAAGCAAGAAGACCAGGCCGAAACCCGTGGCCCAGGTGGCCGCACTGCGGTGGAGAAATCCGATAATCAGGCATCCCCCCACCAGTAGTTCCAGCCAGGGTAGCACCGTGGCCGCCAGAGTAACCAGGGATACGGGAACCAGTCGGTACCCCATGATCATTTCGGAAAAAGCCACCGGTTGAAGTAGTTTATCCAGACTGGCGTAGATAAAGAGAACCCCCAGGGAAACCCGGAGCACCGTGACAACTTTATCCATCTCGCCCCCCCAGGGTCGGGTAGCCGTGGTCGACCCATCCTTCCAGCCCCTCCGGCATCAAGACCAGATCTCGAACCTGGTTTTTGGTCAGGAGCTCTAGCAATTTCCGAGAGGCCCCGCACTGGATGTCTTCGCAGTAAACCACCACCTGGTGGGCGGTCCGCAGGTAAATCAATTCGCTCTTGTGCTCTTCAAAATCATCTACCGGCAGGTTGATGGCCCCGGGGATGTGCTCGTATTCGTAGCGCTCCAGTTCCCTCGCATCCACGAAGACCGCTCCGCCTTCCTCAAAAATCCGGTGGGCGCCCGTGGGGTCCACGATCTGGACTTCCTCGGAGACTGAGCCATGGTAAGCCGTAAAAAGGGGAGGCGCTTCCGGCAAAAACAAACGAGTGAAAAGCCCCAGGCTAAGAGAAAGGCAAAAAAGAGTGACCATCCCCAGTAGAGTATCTCGAGGGCTGTTCATTGGTTGCGCCTGGCCGAATAACGGAGATATCCTCGGGGCATCTCGGGGTGGCCGGTTTCGTAGCTGATGCTCCCTTGCTCCCAACCGTCTTCCCGGGGAGTGAGCACCACCTCAAAAATTCCACCCACACCGCTGTCCAACGGCCGTTCGTTCTCGATCCGGATCTGCGGGTCCATGGCTCGAACACGCCCCATCTTAAACGGGGTCCCCGGTTGGCGAGGCTGGATCACCACGATGCGGCGGTACTCCTGACCGATCGACACCTGCCCGAAAGAGAGCATAGAAGGATCCACCAGAAAGAGCGGCTGAACCGATCCCTTGATCTGTAGCTTGGTGCTGGACTCCGGCCCGTTGGTGTTGACCATGACCTTCTTTCGAAACGGCCCTTCCATGGAACCGGATTCGAAGCCCACCTTCAACTCCCCGGTCTCTCCCGGAGCAATGGTCTTCTCGCTCAATAGCGTGGAGGTACAGCCACAACTCGTCTCCACCGACAAGATCTCAAGAGGTGCGTTGCCGGTGTTCTTGAGGAGAAAAACGTGCTCTAGACTGCTCTTTTGGGAGACCGTACCGAAGTCGTGCTCGGAAGGCTCAGGAGTCAGCCTCGGCCCGTCGACCGAAATTTCCGTCGTCGCTTCGGGAAGTGGAGACTCTTCCACCGAGGGAGCTCCTCGCCGATTCTTTTCCAGGGCAAGGCAGATCCCGTCAAAGAACAAACTGCCCACGATCAGGATCCATAAAATGCGCCGAAACCTTGCCAGGGTAATTTTCACGCCCGCCGCTTCGATACCAAACCGAGGTTACCTGGGATCGGCGCTATTCATCTTGCGGTGGATCCAGGCGGGGGCCAGACGAGATAAGTAGTACAGGAGTTTTGCCCTACCTATGTAGATCTCGTCTCGATCAGCGTGCAGACCGATCAGCGTCTGCTTGATAAAGTCCTGAACCGGAATTCCTGGACCCGAGGCTTCCTGATCTCGGTGGAGATTGGTAGTCACTTTGGGTGGGATGATCTCGATGACTCGCACCCCCGTGGTTCTCAGTTGGTGTCGCAAGGACACCGAGAAGGAGTGTACGGCCGCTTTGCTGGCGCAGTAAACGGGGGTGGAAGCCAGAGGCACGAAGGCCAGCCCCGAACCCACGTTGATAAGGGCCGACTTTTCCTGCCCTAGCAAAGTCGGGAGAAGAGCGTTGGTCAGTAGGAGCAACCCGGAAAAATTGACCTGCACTTCAGTCAAAAGCTCGGCGTTGTCCAGGGGCCGGTCAAACTTCAGGACTTTCTGCACCCCGGCGTTGTTGATCAGCACGTTCAAGCCGGAAAAATTCTCCCTGACCCAGGCCGCACAAGACGCGATCGACTCCGCTCGAGCGAGATCGACCAGGCAGCTTTTCATCCCGGGGTACTGGTCGGCCGTCTCCTTGAGCGCTCGCTCGTCGCGCCCCCCGATGACCACTTGCGCTCCCCGATGGTAGTACGCTTCTGCCAGCGCCTTGCCCAGTCCGGAATTGCCACCGGTCACGAACACCTTGAGGGCGGAGTTTGGGAAAAAGTCAGCCATTGACCACGACCGGCTCGGCTTCGGCCAGACAAACTACATCACCAGCCTGAAGCTTGCGACCGCGTCGGGTTTCCACCTCTCCATTGACCGTCACCGCACCGTCCTGGATCAGCGCCTTGGCCTCCCCTCCAGTGCCCACTAGCCCGGCCAGCTTCAGAAACTGATCCAGGCGAATCGGCAGAATGATCGCCTCGGAACTCATCGCCGGGCTACCTCTTCTCCCTCTTCTTGTTCGGGTGGGTCAGAGGGCCAGTACTTGTCCAGGACCGGGTCGTTCTCCCAGCCGCCCAGAACCAACACCGGGGTACCCACTTCCACCAGCTCAAACAGCTCTTCCACCTGGCTTGTAACCATCCGCAGACAGCCGTGGGAGGACGCGGTACCCACCGTCCAGGGAGCGTTGGTCCCGTGAATACCCACAGAGCCCCAATCGAAGCCCAGCCAGCGAGTTCCCAGCGGATTGTCCGGACCCGGCGGGACCGGTTTGGCATCCTTTGCCCACTCAGATTTTGGAGGTAACCAGGTTGGGTGCATGACCTTTTCATAAATCACGTAGCGCCCCGTGGGGGTGGGGTAGTCTCCAGTACCACTGGCGATGGTCCACCGCTTCGGCTCCTGTCCCGGACGATCCAGGACCAGCGAAAAACTGCCGAGATTAATAAAAATTTTTGGCCCCAAAGCGATCAGAGTCTCACCGTCGGCAAGTCCCGTCACTTCAAACCCCTCGGCTTTTTGAAAACTCTCCAGGGCTGCCTGGGTGTCGCTGTCGAAAACGCTGGAAATCTTATCGGCTGCAAGATAGCCCGCTTCACTCAGCCGTTTATGCAGTTGGCGGACATCTTCTCCTCGCGCGCCCAACCCCAGGGCGGACTCCCCCAGGACCTCCGAGGAGTCGATCACGATCTGGCGCTTTGAGCTGGTGACTCGACCCGCAGCGTCGGCCACCCGCACCGAGATCTCGTGAAAGCCTTCGTGCAGCTCAGGCGTGATGCCGACCCACCGGCCTTCGCCTTTGGCATGCCAAATGATCGCCTTCTCCCGGCCGGCCTGGCCGGACACACCCGCGATACGGCCGTCATCTTTGATCTCTAGTTCGAGCCGAGCAGACTTCTGATCAAAGACTTGATCGGGAGCCGTTTGCCACACGACTTCCGGGTCGGCCGTGTCTCTAAAGATCGAAAATCGTCGGGCGGTTCGGTTTCCGGCCAGGTCGATGGCGGTGAGAAGCATGTGGTTCCAGCCTGGCTGCAAAGCGACCGTCTCTTTAAACTCACCGGACTCCCCGTACTCCAGAACTCGGTTCTCCAGGGCCAACTGAACACCAGGTTCGGTGACTCCAGATAGAACCAATTCCTCTTCTATCGTGAGATGAGAGTTCGCAGCTTCAATACCTCCTTGAACAACCGCATCCAACGGCGGGGGCTGTTGATCCACTATGATCTCCAGGGCATAATCTCGATTTAAGCCTGGAACCAGCGAATGAAATGTCACCACCGCCTGATGGCTTCCCGTACTTACGGGAAAACTCGCGTGGGCCAATCCCCCCTTCAGGATCTTCTCCCTAAATTCTACGGGTTGTCCATTCACCGCAATCGTGAGATCGGAACAGAGGCCACGGTAGGGCCAGTCGATGGAGACGGTGTTGGAAGGAGTGGCGAGAGTGGTAGGAGGATTCTTGAAACCAGAAGTCAGGGTCCAGCCCAGTCCGACGGCGAGGCCCAAGCCAGCCAGGGCCGCCACGGGTTTGGAGATCGCAAAGGAATTCCTGGTATCTTTAGCCTCTATGTCTTGCATGATTCTTTGATCCGTTACTATTATAATAAGCCCGAAAGCCTATCTTTCCTAGTCACCAGGGGTAATTTTTTTCAAGCTCCGGGTCTACGGGGTGGGCTCGTCCACATCGGCGCTGACCAGGGCAACTCCGACTGCTATCAGTAAGGTGCCGGCCCAGCGCTTGGGGGAGACCTGTTCGCCCAGTGCCGGACCCACCAGCAGGGCGTTGAGCACGTAAGTGAGAGCGGTCAAAGGCATGACAAAGGTCAGGTCGGACCAAGAAAGCGCAATCATCCAGAGGATCAAAAAAGTGAGCATGAACCCTATGGCAACCCAGACCAGGGGTTGGCTGAAGATCTTCCATCCCAGTTCATAGACTTCTCGGGCCACCACTACGAATCCGACGTTTCCACTCCACCAGAATGAGAGCGACTCGATCGTCAGAGGACCCAGGGAACGCATAACGTGGCTCATGATCAGATCACCAACCGTGACGGCCGTCACTGCTACCACCATGATAAAGATGGTCGGCCACTTTTTGGACCTGATCTCGGGGGGGGCCTCCTCGCTCAAAAGCCGATGCCTCCCGACAGAAATCGGTAAACACTCCGGACACGCTCCTGGATGGAAGGAGGCCGATAAGCAAGGTCCCGAGGAGTAGAAAAGCTCACCTCTAAATTAGGGTCACAGAAGAATCGTCCCAAACTCTGCTGGGCGTGATGCACCCTGCCAGCCAGCGCTCGACTTTGCTCTCCACCAGGCAGGGATTGCCTCAACCTCTGGGCGGATAGAAGATAGAGTCCGAAGGGCGCCGCCGAGTTCGCTCGGGCCGTAGCCGGAGCCGACCAGGGTCCGAGATCGACCGGCCCGCGGGAGGGAAAACCGACCGCGCTCCACCCTACTCTGAAATCCAAGATCAAGCGCGGATGAAAGCTCTCGAGAAACCCTTCTGGCTCCAGATCGGACCAGAGAAACCCACCGTAAACCACCTCGGATTTCCGAACTGAAGAAGCGAATTCCTCGAAACCCATCTTCTCAACCCGCTTGGGATAACCCACTATCCAATCGACCTCGCCGAACATCAGGACCCCTTACCCTGAAATCGTGCGCTGAGAAACTCACTGGTCCGGGGGATGTTTAAGAAAACTCAGTGAGAAATCTACCGTTTAAGAAGTCTATCCCGATACAACTCCTGACCGGCCTGCTCTTTCTGAGTCTGGGTCTACAGACTCTGGCCGAGGGCTCCCAAAGTCAACTCAATCTTCCTGAGCCGGCAATTTTCATAAGTCCCGACGCTGTCTCCTTTCTGGTGGTAAAGGCCACCCCCGAAGATGAAGGTTTCCGTTCACTCTTCGATACCGCCTGGAAAGCCCTCAACGGAGCGCGTGGAGGCGGTAACAACTGGATCTACCAAGCGATCCTGGGGAAGCTCCAGGGCAGCGATTCCAACGGTTTTTCCACCCTCTTACCGGCCCAGTTCGTGCGGGTGGACGCCCTTCCACCGGGCGCCACCGAGCCTCATCCCACGACCGTTACCACGGTCAGCGGGTGGCCGGGTTTGCAGTCGATCTGGTATCTGGCTCAGGGCAAAGGCCCCAACGGAGATTTCCCCACGGTGGAACTGGGCGAGGCCACTCTGATGCTACGGGAGGGCCATGAAGACCCCACCAAAGGCCGAATCTTGACTCGGCTGGACGGCAGTATCGCCAGCTTTCCTACCGTGGAAAAGGCCCGTTCGGCGGTGCAGCGGTACGCCACCGGCGAGAGTGGTGATTCAAACCCTAAAATGCGCGAACTCTTGGAAAGCCTCGATTCCGGCAAAGACACCTACGGAGTTTTGCTCAACGAGCGCGGCTCGGCTTTGCGTCTGCTGCGCTGGCTTAACAAGTACGATGTGACCAGAGCCGAGGAGGCCCTGGGCAAGGACCGAGCTCGCGACGTTTTTGATAGGATCCTCTCTCTTACCTGGGAAGGCGATCTGGTTTCCGACGACGAGATGAAGATGCTGCTGAGGTTTCAGACGGCCTCACCGGACGATCGCCAGTTGGTCGCTGCCATGCTCAAAGATGTGCGCGAGGTCCTGGCCGGTTACGGCCGGGCCGGTAAGATGGAGATCACCGGACTCGACAACGAACTGTTCGTGCAGTTTGAACTGACCGGCTACCGAGCCATGCTCACCGGCTACATCGAAAGAAATTTCTAGACCCAGTAGTATCACCGCTCAGCCTTCCAGCGAAATGTCGAGTTCCCGAGTATCCTTGACCGGTACCCCTTTGTCCATTGCCGGAAGCCACTCGAACTCCAGGAGTTTCCCTAGAATCACGACATCGGCGGTGGGGTCTCCGGTGCTGGTGAGCAGCGTCGGTTCAAAGCTTCCATCTTCGCTGACCTCAAATTTTGCCTTCACCTGGACCGAATCCAGATCCGGAAACCGCGCGCTCAAATTAAATTCCGGCTGGGTCAAAGGCCGGGCGCGTCGAGTAACCTTACTCTTCGGCTCAGTCTCGGGGGGCTTTGCGGCGGAACTTGAGAGGCCCCAATCAAGGACCGGTCCGGGTGCCGCCACATCTCTTTGCGGGGGCGGAGAAGGCGCAGAGGTGGGATCCGTTCGAACCGACTGTGTTCTGGGTGCCTTCGCAGTGGGGTAAGCCGGCCGGTTCATGGAGTTCAGAGAGATCGTCGGGCTCGAGCCAGACCTCGTTTGCGGGAGAATGGGAGCAAAATCGTCCCCTGGCGACGCTTTTTCAGAAACCCGACCTGGGCTCTCCAAAGCCGCAGGCAGGACCCCGTTTGGAAGCGCGGGTTCTCGTTCCACCTGCACTGACCGAGAAGTGAGTCGCACCCCTATTTCTGGCTGATGGTCCATAACCACCACCGGGTACTGAAACCGGTGGTACAAAAAATAACCGCCCATCACGAGGGAGCAATGGAGAGCTATAGAAACGAGGAGAGACCGTCGTGATAGGATCATAGCATGGGTTTCCGGTAGCGCGGTTCGGGTATAAGCGACGTGTATTTTACGGTCTTCAGGATCAGAAATAGGGTATCTATGATAGAAACAGGTAGCAAAGTCTTTCACTCACTCCATGGTGTGGGAACGGTCATCTCTATCGAGGAGAAAGTGGTACTGGGACAACCTACGACGTTTTCCGTATCGTCTTTTGGTGATGATGGTCTCAAAATCATGGTCAATCTCAACAAACAAGAAAAAATGATTCGTCCCATTATCGAACAAGACGAAATCCCAAAAGTTATGGACTATCTTCAAAGTTGGGATTCGGATCTGCCCAGCAAAGCTCCCACCCGCTACAGCATGAATCTCGGAAAACTCAAATCTGGTGATATCTATGCCCTGTGCGAGGTGATCAAAGGATTGACCGCCCTGAGTGAAACCCGCAAACTTTCGCCCAAAGATCAGGTCATGCTCGAACAAACCCGCAAAAATCTGGCTCAAGAATTGGGGCTGGTAAGGGAAGCAAGCATCGAAGAGATGGAAGAGATCATCGATCGAGCGTGTCGCCAGACTTCTCAGAACTAAGGGTCTAGAGGCTTTGGAGCAGCGAACGGCCTTCTAGCGAGGGCCGTTTTTTTTTATGCCCCGTGGCGCTTCAGATCCGACTTCACCATCATGGTGACCAGTTCTTCCAAACCGACCCGGGGCTCCCACCCCAGCTCATCTCTGGCCCTTCCGGCATCCCCGCACAACAACTCTACTTCGGCCGGTCTCAGAAAGGCGGGGTCCGTCTCCACGTACTCCTCCCAGTCAAGACCAGCGCATTCGAACGCCAATCGGCAAAAATCTCCCACCGAAGTGGTCCGCCCGGTTGCCACGACATAGTCCCGAGGCTCGTCCTGCTGCAGCATGGCCCACATGGCTTCCACGTAGTCGCCCGCAAAACCCCAATCCCGGCGAGCCTCCAGGTTTCCAAGACGCAACTTCCGGGCCTTACCCGTCTTGATTCTGGCTACCCCATCGGTGATCTTTCGCGTAACAAACTCAAGCCCTCGCAACGGTGACTCGTGATTAAAGAGAATCCCACTACAACAATACATGTCATAGCTTTCTCGATAATTGATGACGGACCAGTGAGCATAAAGTTTAGAAACCCCGTAAGGACTTCGAGGGTGAAACGGAGTGTTCTCGCTTTGAGGCGACTCCCTCACCCGCCCAAAAAGCTCGGAGGTAGAGGCCTGATAAAAACGCGCCCCCGGGCGTTCCATATGAGTAGCCTGCAAGAGATTGACCGCGCCCAGGCCCGTGACCTGGCCCGTCAGGAGTGGTTGTCTCCAACTCGTTCCCACGAAGCTCTGGGCAGCCAGGTTGTAAATCTCGTCAGCTTGACTTTCCCGGAGGGCCGTCAATAAAGAGGAAAAGTCGGTCAGATCTCCCTCCAGGATCTGCACCTCGTCCAATACTCCCAATTCTTCCAACCGCCAGGTCGTGGAAGTGGCCCGCCGAGCCAGAAGTCCAAAAACTTGATACCCCTTGTCCACCAGTAGCTTACTCAGGTAGGCCCCATCCTGTCCGGAAACACCGGTGATCAATGCTGATTTTGACAACGTCTTTTGGTCCAATCGTTTAGCAAATCTTTGAGTAAAGTGTCCAACGGACTCTCCGGTCGCCAACCTGTATACTCGCGCATCTTCCTCAAGTCGATCTCGATCGGTCGAGGGTCTTCCTCCCGAAACCGCTCTGCTCTGACAACCCAGCTCACCTCCCGCCCAGCGATCTCCGCCATCCGATCCAGTACCTCCGAGAGCAGCCTGGAGCGGCCACCGGCGAGGTTGTAGATCTGGCCGCTCTCTCCTCTTTCCAGCAACAAGCGGTATCCCCGGACAATGTCTCGGACGTGGGAAAAATCTCGATGAACTTTCAGATTCCCCACTTCGATTTCACCTCCGGTAGGGGGCAAGGAGACCATCTGCTGAGCCATCGAGGGCAGGAAATAGCTGATGGCCTGCCCCGCTCCGGAGTGATTGAAAGGGCGGGCGATCAGGCCTCGGTTTTTGGTCCTTTGCGCCCACTCCAGCACCGCCAACTCCGCCGCCAGTTTACTCGCGGCATAAGGCGTGGAGGGGAAAACGGGACTATTCTCATCGATCCGCCCAGTGACTCGACCATACACGGCGCCACTGGAGGCCAACAAGAATGAACCGCACCAGGCCCTGGAAGCGAGTTCTTCCAAGAGATGCACGGTGCCCATCAGGTTGACGGTCCAGGTGGCCAGGGGGCTATCCAGAGATTGGGCCGGGTTGGACTGGGCTGCCAGGTGTAGTACTGCATCAACCCCCTGAGAAAGAAGAGATCCCACCGCCTGCGCGACCGCTTGCCGGTCAGTCAGGTCTGCTGAAGCAGGCCAGAGGACCACATCCGGCCATTCTTCTTGAACCACCCGGCCCACAAATCCGGTTCCCCCTGTAATCAGGACTCGCATGACCGCCGGTTTCTTGGCAATTTTCAAAATGGCCTCCACTGGAAATCAAAATGAGATCGCCAAGAAGTGCGGAATACAGGCCCTCGTGAAGAAGCCTTTCGCTGTTCGCCTCTACCGCCGCGTAGGGAAAAGAGTACTCGATATCGTTTTGAGCCTGGCTGCACTCCTGGTGCTCGCCCCGGTTGCATGTCTGGTGAGTGTCCTGATCTCCCTCAATCTGGGTTCGCCTTCGACTTTCTGCCAACACCGGCTGGGTAGAGACGGAAAGCAGTTTCTCATGCACAAATTTAGAACCATGAAGGACAGCCGAGACGCCGAGGGACGCCCTCTACCGGATGAGCAAAGAATCACCCGCTTCGGAAAGCTCTTGCGCTCCACCTCACTGGATGAATTGCCCCAACTCTTTGATGTCTTTTTGGGCGACATGAGTCTGGTGGGACCCCGTCCACTATTGGTTAGTTACCGGAACCGCTACACCCCGAGAGAGTGGAGACGTCACGAGGTTCTGCCTGGCATCACCGGCTGGGCCGTGGTCAACGGTCGAAACGCTCTGAACTGGGAATCCCGATTTGAACTGGACCTCTACTACGTGGAAAACTACTGCCTGAGCCTCGACCTGCAGATCCTCTGGATGACCGTAGGCAAGGTCTTCCAACGCAAAGGAATCAGCAGCGAAGGGCACGTGACCAGTCCCGAGTTGAGACCGGAAAAGAGGGAGTGATGTTTAGCCTTACCCAGCTTGAAGAAGCCTGGATCTCCTTGCCCCCAGAGATCAAGAACACTCCCTACCAGCGGGCCCGCCAACGGGGGGTTACTTTCAAACTGGAGTCGCTCCAACCCACCGGCTCCTACAAGATCAGGGCCGCCTACCGGGTGCTCCAACGCTCCTCGGGTCAGGGAGTTGCCCTCTCCTCCTCCGGCAACTTTGCCGGGGCCTTTACCTGGGCTGCCTCGCAACAGAAAAAGCATCCTCATCTGGTGGTCACGCCGGGAGTCAACCAGCGCAAGATGCAATTGGCCCGCCGGCACCCCTGCACGGTACACATTTGTGGAGACAACTATGAATCGCGGTTTGAAATGTTATCCGAGCTCCGTGCCTCGGGAGTCGAGGCGATCGACCATCGCACTGATCGAGAGGTCTTCCTGGGCCATTCCACGATCGGGTGGGAACTGTTGACCCACACCAACCACTTTCAACGCGTCCTGATCCCGGTGAGCACAGGGGGGCTTGCCCTGGGGGTGGCTTCGGCCCTGCGAGCGGGGGGCTTCCGGGGAGAAATTTTGGGAGTGCAGCCATCGGGAAACCCAACCCTGTACGAATCTTGGAGAAGCGGCCAACCGATACAACGAAACGGAATCCACACAATTTGCGACGCCCTCACGGCAACCTCCATTCCCCAAGAAACCTTCAATTTGCTACAACAACATCTCGATGACATCTTGCTGGTTCAAGAGCAATCGGTGTGGAACGCGGTCGGCTACCTGGCCCTGGAAGAGGGATTGGTGAGCGAGCCCGGAGCGGCGGTAGGCACTGCCGCGCTCCTCGAGGAGCAGATACCGTGGGAACGAAGCCTCTGTATCTTGAGTGGTGCCAATATCGAGGCCCTGGTCTTAAAACAGGCCATCGATTCGTGGTTCAAGGCTTCAATGTAAACTTCTTTGAGAATTCAACACGTTTCAAAAGGTGCAATTCCATACGCAAAGAATTCTTTATAGGAACCGTTGAAAGGGGCGTGTAAGAATGGAAGCACTAGGATATTGTTTATGGTTGGCTGGAATGGGAGCCCTCTTTGTGGGTGGGTTGTGGATTCTCATCGAGGCCTTTAAGACGTCGATACTCTGGGGCCTTGGGAGTCTTTTCATACCTTTTGTCAGCCTGATCTGGCTGGTCCTCCACTGGGACCGTGGCGGGAAGCCTTTCTTCATCCAATTGGGTGGAGTCGCCGTGATGTTTGTAGGGTTGGCTGTAGGCGGCTAGAAGACAAACCGGAAAATTCCATCAAAAATGCGGCTACTCGTAGGAGTATGGCCGTTTTTTTTATAGGTACTTCCTTGCAAAGAGTCGAAGCGTCGTGCCAGGTCTCCACAGAATGCGTTGAAAGAGAGTGCAAGAACTCACTTATGACAGAGAATACGGTCATTACTCCTACCCTGGCTCGGGCCAGTCGACGAGTGCTGCGAGACGCCTTCAAAGAGGCCGCCGAGAGGTTCAGGCCTCGTAGGTTAGCTCTGCTCTACCGGCAAGAAGGAGAGCTAGCTATTGAAACCGAGTGTAGTGGTGGGTTCTCGAGTAAGCCCACCGTCGACAGTCACGAGATAACCTGGCCGCTGGTGCAGGGCTGCTTCACCCAGGCCTCCCCCATTCAAGAGCAAGTAGGCGGCGCGCAAATACTGTGCTTGCCTGTCAAACGTCCGCCCGATGGGCCGGTGGTGGGCGTACTCTATTTCGAGTCTACCAACAAGTTCCCGGAAGATGAACTCTTTGCCGTAGAGTCCCTGGCCGGTCGAACCGGGGCCGAGCTTGCCATGGTCAGGAGGCGCCTGCTCTCCGAAGTACAGCGAGTCTTGCCGACTTCCGATCTGGTGGAAAACTGGACCGGAATCCGCCGAGCCGGGCTGGAAGCCTTCGAAGCAGGGGTCAGCGATATGGCCGTTTCCTTTTTAGAGCGAGCCAAGAACCTGGCCGAAGAGTGGGGACCCTGCCGAGAACTCGCCCAGAGCTTGAACGACTACGGTCAGGCTCTGCGAGCCGGCGACCGGATGAATGATGCCCACACCCAGTTCCAAAGAGGTATGAGCATCCTCGAGCAGGCCGGCTTAGACCGGCACATCCAGGCCATCCCGCTCCTCAACAACCTGGGTGGCGTGTATCACGCCATGGGAGAGCTCAAAGAAGCCGAGCGTCTGTACCGCCTGGGGCTGGACATCATGAGCGAGCAATCCAAAGAGAATAAAGCCACCCCAGCGGTCATGGCAAACCTGGGTGTGATCTCCATTGAGCTGGGCGACCCGGCCACGGCGCGGGTCTGGCTCCAACAGGCGCTGGCCTCGGCCACTCGACTGTTTGGTGAGGAGCATCCCTACACGGAAAAATGTCGGGAAAAGTTGGCCGCTCTCTAAAGAACTCCACTTGGTCCTGTAGTATAACAGTTCCGGGCATCGTGTACCAAAGGGGTTAGTTCACAACTAACCGAAATTTGTCTCAAGGCTGACTGGAAAGGAGCAAACAGGCTTGGGCTTAAGTGGAAACGGTACGGCACTGGTGCTTTCGGGAGGCGGCGCCAGAGGAGCCTACCAAGCGGGCGTGCTGTACGGACTGCTGGAGAGAGGCCTGGTTGCTCCAGGGCCCTCCCCTTTCCCAATTCTGGTGGGCACCAGCGCAGGGTCGATCCACGCCACCGCTCTGGCCGCCTGGGCGGATCGCTTTGAGCACGCGGTCACCGAACTCTACGAAGTCTGGTCAGTGTTGCAAGCCCACCACGTGTTTCGGAGCGATCTCGGCTCCCTGCTTCTCACCGCCTTCCGGTGGGCCCGGGACCTGGGGTTTGGCGGTCTGCTCGGCGGCGTGACTCCTAAGTCCATGCTGGACACCTCACCTTTGCCCCGCCTTTTCTCAAAGATTCCTTTTCATCAAATCGGGCATAGGATCGCTGCTGGTCACCTAACCGCGCTGGCCGTGCCTGCCACCGAGTACTTCTCCAACGAGAGTGTCATCTTTCTAGAGGGACGAGACGACCTGCAGGGTTGGAAGAAGAAGCGGGCCCGGGTGGAAAAGACCCGCATCGGGATCAACCACATCATGGCCTCCAGCGCCATCCCCATGATCTTTCCGACCGTGCGTCTGGATGGCACCCACTTCGGTGACGGCTGCCTGCGAAACACCACCCCCCTGGGTCCGGCCATCAGACTCGGCGCCGATCGGATCCTGGCCGTCGGAGTCCACGAACCAGCCGGGGTGGCCGACAGTAGAACTCCCATGGTGGCCGACGTCGCCAGCACCATCCTGGATGCCATCATGATGGACGCCATGGAAAAAGATGTGGCCCATTGCCAACGGATCAACAAGAACTTGAGAGAGTCGTCCCCCGACTTTCGAAAGGTAGACGTTCTGTGGCTCGCACCTTCCCAGCCGATCGCGCCGCTAGCTCGGAAGATGATGAATCGAATTCCCCTTCCGGTTCGCTACCTCTTGCACGGTCTCGGTGGTGATCGGGCTTCCGCCGAGCTTGCCAGCTATCTACTCTTTCATCCGGACTTTTGTGGCACCCTGATCGACCTCGGAAGAGCCGACGTGGCAGCTCGAGAAGAAGAGATCGCCAGGTTCCTGGGGGTCAGGTCTGAACAGCACACTCCACCTGCAGAAGCTCATCAAAAGCCTCTTCAAAATCTTTGACCAGAACTTCCGGCCGGCGTACCAGTCCCGAATCAACCGCCACTCCGACTCGCACCTCATTATGATAGCTCAAGATCGAGAGCCCCAGCCCCAGTCCGCCCGATTGAGGCACCCAGAACATCAGGGACGAAATCTCGCTTCCCCCTAACTTCAACGGACTGCGAGGCCCTGGAACGTTGGTCAAGACGGCGGTTGCCCGGGAGCTAAACACGGTCACGACGCGTTTCTCCAGTTCGGCGGGAATAGCGCCAACCGCCGCCAGCAAGCCCAGTACCATGATGGCCTGGGGCGACTCTTTCAATTCGTTCATGCGTTTCTTCACTTCCAGCAGTCGGGCGTGAGGGTCTTCGATACCCACTGGCAGGGCCATGAAGATCAGTCCGAACTTATTTCCCAACTCCTCCCCGCTCGACCGCCGCAGATCCACCGGCACCACCGCTCGGACACTCACGCTCGGCTTGATCGCCCCCTGCTCTCTTAAGATGTATCGCCGTAAGCCTCCGGCGAGAGCCGCCATCAAGATATCGTTCACGGTAGAAGCCGTGGGCGTTCTGGCCTGCTTGATCTGGTGGAGTGAGATCCCTTTAGAAACTGAAACTGCTTTGGCTTTGCCCAGAGCCCCCCGAAAAGGGGTCGGGGGCTCCGTCACGATCAACCCTTTGCCCAGGGTCGCCGTGGCCCCAAGTCCTTTGCGTGCCAGGTCCACGAATCCGCGAGGCTTCACGATGAGTTGTCCCTTCTGGCCGCACTCTACATCGGAGCCCTCTTCCACCGGATCGGTCAACTTCATCAACACGCGCATCAGAGCGTTGCCATCAGCGATGGCGTGATGCAAGACCGCCACCAGAGCGCTTCCATTTTTCAGGTCTTCCACCAGATAGATCTTCCAGAGGGGCTGCCGGCGGCTCAAGCGTTGACTCATTTTCCTGCCCACAAAGTCGTGCAGATCGGCTTCGCTCCCGCCTTTCAAGCTCACCCTCTCCAGGTGGTTGTCCAGATCGAAATCCGGCACCGGAACCCAACTAGGGCGCCGCAACGGATTTCGAGAGCGCCTCACCCGCATGCGAAAGCGGTCGTAGGTGAGAAGTCGTTCTTGTACGGTCTTTCGAAGCTTCTGATAATCCAGCTGTTCATCGAACAAGAACAAGGCCGTGATCATCATCAGGTTATCGGGTCGGTCCATATGCAGCCAGGCTGCGTCAGCTTTAGAGAGAATACGCTTTCGAGCCGCTGCGTGCTCCCGCAGTTCAAACTTCGTGAGATCCAAATAGTCCTTCGCAGCTTTGTGAAAGACTGCCGGGGAGATTTCGCCCACCGACTGAGCCTTTTGCTGCTCCAGTTCATTGATGAACTCTTCCCAGACTCTCTCTCGCCGGGAGACCTCATCGAGGTCCCGGACCTGGCCAAACTCCTGGATGTACTTGTTGTGGCGGCAGAGCATTCGAAACACATCCCGGGTTCGGGGCCGACTATCGGGCATACCCAGCACTTCTACGTCGTTTCCCACTTCGTGAATCGGCTGGCCGCGTTCGCTGTAACCCCCAAAGATGTTGTCGAGCTTCAGCAGTGCTCTCGCCACCCTCGGCTGCTTCAAAGCCTTCAAGGCTCCAGCCAAAACCGGTAATTGGAAATTGCGGTGAAAGGTCGGCTCACTCAGTTTGATCTTCACCCGCAGTTCCTCCTTCAAGATGGTTTGAATCTCCTTGGTGGTGATGCGGGAATCGGTGGCCAAATGAACACGCTGTCCTATAGCCCTGGCGCTGGATAACGCCTTGATGATGCCTAGCGCGACCCAGTCCACCGGGATCAAATTGATCTCAGCCGAGGCGTCACCTGGAAACACCGTGGCCATCTGAGTCAGCATCCAGGCCTTGGACCATTCTACCCATTTGCCTCGCCGTGCCTGCAACTCTTGTCGGGCCCGTCCAAAAGCGTTGACCGGTGCGTTGACCACCTTCATGTCACCCCGATTATTACCCGTGCGCCCGTCTCCGATCACGATGGCCGGGCACAGTTGGACGACTCTCAATCCTTGTTTTAGCATCGCCTCTTCCGTCTCCAGCGAAGCCATGGCTTTGGTCAGTTCGTAATAATTGTTGTAGAAATTCCGGGGAAACACGATCTCGTCTTCGCGAGCTTGGTGTTGGGTCTGCCGACCGTGAATATAACTGGTTTCAATGCTCAGGTGGGAGACGAACCGGCTCTTGGGGTGATCTTGAATGGCCTTAGAAAAAGCCAGCGCGTTGCGTGAGCCGATCACATTAGCTCGAAACGAATCTGCATAGGGATCGTCAAAGGCCACGCTGGCAGCGCAATGGATCACGTTGGTCACGGTACAGCAGAGCCTCTCGAAGTCCGTCTCTGCGACACCCAGGCAAGGCTCCTCGATGTCGCCGGCGATAAAACGAAACTTCTCCATCAGGGCGGGTTCTTCAAGCCACAGTTGGTTCAGCAACTCCCGGCCGCGCTCTTCTGGACTCAAGACTTTGAGTACTTCACCCGAGGCGTCTCGGATCGTCTTGGGTCGGATCAAGACCACCATCTCGGCAATCTCGGGATTGGTCGCGGCCTGCCACATGATCTCCTTGCCCACGAAACCGGTCCCACCGGTCAACAGGACGGACAGCTGTAGCTGGCCATCCCGGCGAGTCTTTTCCAGGGCATCGGCTGCCTCGCTCTGTAGTTTGGAGATAGCCTTGGTGAGGCCTACCTCGGATGTCCAGCGGCTCTTATAACGAAAGAAATGCTCCCGATCTTTCAGCCCGAAAAGTCGTTCCGCTACCTTCGCCGGCTCCTTCCCCACCACCCGGGCCACGATATCGGCGGTAGACTTTCCCACTTGCCGGGCTTTCTTCATAGCCTGCTTGATCCGCTCCGGCTCCCCGGTCGCTTCCGACATAACGCTGGTCAGGTAGCGAGCATAGGTGTCCACGATGTGGTAATCCCGATAGTCCTGGACCAGCAATTCCTCAGGTCTTATCTCTCCCCTCAGCAGTTCTCCGGTGGTCAGACACACCTTCTCGATGTAGTGGCAAGGTGATAGGATCTCTGAGTCGTTCACGGCACTTCGCCCCCTTAAGACCGAAAGATTTCTCGCCCAAACTTCCCTTCCCTTCGATACTGGCAGGTTGACCCGGATGCCGCGAGGAGTTCTGGAACTGTTGACGGAAGCTCAGAGAATGAAGACCATACTTGTCGGTACAGACTTCACTCCCGGCTCAGACGGAGCATTGACTACCGCGGCTTCTCTCGTCGGCCCGGCTGGGACCGTCCACCTCCTCCATGTCCTTGAGCCGGTCGATGACCCGGATTCCGACGACCCGGAAACCCGGAGCTTTTACCAGCAACTTGAAGAGAAATCGCGCCAGAAACTGGCCGATCAGCTAGCCCGAGCCGGGGTGGAAAAAGTCGAAAATAGTGTCCGTATCGGGATCCGACACGTAACCATTCTGGAGGTGGCCGAGGAACTGCAAGCCGACTTGATCATCCTGGGTAGCCGCCCGATTAATCCCGATTCCACCCTGCTCTCGGTCAGTCATCGAGCGGCCCTCACTTCCACTCGCCCAATCCTGCTCATTCCCGGTGAGCGGTAAGCTCCTGGTAGTAAACCGCAACAAGATAAGCTAGAGTATAGAAATGATGGAAGACGATGAGCTCGGATTCGTAATCGCTGACAAGCAACTGGGCTCCGTACCCGAAAAGGTTCGTCGGATCGCTTTTGTGGAAGGCACTCACTCGGGTACTAAAGTGGCTACCCCCGACCCCATTGAAGACAAGGGGATGAAAGTGGCTAACCCCGAGCAGCCTCCAGGCGTAAAGGTCGCTTCTCCCGAGAAAGAGCCAGGACACAAGGTGGTCACGCCGCCCGGATATTCGGTCAATGGGGACTTCCGCAGAACCATTCGAGTTTCCGGGGAAGACGCAGAATCCAGACAGAAATGTGGCCTAAAACTCTACGGCTCTTCCCTGGACCCTACCTTCAAACCCCGGCGCCGTTAAGATGCCCCCAACCGACCAGGACCGCCTGGCCGCGTGCCTACCCCGACCCGAGGATAGATTGGTGATGTATCAGCAATGGACCGACCTTCTGTTTTTGCACTGGGAGATGAGCCCGGATCTCCTGGCCCGAACCTTACCGCCAGGCCTCTCCTTAGATACCTTTGAAGGAAAAGCTTATCTCGGGGTGGTCCCGTTCTTTATGAAGAACGTTCGGCCAAGGTTTCTTCCCGCCGTCGGCTCGCTCTCCAATTTTCTGGAGATGAACCTCCGAACCTATGTCTACGATGAGCACGGCAGACCCGGGGTGTGGTTCTACTCCCTGGATGCAAACCAGGGGCTGGCCGTGAAGATTGCTCGTAAGTTGTTCCACCTCCCCTATCAACACAGCCGAATGGAGGCGCGCAAGAGCGAGGACGGGTGGGTCGAATATTCGACTCGACGCGAGTGGACGCGAGTGCGCTCTCATTTTTTGTACCGGGGGCGAGGAGCGCCTCGGAATGCCATACCTGGTACCCTGGAATTTTTTCTAGCCGAGAGGTACTTGCTCTTCACCGAAATCAAGGGGCAAATCTGGAGCGGGCAGGTCCATCACTCACCCTACCCGCTCCAGACCGCCGAAGTGGAAATCTGGGACGACAACCTCCTTCTTCTGAGTGGTTTTCACCCTGCCGATCGAGAACCGGAATTCGCCCACTACTCAGCCGGAGTGAAAGTCAAGATCTACTCCATTCGCTCAGTTGGCTGAAAGTCGGAAGCGAAAGCGGGTATCCACCGCCCGAAAGAGCAGTTCCACCAGTTCCTCCAGGTCGTGCGTATCGAACACCATGTCGGCAAGTTCGTCCACCACCGGGTCGTCGTCGAAGCCCAATACGGTGAGAACCGCGTTTCTCATCCCATCGATTCGCCCACTGTGGCGGCCTTCTCTCCAGGTCACATTCGATTCCACGTCATCGATAGTGTGGCAAAGTCGAAGGTCGTCGCGCAGCGATTCCAAATCCTCGAAATCGGTCAATTGCCATATCCGATACTCCAGTTCCAGGGGTACCTGGTCGAAGCGCTGCCGTAGTGCCGTGATTACTTTTAGTTGGTCATTGGTTATTCTCATAGGGCCAGCGTAGCACGCGTTTCTCGTACAAGGGGTTACATTTTCCAACTTTTTTTGGGCTAGATTTCAACCTTCAAACGTCTCCAGGTAAAATCCGATAAGTGTCAAATATGCCGATATGCAAGACCATCAAACCCCAGGCTTTTTCAGCACCTTCATCGGCTCTCTCTTCAACTTCAAGAGTTACCCGGCCTTCGTCAACCGCAGCGGGGGATCTATGTTCTTACATTTCTTACTCCTGGTCGCGATCTGCTGCGGAATGTACGCTTCGATCAGCGCCACCTGGTTCCGTATTCATGTCGGCCCTTACCTGGACGAAATAGCGGAGCAGGTTCCTGCGATTTCGGTGAAAGATGGAAAAGCCACCGTGGACCTCGAGCAGCCCTACTTCTACAAAATAGAAGGCGAGATAATCGCGGTCATCGATACCACCGAGTCAGCGGACAAGTATCTCGAAGAATATGACTCGATCATCGTCCTTTCAGAAGACAAATTTATCGTCAAAGAGAGCAACGGCAAAGTTGAGTCCTACGAGCTTACCCAGGATTTCGCTCTAACGACCGCAGAAGTCCAAAACTGGATCGAGAAAGGTGAAAGCTGGGTGTTCCCCGGCATTTTCTTGCTTTGCTTCTTCTGGCAGGTCTGCTGGAAAGCCGTACAGGTTCTGATAGTAGCCGCCGTGGTGACCCTGGTCCAATCCAGTCGCCCGGACTTCACGACGCACTGGAAGCTTGCCAATCTGGCCCTGGTACCAGCCATGCTGTTCGGAGTCGTGATCTACGCCGTTAGTAGCTTCTCATTTACCAACATACCCGGGTCGGGGCTTGTTTTCTGGGGTATTCTGGGCGGGCTTACCTACTACGCCTCTGAACAGATCAAGAAGGGCCCCGCTCACTCCTAATTTTGAGAACTTAAGATCTCGTCACTGAATCGTAAAACTCCTAACGATCTCCTCGAAGGCTTGTATCACCACCGGGTCATCAAAGCTTGAGAGCGTCCCCCCGAAGGTACAGTTGTAGTAGCGCCCGCCGCCGAATGCCGCCAGGTGCCAGCGATGGATACTCTCGGGGGACTTGGCGCTTCCGTCGCGCTCGGTTGTGATCTCCTTGAATAGGTAGCCCCTTCCGCCTGAGATCTTGACCTCTTTCACTTCGGTGTAAAACGGATCTTTACGAGTCTGCTCGATGCTAATCCCGTACATCGTATCCGATGGTACCGACGGAATGTTCACGGTATTTATGTGGTAACTCAAAGCCCCCCCACGGAAAAGAGGCCCCTCGAAGGTCAGGACCGGGCTGCCGGGGATCGGCTGCTTAAACTCCACCGGCACCATCACGCTGAAGTGGTTCGTGGGGTCTTGAAAAGCGCTGGTCTGTCCCTGCAAAATCGATCCCTCCTCCTGAGCCTGAGCCACAGGAGAGAGCAACAAAGCCAATAAAAAGCTAAGAACAGATAATTTCATAACCCGGGCTTCGTCTCGCTCGGTGTTTGACCTCGAAGGTCTAAAACTCCGAAAGTTGTATCTTTTCTCATGGTGTATTTTGTCGCTTTGTTCGTCCTTATCGTCTGCCTGCGGGCCTTTCTGTTTCGGGGGCCTTTTGCCGGCCCGGTGGCTCCTCCACCCCGAGGGATTCTCGATATGCACTGCCACACCGCGGGTATCGGGGCTAAAGGTTCAGGCGCCTGGGTTTCCGACTCCTTGCGAAAAAGCTGGAAGTTCCCCCTATATTTGCGGATCTTTGAGACCGACCAGAAGACTTTGAACGAGCAGGGCGACGAAGTGCTCCTGGAGATCATCGCCAGGAGAATCCGCGAATCCGAATACGTGAAAGATGCCGTGATTCTAGCCATGGATTGTCCCTACGATGAAGACGGGGAGCGAGATCTCCAAGCCGGAGAGGTTTACGTGCCCAACCGCTTTGTGGGCGAGGCCCTGAAAAACTATCCCGAACTCCACTTTGGAGCCAGCGTCCACCCGGCCCGCAGCGACGCCCTGGAAGAGCTGCGCTGGTCCAAAGAAATGGGAGCGGTCTTGCTCAAATGGCTGCCCAACATTCAAAACATCGACCCTTCGAACGAGCGCTACCGTCCCTTCTACCAGGAGTTGGTCAGGCTGGACCTCCCCTTGCTCACTCACGTGGGAGCCGAAGACAGTTTTTCCAAGGCCGATGACCGCCTGGGTGATCCACGTCTCTTGAAGCTCCCCCTGGAGTGCGGAGTGAGGGTGATCGCCGCTCACGTAGCCAGCTCCGGTAGTACCCAGGGCCAGCAGAATATCGACAGGCTGTTAGAGATGATGCCTCTCTACCCCAACCTGGTGGCCGACATCTCGACGCTCACCCAGTTGAACCGGCGAAAGTATCTCAAGCTCGTGCTCAACGATCCTCGTCTGAAGGGCCGTTTGATGTACGGCACCGATCACCCGCTCACCAACACCCCCATGGTCACTCCCTTGCAGTTCCCCCTCCAACTCACTCTGGAGCAAATGTGGAAGCTATGGTGTATCAAGAATCCCTGGGACCGGGACGTGGCCTTAAAAAGCGCCCTCGGTTTTCCCGAAGAAGTGTTTCTGATGGCGCGAAACTACCTGAAGCTTTAGACGTTCGTTATGAGTGATTTTGATCTATCATCCTTTCTGGCCGAACAAGCCTCCAGCGGGGTCTCTCAGGGAGTCGGCGGCTTCACCATCTCCCACGAAAAAGCCGCGCGTAAGATGGCCGAGTTCAGCTTGCCCCGAGAACACGCCTGGGTCCTCAAGTTGGTCCAGGCGGGAGTGGCGTGGGGATGCCAGAGCATCAAACTAACCCAGACCCGAAACGATTCCACCTTCCACTTCCAGTTCTCCGATTTCCGTCAACTACCCACTAACCAGGAACTGGTCAGTGCCATCCTGCGAGCCGACCTTGAGAGCACCAAACCCCTCGATGCTTTCGCCATGGGGCTTCGTCTGGTGGTGGAGAAGTCTCACCTATCGTTCCAATTGCTGATCGACACCGGAGAAACGGAATCGCAAGCGATCTACGCGGGCCTCTATTTTAGCGAATTGAGCGAAAAGGAGCGGGCTGCCACCAGGCGCTCCTGGAGCAAAGGCGTGACCGTGATGATTCACCATATAGCCCATACCGATACCAATCGCTTGCTACTCAACCTGATTCCGATAATGCACCACGGCCTACCCATGGTCAAAGAGATCGAAAACCACGCCTACACCTGTCCGGTACCGATCACGGTGGATGGGCGCCGGCTGGACGGGGTCTTTCGGAGCAGCCATTTTCGCTGGAGCGGAGACTTCAAGCCCTTACGGACGGCCGGTCTGGAGGTTCGAGGAGACCTCGATCCACCATTCTCCATCTGTCCCGGTTTCAACAATCAGGTTTTCGGAGTCTTCACGCCCCGAGGTAATCTCGGGCGGCTGGCTACACCGAGCACGGCCGACGCCTTCTTTCTCCTGGTGGCCCGCAGCGAACGGGCGGCCAAAGGGTACGTCCGCCAACCCACTCCACCTAATACGCTCTATTGGGTCCGTGATGGTATCGTAGTAGACCAGGAAACCTTACCCGGTAGCAACCAAATCCTCCGTCTTTTCGTCTTTGCCAACGCTTCAGGTTTGCGAACCGATCTTTCCGGGTTTCACCTCATTCGGGAGCAAGCTCGTTTCGAACGGGTTGAGAGAATCATGATTCGAGTCAGTGAAGCGCTTCAACTCGAATACCGGGCGGAACGAGACGTCTTTGAAAGACCCCCCACGGTGGCCCGAATGAAGGACGAGCAACTGGAGGCATTGTCTCTCCCCGCACAGGTCCTGACCCGGGGCTTGCGCCAGGCCGAAGGCGTCCTGGAAGAGGTGGAAGACCCTCGACTCCAACTCTGCCGTCGGTTCGCCAAGTCGATCATCGTGAAAAGCTTCGCCGCACTTCAGGTGGCAGTCCAGGAACCGGACAACTGGACCACCGGCTCTTTCAAGTTCTCGTACCTCGACGAGATGATGCAGCTGGCGCTGGAGCTTACTCCCAAAAAAGAGGTCCAGTTCGAGACTTGAGCCCGTCCCAGAGCTAGGGGCTCCTAGCTCAAAGGAAACTCGAAAGGTCTCTCCTCGGGAGCTTCCTGGGGCTCCTCTTCCCCGTAGTCGGCGCTCGGCTGAGCAGTCCAGAGTTCCCCAATTTCGAATCCATCGGCCGGATCGAAGGAGCATTCATCCTCATAGAGGCACTCCCCGCTGGGAGCCAGGATCTCAAGCTTCAAAACCACGACTCCTGATTCTTCGGGAAGATAGAGCGGGATGGCGAAGCGCCCTTCGCTGTCCGTGTCTCCCCAACTGAGGCTTCCCCCCAGAGTATCCTCTTGCTCAGAGTCCTGGAGGCTCCAGTTCAACAACTGCACCGAAACCCCGGGCAAGTTCGTTCCACCCTTGACCTTGACGGTTCCGGTCACGGTCTGAATGACAAATTCGCCCTGCTCCCCGATGGCACCCACTTCAGCCACCGACAGTACAAGATCTCCCCGACCTGAGAAACGAAGTTGGGTGCCCGGCGCCTCTCTGGTGGCCTGCAGAGCGAATCGTCCATCAGCCCGGCTGTACGTCCAATCCAGAATTCGTTCGGTCTGGAGTTTGCCCGTTTCGAGAGGGCCTAGATCCAGAAGGTCCACCCGGATCCCACCCAGGGGCTTTCCATTGTTGTCGACCACCGTGCCGGTATGCAGGTCATCCTGGGTTGGGGTCTCCTTCTCCCAACCCAGATCCAAGCCCCGGCCTTCCAGTCGACCGGCAAAGGCCTCCGTAGTCTCCCCGCTGAGTCCTTGTTCGTTTAGAAACTGTAAGCTGGCCTCGTTGAGGTAGAAATCGAAATCCTCCGAGGATTCAGCGACCAGGTTTTCCTTCAAAATCTGAAAGTCGCGTTCGCCGATTGTGGTAATGATATTGCCCGTAGCCCGGTCTACTAGTATGTACATGGATTCCGCTATTCGGGAGTCGCTTAAGGCTACCTTTCACTGAAAAGGTAGCCCACCATGCACTTCGAAGAACCCACGATGCAAGATATTTCCACTACCGAACAGACCATCGTCCATCTAGCCAGACTCGAACTTTTTGAATCCCTCGATCATATTCAGCTACGGCAGTTGACAAGCATCGGGACGGTCGAACACTACGAGCCGGATATCGTACTCTTTGCTGAAGGCGACTTGGGAGACAAACTCTTTCTGATCATCGAAGGAAGCCTGGAAGTCACCAGCAAGGACCGACAGCAGGTATTTTTGTTGGAAAAAGGTGAGGTTCTGGGAGAAATCGGCTTGCTGGACGGGCTCCCCCGCACCGCCACCGTGACCACCGCTGAAAAGTGTGTGCTGTTTGCCCTCACTCGAAAGCAGTTCGGAGAGTTTCTAGCCCTGGACCCGATGCTGGCCCTCAACGTGATGACCGTGACCAATCGCAAGGTCCGTGCTGCGCTCAGCCGCGAAAAGGAGTTAAACGCCTCGCTGCAGGCTGCGGTGGCTGAACTGGAGCGGGTCAACCGAGAACTGGAGGGGATGATGGATACCAAGACCAGACAACTCCATAGGGCTAGCGAAGGCCTGGGAGAAGTCCTGGAGCGAGATCTTGTAACGGGCGCCTTCAACCATCGAAAATTCACCCTGATGCTCCGGGAGCACCTGAGCCGACCGGTTGCCTTCTCCCTCATCCTTTTCGACCTCGACCACTTCCAGGCCATCAATGATACTCATGGCCGACAGACCGGGGATAGGGTTTTGATGAAGCTTGCCGAGGTTGCTGACAGTCGACTGTCCGGAGCCCAACATCTGGCCCGACTCCAAGATGAGCGCTTCGCCATTCTTCTGGCCGACTGCGAACTCAAGCTGGCCAGGAGTCTGGCCGACTCGATCTGCGACGCCGTGAGCAAACACCATTTTCCGATCCGTGGTTGTGCTCCTGGATACGTGACCGTGTCCATGGGGGTGGTTCAGTACCCCAGCCACGGTCTGGAAGAATCGGAAATGATGGACAATGCGACGGCAGCCCTGGAGCAAGCAAAGATGGCGGGGCGAAACTGCGCGGTAGCCGCCGAAAAACCCTGACCCCCCCGATAGCATACCCCCTGTGTAGACCGCTTCGGGTACTTCGGCCCCTCAGATCCGAATAGGGTGAAATGGAAAGAAAGACCTATTCGGAGGTATAAACTATGAAAACCCAAATCACCACATCAGGAGTCGCGGGTCTGGCTCTCTCCGCGCTACTTTTTACTGGTTGTTCAAACACCAGAGACACGCAGGTCGGATATGACAACGACCGGCCGGCGGCAGTACAAACCCAGGCCAATACTCCGATTTTGGAAGGTAACAGTGAGACCACCGAAGCGGAACTCGCCGACTACGACTTCAGCGACGCCACCGTAGCCGAAGTCTCGAATCGCCAGCTTTATCGCTGGATGAACGAGGTCGATATCGCCTTGCAGAGCACAGCGGAGTCCGCCAGTCCAGAACAGATGGAGAATCTCGCGGAACTCAATGAACGGGCTGGCGAACTCTCTGAAGATCTGGCTGCCATCGATACCGAAGACCTCGACCAACCGGCTGACCCCGACTTGGTGAAAGACGTGATGGAAGTCCAGGTCGAGGTGAGTGAATACGCAGAGCAGATCTAAAACTCTAGAGACAACCTGGTAATGAATCCCGCGCTGCAGGATGGAGAAATAGGGTGAGGAACCTTGCTCCGTGGAGATACTCCAGAATGAAAAGGTGCTTTTAACAGGCGGAGCGGGCTTCATAGCGAGTCACACCGCTCTGGTATTAAAAGAACTCGGTGCAGAGATCGTGGCTCTTGACGATTTCAGTAACAGTAGCCCCGAATCATTGAAGCGGGTCGAAGAACTCACCCGATCCAAGATCATCTGTGAAGAGATCGACTGCCGCGACCAACCGGCTGTGGAGGATTTCCTTTCCCGTCACCAGCCCACTTCGGTGATCCACTTCGCCGGGCTAAAAGCGGTGGGCGAGTCGGTGGAAAAACCTCAGCTCTATTTTGATGTCAATCTGGGAAGCACCATCGCTCTCTTGAAAGCCATGCAGAACACCGGCCTGAAGAAGCTGATCTTTAGCTCCTCAGCTACCGTCTACGGCGACCAGAATACGCCACCACTGCTGGAGGCCATGCCGACCCCCATCGAAGGAGCCCAGAACCCCTACGGTCTTAGTAAACTCGTCATCGAACATATGTTGCAATGGCAACGGAACGCATTTCCCGATTGGTCGGTCACCTCACTTCGCTACTTCAATCCGGTAGGCGCTCACCCCAGCGGGCAAATCGGTGAAGACCCCCTGGGCGAACCCAACAACCTGATGCCCCGGGTCACCCGAGTAGCCGCGGGTCAGCTCGACACTCTTTTCGTCTTTGGTGACGACTACGCAGAAACTCACGACGGTACGCCTTCCCGCGACTACATACACGTTATGGATCTGGCCGAAGGCCACGCAGCCGCCCTGGCCGCTCTGCTGGATCCCAAGGCTCGACCTGACTATCGAGTTTACAACCTGGGGAGCGGTAAGGCTACCACCGTGCTAGAGCTACTCACAGCCTTCGAAAAAGCCACCGGGGTATCGGTGGCCCGAAAGATCCACCCTCGGAGAGCGGGGGACCTGCCAGTCTCTTTCGCCGATCCCTCCAGAGCCAACCGAGAGCTAGGCTGGCGCACCACGCGAAGCGTCGTGGATATGTGTCGAGACGCCTGGAACTGGCAACAGAAAAACCCCCGCGGCTACCGTGGATAAGCTCGCTATCGCCACCCTGAGGGGTCTCTCCCTGGACCTACCCAGGCAAGCCGACAGCGGTCATTCCGGTACTGCGTTGGCACTGGCTCCGCTAGGATGGCTGCTCTACTCCAAGTTCCTGCGCCACGCTCCGACGGATCCGAAGTGGCCCAATCGAGACCGCCTGGTGATGTCCAACGGCCACGCCTGCGTCCTCCTCTATGGCCTCCTGCATCTGTGCGGTTACCAACTCAGCCTGGATGACCTCAAGCAGTTTCGCACTCCGTTTAGCCTCACGCCCGGCCATCCGGAGACCTGGGTCACACCGGGTATCGATGCGTCCACCGGCCCCCTCGGACAGGGGCTCGTTCAGGCGGTGGGCTTTGCCATCGCCGAACAGGCCCAGAGTTATCACTTCCCGGAACTGGTGGACCATCGTACTTACGCGATCTGCTCCGATGGAGACATGATGGAAGGAGCCTCCTCTGAGGCCTCCTCTTTGGCGGGTCATCTGAAGCTGGGCAAACTCCTCGTCTTTTATGACGACAACGGTGTGACCATCGACGGTGAAACCGCCCTGAGTTTTTCAGAGGATGTCCCGGCCCGCTACCGGGCCTACGGATGGCACACTCTGGAGGCGGACGGAGAAAACCTGGCTGAACTGGAAGAGGCCATCGAGAGTGCCCATCTCGACCCGAGGCCCGCGCTTATCTCCGTCAAGACCACCATCGGATTTCCATCTCCTACGATGTCCGGCAAACCCGAGGCCCACAGCCCTCCTTTTTCCGAGGAAGAAATTCGAGCGACCAAACAGCTCCTGGGCCTGGATCCGAATCAGAACTTTCAAGTCCCTGAACGGCTGGCAGCAGCGACCAGAAAACTGCAGGAGCGCGGACGAAAATGGGTCGCCGAGTGGTCGCGCCGGGTGACCCCGGAGTGGCGAAACCGGCAGGCCAGAGACTGGCCGAAAGACCTTCCGCTACCAACCTTTTCCGAAGACCTGGCGACCCGGGTGGCTTCTGGAAAAGTCTTAAATATTCTGGCCGAGCACCTGCCCAACCTGATCGGAGGTTCGGCCGATCTGGCCGGGTCCACCAATACTTTGCTTCGCAGTAGCAGCGATTTCCCGAAAGGAAGGAATCTGAGGTTTGGCGTGCGGGAACAGGCCATGGCCGGAATCACCAACGGTCTGGCCGAGTATGGAGGGTTGATTCCGTTCTGCTCAACTTACTTTGCTTTCAGTGATTTCATGAAGCCCGCGATCCGCCTGGCGGCGCTGGCCAGCCTCCCCGGAATCTTCGTCTTCACCCACGACAGCCTGGCTCTGGGTGGAGACGGCCCGACCCATCAGCCGGTCGAACAACTCGCCGGCTTTCGCGCTCTGCCGAACTGCCTGATCGTCCGCCCGGCCGACGCCAATGAAACCGCCCAGGCCTGGAAATTGGCCCTGGAACGTACGGAAGGTCCGACCATCCTGGTTCTATCTCGTCAAACCTTACCGGTCCTCCCGAGGGGAAGCCTGGAGCGGGGTGGATACGTGGTCCAAGGTCGGCAGGGGACGACCATGGTGGCATCAGGTTCCGAGGTCCATCTCTGCTTGCAGGCCCAGGCTATTCTGGCCCAAAAGGGCGTCCCCAGCCGGGTTGTCAGCCTCCCTTGTTGGAAACTGTTCTGGCAGCAGTGTCCAGAGTACCGGGAAGAGGTACTGGGACAGGCTCCCAGGGTCACGGTGGAGGCTGCTTCTACGCTGGGGTGGCATCGGATAGCCGGGGAGGGCGGGATCGCCATGGGTCTGGATCGCTTCGGTGCTTCGGGAGACGGAGAAGAGTTGATGAGACTCTACGGCTTCACCACCGAGGCGGTGGTACAGGCTGTGCTACGCCTCCAGCCGTCGGTCCAGCTTCACCAGCCCCGGTAGTATCCACGCTGGGGGCTGCAGCCCCGATTCTGCTGGTAAACGTTGTAAGTATTGTATCCGTAACCGTTATAGTGCCCATTGGCGTAACCCTGGTTGCTATAACCGTAACCATTGTGATAGCCATAGCCGGGGTTCACGATCACCGGCTTGACCCAACGAATGGGCACGCCGACCTGGGCATTGAAGGTGGGACGGTGAACGCCCTGATAGTTTGCCTGATTGTGGTAATAATTCTGATTGGAGTAATAGCCCTGGTTATTGTAATAGTTCTGGTTGTGGTAATTCGAGCCGTGGTAATGGCGCCCTTGCTGTCCACAACCACATCCGGCCATCGCTTCTAATCCGAGTGCCAGAAAGAAAAAGGCCAGGACGGTAAAATTCAACGCATATCTCTTCATGATAGAGACCTCCGGATTCCAGTCTAGCACGCTCATGTTACGAAGACATGACAGCTTCTGACATTTCTGCGCCAAGAGCGGCGTTCCAAGCGGCCACCGCCGGTCCGTAGGCGACCGTCTGACCTAAAATCTCTTTAGAAACCTCTAGATTTTGTTTAAGTTCAGGAAGTTGTTGGGCCAGATTTTTCTGGGCTGTCCGAGATTTACCGATGGAGCGAATGGTGCAGGTGGCCATCACCCCCACTCCCAGCACACTGATCGGGTTGGGCAAGATTCCTCCTACGACCAGCGCCCCGGCAGTACCGGCCATCCATCCGATAGTCTTAGCGACTTGTTTGTGATAGTCCGATTTCAGGGACTTGACCTCATTGTTCAGTTCGCTGATTTGGCTTTGGGTGGCCTTCTGTAAAGACTGCAGGGAGCCCTCAAGCTGCGGCAGTCTGAGTGCGGCACCGGCAGTTTCCGGCTGGGCTCCGAAATCCGACTGGGCGTTTTGGGCAAGCTCTTGCAAGCCCTCACTGAGCTTGATCTTGTGGCTGTTGGAGAGTTGAGAGGAGTAGGGATCGGTGGTAGGGGTGCGTCCGGCTCGTACGTCGGAAACGTAGTCGCTACAGGCTTTGGCCATGTCGAGGGCGGTACGCCCTTCGCTGGAGACTTCGGTGGGCAAGTGGGCCCGGAGACTGGATCGAACGGGCAGCTTTGTCGATGAAATGTACATGGGAAAATCCTATACTCCCGAAGACGCGGAAAGATTGCGAAAATGTATCTTTTAAACCGAGGTCAAGCGGGCCCGCGGGGGCGGCTGTTCTACGGTGAGTTCCGCCATCAGCGCTTTGGTGACCTTAGAGCTTTCCAAGAACTCCACCCCACACTCCCGATGGGGCTCCCCTGCCATTCTTCTCACCCAGACCGTGCGAGCCCGGTAAGGTTTGGCCTCATTCGACATTTCACTACAGGGCCAGATCTCGATGTTCTCTTCGGGAGGGTTGCCAAGTAGGGTCAGCAACCGCATTCCTGTCTGGCTGACATCGGTCACGATGCCGGGTCGTTTATCTTTACCAAAAAACACCAGAGCACAACACGGAAATCGCTCGGAGCTTCGCATGTCATGTAGCACGGCAGGCCTCCTTCTAGAGAAAACGGTAGAACGGAGCGTCGGTCAGGGTTGCGGAGCTTGGTCGTTGTTGGGATCTTCCTACTCTCTACTGATACCCGGAATTCGGCGTTTCTAAAACCCCAATATCGGCGGCTCGGTGGGGAAACTTTTCGGCTAATCGCCGGGCTGCCCAAACCGCGTGCTCGTCGGACCACAGCTCGGGTACCTGCAGTAACACATCAATAGCTTCTTCGCTGTCACAGTTTCCGAGAGCCACCAAGGCGTTGCGTCGGAGCGTCTCGGGTCCTCGCCAGTCGGCTGCAGTGGGAAGAAACCACTCCGCAAACTGCTGCTCCGTCATCTTCACCATCTCCAGCAGGCTGGGAAACGCCCCGGGCTTCTCCAGAGGCGCAAATTCCGGGGTCAAGCCAGAGGTTGCTTTGATGTTATGGGGGCAGACCGTTTGACAGACATCGCAGCCAAACAGCCAGTCGTCCATAGCCTCACGATACTGCTCCGGAACCTCGCCAAACTTTTGATTCAAGTAGCCCAGGCAGTTCACCGAATCGAG